>JAABUZ0100005053.1_pt1 | contig 17639 bp, 21 predicted proteins | sample 5562091 | NCBI WGS metagenome assembly JAABUZ01 (sample SAMN12813069, study PRJNA571459) | rock metagenome | isolation source: Antarctica rocks | place: Antarctica: Victoria Land, Linnaeus Terrace sud | collected 2015-12-21
ACGAGACCCATGATGAACGGATTGAAGGATGAAGCTGGCAAGCGCATGAAAGCCTAAGTCCTGGTTGTGTGTGCGGCTGAGGCCAGTGGGGCTAATCTTGTCCTATAACGTAGATAGTGAATGTGCCGGGCAGCACACTTGGCCAGCGCTGGCCTGACTTTGGCGGACCAAACTGCGCGGACACAGTGTAGATCCTGCCAGTAGATTCATCGAGCGCCATGGTGCGAGCTCCACGTGCGGTCTCAAGGGTCTGTAGCACCGGATAGTCCGGCTTCAAAGCGTCGATGAACGTCATCGTGCCCTCGCCATTGGACGAGATCGCAAGGTTGCGTTTGACGTCGTAGCGGGTGGCGTCGGGTCCTTTGCCGATCGCCGGCGCAGCCAGCGACTTGCCGGTGCGAGCGTCGGTCACAGCCATCTTGCCGCCGTCACAGACGGAAAACAGCCGCATTCCCGTGTGATCAAGTGCCAGCCCCGACGGGGACTCGCAACCCGCAAGCGGCCATACCGCCGTGATCTTCTGACTCTTCACGTCGATGCGAACGACCTCGTTCTTGCTTTCGATATTGGCGTAAACAGTGCCATGTCCATCGGCAACCGGGAACTCCGGCCGTCCGGGCAGCGCCACCGTCCCCAGGGACTTGCGCTCGGCCGCTGAAACCTCGGTCGCATCGTTGCTGCCGCCGTTGAACGCCCAGACTGTACCCGTGCCAGCATCGTAGGTGATACCGTCAGGATTTTTGCCTGCGGGAATGCGCGCAAGCACTGTGAAGGTCTGGGGATCGAAGGCGACAACCTCGCCCGTCCCGCCATCCGAGATGAATCCCGTCTTTCCGTCCTGCGCAATCACCACACCGTGGGTGTGGCTGAGCCCTTTCACCGACCCGGCCAGCTTGCCGGTGTTCAGATCGATTGCATCCACCTGCGCGTTGTGCGCGATGTAAAGACTGTGCGTTGCCGAGTCAACTTTCAGATAATCCCAGCCGCCGTCCCCGCCGACTTTCCACTGCGCGTCAACTTTGAAATGCTGCTGGGTCTGCGCGATCAGGGGCAGCGACGCCGCGAACGCAACCCCCGCTAGCGCAACCGTGTTGCCAAAGAAACGACTGCAGGTTAAGGGCATTCTGTCTCCTGAAAACGCAAATGTACGGCTTTACCAGTGTCCCAACGGGACATTAACCTCCGCTGAAGGCAATGGTAATCGACTCCCAGCCTGCACTGGATGCGAAAGCTCCAGGCTTATGAAGTAAACGGTTCGGACGCCGGGGCAGAGCACCCGATAGGCTTCTACGCTGACAAGTAATTGGTCGGGACGGCGGAGGCAGAGCCCGTCACGCAACTCTATGCTTACAAAAAAATGGTCGGGACGACTAGATTCGAACTAGCGACCTCACCCACCCCAAACAGCCTCAAGCGGCAATCCGAGCAACTTTGCCCGTTTTATGTATGCGTTAGAGACCGGTAGACAACCCGTCGAAACGGTTATTGCACCCTTACTGCACCCACGTTTGCACCCACGCTGGCATCCGCACCCAACGCGGCACGACCTGCACACCAGCGCCCCCAAATAGTATTCCTTGCTTCTCTTTGACTTCTTCCACGGCCTTACTTCGGCGCGTCGGCATCATCCGCTGCAAAGATCGGCTCTCGGAAATGAGAGCAGAACATTCGGCACGGCACGCTCCAATCAAGGGAATCGCGGCAGATGAAGCCCATCTCTGCTTTAAGGTCTATTCACGGGGCCAAAGAAAAGGAGAGGCAGGTGGTGCGCATCCTGCACAAGGAGGGCGGCGGCCCCTGCTGGTAGAGTCAGGTCATACAAGCCCCGTATGGACTCCTCATCCACCTCAATTCGGCTCTTCGACAGGTATTGGAAGGCTCTGCCGGTTAGGCCTAATGGATTGTGGCTGGTAGCAGCCCTTTTGCTCTTCTGCCTCGGCGGGAATGCCTGGCATGCTCAAGTCCTGAAGGCCAACGAGCTTGGCAGCCTCACGGACACGTTCCCGTCGCATCGCTGCGATCTCCTTCCGGTCTACATGGCAACCCGTATCGCGCTGCACCAGGACAACCCTTACTCCGTCTCTGCCATTCGCTCGATTGATGACGTGTACTACGGCAGTTCCGTGTCCCCTCAACAACTCGCGATCCGTGACTTGATGGGTTTCGCTTACCCGCTTCCCGTCGTCTTGCTCTTCGCACCACTGGCCGCGCTTCCGTGGCGAGCCGCAAGTTTCCTTTATCTGCTCTTATCTGCCGCCTCCGCTGTCATCCTCGGTCCACTCTGGATGCGGGTTCTCGGGGTCAGGCTTCCACCTTTCAGATATGCGCTCCTGCTACTCGCGGGCCTGGCCTGTTGGCCGATGGTTTGGGAGTTGCGTGTCCAAAACATCGTTCTCACTGTCGCAGTGTGTCTCGCCTTTGGGCTCTATGCCTTGCAGCGCGGGCACCCCACTACAGCCGGAATCCTCATTGCACTTGGCTCTCTCAAGCCGCAGGTCACTCTGCTCATGGTGCTCTGGTTGATCGTTTGGGCAATCGTCCAGCGCCGGTTTCGCTTCGTCGCCGCATTCGTTGGGGCGGCGCTGCTCCTGGCGGCAGGCTCGTTTGCTCTGGTGCCGCGTTGGATTTCAGACTGGCTCGAAGGGATTTCCAACTATCAGCGGTACACCCATATCTGGGCCTTGCTGCCCGTCCCCTGCGCCGTCGTCCTGTCGCTGGTGGTTATGGCGTTTCTCGCGCGTAGCCTTCGGTGTCACCTCGAAAGCCCCGAGTTCGGGACTGCGGTCAGTCTCTGCTTGGCGACGATGATCGCGCTGGCACCTTTCGTGTGGACGCACGCTTACGACTACATCCTGCTTCTACCCGCTTGCTACATCGTCCTGATGGGCAAGCCGCAGAATCAGCTCGGGGATCTTCTGCGCGGGGTCACCCTGTTCCTGATCTCGTTGGAGTTTGTGCTTGGTCCGATCAGCAGTGCAGTAGAACTCGCAAAGGGGAACTCTTCAGTTCTGAATGCGCTTCCCGGATTGAACCTTCTTCTGCCAGTCAGCCTTACCTTGACTCTGCTTTTTTACCAAATCAGGTGGAAAGCGGCGGGAGAGAATCAGGCTGCTTTGACTCCTCTCCCTCGGTAGCTACGCCGTGCGCCGGAACCAGTCAAAGATCGCAACTGTTCCGCCGTTCAGAGTATTGTTGCCGCAATGTAAGCCCACTTGGTTTGGACTTGCCAGCCAAGATGTTCTAGCTTCCGAAGCAATGACGTAAAAATCTACACCGTTCAGCGAGTAGGGACCCGTGAGGTTCGTCCCGTCGTCCGTGAGCTGAAGATAAACCCACGGGTAGTAGTAGCCCAACGTGATCGGGCTCCCCACCGTAGCAATGAAGCTGGTGGGATTATTCCAATTTTCCAGAGTCACGACGTAGTTTATGGTTTTGAACCAAGCTTCACCATGCGCCCTGACGCTGAATCCCGGATGAGCAAACCCGCATAGTGGTAGTTTTCACTGACCGCAGGCAATGCTATTTTTATGACCACAGTGTAAGGAGTAGCCGGAATAGGTTGGTAAATGGACGTGATCTGATCGGAGGCAAACTTTGGTTGATACATTTGGAGAAAGTTGCCACCAAAGAACGTCAGCGTCGGCAAGCCAGTCGCTACCTCCGTCCACTTGGCGGCCAGCGTCGTCCCCGTAAACTCATCATCCATCGCGTTCGCGGTCGTAGGCGGAACGTCGGCAGCCGTGTAGTAAACCGGGCTGACTCCGCTCGGACTCACATACTGCGGAACATTCAGCACACCGCTCGCCAGTGTCGCCGCACCACTCGTCCCGGTCGTCGTCAGGCTGGAGACAATTTGCGCCGGGACATCCGCCGCGACCAACGCCCGGAACCCCGGCACCGCACCCGCGCCCGAAGACGGACCCGCGAACACCGTGTTGGCTGCCTCCGGGTTATCGGTTATCGCCAGCGTCCCGGTAGAGACAATCGGAGATCCCGTCACCGTCATCCGGCTCGGAAGCGTCAGTGCCACACTGGTCACAGTGCCCGAGCCACCCGCACCCACGTTCACCAGGGAGACAACACCGGGAGCCGCAATCGTGGCCGTAGTCGTCCCCGGCAGTGTGATGTCCATTTGATGTATCCCGGTCAGGCTGATCTTCGTCACGGCCATTTGCTGCCTCGCTGTCTAGCTACTAAATTCCGTTCGCAGTGCTGAATTCCCTAAGTCGCATCCACACCCTCTCTCAGGTCTTTTTACCTGGAGAGGGTTCCGTGCCGTCCGCCGGACTATTGCCCATCCAGCAGCCCATGCGCGAGATGTACCGCTTCATATCCAAGGCCGCCCAGCCCCGCCGTGGTCGCTACCCTCGCCAATGCGCCGGCGAACTTGCTTCGTGCAGCGATTTTTTGCGCTTGCACGTAAGCCTGGTCCACATGCTGAAGCAGTGCGTTTGCGTTGTCCTGCCCGATTGCTTGCGCAAGACGGCCCCGGTCGTTTAGCCGGTTGATCTTCGTGAATAGGATCCTGGGTGAGAGAGCTTCGGGCGTGGTTGCGCCGGTCGCTCCTTCCGCAAGCTCAGGCCGCAATCCGGTTGTGGACTGCCGTACGGCATTACTTAGATCGCTGAGGGCCGCCTGCTGCTTCCAAGTCGCATCGGCCTGCGCCAGCATGTTCGGATCATGCCCAGCGGCCTGAAGTCTGTCGAGCATCGCTTTGTGGGCTTTGTCGATGTCCGCTTGCTTGACGGTTAGCTCGGCTTCCTTCTCATCATCCAAGCCGACAATGGATCGCAGTTGATCCGATACGTTCTGAGCAGCATCCCTGAACCGTTGAGCCTGCCCCCCGGACACGGTATCAAGTGTCTGGTAGAGCTGGGACGCCTTTGCTTTCACGGAATCGGAGACTTGCTGTGCAGCGTCCCTGATCGACGCGCTTGCAGGTGCGGGGACGCCTGCTTTCGCTGCCGCGTCGGAGAGGATGGTTCGAACCCCATTCTGCAAGGGCTGCTGCAAGGCGCCCGCATCGAGGGCACTGCGAATAGCCGTATAGGTCATTCCCGCTGTACCGAGTGCGACCGTTGCGCCGCCTGCGATTGCGCCCTGCTCTGCGCCCTGCGTCAGGTTTCCTTCTGACTTCACGGTTGCTATGCCACCCTGAACACCAGCCGCACGAAGTGCATTGATGCCCAGCGCAACAACCTTGGAAAGCAACGGGCTACTCTCGATGACTTTGGCTGCCCGTGCGCTGGAAAGCAGTTTGTCCGACAGCGCTAACCCCTTTAGAGCAGAATCGCCCATCAGGAACTCCCCGAGACTTTCGGCTCCGATGCCAAGGCTTTGCGCTGCACCGTGCGAAGCGTTGTTATCACCCGCCAACGTATGCAGTTCAGCATTCGGAGCGCCAGGCTGCAAGCCAGTGGCCTTATCGAAGATGTCGGAAGCACCGGCAACCGTGCCGAACGCACCCTCGCCGATTCCTTCGAGAAACCCGCCTGCGACCTTGCCTGTCTTCGCAGCGAAAGAGTCTCCGGGCTTTGCCGTGATCTCGTCGGACGTTCGTACCGGAGCGGAGGCCGTCTGCGCTGGCTTCGGCAGCGTAAACGGTACGCTGATCGCCTGCTTTGTTGGGGCGGAATCGAATACCATTGCGCCGATGTTCGATGCGGACGTGGATGCCTGCGGCGTGGACGCTGATACAGGCGTGCTATCGAACACCATGCCCTGAGATGACGCCGGGGTGATTGGGAGGGCGGCCATTAGAACCTCACTACCTTTCCATCCACACCTTTGTAGCCCACGATGACGCCCTTCGCGTCTCTTCCTGGAGTAGCGCCAGATGGGACCACGTTCCTACTAGGCTGCGATGCCTGCTGCTGACGGAAGGACGCAACAGTCTGCAACTGATCTTCGTTAGCGTATCGGCCCGCTACGTCGCGAATGGAGTCCATAGCGCCGCCGAACTGATCGGTGTTCATGCCGGGGGAGATTAAGCTGCCCGATTTCCTCATCACTTCTGAGGAAAACCGGCCCGTGTGCATCCTGGTTATCGCGCTCTGAAGCAGGCTTACGTTATCGAGCATTTTCTGTGCCGCCTCGGTTCCAATGCCAAGGGGCGCAAAAGCCTTCGCGGAATTGCCGGATAGCGGTCCGATCAGTGCCGGATTGTTCGCCACCTGCGCCTGCAGGTCTGCACTGATGGCTAAGACTTGCCTCGCTGTATCTGCTGTTTGCTTTTGTTGAGAAGTTGGTTTGTAAAGTGTCTGCTGGTTCTGTGGGACCACGTTTCCGTTCGGGTCCACGAGCATCGAGTCGGGGGCGTTCTGCAATGTGAGTTTCTCCCGGCTCAGAGGATTGATGCCGGTCTTCAGCATCGCTTCAAAGTCGGCGCCCGTTGCCACAGCATGGGCGCGAGCCTCTGACACTGCTTTTCCGATGCTCTGATTCTGTGCGATCTGCACGAACCTTGAAGCCGCAGAGATTTGATCCTTCGTGAAGCGTTTCGGAGCAGCAAGCACAGCTTCTGCCTTGTTCTGGGAATCGATCACCGAAAAGCTCGCCGCAGTCGCTTTGGAGTTCAGAATTTCGTTATGAGCAGCCTGCAATACGCCTGATCCGCCGAACGCGTCCACTATTGCGGGCACCCATTTGGCATCGGGATTGGGCTGCATTTCGCCCGTCTTCGGATCGCGTTTGTCCGCTCCCATGCTTTGGATTGCGAGGTATGGATCGCCGAGGTTGTCCGCGTTGTGGGAGACGTACTTCTGAAAGTGCTGCATGGCGGTATCAACGCCCGGCTTTGTGAAGTCGATGGATGCAGGAACCTTGTCCACGAACTGCGTTCCTTCGAGTGCATCCTTCAAATCGGACAGCCGCCCGTTGGCAAGGGTATGCGAAGCGAGCTGTTCGTTTGCATTCTGTACCATCCGCAACGGTACCTTTACGTCACCACCTATCTTGGTCCCAGCGGGGAAACCCTTCACACCGCCAGCAGCAAAACGATCCCAAGTTTCCTGGGAAAGACTGACTTTCGCGTTCGGGTCACGGATGACCAAGTGGGTAGTCTCCCATGCCTTTGAACCATCCGGTTTGGTAACTTCGACGCGTCCCGCAACGGGGCCCAGATGGTCGGTCGCACTGATGCTGCCACTCTGCAAGGCGCTCATCAACTCGGTCTGTGTCATGGGCTGGCCTGAGTTATCGACGGAGGAAGGGTCCACGTCCAACACGCCGCTCTGCCGGTTGATGGATACTAGCTTATCTATCGCGTCAGCACCCTTAGCCTCGGCCTCGCTGGTGTTGAGAATCGCTCTGCTGTTGGCTTCGTAAACGCTGGCTTTCCGGGCCAGAGCAGATGCCTGATTCTGAAATTCTTCCTGGGCCTGCTGCTGATCCTGCTGCTTCCGCTGCTGAATTTGTTGCTGCCCCTGCTGGAACCCTACAGTCGCTGCGTTCGCCGTGGCGTTCGGTCCGGACTGTGCCAAGCCGCCCAACGCTCCGGAGATCGCTTCCATCGCAATCGCCATCCCAATGTCATTGTGCGACAGTCGGACCTGTGTACGCGTGGTTGCTCCAGTGCTCGGATCAATCGCAGTGGTGAACCGCGGTCCGCCGGCCAGTGCCTGCGCAAACTGATAAAACCTGCTCGCGTGGGTGATCGCCGGGTCTGTCTGTGCGGGTGCGGCCTTTGCGGGTGTGTTGCCGACGCTGGCACTCTGGGCGGGCTTTTGCACGCTGGGCTGCTGGGCGGACTGTGGCGCGGTCTGCGAGGTAGGATTTGCGTTGGAGACAGCGGCTGGTGCGGCCTGTGTGTCCGCCTGCGTTTGCGATTGCATCGGTGTTGCATTCGCGTCAGCAACAGCAACAGCAGTCTGTGGCTCGCTCGGAAGAGTGTCGGGAGTATCGGGCATGGTTGTCCTAGGTGTTGCAAGGTTCAAAGTGGTTTAGAGGGTGCCTGCCCGCAGAGCAAGCACCCTGGATGACGGTCCACAAACCGCATCCCAGCGCGGAGGAGGAAGGCCGCACTGCTAAATCTGAGAACAGAGTTCAGAACCGATGTGGTTGTACAGGAGGAGCAGTGCAGATATGTAACGCCCGGCGGTACGCGTCCGACGAGAGTCGCCCAAGTTGGCGCTCTGTGTACTGTTTTGGCTCACCAGTTTCCACGTCCCATCCATCGATCAGATTGGACAAGGCCGACGTGGACTGTGACTCCGGGTCTGCTGCCTGTTCCGGTTCCAGTTCTGGCGCCGGTGGATCGGGCAAAAGTCCTGCCTCGCTATACCTCGCCACGAGTCGTTCAAGCATGGGTGCGCTGATTAAAGCGAGTCCGTTCTTTTCGAAGTAAGTTCCCATGCGCCCCACCAGGTCGTTGTCGAAATAAACCTCGGGATGGAGGGACCTAAAGCTACGGAAGTGAGATCTGTTAAAGGCGTCAGCTTCTACTGCGCTCATGGTCTTACCGCTGAGGGCGGGGTCTGCAAATACATCCGCGTCCTTTACCTCACCAAGCAAAGTGCTGCGCTGAATTGCAAACAGCTTTCGGTGCGTCTCTGTGAGCTTTGCCTCGGCCTCGCGGACGGGCTGCTCCCGTTCCTCGCGCACCTTGCGTTCGTCCGCTTCAAGTTCCTCATTGGCACCTCGGAGTGACTGCCGTTCCCTTTCGCTCATCGGGCCTGCGACTGTCGGGCGGCGTTTCGGACGGCTTGCCGGTAGTTTGTAGTCCCGCATCTCGGCGTCCAACGCCGCTCGGCTGGCGGCCAGCTTCGCCTCGTCCAACGCAGCAGCAGCATCCCGCACCCGCTGCTGCGTTTCACTCAATTGGACCTGACGCCGTTCTGCGGCTCGCCTGTTTCGGTCGGCAGACACACCGTGTTCAGATGATGTACATCGAATGGCGTTCTGGCGAATCGCGGTCTGCGATGCTGTCCCGCGTGCGCCGCACGCACATTTTGTCTCGTAGGTTGGCTCCGGGCTCCGTTGGACCATTTCTCCAATTTTGACGCCGTTGATCTCCGTACCGGAGTGGTCGATCAACCCAGACATTGCACGCGGTGTGTTCATTGTTTATCTCTCCGGTGCGGATAACGGTCAATTTGGAAATACAGGGCCGGAGATAACCCCCGGGATCTATAGAGCCGGCCACACTTCGTGACTACGGTGTGGGCGAGGTTTTCGGCCACAGGCAAATTATCCAGGAGATCAAACCAAGCGGCCTCCAGCTTGGGATCGCCCCCGATGGCTTTTTCGGTTGCCTTCTGGACATCGATTGTGTAGTTGATTTGCGTCTCGGTGATCCACTTTGGCCGGCTGGTCGGGGCCGGGTCAATCTCGCGTGCTGTCGTGGGCGGCAGGCATTTCGCGGCTCGGTACCCTTGCAACACCGCCTCGAACACGTCTTTGTGCTTTCTCTCTTCCTCTCGTAGGGTGACGCGCGTGACAGTTGCGCCTTCTGCAGTATGTGTGAGCAACGTTCTCCTTTTGTGGATTTGCTTCTGGTCCGATTCTGCCCAGCCTGATCCAAAGATGTCGCGGCGGTGAGACGGCGGGAGAACGTTGCTCCGGCCTCATGGCTCACGGCGGACGAGTTGGAACCAAGCTGCCCCGCATCGCCCGACGCGCGTATCCGGTACGTTGGCCATCGTGTGGCTCTCTTTTCGGGCTCTGCGAAGATTGGGGCTTACTTATTAAGAGCGCGAGATCCTAGTTCAGTAAGATTTGTTCCTGTGAATAACCGCAATCGTAGGGCAGCGAGTCCGCCCTCATGCTCGCCAACTCAACATCGCTCAGGTGCTCGCAGTTTAATGTTTCCCCGGCTTCGACATGCCGTTGAACGGCCTTCCGCCGGCGAGAATTCCTGGCGTTGTGGAAGTAGTAGCAATGCCTCTTTGTCAGCGCGGTTAGTCGGGTGGACAGCTTCGCTTTCCCCCTACAATCCAAGCTCTCTGCTCTCTCCCAAACGAGTTGCGCGACCTCCCAGAAAACATCCTGGTATTCGACCGCTGCGCAGGTTGATGAAGTCCACAAATTTTCTCGAATTGCCGCGTAGATCGTACGCTCGTGTTCAGCTAGGATTCGATTCAAGATCTCGTAGCGACGCGTTTCCTTGACCGTGAAGCGAGTCGCCCATCGCATGAAGCTCCCCTTCTCATAAGGGCCGCCGTACCTGGCAAGTGACAGTGTGAGGCTGGACAGTATGCTTTCGGCGTCCCAGACCAAGAGACCGGGGTAGGCGTCGTAGCAGGCGTCCAGGAGCGGCGCTTTGTTTGTGAGGAGGAAGCTGTGGAGGATTTGAGTCCGGGCGGCAGGATTCGTTGCTGCGCTGGTTCCGGTTGCCAGCGGCAGTGCTTCGATTGGTGCAGCTTGCATGTTCGCTCTCGTAGATTTTGCGGTACGGTGCTGCAATAACTTGAATCCCTAAGCCGTGGTGCGTTGTAGCATCGCTTCATCCCGGCAGCGGACCAACGTTGCAGGGACAATGCTGAAACCACTGGACACCATCCAGTGGGCAACTACGTAGTCGATGGAACAAAGGAAAGAAGAGATGCTGAATCAATCTCAACGCCTTACATCTGGGCAAATCGCCGCTGTGCTTTGCCCGTTGGCTCTGATCGTCAAGTCGTTGGTAGACTTGGCCATCGCATTCCACGTCGGACACTAGCGGCACTCATTCCCGCCGGATATGGTGCGTCCTTATCCGGCGGGAATCATCACTTAGATGTGCTGACATCACTCCCGTTTTTCGGACATCAGGCGTAAGGGTTTGCCATGCCGATCAGAGGGTTCTCCCGGTGGTAATCCGTGGTCCGCTTGCAAATCCATGTCACCCGGTCTTCCTCAGTGGCGAACGTATGCGCCGATGAAGTCATAAGCAACCAGAAAGTCACTCGTTCGCATTCGGGAGAAGCGCTTACGTACTTGTGGATTATTTCGATCATCTCTTCGTTTGGAACATCGCCAAACGTTTGTGCCCAGATGTATTTGAATCCTTGCTGTGTCATGCGGTTTCGTCTCCATTGTCGCTACGGTGTTGCATGCTGCATGTTGCTGCGCAAGGTCTACGCGGTTCCAGGTTCCAGCGGAAGCCTGTTGCGTACACGTTGTACCGTCTGCGGATCGCCAATCGGCTTTTGATCCGCAGGAACACTCATGTCGGGTTTAGTAAACTCCGGTCCTGCATAGGTCTTGCGGTGTGCATCTCAGGCCCGCTATGGTGTCAGGGCACCATCCTGAACCAAGTCGTCAGCGCAATCAAAGGCTGAATGGTTGAGCACCGGCGGCGGCCCGCAAACATCAGTGATGATCGTCCGCCAGTCGGTGTCCGCCTTCCAGTTGCTACACAGCGCCCAGAGTCGCCGCGAGTCGCCTCCGCGTTTGCAGTGGTGACATCTCCACCGGTCGCAGTCTTCCTCAGAGGTGAAAGTGAACGTTGGTTCCCGGTCCTTGAAGCAGTGACAAAACGGACATATTACACGGTAATTTCTCAAGGGTCCGGTGCAGTTTTTTAGCTTCTGCTTTGGATCTCTATCGCCTAGCAGGTAGATGTAGCGGTCGGGGATGAGCACTGCATCGAGTCTCTTCATGTGATACTGGCCGAGATAAAAGAGCGGCCCGCCCGCGCTGGGTTCATACAGGGTGATCTTAGTGCCAGTTCTCCATACCTTCTGCGCCACAAGAAAACGCCGTCTCTGCAATTCCGCGAGAGCACCTCCGACTCTGCGCTCTGCGATTCCGGCCTTCTCGGCAAGCGCAGATTGTGTTGCGGTGAACTGGAACGGTGTTCGCGAGTAACGCACTGACTGGTGACAGGCAAGCGCAGTCTTCAGGGCTACCAGCGAAAGTGAACTATAGGAGAAGTGCGCGGGGATTACTATCCGGCCCTTTGCCTCGGCGAGAGCGAGGGGTTCGGGTTTGTCATTCTCTTCGGTCTCCTCAATCACGCCCGCTCTCTCCAGGTTCGCAAGGGCATCCGCTCTCTTTCTTCGCTGGTATGGCGTCATCTTCAATTTGCGTTCACGCTGGCGGGGGCATCCGTGGTCTGTAGGCGGTAGATCTCTATGGCATGGCAGAGATCGGTTTTGGTGTGCAGTTTCAACACAGCATCCGGCAAAGCTACATAGGGAACTTTGCAATCAAACAGGGTCACGGAGCCTCACTTCAAATGGATGGTTCCTACAATCATTCCGGGATAGGGCTTAACACTGGGTACGGGACATACAGAGAGACATCCATACAGGTATCCATCTCAGGTATCCATCTCAGGTATCCATCTACAGAGAGACATCTCAGGTATCCATCTACAGAGAGACATCTACAGAGAGACATCTACAGGGGCAAGAAGGTACTTCCACTTTCGAAAGTACGCAAACCCAGCGTGTCCATTGGTCGAAAGGCACTTTTATGACCGGACCGTTTTTGACGAACGGAGCGCATGACCGGACAAAGTTCGCAAACCCCTTTATTGACGCGGGTTCTACGACCGGGCCTATTTGCACCATTTATGGTGCGAATGCGGTATGCATGGTGGGGTATTCCTGATGTCACCATCGCGCTTCTGCCAACCCGAAAAGGGTGGTCTACGCTACCGGTGAAGAGCTTCGCTTCAGCTCTGGTGCTACCTATGGCTCGCTCTATTCTAATTCAAGCGGGCCGCAGTGTCAACTATATCTTCGGCCCGATCAAGCAGGCCAACGTCATGCCGATCACCACACGTCCTTTAGGCCTTGTGGCGGCCTATTAACTCGGCATTCGATGTTTCGGCCAGCGACCAGCTTTGTCCGCATCCCCCAGGAAGGTTTGCATTCCTCAACCAGATCCTCGGGTGTTTGGTATCGAAGGGGATTTTGGGGCGGTAGCATCTTCTGTACGGCGCGTGCTGCGGCTGTGCGTATCTCTTCCGAGTGCTGCAGGTCGCAAATAACAGCTAGACGCTTGAGCAGCCGCAACCGCTCGGGTGAGGGTGGGTTCGTATCGGGCGGCGGCATCATGAATTCTTACCTGCTGGGAACAGCTCGGCGTAGATGGCTTTGAGATCGTCATCCGGCGCCGGTTCACTAGGCGCCTCTGTCGGTGCGATTGCGTCTGCCTGATCCGGCTGGGCCGGGTCTGGTGCGACCAAGGCGGCTCGGGCAGCCGTACGCTCATATCGCATGGCGGCCTGCTCCTGTTGCTTCTCATTCCGCTCCAAGATGGCATCGAGGCGCGAGGCGGCCTGCATGCGGACCCGAAGACTTATCGACGGATTGGCTAGAGTATCTCTCAAGAATTTGACCAACAAGCTGTACTTCCTTCGGCTGAGTTTCATGGGGTTGCTCCTTTGTTTATTTAGAGCGGGAGCGTGCCCGATCCGGGTACAAAAGAGCGCCTAAGCGTGTACGCGAACGGGTTCAGAGCGGGAGGTGGGTCCCCTTTAGGGACTCCAGGGGTACCTACCGGCTCATTTCCGAAGTAGGACCCATAGGGGACCCATGCGGTCGCATTTGCGCGAGCACCCTGGGACTCCCAATGGGACCCATCCGGTACTTTCGGCCTCGCTATGCAGCGGAGCGTCGAGAGGGGCACGGGAACCCCCCGGCCTAGGTCGGAAAATAAGGGTTGGTTGTGACTGCTAGGGTACCTTGAAGCGATGCACCAATCACCGTCACAAGGCGTGCATACCCCTCACGTCCGGTCCCGTCGAACGACGCCCGGTAACTCATACAAACCGTGAGGAACCGCGCCGCTAGTTCGGGAGGGTAGCCCTCCGCTTACCGAGAATGGGCCGGCGAGAGCTACTGTATTTCCCTTGCATGCCCAGCGAGCGGGTGTTACATTTGCTGCATCTAACGTGGTAGCTTATGTAACGGAGACTGAAAACATGGCAAACGGCAAATTTGTAGCTTATTACCGGGTGAGTACAGCGAAGCAGGGAGCGAGCGGGCTGGGATTAGAAGCGCAGCAAGAGGCTGTACGAGCCTACCTGAACGGCGGACAGTGGAAGATGGTTGCCGAGCATACGGAGGTGGAGAGCGGAAAGAAGAATGACCGTCCCGCCCTCGCAGAAGCCCTCAGTCTGTGCCGCATTTATGGTGCCACGCTCATCATTGCGAAGCTGGATCGGCTCGCCCGTAACGTCGCTTTCATTTCGAACCTCATGGAAGCAGGGGTGGAGTTTACAGCGGTGGACTTCCCAAAAGCCAACCGCCTCACCGTTCATATCCTGGCAGCCGTCGCGGAGCATGAGGCGGAAATGATTTCGGCACGCACAAAGGCTGCGTTGGCCGCTGCAAAGGCACGGGGAGTCGCATTGGGCGGGGACCGTGGCAACATCCAGCGGGAATCCAGCAGAGGGGCGCTGGCAAGCGGAGCCATACGCTCTGCGAAGGCTAGCAAGCGAGCCACGGACCTGTTGCCGGTAATCAAACATATCCAAGCCTCCGGTGCGACATCGCTTCGCCAGATTGCGACTGTGTTGAATGAAAGATCGATCCGCACGCCTAGAGGCGGCGCATGGTCTGCGGTCCAGGTGCAACGCGTGATAGGCCGGCAGAGGGCTGGTTCCTAATAGCCTCGGAGTCGCACTTGGAGGCACATCCAACGGTCTAGTCCGGCTCTCATGCTGGGCTTCTCTGCGTCTGTCGAACTGTAAGCCCCGACTCAATGTTGTAAGGTGTATGCCATGATTGACCTTGAGGAATGGCGCATCTACGACCCGGCGGATATTCGGACCCATCCGGTAGGACAGGAGGGAATAGCCAACGTGATTGTGGAGTTTGAGGACGGACGCGTGCTTCCTGGAACCTACGGTCTGGGAGGATTCTCACCTGTCGGGGGACGCTTCGTCGGCCACGTTCCTATCGCGCGATGGAAGTACCAGAACCAAAGCGCGGAGGATAACGAGGACCGCCCGCCGTTGTTGTAGCGCCCCTCCGCCGTCTATGTTGATGGGCCTCGGCATTGATGGGCCTCGGCAAAATCGATCTCGCACACTCCCCGAGAGTTCCACGTGTAACCCTAGCTCCACAAGCTAGGGCTATTCTGCGTCAAGTGGCATGTAAAGCCGTGACCCTATGGAACTTAGTAGGATTACGCGCCGGTTCTACGGATTTCCGTTTTTCTTCGCCCACAAGCGCGGGCTGGCAGACCCATAAGCCTAGCCGGATCGGACCACAGCGGATCGGAAGGGTCAGGAGTTGAACGGGCCGGACGAAACAGGATCGAGATTCGCGACAAGGGACCGAACGCTCGCGCTTCTGCCACCAAAGTTGCATTTTGCATGTTCCATACAACATGTATTATTTGGCTACCGTGGTTCAGTCAGGCGCGGGCATGAGAGGCAAGCAATGGTTACGGCACGGACAAAAGTAGAGATCAATTCCGAACTGAGAGCAATTAGCAAGTTGCGTCATGCCGTCCCCGCGCAGTCGGTCTTTGGAGACGACAACCGCGCAGCGATTCGCGCTCAGATGCAGGTGTTGGAAGAGTGCCTCTCAGTGGATGAGGTTCAGGATCGTTTTGAAGACGACGGGTACTATGTTCTCTCCGCAGCATTGACTGCTCAGAGTTGGCTGCAGCAGTTCGAAGACTCCCCACTCAGCAAGGATTGGAGCAGACTCACTCCAGCCCGCAAGGGTGCCCGCAAGCGCCGGACGGTTATCAAACTGGCCGGGGTCGAACAGCGGTCGTTCGATGCGCACCTGACCGAGGCCGGTCGCATACATGCCCGTGGCTTGGGTTTGATCCTCGACTAAGAAGCATCGGAGGCTGCGATGGTCTGGAGGGAAACTTGGGACCTTACGACCGTACCGGATGAGACCTTCTGGGGCGAGTGGGGACGGCGTATTGCAGCAACGCGCAAAGGACCCGCACGCGCGAAGGTCCTTCGTCCCTGTCCTAAGTGTGGCCAAGCGTTTGGGGCCGTGGAACTCAGGCGACACATCCCAAGGTGCAGCCGGGCGCCGTGATCGGCGTAACATTTACGTTTACACCCAAGGGGCAGGGCCGAAAGGCTTTGCCCCCTTTACTTTGCCTGAGTATCACAGTGCTGTTTCTTGCCCCTTTAGAGCAGTTCACTGTGGGGTATAGAGCTTGATTCTTTGCAAGGAGCATCATACCGTCGCGCAACTGCTCCCAACCATCACCCAGAACGACGCAACGGCGTGGTTCAGACTCCCATTTACATCTCTATAGCTGTTGGTGAACTGCTCTAGCTCCTTGAAGGCCGAACCTCCAGTAGCCAGCGCACAGAACCGCCTCTCCGTATATCCCAATTCGCACTAATGTTTGTGATCTACGGGTCAGAGTCTGTACCGGCGCCACCAGCACCGGGGGTTGGATGACGTAGCTTCCTGCGGCTCCGAACGTAATGTTTGCGCGAGCCAACGCTGGTCGAGGCCCGAATCGGTGCCTACCTTCGTTAGCGTGAGACGTGCTATGGAGCTGCCTCGACTGCTTTCTTCCCAGTTCTCTTCGTCTCGGTTCTCTTTGTTACCTGTCTGACTACAATGTCTCCCTCAATAATCAGCCCGTCGCTTAGGAGCATTGGTTTACCCGTTACTGAGGGGTATTGAAGAGATTTGCCGAGAGTATCCAGAGCTTGAAAAGCCGATCGGTCCTCAGCCGTGGCGTCCTCATCAGGTTCTGCTCGAAGCTGAACTTGTAAGCCACGCTCAATCTGGGCAAACAGCCGTTTTGTTTCCGCTCGGACCCCATTGGCCAGCTCATTCCTCCGGCCAGCTTCTCCACGGTAATCCTTCAATAGGAGTACCGTCGATTCTTCAACAACGCTGTTAACAGTCTCCGTGATCTGTTCTGTAAGTTCACCCAAGGCGGCCTTCTTTATCCCAATTTCTTCAAGTTCAGCCCGGATGTGGCGGATTTTCTCCACTTTCGTCCATGCATCCAAAAACAGGTTAACGATCCGTCCAATGGCCTCGGCAACTGGTAGAGTGGCGATCAGCGCAACTGTAGGAATAGATGTTGAAAGAGTTTCGAGCTCGACATCTTGAGAAGTGCCCGTGATGGCCTCGCTTAAAACTTTCATTAGCCGATTGAGGAACACCAATTCCTTCGCGAACGATCCCAGCTTATTGTCGAAAAGTTCTCTCGGGATCAAGAAAGCGATGTCAGCAGTCCCTGCCTTAAGGGCAGTATTTTCGACCCCGAGTTCCTTCATTCCGTTGCGCGTCTCTGTCACTCGCTGCAAGAAATCGCTCCGTTCCTTGGAGAGCTTCTGGACAAAATCGCGAGCAACCGATGGTGTCATCGCGTTTGCAGAGATCGACGCCTGAACCCGCCCCGCAAGCTGAGAATTGAAGAACTCGCTCCCTCCGATTTGTGCAATCGCATCCGAGAGGGCAGGTGTGAGTTCGTGTTCCAGCTTGCTTATACCTTGCGTGAAAGCCGCAATCGCAGATGCCAACGCCGCTTGGTATGGTGGTTGCGCAGGAGAGTTCACAAGGTTAATCAGAGCATCGGTTATGCCCTGTAAACCTGACTGCAGGGAGTACTCCGAGTCCAACTTGATAACGTTTTCGAGGGTTTCGTAGAACTTCTCAATTGTCATGATCGACAATGAGCATACTACCCAGTCGAGCCCTGGCGTTAGTGCGGTGTCGGGGCCGCGCCGTCCCTTGCTTTGCAGGGGCCGTCCCTCGTTGCATGCC
>JAABUZ0100005054.1_pt1 | contig 17637 bp, 13 predicted proteins | sample 5562091 | NCBI WGS metagenome assembly JAABUZ01 (sample SAMN12813069, study PRJNA571459) | rock metagenome | isolation source: Antarctica rocks | place: Antarctica: Victoria Land, Linnaeus Terrace sud | collected 2015-12-21
GACAGCCGCTCCACCCGCTTCATCGCCGCCAGCCTCCTACAAGCCGTCGCCATCTCAGTCGGCGCCGAACCCACCCCCGCCGGCCTCCACCTCGCCGCCTAACCCACCCCGTTTATCCGGGGCAAGTGGTTAGGGTGACGGGGGATGGCAGTCGATGCGACAGCGGCACGACGCAGGCAGGGTGAGCGGGAGCTGATCGCCTTTGCGGTGGTGGCGATGGTCGGGGTGGCGGTTCTAGCGGGTCTGGCGTGGCTCATTCCGATCGCCGCCGGGTGGGCTCACTCCGGGCAGGTGAGCACGATGAGCGTGCTCGACGCGGTCAAAGCCCTGGTGCAGGGCGGCCTTCTCGGGTCAGACCCGGCGAGCGCCTACCCCCACCAGATGGCACGGCTGTTGCCGGGGGCGTGGGGGTTCTGGAGCACTGCGGCGATCATCATCACCGCGGTGGTGGCGCTGGTCGCCGGGCTGACGCGCCGGGTCGAGGTCGCGATGAGCCGCCCGGTGGCCGACCGGCGCTGGTATCAGCTGCGCGGCCGCCACCCCCACGAGTTCGGGCGCTACCGCACCCTGTCAGAGCTGATCGTGTCCCGGGCGGCACCGGACCGCGTGATCGTCGGCCACATCGCCCGCCCCCACGCCAAGATCGCCGTCACCGGCTCAGCGCAGATCGCTGTCCTGGCCGCCCCGCGGACGGGGAAGAGCTCGGGCCTGGTGATCCCCGCGATCCTTGAGCATGAGGGGCCGGTCATCACCACGTCGGTGCGCACCGACGTGGCCGAGCACACGATCAACCGCCGGCGGGCGCTGGGGCGGGTGTGGGTGTGGGACCCGTTCGGTGAGACGACAGACACCTGGGATCTCCTGCAGGGCTGTGAGGACTGGGAGCACGCGCTGCTGGTCGCCCGCTGGCTCGGCCATGCCCGCAAGGTGGGGGAGGGCATCACCCAGGACTACTTCGATGAGGAGGCCGAGGGCCTGGTGGCCCCCTACCTGCACGCCGCCGCGCTGACGACCGACATCACGGCCGCCGGGGTCTACCGGTGGATCCTCGAGCGCGACGACACCACCGCCGATGAGATCCTCACCGACGCCGGCGCCCAAGACGCCCGCGACCGCCTCAAGGCCGTCTATGCCTACACCGAACGCCAACGCGACGGCATCATCGGAACCGCCGCCGTACAACTAAAGGCCTACGGGCACCCCGCCGCCAGCCGCACCGCCAGCCGCGATGACGGCATGACCCCACAGGCGCTCTTTGAAGGGCCCAACACCCTGTACATCGTCGCCGGGCGCGATCACCAGCAGCTCCTGGCCCCACTGGTGGTGACGATGATCTCCTCACTGATGTTCTCACTCTCAGAGCAAGAGAACCGGGCAGGCAAGGGGCTCTGGCCGCCGGCGCTGTTCGCGCTGGATGAGACAGCATCCATCGCACCGCTACAGGACCTCCCCCAGATGCTCGCCACCTCCCTGGGGGCGGGCGGACGATTCATGACTGTCTGGCACTCCGTTGCCCAGATGCGCCGCCACTTCGGCGCCGACGCCGCCGCGGAGATCCTCGCCCTGTCCCAAGCCAAGGTGTTCATGGGCAGCATCACCGACGATGACACCCGCGCCGAGATCGTAAAGATCCTCGGCCAACGCCAACAACTCGACGGCATAAACGGCACCCAACCCCCCGGCCGCGGCGTCGACGTCATGAGCGCCCAAGCCCTGCAACGCACCAGCACCGGGGAAGGGCTGCTCATCCACGAAGACCTCCCACCCGTCATCTTCCGCCAGCGCCGCCACTACCTCGACCGCGACCTCACGGCCCTCAAAGGTCCACCGGGCCACGCCCCGACGGGGGACGGGCGACGGGCTCTGCGTTAGCTGCCCGCCACGGCTCGTGACGCTGAGTCGAACGATGCTGACCGACGATAAGACACGCCCGACGTTCCGACAGACCGACACGATCCTGAAGGGTCAGGACCGCCCGGCGCCGGCGCGCCGGGCTGAGAAGTTTCCCTCGGCCAGCACTCTTCAAAGCGACGTTCTCCAGCTCCTTGTCGGCCACGATCGCCTTCAACGTCTGATTCTCGCGCTCGAGCTCCTTCAAACGCCGGACATCGTTCGCCTTCATCCCGCCGTACTGTGCCCGCCAACGATGATACGTCGCCTCTGGCACCTCCAACGCCTTGGCCACCTCGGGCACCTCTGAGCCCTCGCCCAGCAACCGGTGGGCTTCTCTGAGCTTCCTTACGATCTGCTGCGGGGTACGACGTCGCCTCTTCACGAAGGTCCTCCTCTCGCCCATTATGGACGGGTAGAACTCTCACACCGACCAGACCGATCTCAGGGGTCTACCGACGCCCGCTCACGCGCTGGAGAATGCAAGAGGAGTTACGCCTAGAGCCGGTCGGGGTACCGTAACCTGTGCACCGCACTCGCGTCCTTCTGGTGCTGCCGGCACTTCTCGCGTTTGGTATCGCTGGCGGGGCTGCTGACGTGGCGACCTCCCCAAGTGTCTGCTTTCGCGCGGCTGCACCAGACGCCGTTCTAAAGGCCGGTGCAGTAGTCATCGCCTTCGCAGCGATGTTTGCCGGGATTGCTCTATTAGCCGAAATGCTCCGGCGGCGGCCGCCCAGGCCAGCCCTCCTACTATTTGCACTTGTCCTAACTCTGGTGGCGATCTGGCTTGGGCTCGCAACAGTCACTTGCCTCCACGCCAACTCATAGACTCGCCTAGCTACTTCCGCGACCAAGTCAGTCACTTCTTTGCTCGACGCGTCAGCCCCCTTCGGTCGCGACCTTCCACCCTGTGGCGTAACGCGTCAGGTGGGCCACCGAGGTGGCCAAGATCCTCTGGTGGTTAACTCCGATGCTATGGACGCGTAGAACAGCCACCGCACTGTCGCCCGCAACTGCAAGTCGTAACACCTTGATGCTCCTAGGCCCAGTATCTCGTCTGAACCCACCCCCATACGATCTAACGCACTGAGCGTAGGGCAGGACCAGGATCCGGCAAAGGGCATCAGCATTGCGGCTAGCGAATGCCGCGCCGGACTCCTGAAGGGCAGCATTAGCCGACCCAATCCTGGATGCGGCGATCCCCCGAGCATCGAGGGTAGGCCCGCCCCGGAGCTTTGCTTGTCTCGCCACCGACTTACCGGATCCGCACCCCAAGCAGAAAGCTAGGAGCGGAGCCAGTAGGACGCACGCGATGAGCCCAAGCCGTCCCTTGCCCAGACTACCCCGCCGCAGAGACGGTGCCTCCACCTTAGCCGGACGGGTCGCTTGATTTAAGGTGTATCGCGAGCTGATTACCGTTGCTGCGCTGAGTCGTACCGTCACACTGGGGCGTCCTACGGGTGTTGCCAAGCTTCATGTAGCTGAAATGACGATACGCCCCTGGGAGTGTCCTTATGTTCGAGGCAATCAAGTCGCGTGGCTGATCATAGCCGATTGACACATGCTGAGGGGGGAAGCACCCCTCGGTCACGTGATCCCGATGTGCATCCCCCACTGCTTTGAGGACTGCCGGAGGGTGGATGTCATAATCCGTGAACTCGCGGATGTGGTAACGATCGTTGAACTGATTATCATCTGCATTTTGGTGGGCATCCTCGAAACATCCCTGGTCGCCTCTTGCATATTGCGAACTGCCGTCATGGCTGTTCCAGTGAAAATAATAATCCAGGTAATGAGACGCTGAGCCCGATATGTCGTCGTTCGGCTTCGGCCGGCCGTAGAAAATGACGTTGAGTGGATCGGCTATATTACCGTGGGTGCAGTCGGGATCCCTGTAGCTGTAGCGGCTTGTCTTAGCAGCCGTGAGCCCCGGAAACCCGACTAGGCTGATTGCGGAGCCGACAGCGGCCAAGGCCGCCATTCGGCGCATAAGACGGCCCTTACTCATGAGGTGCATGGGATTCTCCGCTTTAGTTGCACAGTAAGGTCCCCGCGAGTGCGCCCACAGCCGTGGTCGGCAGGGTCTGGCTGGGGTTTGGGGTGTGTGGCTGGGCATCCGGATCCGTGAAAGGATTCGGCTGCGTTGGGAGCATCGAGTTGGCTGCGTCGAGCATCATCTGTTTATCCGTGCCAAAGATGATGACGGTAACGAGACCGGTGTAGACCTCGAGGCGCACGGATTGCCCTCCACCCGCCGAGTCGTCGAACCATGCGGCCGGCACGCCACGTATCGTAAGGTCGGTCCGCGGCGGGGGAGTACCTGTGGCATCGTCTGTGTAGGTTGCGCGATTCCGCTCGCATGCTGGCGCGGTCTGAATCTCTAGCGGCAGCTCGCAGCTGGCTGTCGTGTCTCCCTTGCTCATGTCAACGGGAGGTACGCATGTCCCGTAGCTTACTGTGACATCGTTCTCGCGCTGAAGGCCATGCGACACGAGTGCCGGATCAGCCGTGTCGCAGACCCTGTCGATGCTGGTGCGTGGGAGATTCTCGAACACTGCTCCGAGCGAGTACACCGAAAAGTTCACCGTGGCGCCTTGGACAGTACAGTCCATCGCGAGCTTTGCCCCGTTCTCGACATCGACGACCCACTGCTGCGACGCTTGATTATTCGCGTAGTCGGTTACCACGACTCTAATCGTCCGATTGCCGTTCTGAAAGTGGGTTGAGTCAAACATCCAGTCATCCAGCGAGAGAGAGCACTCGTCGGCACTCGTCGCGGTATCACACGGCTGCGGCTGAGGCTGGCTAGTCTGGAGCACATCATCCACATATACATCAATTTGCTTGACGCCGGATGTCTGGCCTCCTGGCGTGCCGTCTATGGCGTCGACTGCAAGCGTCGCGAGGCCCTTGAGAGGCTTGTTCGCAGTGTCGTGAAGTTTGCCGCTGAGGTCGGCAGTGGGCGGGGTCCGGTCGACTCTGGCGGTCGCCACCTGTTGTGCGCCGCTGTTGTTGCCGGCGACGTCCTGGGCTTGGTCGGTGATGGTGCTAATGCCCTCGGGGAGCTGGCCGACGGTGGCGTTGGTGGGTAGGTTGGGTGAGCAGCGCACACCGTAGGGGCACAGACCCCGGGCGTTTGCGTTCTCATTGTCAAGGACGGTGCTGGTCGAGCCCGTCTGAGCGCTCAGGGTCGCGTACTCGGTCCCGATCCCGCTGTCGACGGCGTTGGCGGAGATCGGGGCGCCGTCGTTGTTGGTCCACCCCGATGGTGGGGCCTGGCCGGTGCTGATCACCGGGGCCTTGTCGTCTTCAACGTATGCGGTCAGCCCGCTGGCGTAGGCCAGGAAGTAAGGGTAATCGCAGTAGTTGTTCGGGGCCGGGCCATTGGCACAAGTACTGTATTGACCCCACTCCCCGAAGTTACCAGGATAATAACCCCCGTACACACCGTAGCTCACACTGACGGGATTCTCAAAACACGAAGGGACCTTGGTCGTATTGGGCTCAGCAATAAACCCGGAGGCGGCGTTCTCCACAAAGCGGGTAAACGTGCACATTGGAGTGTTGGGGCGATTATCCTGACGGATATACCCATAATTGACAGTAACGACGCTGGCATCCCCCGGCGCGGGATAAAAGAAGTAGCCCATGTCGTATTGATAGATACGGCAGCTTCCCGGGCCCAGCCAGCGGATGTACTGACCGGCCCCCAGATAGGCATTACCGGCAAACGGCGAGAAGCATTGCCCCCCACTGCCAAGGGTGAAGTACTCCCAGAACCCAGCGGCCACCGACCCCGGCGCCCCCGTAATGTTCGGATCAGTAACGACAGGGTCCACCAAGATCGGGTAATGAAAATCGCCATGGCGGTGAGAGACATGCACCCGCAACACATCCCCGTCCAGCTTGAAGGACACCGGCACCGGGGTGCCGTCCGCGTCGTGGGCGCTGATCGCCCCCACACTGCTAAGGACCCTCCCGGTGGCGCTGACAACCTCCACGCCATGCTGGCCCATCGGGCTCGGCCTGACCGTGGCCCCTACCGGCATCGTGAAGCGAAACGCCAGAGTCTCCGGGGAACCGGCCGAACGCAACTGGGTAAAGATCTCGGCCCCGTCGGGAAGGGGACGGGCCATCGTGTCCGCATCAGTAGCCATGTTGGGCCACATCACCGAGTCACCCATCCGGGTGCCCGGGGAGTTACGCGACCCCAACGGTATGAAACCAACCTTACCGCCGAGCATCACGCCACCCGACAGATGCTTTGCGATCACAAGCGAACCGGCGCCACGCGTCGGCGCAAACATCGCCCCGCGATCTGTCAAAGACAGATCAATCGCCTGGGACTGGCCGTCAGCCCCCTTGACTGCCAACGGCGCCGTCGACGCCGCCACCACCCGCTTGCCATCCGCACGGCGTATCCGCACCGCATCGGTCCCCATAAAGCCCTCCATCCGATCCCCCGCCCCCATCAACACGCCACCCGCAGGCTTGGCGCCGACCACACTCGGCCACAACCGCCTAGCCATCCGCCCGGCATCCCCATCGGACTGACCGCGAAACTCGTTGCGAGAAGCCTGCCGCAGGCTGCGAGCCGCTGGAGTCCTCAAAGCCGCACGCTTGGCCTCGATCCGCCCCACCTCCGCCTGAACCAAACCCCTCAACTCCAGATCAGCCGCCGCGCTAGCGGGTCCTTTCGGTGCAGCACCCGCCCCCCACACCACAGAAGACACCACCGCCCCACCGGCCACCACCGCGAGCACCGCCCACCACAGCAACCGTCCCCGCAACAACATTCGAGCCGCCCTACTACCCCACCGCCCTACACCGAAGCCGCGCACGGACGGCCTCCCCTCGATCCCCCGAACTAAGAGCCGGAGCCAACACCGACACTACGCCTCAAGCAGAGCGAGCGCAACTACCAACCCTTCGTCTCCGCATCACTCCCCGGGCTCGGCTGGCACGACTCTGAAAGTATGAGCCAGTCCAGCTCAGCCGGGTACACGAAGCCGGCAGCGGATCGTGACCAATTGCTTGCCCCGGTCAGGGGGAGCGAGAGTCACGGTAGGCGGGTGCTTCATGGTGGGGGGTGAGCGACCCAGAGACGCGTACTCCGTCGGCGATGAAGTGTTGAGCCGGGTAGCTCCGACGGTTTGGGCTCCAGGAAAGACACGATCCGAAGGCTACGCGCCGGTCCTGACGCGGCCTATGCGCGCTCGATACCTGCGCCCTCGGCGTCTCGCCCCTGCTCCAGGGCGGGCAGGCCACGCTGCTGGCGCAGCGCGTCGATGCGCCGCTGACGGTCACGCTGGACGCTCCGGACGGGCTTTGGGCTCAGGCCCTCGTCGACGTCACGCTCGCGCTCCAGGCGCTCACGCTCGAGGTCTCGGCATAGGCGCTCCCACTCCCCGCGCTCAGGCCCCACCAGCTCCGGGGGGTCCCCGATGGTCTCCCGGATATGGCCGGGTGGGTTGGCTAGGGCCCGGTCGGCGGTGAGGGCGATCGTACGGGCGCGGCGGGCGTCGAGCTCGCCCTGGACGGCGAGCCACCGGGCGGCCTGCTCACCGTTGTCTTTCATCCACCGCCCCGGGTGACGGCCCTGCTCGGCGAGCCGGTCGAGCGTGGCGGTATGGCCGGCGGCGGCGGCCTGCTCACGGCGGGCGATGGATTCTTGGACGCCGGCGGCCTGCTCGAGCTGCTGGCGGTGGGGTCGGCCGCGGAGCCCGCGGGCCTGGGCCGCCTCGCCGCGCAGGGACTGCGCGGCCGCCAAGGCCTCTTGGGCGCGCCTGAGGGCGAGGTCTTGGTCGCGCTGGGCGCGACCGGCTTCCATCGCGGCCTTGGGATCAAGGGACTGCGCGGCCGGTGCGAGTCTGGCGCGCTCACTGACGAGCACCTCCTGGTCCATGGACGCCGCGGTCGCCGCGAGCGCCCGGGCGCGGTCTGCCAGCCAGGCGGCGTGCTGATCGCCCAGCGTGCGGCGGTAGCCGGCGAGACGGTCAGGGACAGCCACGGCGGGGGACCGGGCCGCCGTGGCGTGCTCGGCGTCCTGGCGTTGCCTTTCGACGCGGAGGTCCTCGGTGAGGCGTTGGCTGGCGGCGAGGACTCCGAGATCGGCGCGGTCACGGCGCAGCGCCGCCTGGAGGACCTGCTCGGTGGTCTGCTCGGCCTCACAGACGACGTAGGCGGTGTTCCTCACCCGTCCACGGGTCATGCCGACGTAGACATCACGGTGGCCGCTGTTTACGTCGACGAGGCTCCCACCGACGTCCTGGGTCAACGATTGGACCCCGTGGGTGCTGCGAAAGTAGGCAAGCTCGGTGCTGTCGCGCACATAGCCCGCCGGCAGGGTGACCTGGCCCCGATCGGGGTCTGACACCGTCAGGGACCCGTCAGCCCCGACAGCCTGAACACGCCAGCGGTGGCGGTTCTTGACATGCCCGCCGTACTCGCTGCGCAGGCCCCACTCGTTCTGACGGGTGGCGATCTCATCACCGACGCCTACCGCCTGGCCGCCCCGGACGGTCGCCTCCCGGTCGGCGTTGACCTCCCCGGCGGCGATCAGCTGCTCACGGACCAGCCGGTTGAGGTGTTGGGCCTGGTCGTTGGTCGGGACCGAGAACGCGGTGCTCTGACCGGTCCGGCGGGCGGTGAGGTAGTCGGTGAGCATCGCGGCGTTGATCTCCTGCGCGTTGCCGGCCCGGATCCGGCCGTGCTCGGCGTAGGCGGTCAGGGCCTCGGGGCGCCCGGCGCGCAGGGCCAGGGATGCTGGGCGCTCCCATTGCTCATGGAAGCGGTAGACCTGCCCGAACTCCACGCACGGCAAGACCTCCCGGGCCTGGTCAAACATGCCCCCCCGCCCGACGGCGAAGAGCTGGCGCCCATCACCGACCATCACGACCCGCAGGTCTCGCTGACCCGCGATCCGCAGGACCCGCTCGAGGTCGGCGGTGCCGAGCATCCCCGCCTCGTCGATCAGCAGCGTCCCGCCCGGGCGCAGCGCGACGTGGGATGGCGGGTCACCCCCGGCGTGGAGGGTCAGGAACATCGAGACGTTCTCCGCGGCGACACCGGTGTCACGCTGGAGGGTCTCGGCGGCGACCGCGGTCGGCGCGAGACCCAGGACGTCACGCCCGTCGGCGTGCAGGGCCTTCACCACCGGCTTCAGGGTCGTCGTCTTGCCCGTGCCGGCGGGCCCAACGATCACCACGGCCCGGCCGGTACCGGCGGCCAGGCAGGCCGCCAGGGCCTGCTCGGCGTCAAGCGCGCCGCCACCGGAGGCCCGGGCGAGGCGGCCCACGGTGGCCGGGGTGCCGCCCTCGGCCGCCGCCCGGGTAAACCAGCGAATGATGCGCTGCTCCTGCTCAAGCAGCTCCCGGGTGCTGTAGCGCTCCACCCCTGAGTCCTCAAGGACCGACCGCACCCCAGGCGCCTGGTCAAGACGACGGCCGGCCGTCTCACCGGCGAGCTCGGCGAGATCAAGGCACGCCCCCCCGGTTATCTCACCGGCGATGCGCTGCCCCTCCCGCATCTGAGCCCGCGCGTCCCGACGATCGCGATGGGAGAGACGGGCATAGACCTCCCGCTCGACATGCTCAGCACTCCACACCGACCGGCGCTCAGCCAGGACGCCGAGGACCTCCTCGGCGATCCGCGCCTCCTCACCCCGCGAAACCTCCTCACTCCCCCAACCCACGGTGACCCGCCCCAGGACCTGCTCGCTGACGCGGGCGCCATCCCAGCCGTGGCCAGCCGCGACAGCGAGATGATCAACACGCAGCTCCTCCCCCGGACGGCTGTGGTCCTTGACGGGGCGCGAGTCACGGGCGCCATCACGAACGATGATCGCCCGCTCCCGCTCAGATGGCTCACGGCCCGGGTGGGCGTGCCGCCACGCCGCCAGGCCCTCCCCGGCGGCCCGCGCTACCTGCTCAGAACGCTTGGAGAACGCCTGCAGGAGATCCTCGTCAAAGCCCACGAGATCAGCCTGACCCTTCTCCACCGGCCCCCACTCCACGCCCAGACGGGCCGTCATCTCACTGCGAAGCGCCGACTGATACGCCGCCCCGAACATCCGCTGGGCCCGAAAGACGATCCCGGCATCCAAGGCCCGCCAGCGCCCATCCGGCCCCTGGACCTTCGCGAACACCAGAGCGTGGGTGTGCAGCTGCGGGTCACGCTCACGGCTCGTGCGATGACGCACCAGCAGGGCCGTCAGGCCCTCCGCGTCCAGACGGTTCACACCGTTCTTTCCGCCCCTGGTCGTCGCACGCTCCTCAAGCACCCCCAGCGCCGCCGCCACCGCCGCGTCGTGGGCACCGATCACCTCACGCTCAGTCTCACCACCCACCAGCCCGGCGAGCACCGAAACGCTCTTCGGCGCGCTGAACGTCAGGTCATAGGCACGCACCCCATCCGGCCTGGGGCGCTGCCCCAACGCCACCCCGCTCACCGGGTCAAGGCCGTCCAGCAGGCGCCCCATCTGATCGCGATGACCGTCACCCTCAAGGCCCAGCTGGGCCGCCCCCGCACCCCACCACCGGCCCGGCGTCTCACCCAGCGGGAGGTAGTAATCCTCGACCGCCCCGCGGCCCTCGGCCTGCGCGCGCTCCCACCGCTCCCGCTCTTCCTCGGCGGGGACAAGCTGGGCGTAGTAATCGACCGCGCCGGCGCCTTTGATCGCCTTGGGACGCATCACAGCGCCGCTCAGGCTAGTTCCTGCGCATCAAGGATGCAAGGGTCTGTCTGCCTTTCAGGCGTTTGCTGTGCCGTTGCTGTGGGCCTTGCCGTCCTGCGGTCGCGCTGCCTCCGCTGTGGCTGTTCCTGTGCCCCTGGGTGGGGCGCAGGGCGCAAGCGCCGTGGTCTGGACCCGGTGATCGGCGTCTGACTCAGACGGCGGGAGAGTTGGATGCGAGTCGGTCGTGGGGGCGCCAGGGGTAGGGTGAGGCGATGGCCATGGGGCCACCCTCCCGCGAGCGCAAAGCGCGGCGTCTGACGGTCGAGCTGGTCCCGGCGACGAGCTGGTGTGAGAACCTACGCACCCGCCTTGCCCCTTCCCAATGGGACACCCTGCGACGCGCGACCTACCGGGCGGCGCACTACCGCTGCGAGGTCTGCGGTGGCCGCGGCGAGAGCCACCCCGTCGAGTGCCACGAGCAGTGGGACTTCGATGACGAGCACCACGTCCAACGCCTCGCCCGCCTAATCGCCCTGTGCCCCTCCTGCCATGAGGTCAAACACATCGGTCACTCCCGCCTATCGGGCCGCGACGTCGCCGCGCGCCACCATCTCGCCAAGGTCAACCGCTGGACCGGCGCCGAGGTCGACGGCCACATCTCCAAAGCGCTCGGGATCTGGGAGCGCCGCAGCCGCCATCCCTGGACGCTTGACCTTGAGATGTAGGTTGGGCTGTGGTGGGACGCGTAGGACGCGGCGCACATCCGCAGCCGCTCGACTCGCTGTCCCCACGCGACCGACATCGAGCCGGAGTGGCCTCTGCAGGCGGCGGCCGACCCCGCAGGGGTGGTCCGCGATCCAGACCCCAAGAGCAGGGCGGCCTACATCCGGCTCATCGGCTACTCACCCGGCGCCGGCTTCGTCCTCACCGTGATCATCGACCCCCAAGACTGCTCCGGTGTGACCGCCTGGAAGACCCGCGGCGCCGACCTGCGGCACTACCTCGAGCGAAAGGACACCGGCTGATGGCTGACACCACTGACAGCGAGCAGGTGGCGCGTCGCGCCGGCCACGAGGCAATCCGCGCGGAGGTCGCTGTGGAAGACGCCGAGGCTGCCGAGGCAGAGGCTGCCGAGAAGACCAACGCCCTGGACGTCCCGATGCACCTACGCATCGACAAGGAGCTCGACCAGCAACTGCGCCAGCGCGCGAACGACGAGCACATCCCGACCTCCGCGCTGGTTCGACGGCTGCTGCGCCAGACGATTCAGCAGGGCTCCGCCGCCCTGTCTCCAGCTGAGGTCGAGGACATCGCCCGCCGCGTCGCCCGAGAAGAGCTCCAAAGCCACTGACCTGGAGAACTCTGCCCGCCACCGAATTGGTTACGGCACGGTGCCATCTCTATGAGAGACCACGATCCTGGGGTCTGCTTCGGCGTCGTCCCTAGTTTGGTCTAGCGACGGGCAGCCCGAAGCGCTGTGCGAGGGCCTTTACGACGTCGCGGAACTGCTGGCCGCGTGGGGCGGGCCCGAGGCCGGCGAGCTCGCCCTGGAGGGCGAGCAGTCGCGGGGCAGCCCGAAGCGCTGTGCGAGGGCCTTTACGACGTCGCGGAACTGCTGGCCGCGTGGGGCGGGCCCGAGGCCGGCGAGCTCGCCCTGGAGGGCGGGCAGGTCGCCGCTGGCGCCCGCAGCCGTAGCAGTGCCAGTGATCACCGTGGACCCTCAGCGACGGGTTACGGTCCCAGCCGGTCGGGGAGGCAGGATGCGCCAGCGGGCACAGCAGATAGCCAGCCGGCGTGGGCTGCTGACCCAGGAGGTCGGGCACGGCCTCGGCGAGCGGGAGGGCCCGCAGCGCCTCGACAGCGTCGCGCAGACCGCCGCGGTGGACGGCGCCGGCTCTGGCCCCCGCCGGCGCCCTGCGCATCAGGAGGTCAACCGATACCGGGGCTGAGCGCGGCTGGTCGCGCGGAAGGCTTGACAGGAGCTCGGCGAGGGCTACCGACGCCGCGGGCTCGATCGAGAGGAGCTCGGTGACAGGCGCGCCAGGATATTTGCCGTTACGGCTAGCAGGGACGCGCAGCTGACGCGATAGGTCGGTGGCCTGGAGGTCAGCGCCGAGGTGGCGCGCGAGGCGCCTGTGAGCCTCATGCAGGACCTCTGGACCGGTGGGATCGGCGAGGCGCCAGCCGGCCTGTACCCGTCCGGGGCTGGTCTGGATGACCCAGTGGGCGACAGGGATGAAGCTCTGCAGGGCCTGCTGGGCGGGCTCGAGGTCGACATCTACCCAGGCGCTGTAGGCCGGACAGGCCAGACGGGCCCGGCGTCGGGGCTCAGAGAACGAAAGCGCGCTGAGAAAGACACTCACCCTGCCGGCCGCCAGACAATCGAGTCTGGCGCACAGCGAGGCCAAGGCCCGCGGGGTCCCGTCAAGCTCACGCCACGAGCTCAACCACGGCCCCGGGGCCCGCTCGGGATGCTGGCACTGGCACGACACCGCGACCCACCCGCGAGTTCTGCCGTGTAAGGCCAGCACCCAGGCGGCACGCCGTGAGGGCGACGTCGAGGTCATGGCGATCAGTGACGCTGCTGTCACAGCCAGCGCCCCCACAGACTCTCCTCCCAGGCCGGCGTGCGCCACCGGCAGTGGGGGCGCTGGCGAGCGCGCAGCGATAATCATTCGCCAGACCGTAGTGGCGCGGCTCCTCGTCAATCCTCCTGGCGATGTCCCTCAGGGGTCCTTGGACGTGATCACACGGCGGCCACTACCGCGGCAGACCAGCTGAGATCGCCATGCCCGTGTTCACCAGCCAACCGCCACCCCCAGCTCCGGACTTCGAGCATCCATACGAGCCGTTGGTTCTGGGCCTGACCGCCGGATGGGTGCGGATGACCCGTGCGAAACCCGCCACGCAGGATGCGGTTCTCCTCGCCCCGCCGCGCGTGGATCTGCTCGGCCGCCGACCGCGGCCGCGAACTCCGCAGCAGCTCGGGATCGCCTGGCCGCTGGAGCCCAGCCAGCCGCACATCCGCCCCTCCCGCCGCCGCGTCGGGTAACAAGACCCGGCTTGGTGACAGGTGGGCGGTAGGGATGCCGAGCTCGGCGAGGTTCGCGAGCACGGTCGATTGCGGTGTGCGGCAGCCGTACATGAGGAAGTCGTGGAGCGCTTGGGCTTCGGCGGGGTCCTCTCTGGCGGCTCGGACTACTTCTTCCAGGGACGCTCTCACCCGATCCCATGCCACGGTGTATTAAGCCTCGCAACGGTGCGGGACCGGCTAGCCTGCGGTCACCGGAATAGGTCGGCGAGACCATTGAGCGCCGAGTTAAGGGCCTTCCTCAACGGGTGTTTACCGCTGACGAGGTCAGTCATTCGGGCGCCATGTGGTCCGGCGCCGATCAACGCGGAGCTCAGCCGCTCGGCGTCCCAGTGGCCCGTTGTTGCCCGCTCGACAAGGGCTCGCCTTAACCGGCCGGCTTGGTCCCAGTCGGCCGGTCGTGGAAGGCGAGAGTCGAGCAGTGCCCAGGAATCGCCGTCGAGCTCCTCCCCGGCGAGGGCTCGGTGCACCGGGGCAAAAGTGAGCTCGAGCAGACGGTCGCCGTCCCCACCTCGGTCGCGAAGTGCGGCCGCCAGAAGGACTGTGGTTGGCAACCCGGCCGGCCGGTCGCGCAGATCGGCGGCGACGGTCCACCAGCCTCGTGATGGACGTCCGGCGAGCTGGTCTGGCGGCACGGCCTCGAGTAGGAGCATCGCTTCACGCCCTGTGAGCTCCGCGTTCTCGCTCCACCGCTCGAAGTCGGGATGCGCAGCGAGCGCTCGTAGAGCCGGCCTGGCGTCCTGGGCGAGCGCGTTTCGAATCGCCACGTCGATCCCCAGCGGGACTGCGTCGACCGCGAGTGTCAAGATTGCCGGCGAGTCAAGTAGCGCAGCTACGAGCGCCTCAGGCGTTAGGCGCCCGGCGAACCGGTCAAGGAGTGCAGCCGCGACTGCCGGCGGAACTGCCTGCCAGCTTGCTGGTTCGGCCAGCAACTCGGGCCTCCGCTCCAGCACCTGGAAGAGCAGCGGCTCGATGTTTGTCAGCAGAGCTAGGTCGCCAGGGCCGACGCTGTCGCCGAAAGCCTTCAGCAGGCTCAGGCGCCATGGCTCGGCCACGTCGTCCCGAAGAGCACAGCCGGCCAGACCTAACGCGCCCGATTGGTCACGTTCCCATAGGAGCGAGACGCGGCGGCTCACATCGAACTGAGCGACGTCAAAGTTGTGGCCGTGGTCGAGGAGAAACGCTAGTCGGTCCTCGTCGACGACGCGCCAGAGATGATCCGCGACATCGGCTGGACCGAGGAGGTCGAATCGGAGTGCGTGCACCTGGCCGGGATCTGGGAAGCTGTCGACAAGTCGTCTGACCACCCCTGCTGGCTTGACGTCACCGTCCAGCCAGGCGGCGATTGCTGCAAGCGCCGCGACTTGGGGCCGCGTCGTCGCCCCGTCGTCGCCGTAGTGATGGAGGAAGCAGCGCCGGCGGCCCGCAACCTCGCTCCGGTCGAGCAGGCTCGTCCAGTCGGGGAGCACTGCCGTTGGCGGTCGACGAGCGTCGATGACCATGCTTGACGTGGACGCTGGGCGGCCGCCTAATCTGGTTGCCACCTGGATCGAGTATGGCGAGGTGCCGAGGCGAGCCCGCTCGCGGGTGCGAAAGCTCAGGCATTGACGTGCCGCGCCAGGAAAGACGTCTAGGAGCTCGACCAGTGCTTGCTCGGCTTCACGGGCGCTGTGCCATAACACCACCCGCGAATCCCCGTCGCCACCAAGCGTTGCCCACGTGAGGGCTCGGGCTAACGGCTCCACAGTCGTCGGTCCTTCGGTCGGGGTTGGCCAGGGCAATGCCTCTGCGTACCCCGCGAATCGCTCGTCGGCCGGACGGCGCAGCAGCTGTAGCAACCCGCTAAGTCGTTCGGAGCGCAGTTGCTTGGCCGAAAGCAGCAGTCCGTGCGACCACACCGCTCCTGGTCTCGGGCGCTCGGGCGCAGGCCAGATGCGTGCTAAGAGGTATCCGTCGGTTGATGGGATCGGCGCCCCGACCAGCTGTTGCTCATGCGCGTTCTCGAAGCTGGCGTCCATGTGGGGGAGTAGCTGGCGATGTTGCGCCGCTGGGATCGCGCATGAGGCCTCGAGAAGCTCATGTCCCTGGCGGTAGCCGAACAGAACCTGATCGACGGTCTCGCTCACGAGCTCGCGTCTAGTAGCCAGAGAACAGGGTCTGCGAGGGTCGCTTGAGCCCCGTCTGGACCGACGACGAAGGCGCGGTCCCACGGGTCCTCACCGACCAACTCGGCGGCGAGGCCGACCGCGAAATCGCCGCCTTGGGCCGAGACTCCGAAGACGGTGTGCGGGAGGCGCTCCGCATGGCAGCTGAGGTACTGGTCAAGGAGCGGCATGTTCTCCGCTAGCCAGGCTGCAGGAGTCGGGGTGGGCTCCGCTACACGGTCCCACGCCGAGATAACGATCGCACACGGCGCGCCATCCGCACGCTCGTCGCGCATCGCCTGAAGGAGATCAATCGTACGGACGTCAGACGGCATTGCTGCGGGCGCCCAGGGCGTCGGATCCCCGTCGTCGCGCGCCGGCTCGTCATCGACCCCCGGGCTTAGCAGCGCAGCCATCTCTTCGGTTGTCTCTCCGGGGTCGTGCTCGTCAGCGCGGAGGAACAGCATGGCGCCGGCCGCGACCCGGATCCCGTCGCGCAGATCCGGATGCCACACCCGCCCGTCGAGCGTCTGCTTCAGCAGTTCCCCAGAATTATCCGGGACCTCGAGAATCGCGGTATCAAGGCCTCGCGCGACCTCTACGAGGAGTCGGGCTGTCCCGTCCACGTCGGTGCGCGGCACGCTCTCCTGACGTCCAAGCGCCTCGAGGCCACGGGATAGAAACTCGACCTCGTCGACGGTTCGTATCAGTCGCAGCGGGTCAGCGGCGTTGTTGACGAGCGCGCCGTAGAGCGCCACGAGCAGCGAGCTCTTTCCAGTCGCGGGCTCCCCGAGGAGCACGAAGCTCATGCGGCTCGCCGCCAGGGCCGACGCAGGCATGGTGGGGCATCCCTTGGCCAGACGTGGGGCGCGAGCGGCGGATCGACCTGACCGCGCGGCGGGGCGAGCAGCCAGGCACGTAGCGCGGCCACGCCGTCGTCGCGCGGGAAGCCGCCAGGAGCCGCCGCCGCGACGTGCAGGTGAAGCGCGGCTGAATCGACGGACCGGACCTCCGCAATCAATTCCTCCTCGCGTGGTCCCCAGTAGGAGACCGCGTCCTCGTCGTCCTGGACGAGATCCCATTTGGTGACCACCAATGCGAGCTCTGTTCGCGGGTGCGGCAGAGCCTCCGCACGTAGCCGCTCGAGCAATTGCCGTACCCGCGTTATCGCCGAGGACCGCGTCCTCCGGTCGCTGAGTCGAGCGCCGTCGATGAGGAGCGCGAGCTTGTCGGCCCGACGCAACAGTGGCACGTCGGCTGCGGTCAGTTGGTTATCGGCAAGCTGACGGAAGATCTCACCGGGCAAGTCCGCGAGTAGCAAGTGGACGTGTTCCTCGTCGAGCGCCAACGCGAGGTGCAGGATCTCGCGGCCGTCGGGGTCCACCTCAGTGCGATGCGTCTGGGCCACGGCCCGGCCGGATGCTGCGCGACACGGGTGGGCGAGCCGCTCGAAGGCCAGCAGCGTACGCGACCCCGCGAACCGCGCATGCTCTCCGACTCGTCTTTGGCGCTCGTAGAGCTGCGTGTTCAGTGTCGTCTTGCCGCTCTCACGTTCGCCCATCCAGACGTCAAGGCGGCCCTGGCCTACCGCGAGGAGACTGCTCGCTTCGGCGGGGCTGAGCGGGTCCCATCCGGGGAGTAGCGCCTGCGGGTCGACCTCTTCGAACGGGGCCGCCTCATGCGACACTGGCGCTTCGTCATCCACGGGCTAAGAGCCTATGCCGGTAGGCGACTTCGCCAGGTGATGATGCCGCAGGCGAGGTGGAGCATCGCGAGGTAGTTCTCGGGGTGTTTCTCCCAGCGGGTGAGGATGCGCCGGAAGCGGTTAAGCCAGGAAT
>JAABUZ0100003339.1_pt1 | contig 17630 bp, 11 predicted proteins | sample 5562091 | NCBI WGS metagenome assembly JAABUZ01 (sample SAMN12813069, study PRJNA571459) | rock metagenome | isolation source: Antarctica rocks | place: Antarctica: Victoria Land, Linnaeus Terrace sud | collected 2015-12-21
CATCAACGAGCTGCCCGTCGCGTGGTTCGGCTACGATACGGCGACCGCGCCGGGCACGTTCGTCGGCGGCATCACGCTCGCGGCGCTCGCGAGCGGCGCGTTGGCGGGTGTTTGGGTCACGCTCGCCGTCGCGGCCGCGGAGGTCTGCGCGCGGCGCGCCTTCCCCGCGCACTACGACTGGTTCGCCTACCCGCGCTTCGCCGGCGCGCCGCCCGTCGCCCGGCGCATCCTCGGCGGGTACGCGCTCGCGGCGTTCAGCTTCGCCTATGTGACGGTGTTCTACGTCGCGATGCGCGGCACGTTTGGGTGGTGGGTGCCCACGGGCACGCTCGACGACCCCAACCAGATCGCGACGCCCGCGCCATGGGTGAGCGCGGCCGGGACCGCGCTGTTCGCGGGCACCTGGGAGGAGGCGATCTTCCGCGGCGTGCCGCTGGCGCTGCTCGCCTTCTGGGCGCGCGACCGGCGCGCGCGCCGCGGCTGGCTCGCGGCGGGCGTGGTCGTCACCGCGCTCACCTTCGGCTTCGGGCACGCCAACTACCCGTCGTGGCCGGCCTACTCGCGGGGTGTGGAGCTGTTCCTCGAGGCCGTGCTGTGGGCGGTGCTCGCGCTGCGGGTCGGGCTGCCGACGACGATCGTCGCGCACACGCTCTACGACCTCACCTGGTTCGGCCTGTTCGCGCTGCACGGACGCGGGGCGGCGTACCGCGCGACCGCGGGCGCGGTGCTGATCGCGTTCGCGCTCCCGGCGCTCGTCGTCGCGGTCAACTGGTGGCAGCGGCGGCGGGCGGTGGCCGCGGGGATGATTGCGCAGGCCCCGCCGCGCTTCGCGGACGTCGACCGCGCGCTGGACGCACGCGGAGACGCGCCGGCCGTCGCCCGCGCAGTCCCGCCCGCACCCGCGATGGCAACGGGCGCCACCGCGGACACCGCACGCGTCGGCCCCCGCACGCGCGTGGCCGCGGCGCTCGTCACGGCGCTCGCGCTCCTCGCCGCGCTGTTCGCGCCGCGCGCGGCTACGTTAGGCCCGGCCTTCACCGCGCCCCGCGCCCGCGTCGCCGCAGCCGCCGACAGCACCCTCCGCGCCCGCGGCGTCGATCCCGCCGCGTGGGACCGCACCCTCGCCGTCGCGGGGAACGACAACGAGCGCGCGCTCCGTTTCTTCCGCGAGTCGCTCGGCCGAGCCCGCGCGGCCACCCTCGCCCGCGCCCTCGGCAACACGTACCTCGCCCCCGCGCTCTGGCAGGTCCGCTACGTGCGCCGGCACGCCGCGCGCGACGCCCGCCGCGAGGAGTGGACGGTGGTCGTCGCCCCCGACGGCCGCGTCCGCACCGTGCTCCACGGCGTCGCCGACGACGCGCCCGGCGCCGCGCCTAACGCGGACGCCGCGCGCGCGCTCGCCGCGGCCGCCGTCCGGGCCCGCGGCTACGACCCCGCCGCGCTCCGCGAGGCCGAACTCGCGCAGCAGAACCGCCCGCACCGCCTCGACACCGAGATCGAGTACGTCGACCCCGCCGTCGCCCTGCCGGCGGGCGCGACCGCGCGCGTCGGCGTCACGCTCGCCGGCGCCGAGCCGGTGCGCGTCGGACGCGAGCTGCGCCTCCCCGAGTCGTGGCTCCTCGCCGACAAGCACCGCAGCACCACCTACGGCCTGCTCGCCGCCGTCGCGGCGCTCGCGCTCGTCGGCGTCCTCGTCGCGCTCGCCGTGCGCGGCATGCGCACGACCCAGCCGCGGTCGCCCGCGCTCGTCGACCGGCGCGCGGCGGCGGCGGTCGCGCTCGCGGTGGCGCTCCTCGCGCTCGCCCGCACGGCTTCGTCGCTCCCCGACCGATTCGCCGGGTGGGACACGGAGGTGCCGTGGTCCAACTTCGTCGCCTCGCTGACCATCGCCGCCGTGCTCGGCGCCGTGTTCGCCGGCGTCGCGAGCGGCGGCCTCTGGACGCTCGCCGACGCCCTCCGCCGGCGCGCCGGCGTCCCGGTGCTGCCGCGCGCGGGCGACGTCGCGGCGACCGCCACGCGCGTGCGCGACGGCGTGTTGCTCGGCGCGGCCCTCGGCACCGCGCTCCCCGCGCTGGCCGGGCTCACGGACTTCGTGCGCACCGCGGCCGGCACGCCGCCCACGCCCGGCACGGCGTTGGGCACGCTCCTCCCCTGGGCGGCCGCCGCGCTCGGCGCCGCGGCCTCGGCGGTCACCGCGCCGCTCGCCGCGCTCCCCGCCCTCGCCGTCGCGGCCGGCGCGCGGAGCACGCGCGAGCGCCTGCTCGCCCTCGTCGCGATCGCGCTCCTCGCCGCGGTGAGCGCGCAGGTCGCGGCCGACGCGACGATCAGCGGCGCGCTCGCCGCGCTCGCGGCCGTGGCGAGCGTCGCCGTCGTGGTCGGGGTCGTCTGGGCGTTCGGACGCGCGGCGGCGCTACCGTGGCTCGTCGCCGGACCCGCGGCCGGACTCGTCGCGGAGCTGCGCGCCGCGCGCACGGCCGCGAACCCGACCGACCGCGCGGGCGCACTCCTCGCGGCCGCGGTCTCCGCCGTGCTCATCGTCGTCGTCTACCGGGCCGCGGCCCGCCTGGCCCGCGCCGACGAGGCCGCGCCCGCGCAGTCGCCCCTTGCGACCGATGCGGCCGCGTAACCCGACCGTCCGCGTCCTCCTCGCGATCACCGGGGGCGCGCTCCTCGGCGCGCTCGCGCCCGCGGCCGGCGTCGCGACCCGGCCGCTCGCCGACGCGTTCGTCGCGCTCGTCAAGCTCGTCGTCGGGCCCGTGGTGTTCTGCACCATCGTGTTAGGCATCGCCGGCATGCGCGACCTGCGCACGGCCGGGCGCGTGGGCGGCAAGGCGATCCTCTACTTCGAGGTGATGAGCACGTTCGCGCTCGCGCTCGGGCTCGTCGTCGTCAACGTCACGCGCCCCGGTGCGGGGCTCGACGCGTCGGCGCTGGTCAAGGGCGACGTCTCCAAGTACGCGCAGGCCGCGCGCGAGGGCGGCGTGGTCGACCTGCTCGTGCACGCGGTGCCGTCGAGCGCCGTCGACGCGTTCGCCCGCGGCGACGTGATCCAGATCGTCGTCGTCGCCGCGCTCACGGGCTTCGCGCTCGCCGGCATGGGCGAGCGGGGCCGGGGGCTCGCCGCGGGGCTGGCGCGCATGCAGGAGCTCGTCTTCCGCCTCGTCGGCATGGTGATGGCCGTCGCGCCCGTCGGCGCGTTCGCGGCCATGGCTTACACGGTCGGCAGCTTTGGCGTGCGCACGCTCCTGCCGCTCGGCCGCCTCATGCTCGACGTCTACGCGACGATGGCGCTGTTCGTCTTCGGCGTGCTCGGCCTCGTCGCGCGGCGCTGGGGGTTCCGCATCACCGCGCTCCTCCGGCACATCAGCGGCGAGATCGCCCTCGTCGTCGGCACCTCGTCGAGCGAAGCCGCGCTGCCGCGGCTGATGACGAAGCTCGAGCGCTTCGGCTGCGCGCCGGAGGTCGTCGGGCTCGTCGTGCCCGCGGGCTACTCGTTCAACCTCGACGGCACGAGCATCTACCTGTCGATGGCGGTGCTCTTCATCGCGCAGGTCTTCCGCGTCGACCTCTCGTTCGGCCGCCAGCTCGAGGTGCTCGGCCTGCTGATGCTGACGAGCAGCGGCGCGGCCGGCGTGACGGGGAGCGGGTTCGTCGTGCTCGCGAGCACGCTGGCCGCGACGCACGCGGTGCCGGTCGAGGGGCTCGCGCTCGTGCTCGGCGTCGACCGCTTCATGAGCGAGGCGCGGGCCGTGGTGAACCTCATCGGCAACGCGGTCGCGACGGTGGTGGTGGCAAAGAGCGAGGGGGCGTTCACCGAAGTGAACGCCCCCTCGCGACCCGGCGACGCGCCGGACCGGCGCGCGGCCGCGTAGACGCCGCTGCTTAGCGGAACAGGAAGAACGAGCCGCCGGCGAGGAGGCCGAGGCGCGCGGCCTTGGAGCTGAAGTCGTAGCCCAGGTTCGCCTCGCCACGGAGCGCGATGTTCGCGCGCACCGGGAGCTTGAGGCCGAGGCCGCCGCCGAGCGTGGTCTCGTGCGAGTTGGCGCCGCCGCCGATCGTCGTGCCGGTGTAGTTGATGAACGGCCGGACGTAGGCGACCGTGGCGCCCGTGGCGCCGGTCGCGTAGGTCGGGGCGCGGAAGTGGTACAGCGCGCCGAGTTCGAGGTTGTACGTCGTGATCGCGCTGGTGCTCTTCTGCTTCGAGTAGTTCAGCCCGATGGCGGGCTCGATCTCGATGCGCGGGTCGCTCGGCAGGAAGAACCCGACGCGGAAGCGCTCGCCCGGGATGAAGATGTTCACGTACGACCTCGACCCGAGGCCGAGGTTCGCCCCGATATCGGCGCCGAATTCCATCGTGGCGGGGTTGTTGACAATCGCCGCGTTCTGGGCACGAGCGGCGGCCGGAAGAGCAAACGCGGCGACGGCAACGACCGGCGCGACGCGGGTGAAGATCGAAGGGCGCATACGAAGAGTGCAGGTGAAAGGAAGTGCGGTGTCAATGCCGACCTCGACGTTGACTGACCCGTCAGTCGGTAGCATCAGATGGTGCAACGTTTGGGCCAAATGTTCGCCATCCGCTTGGCAGATACACGCTTACGCGCAGAAAAGTGCTGCATACGACGGTGAGGCGGACCCAGGATGCCGGATCCGCCCCACGCGTGACTGTCCTCAAGCGATCTCGAGCGATGGCGTGCGGCGGAGACGGCTCCGCCCCGTGTTACCGGCTCGAGAGCGGGATGTTCACCACCCGCTGCTGGTCCTTGAACGACACGAGCAGCGAGATCACGCCATTGGTCGACACGGCCGCGAGCGTGCTCTGGAGGTCGGCGGTGCTGCGCACCGGTCGCGCACCCGCAGAGCTCAGCACCGAGCGGATCACGTCGCCCTGCCGCAGCAGCCCGGCCGACGGACCGCTCGGGTCGACGTTCGTGACGAGGAGGCCCTGCGTGGGCTCCGCCATCTGGAGCTGCTGCGCGAGCTGGGGCGTGACCGTCTCGAAGTCGATGCCCAGCTTGGGTGCCGCGCTGCCCCGCTCGGGCGCGTTTGCCGCGGCGGCGTCCGCAACCTTCTCCGGCGGCGCCTCGCGCAACGTGACCGTCGCCGAGCGCTGCGAGCCGTAGCGTTGCGTCGTCAGCGCGACCGTGCTCCCCGGCGCGCGGCCGTAGATAGTACGCTGGAGCGTGGCCACGCTCGAGATCGGCTGGCCGTCGATCGCCATGATGATGTCGCCCGGCTGGAGCCCGGCCGCGCTCGCACCGCTGCCCTCCGTCACCGATCCCACGAGCGCGCCGCGGATCTGCGTCAGCCCCGCCGCCTGCGCGTCGGCCGCCTTGACGTCGTTGATCGTGACCCCCAACAGCGCGCGGCGCACGTGACCGTACTTGAGGAACTGGTCCATCGCCGTGCGCGCGAGCCCGACCGGCACCGCGAAGCCGTACCCGGCGTACACCCCGGTCGGGCTCTCGATGGCCGAGTTGATGCCGATCACGCGACCGGCCAGGTCGACGAGCGGGCCGCCCGAGTTCCCCGGGTTGATCACCGCGTCGGTCTGCAGGAAGTCGGCGACCGCGAGACTGTTCTCGAAGATCGAGGCCAACTCCGGGCCACCGCGCTCCTTGGCGGAGATGATCCCCGTGGTGACCGTCGAGCGCAGCCCCAGCGGGTTGCCGATCGCGACGACGGGTTGCCCCACCTGCACCTGGCGGTCGTCGCCGAGGGTCACGGTCGGGAAGTTCTGCCCGTCGATCTTGATGAGCGCGACGTCGGTCGTCGGGTCGCGGCCGATCACGCGTGCCTTGAAGATGCGCCCGTCGGTGAGCGAGACCGTGATTTTTTCCGCGTCGGCGACGACGTGGTTGTTTGTCAGGATGTAGCCGTCTGGTGCGACGAGGAAGCCCGAGCCCGACGCGTGGGCGGGTCCGCGCTGCGGCGAGCGGCCGAAGGGCGAGCCCGGACCGTCGAAGCCCGGGGGCAGCTGGAAGCCGGGCGGGAGCCCGTTCCCGCCGCCCTGCTCGCGGTTGGCGATCCGCCGCGGGATCTGGACCTCGATGTAGACCACCGCCGGCGTGACACGCCGCGCGACACCGACGACCCCGCTATCGGTGGCCGGCGTCGACTCCTGGACGCGGAGACTCGGCGAAGCCGTGGTCTGGCCATCGGCGGGCCGGCAGCCGGAGAGGGCGGCGGTGCCGCCGAGCACGGCGGTGAGGAGCGCGGCCGTCGCGGCGCGGCGGCCCGAAGTGCCTGAAGTATGCTGGCGTGACATCGAAACGGGCGACAGGTCGTGGAAGCGCAGGCGGTGGCGAGCGCGCGGCGGGCGTTGCGCGTTCCATACCACGCGCGGCGCGCCCCGCCTGCTTACGTCCGCTGATACCCGCGACCAGAGGTCGCGTTGCGGGCACCGCGCCGCGTGTCGCAGCGACGTGGGCCGCAACTACGCGTGAACTACGCGTGCCGCAGCACCGCCCAGACGTGGCAGGCGCTCCCGCCCGCGACGAACAGGTGCCACACGGCATGCCCGTACCGCACGCGCCAGTCGGTGGCGTAGAACGCGACTCCCGCCGTGTAGCACACGCCGCCCGCGACGAGCCACGCGACTCCGGCGGGCGACACGCGCTCGACCAGCGGTCCCAGCGCGATCAGGGCGAGCCACCCCATCCCGACGTACATCCACGTCGACAGCCGCGGCCAGCGGAACCCCCAGCGCAGTTTGGCCACGATGCCGACCGCGGCGAGCCCCCACTCCGCCGCGAGCAGGCTCCAGCCCCACGCGCCGCGCAGCGCGCCGAGCAGGAACGGCGTGTACGTCCCCGCGATCAGCAGGTAGATGGCCGCGTGATCGAGTGTGCGGAGCCGCTCCTTGAGTGCCGCGCCCCACCGACCGCGGGGCTCGGCGGGGCAGGCGTGGTAGAGGGTGGAGGTCAGGTACATCAGCACGAGCGTCGCCGCGAACACCACGGCCCCCGCCACGTGCCACCCATCCGCCCCCCGCCGCACCGTCGCGCCGACGACCAGCGGCCCGGCGACCGCGGCCGCGGCGAGGCCGAGTCCGTGCGTGATGCTGTTGACGATCTCCTCGGGGGGAGACTGCGGGCGACCGCGGACGAGCATGCAAGAGAGGGCGACAGAGCGAGGGCGAGTAGGGCGGTGCGAGAGGACGATCCACCCCTCGGCGGGTTCCGTGCCGTCGCGCCCGCCACCGGGCACCGCCGGCCCGACCCTCTCGGCGGCCGCGCCGGCCGTTAGGCCGTCGCCTTCCCCGGGTCCTGCCGCAGCCACTCCGCGACCTGGTTGTGGTGCCGCTGGATCACCGCCCAGTTCCGCTCGACGAGCGCGCGCGTCTCCGGGCCGAGTGCTTCGCGGAGGGCGAGGGCGTAGGTGCGCTCGGCTTGGTCCAGTCCACTCTCGACCTCGCTCAGCGTCGCGGAATCGTCCTGCCCGGAGACGGCCGACTTCACGTTCTGCAGTGCGCGCCGCGCCTTCGCCTCGAACTTCCCGCCCGACTCCGGGTCCCCGCCGATCCGCCGGATCTCCGCCTCGAACTCGGCCGCCTGCGTCGCCGTCTCGTTGGCGAACTCGCCGAGCGTGGCTTTGATGTCGGCGCGCCGGACCGAATCGGCCGCGTCGCGGTAGTTCTGTGCGCCGTCGCGCGAGCCGGTGAGCATCTCGTTGAGCGCGTCGACCGCGCCGGAATCGTTCGAACGCATGGAATCACCGTGCTGAAACGTGGGGCGGAGGACGCCGCGTGCGCCGCCGGTCAGAGTGGCACGAACAGGTCCGCGAGCGCGTACCGGAACGGCGCCGCGGTCCCCGCCGGTTCCCACACGAGCGCCTCGGTCTCGACGTGCGGTGTCTCGTCGCCGGGGCGCCAGACCTCGACGCAACGGCGCGTACCGTCGATGATCCAAGTAGAGCGGCACGCCGCGCGACTGGTAAAGTGCGCGCTTCGTAAATCGGGCACCGCGCCCGCTGCCCCGGCTCAACGCCTCGACGCACAGGAGCGGCACCGTGAGCTGTAACCAGTCGAGGTGCCGCATCTCGTCCATCGTCACAGCCCAGATGTCGGGCATGACGTACGTGTCGCGGCGCTGGAAGGTGATCTTGGAAAGGCCACGCGACACGTAGCCGGCCGCGGGCTCGGTCTTCGCGTACGTCTGGAGCTGGAAGGCGAGCCGATCGACGGTCACCTCGCGCCAGGCACGCGGCGGCGGCGTCACGAGCAGCTCTCCGTAAACGGCCTCGTACCGGGTGCCGTCGCGCCGCAACTCGTCGTTGAGGACGTCGAGCATGTCAACCGTCTGGGGCGAATCGTTGCACCGGCGCTCGCGGGCCGATGCTGGCCCCCTACGCCGCCCGCCGCGCCGCCGGCCGCGCCTCGCCCACCGCGAGCCCCGCCGCGGGCGCCGCGCGCAGCGTCACCGCGGCCACCTCCGGGTACGCGCCGATCCGGAACGGCACCCCCCAGAACCCCGTCCCCGGGTGCACGTACAACAGCGCGTCCCCACGCTGGTACCCGCCCATCGCGTGCTCGAGGAAGGGCGACGCGAGGCTCCACCCACGCCGCGGGAGCGCGAACTGCCCCCAGTGCGTGTGCCCGCTGAGGGTGAGCGCCGCGCCGCGCTCGGCCAGGTCGGGCCAGAGCGCGGGGTTGTGTGCGAACGCGACCACGGGCACCCCGGGCGGCACGCGCGCGAACGCGCGCGCGAGGTCCACCGCCGCCGACTCCGTGCCCCCCGGCGCCTCGACCACGCGCCGCGCGCCCGCGCCGCCGCCGGCCGCGGGGTCGCCCGTGCCTAACAGCGCGAGCGACGCCCCGCCGCGGCGGACCACGTGCACGTCGTTGACGAGCACGCGCGCGGTCGTGAGCCGCCGCAGGCCCTGGGCCACCTGCGCCCACCCCGCGTACACGTCGTGGTTGCCGGGGATGAGCACCGTGCCCAACGGCGGCGCGGCCGCGTCCTGCAGCTCGCCGACCCAGGCCGCGAACCCGTCCACGTCCTCCGCGCGGTCGTCGACGAGGTCGCCCGTCAGCACGACGAGGTCGGGGCGGAGCGCGGCCGCCGCGCGCGCGGCGCGCGCGAGGAAGTGCCGCGACGTCTGCGGCCCCACGTGCAGGTCGGAGAGCTGCACCACGCGGAGCCCGTCGAACACCGCCGGCAGCCCGGGCACGCGCGCCTCGACCTCGCGCACGACGAGCCGCCGCGACCCGACCCAGCCCGCGACCAGCACGAGCGCGCCCGCGACGAACGCGACCGCCGCGGCCCAGCGCCCGGCCGCGGGCGCGACCCCGAACGCCGCGCCGACGAGCAGCCCGACGAGCGCGACCGCCGCGACCACGGGCAGCAGCAGTTGCGCGTAGAGCGCGGGGCGGACGACGAATAGCCGGAACGCCGCCGTCGGGTAGCGCCGCCACGCGCCGCGCCGCAGGAGAAAGGCGACGAGCGGCGCCGTGGTGTAGACCGCCGCGACCGCGGCCGCGGCGCCGAGTGCCGCGTGCGCGCTCGCGGCGAGGGCGACGAGCACGCCCCACGAGGCGACTAAATAGGCGGCGAGACGGGCGAGGGCGGGCGGGAGGCGGGTGGCCATGCGCGTGCTACCCCGCAGTGCGCGCGCCGGGCCGCACGGCGCCGCCCGCGTCGAGCACGTAGCGCGTGAGCCCGGCCACCGTGCGGATGCCGAGCTTGCGCATGAGGCTCTCGCGGTGCGTCTCGACCGTGCGGTGGCTGATCCCCAGCTCCGCGGCGATCTCCTTGTTCGTCGCCCCGCGCGCGATGCCGTCGAGCACGTCCCGCTCGCGCGCCGTGAGCACGCCGAGCGGCGGCGCGCCCGGCGCGGGCCCGCCGGGCGCGTGGGGCGCGGCGGCGTTAGGCGCTTCCGCGTGAGGCGACGGGGCGGTCGGGCCGGCGGCCGGGTCGGCCGCGGCCGGCGCGGGCGCGGCGCCCGTGAGGCCGAGCGCGGCGGGGGTGCTGAAGTAGCTGCCGCCCGCGTGCACCGCGCGCACCGCGAGCCGCAGCTCGGCCGCCGCCGAGTCCTTGAGCAGGTAGCCGCTCGCGCCCGCGCGCACGCCCTCGCGCACGTACTCCGCGTTGTCGTGCATCGAGAGGATGAGCACCCGCGTCCCCGGCACGGCCGCGCGCAGCTTGGGCGCGACGCGGAGCCCGCTTTCGCCCGGCATCGTCACGTCGAGGACGACCACGTCGGGCCGGTGTTCGGCCGCGAGCGCGAGGGCCTGCTCCCCGTTCGCCGCCTCGGCGACGACCTCGAACCCGGGTTCGCCGGCGAGCACGTGGCGGATCCCCTCGCGCACGACCGCGTGGTCGTCGCAGACGAGGACGCGGATCGGCGGGGCCGCGGCGGCGGGCGCGGTCACGCGCGCGTCCGCGCGCGGCGCGGCGCGCGCTCGGGCGGCGGCTCGACGCCCTCGTAGATCTCATCGACGGTCATCGTCACGGGCACGCCGTCCGCGCCGGGCGGGCAGGGGAACGTGACCACGCCGCTGCCGACGAGGTCCGCGACGCGCCATGAGCCGTCGTTCGCATCGCGCATGTACCACTCCACGCGCCGCTCCGGCTGGTGGACGATGACGTAGGCCGCGAGGGAGTCGAGCGCGCGGTACGCCGACCCTTTCTCGCGCTGATCGGTGCGTCGCGTCGTGGGCGAGAGCACCTCGACGAGGAGGCATGGCGCAGTCTCGACGTACGGGTCGTCGGGCGGCGGGCCGCAGGCGACCATCACGTCGGGGTAGTACTCGATTCCCTGGGCGGCCACGACCCGCACCGATTCAAACGACACGCGGCACGCGCCGCCACGCGCCGCCGCGAACACCCGAGTCACGATGTTGAGCGCGCTGCGGTTGTGTGTCCGGTTCTCGCCCGACATCGCGTACACGCGTCCGTGCACATACTCGTGCCGGACCGCGGACCGCCGTTCGCGGGCGCGGTACTCGTCGACGGTCAGGAGCGGGCGGGGGGCGACGGCGGTCGTCATGCGGGCAAGCTACCGCCGGGCCGGGGGGACGGAAAGCGACGGCCGGCTCGTCACCTAATCGATTAGTTGACAGACCGCGCGCCGGGCCGTATCGTGGGGCCGCGACAACTAATCACTTAGGTGACACGATGGCCGCCTTCTCCGAACGCGAGCTCGACGTCATGTCCGTCCTCTGGGACGGCGGCCCCGCCACCGCCGCGGAGGTGCGCGACGCGCTCACCGCGCGCGGGCTCGACCTCGCCTACAACACGGTGCTCACCGTGCTCCGCATCCTCGAAGACAAGGGGCACGTCACGCACACCGTCGACGGCCGCGCGCACCGCTACCGGCCGCTCGTCGCACGCGCGGAGGCCGAGGCGGGCGCGGTGCGGCGGCTCGTGCGGACGCTCTTCCGCGGGTCGCCGGAGTTGCTCATGACGCACCTCGTGCGCGACGGCTCGGTGACGCCCGAGACCGTACGCCGGTTGCGCGAGGTGCTCGACGCGGCCGATCCAGTCGCCGACCCGCCGGCCGCGTCCGCCCCAGCACGCCCCGCCGCCCGCACCCGCCGCGCGCCCCGCGCGCGCTGACCGCCCACCGCCCGCCCCCGAGGACTTCGCCATGGTCGCTCTCTGGATGTGCTACGCCACGCTCGTGACCGCGCTGCTCGGCGCGGGCGCGTGGGCCGCGGACGGCGCGCTCGCCGCGTTAGGACGCCCGCGCCGCTGGGCGTGGGCCGCCGCGGTCGCGGGCGGGCTCGCGCTGCCGGCGGCGGCCGGGTGGCGGGCGACGCGCGTCGGGCCACCCACGCCGACCCCCGCGCCGGCGGCCGTCCGCCCGGCCGCCGCGACCGCGGTAGGCACCGTCGTGGTCCGCGCCGTGGCGTCGTTGCCCGCCGCCGCGGTCGCGCCGCCGCCGGCGCGCCCCGCCGTCCTCCGTGACCGGCTGACGGTCGCGGCCGCGGCGGCCGAGCGCTCGCTCGCCCCGCTCGACCGCCCGCTGCTCGCCCTCTGGCTCCTCGCGAGCGCGGCGGGGATGGCGTTCCTGCTCCACGGCGCCTGGGCCGTCCGGCGCCGCCGCCGCGGCTGGCGCGCCGCCGTGGTCGCGGGCGAGCGCGTCTGGCTCGCGCCCGACCTCGGCCCCGCGCTCGTCGGCGCGCTCCGGCCGAGCGTCGTGCTGCCCGCGTGGGTCGTCGACGCGCTCGACGCCGGCGAGCTGCGCCTCGTGCTCGCCCACGAGCGCGCGCACGCCGCGGCGCACGACCCGCTCCTGCTCGCCGTCGCATTAGGCGCGCTCGTCGTCGCGCCCTGGAACGCCGCGCTCTGGCTCGCCGCGCGGCGCCTCCGGCTCGCGGCCGAGGCGGACTGCGACCGGCGCGTGCTGCGGGCGCACCCGGGCGCGCGGCGCTACGCGCGGCTCCTGGTCGACGTGGCCGAGCGCGCGCTGGGCGCCGCGCGCGCGCGCGGGGCGGGGGCGATGGCGACCGCGCTGCTCGACCCGCCGGGGCTGCTCGAGCGGCGCGTCCACTGGCTGTTAGGCATGGAGCGCGGCGCGCCCGGCGGGCGCGGGGTGCGGGCCGCGGGTGCGGCGGTCGGGGCACTCGGCGTGGCGGCGCTCGCCTGCGCGGTGCCGCGGCCGGCGCCGGCGCCCGCCCCCACGCCCGACGTCGCGTCCGCGGCCCCGGTCGTCCGGTCCGACGCGGCTGGTGGGTGCGCTACGGATCCCGCGTGCCGCGACAGTCTTGGCGTGGCGCTCGCGCGGGCGCGGGCGCAGCTGGAGCACACCGAGCGCGAACTGCGGCGCGCGGCGGTCGGCGCGAACTCGAAAGCCGTGATGGAGGACACGATCAACGCGAGCGTCGACCGGTCCGCGATGGACCGCGCGGAGATGCGCATGGACAGCACACTGCAGGCCGCGGCTGATTCGCTCGGCCGTGCATCCCAGACGCGCTTCGCGCGCGTTCAAGCGGAGTTGCAAACACGATTGCAGGCGCACCAGGCCGAATTGCAGCGCGCGTTCCAGCGCGCGCAGGCGACGATGCTCGCCCAGCAGGCCGCGTTGGAGCGCGAGGCGATCGCCGCCCAGTCCGTGGCCGCCGCACGCGCGGCGCCTCCGTCCGCGCGCGCGCTGCTCGGCGGCGCGGCCCAGCAGCCCCGTGTCGACTCGCTGTTCGAGCAGATGCACGCCGCCGGACGCGCGCTCGCGCGCGCCCCGCGCGCGCAGGTGCGCTTCGACTCGACGGTCGAGGCGCTTCGGAAGGAGATGACGCGCAGGTCGCCGGGCACGGCCGCCCTGCCGTGGATGCGGGGCCTTCCGTCCGACTCCACCGGCTTTCCGGCCCCGGCCGCGCTCCGCGGCCTCGTGGCCCAGCACTTCCCACAGGCGCTGACCGGCGCGATGGGCCCGAAGCCCTTCGTCTGGTTCGCCCTCGACGCCCAGGGCCGGGTGACGAATACCGCGACGGGCCCGGCCGGGCTCGCGTCTCAGCCGTTAGGCATATCCGATTGGCGTTACGACCCGGACCGCGTCGAGCGCGTCACCGGCGACGTGCCCCCCGCCGGGCGGCAGCTCATGCTCGACTCAAGGGCGGGGCACCTCAAATTTCCCACACTGCCGCCCGACCGCATCGGCAGCGTGACGTGGACGCACGTCGAGGCGGGACGCGATTCGGTGCAAGTCTTCCTGATCACGCCGCGGACCGCCCGGTGATCCGCGCCTCCGCCGCGGCGGCCGGCGCCGTCGCCTGCCTAACAACGACGGTGCGGGCCGCAGCCGCCCAACCCTCCGCCGCCCGCCCCGAACTCCTCCGCGGCCGCATCACCCTCGACAGCGCGGGCACTCCCGCGCCCAACGCCACCGTCACCGTCACGCGCGGCCCCGACCGCGAGGTGAAGCGCACGACCACCGGCGCCGACGGCCGCTGGCAGCTCGCCTACCCCAACGGCACCGGCGACTACCTCGTGAGCGTCGCCGCGATCGGCCGCACGCCCTTCCGCAAACGCGTCACGCGCGGCGCGCCGGGCTTCCCCGCCGCGGGCAGCCCAGACTCGGTCTACACCGTCGACGCGCGGCTCGCGCCCGTCGGCGCGGCGCAACTCGCGACCGTGAAGGTCGAGGCCAAGCGCCCGAAACCCGAGCGCCGCGACCGCGGCTACTTCGGCGCCGACACCCCCGGCGCCAGCGAGCAGTTCACCCCGGAGTTCAACGGCGCCCTTGCCCCGGACCAGGCCGGCGATCTCGCGGCGATGGCCGGCACCACGCCCGGCGTCACCCTCGCGCCGGGCGGCGCCTCCGCGCTCGGCCTCGGCGCCGGGCAGACCAACGTCACGTTAGGCGGGCTCGCCTTCCCCGGCGGCTCGCTCCCGCGCGACACGCGCACCGTCACGCGCGTCGTCACGTCGACCTACGACCCGTCGCTCGGCTGGTTCGGCGGCGCGCGGATCGCCGTCGAGCTCGCGCCGGGCTTCGACTTCTCGTTCCGCCGCGCGCACGTCACCGCCGACGCGCCCGCCCTGCAGGCCACCGACGCCACGGGCGCCGCGCTCGGGCAGCGCGTCGGCGCCCTCCAGCTCAGCGCCGGCGGCGAGGGCGCGCTGCCCGGCGACCGCTGGACCTACAACGTCAGCGGCCAGCTCGCGCGCCGCGCGCAGGACGCGCCCGCCCTCCTCGGCGCCGCCCCCGGCGCGCTCCTCGCCGCCGGCGTCGCCCCCGACAGCGCCGCCCGCCTCGCCGCCGTCGCGCGCGCGGCCGGCATTCCGTTAGGCCCGGGCCCGGGCGCGTGGAGCCCCGCCACCCGCCTCGGCGACCAGGCCTCCTTCATCGCCCGCGTCGACGCGCCCACCCACGACCCGAAGACGTACGAGCCCACGCGACGCACGTACGGCCTCACCGCGTTCGGCTCGCTCGACCGAAACTCCGCGCTCGGCGTCGGCCCGACGGCCCTCGTCACGCGCGGCGGTCAGACGTCCACCGGCACCGCGGGGCTCCAGGCGGTCTACTCGGCCTACACCGGCGCGCGCGGCGACCGGCTCGTCGACCTCCGCACCGGCCTCTCGGCCACCGACGTGCACAACACCCCGTACCTCATGCTCCCGGGCGCCACGGTCCTCGTCGGCTCGGGCGGCGTGTTGGACGGGGAGACCGGCGCGGCGTCGGGCGGTTCGCCGTCCGCGGGCGACTCCGCCGCCCCCGCGCTCTCCGCGCTCGCCCTCGGCGGCAACGCCGCGCTCGCGAGCCGCCGCCGGACCGCGCTCTGGGAGACGCAGGGCGAACTCCGCTTCCTCCCGCCCAAGCACGCCAAGCACCGCGTCACCCTCACCGCCGACGCGCGCCTCGACGCCCTGCGCGACGACCCCGGCGCCGACCGGCTCGGCACCTACAGCTACCAGTCCCTCGACGACCTCGCCGCCGGCCGCCCCGCCACCTTCTCGCGCACCCTCGACGCCCCGCCGCGCGCCGCGAGCGTGTGGAACGGATTCGTATCGGCCGGTGACTATTGGCGCCCGAGTGACCGGTTCCAGCTCCTCTACGGCGCACGGCTCGAGGGCAACGCGTACGCGACCCGCCCCGACTACAACCCCGCGCTCGACCAGGCGCTCGGCGTCGACACGCGCCGCGTGCCCAACACCGCGGGGCTGAGCCCGCGGCTCGGCTTTACCTGGCAACCGACCGGAAAGCGGCAGGGCTACGGCATCTGGGGCAACAATTTCGGCATGTTCCCCCAGCCCCCGCTCGGCATGCTGCGCGGCGGCGTCGGCGAGTTCCGGAACCTGTTAGGCGCCGACCTCGTCGCGCAGGCCGCGGGCGCCACCGGGCTCCCGGGCTCGGCGCGCCGCCTGTCCTGCGTGGGCCCGGCCGTCCCCGCCGCACAGTGGGCCGCGTGGGCCGCCGGCGCCGTGGACTTTCCCGACGCGTGCGCGGGCAGCGCCGGCGGGGCGTCCTCGGCCCTGGCCGATACCGCGCGTGCAGCGACCGCCTTCGCGCCGGGCTACACCGCCGCGCGGAGCTGGCGCGGGAACCTCGGCTGGAACAGCGCCTGGCACGGCGTCAGCTACGCCGTCGCGGGCATCCTCTCGTACAACGTGCACCAACCGGGTACGGTCGACGCGAACTTCGCCGGCGCGCCGCGCTTCACGGCCGGCGGCGAGGGGCGCCCGGTGTTCGTCGACCCCGGAGCCATCGTCCCCGCCAGCGGCGCCCTGTCCCCCGTCGGCGCGCGCACGACCGCGGCTTTTTCACGCGTCGCACTCCAGACGAGCGACCTGCGCTCGGTGAGCCGCCAACTCACCGTGTCGCTCGCGCCCGCGAACGCCGCGTTCGGCAACGGGAAGACCTACGGCCAGTTCCGCGTCGCCGGCTCGTACACGCTCGCGGGGGTGCGCCAGCAGCAGCGCGGCTTCGACGGCGCCGCGTTCGGCGACCCGCGCGCGCGCGAATGGGCCCGCGGCGACCTCGACGTCCGGCACCAGTTCCTCGTCCAGGGCGGCTACACGGTCAAGGGCGTCGCCCTCACCCTCTTCTCTCGCGTCCAGTCGGGACTGCCGTTCACCCCGCTCGTCGGCGGCGACGTGAACGGCGACGGGCTCGCCAACGACCGCGCGTTCGTGTTCGACCCCGCCGCGACCGGCCCCGCGGCGCCCGACTCCGCCGTGGCGGCCGGGACGCGCGCCCTGCTCGCGGGCGCCCCGCGCGGCGTGCGCGCGTGCCTCGCGCGGTCGTTAGGCACTGCCGCCGCCCGCAACGCCTGCGAGGGCCCGTGGACGGCGACGGTGAACGCGCGCCTCGCCTACGGCGGGAACCTGCCGCGCGTCGGGCGGCGCGTCGGGCTCGCGCTCAACTTCACGAACCCGTTAGGCGGACTCGACCAGCTCTTCCACGGCGACCGCCTCCGCGGCTGGGGCGCGCCGGCCCTCCCCGACCCCGTGCTCTACCAGGTGCGCGGCTTCGACCCCGCGACCCAGCGCTTCCGCTATACGGTCAACCCGCGCTTCGGCGACACCCGCCCGTCGGCCACCGCGTCCCGCGTCCCCTTCCGCGCCACGCTCGACGTCTCGCTCGACCTCGGCCGTCCCATGGGCGAGCAACAGCTCGACAAGTGGCTCCGCCCGGGACGCGCCGGGCGGAAGGGTGACAAGCTCACCGCCGACGACCTGAAGAAGCGCTACGCCCGCAACGTCCCCGACCCGTACAAGGGCATCCTGCAGGAGAGCGACTCGCTCCTCCTCACGCGCCCGCAGGCGGACTCGGTCACCGCATTCCAGACGCGCTTCAACGCGCGCATGGATTCGCTCTGGACGCCGCTCGCCGAGTACCTGGCCGGGCTCCCGGACCACTTCGACCCGAAGGAGGCGCTCAAGCGGCAGGAGGCGGCGATCGACGCGGCGTGGGAGCTCACGCGCACCGACGTGCAGGCCATGCTCCCGCGCGTGCTCACGCCGACGCAGCTCCGCGTGCTGCCGTGGCCGGCCGGGATGCTCTACCAGGCAAAGGAGCCGATCAAGGGCATGCGCATGTTCATGGGCGGCTGAGCGCCGCCCGCGCGTGGGCGTATACTCACGCACCGTCTCCGTCCCCGCCCCGCCCATGCCAGCCCTCCGCCGCCCAGCCCGCCGCGCCGCGTGCGCCGCCGCCCTCGCCCTCTCCGCGGCGTGCGGCGGCAGCGACGC
>JAABUZ0100005058.1_pt1 | contig 17628 bp, 16 predicted proteins | sample 5562091 | NCBI WGS metagenome assembly JAABUZ01 (sample SAMN12813069, study PRJNA571459) | rock metagenome | isolation source: Antarctica rocks | place: Antarctica: Victoria Land, Linnaeus Terrace sud | collected 2015-12-21
GAGACGCCGAGTTGCAGATCCTCGCGAGGCGTCGCCGTCACGTGCGTCGCCCGCGCGATCGCGGACGGCAGCACGAAGCCGTCGTTGTAATCGGTGTGCTCGCCGATGAGGTTGACGCGGCCGGGCGCGCGATACGAACGAGGCCCGTCCGCGTTCATCGCAGCGACGGTCGAGCCGGGATTACTTTACCGCCCCGAGCGAGAGCCCGCGGACGAGCGCCCGCTGCGCGCTCCAGCCGGCGATGAGGACGGGCAACACGGCGAGCGTCGACGCCGCCGACATCCGCGCCCAGAAGAGCCCCTCGCTCGTCATGAAGCCGGCGATGTAGACGGGCAGCGTGCTCGTGTGCGGCCCCGAGAGGTTCACGATGATGAAGAACTCGTTCCACGCGAAGATCAGGGAGAGCAGCGCCGTTGCCGCGAGTCCGGGTGTGGCGAGCGGCAACGCGACGGTCCAGAGCGTGCGCCAGAGCCCGGCGCCGTCGATGCGAGCCGCCTCGACGAGCGCGAGCGGAATCTCCGAGAAGAACGACCGCATCATGTAGATGACGAGCGGCAGATTGAACGCCGCGTATTCCAGAATCATTCCGAGATACGTATCGAAGAGCCCGATCTTCTTGAAGACGATGATCAGCGGCACGATGACGCCGACGACCGGCATCATCTTCGTCGAGAGCACCCAGGAGAGCGTGCCCGCCGTGCCCTTCGTCGGGAACATGCCGAGGATGTACGCCGCCGGCACCCCGAGCAGAAACGCGAGCGCCGTCGAGCCGACCGCGATGATGACCGAGTGCTTGAAGAAGTCGAGATAGCCCGCGCTCCCGAGGGCGTTGCGGAAGTTCTCGAGCGTCGGCGTGAAGACGAAGAGCGGCGGGTTCGCGATCGCCGTCGACTCGGTCTTCAGTGCCGCCATGAGCGTCCAGAAGATCGGGAAGAACATCGCGAGCACGACGATCCACGTCAGGATCGTGAGCGCGGGATTGGGTTTGACGTTCTCTTCCATTACGCGGCGACTCCGGTGCGGAACGAGCGCAGCATCAGCCGGATCAGCAGCGTCGCGATGATCGAGGCGATCACGACGGCGCACACGCCTTCGGCCGATGCGAGCCCGACGTCATTGGATTCCGAGATCGTCTGGAAGACGTAATACGGCAGCGTCGTGGTCGCGGACCCCGGGCCGCCCTGCGTCGCGACGTAGATCTCGCCGAAGAGCTGCAGCACGTAGATCGTCGCGAGCAGCGTCGCGAGCTCGACGTACGTGCGCACGAGCGGCAACGTGATGTAGCGGAACTCGCTCCACGACGTCACGCCGTCGAGGTGCGCCGCCTCGCGCACGTCGTCGGGCACCGACTGCAGCCCCGCGAGGATGATCAGCATCATGAACGGCGTCCACTGCCAGACGGCGATCGCGATGATGCCGAATTTCGGATCGGAGCTGAAGACGTCCGTCCGCGGCAAGCCGAGGTGCACGACGATCCACGTGATGAAGCCGAACACGGGATTGAGCAGCAGGTTCTTCCAGACGACCGCGTTGACGGTCGGCATGATGAAGAACGGCGCGATCGCGAGCGAGCGTGCGAGGCTACGGCCCGGGAAGCTGCGATTGAGCAGCAGCGCGAGCGCGCCGCCGATCACGAGCGAGCCGAAGATGATGCCGACCGTGATGATTACGAGATTGAGCACGGACGCGCGAAAGATCGGGTCATGCGCGATCGTATATGCGAAGTTGGCGATACCGACGAAGCGCACGCCGAGCTCGGGCGAGGTCAGCACCCATGCGTGGAAGCTGTACCAGAGCGTGAGCACGAACGGCGCTTGCGTCAATATCACGAGATACACGATCGCAGGCGCGATGAAGAGCAGCCTCGTCGATCGTGCGAGGGTCATTTGATGTAGCCGGCCTGCGTCATGATACGCGTGACCTGCTGCTGCGAGAGCTGCAGCTGCTGATCCAGCGACGACGTTCCGGCGATCGCGCCCGAGATGTTCTGCGTCGTCTGCGTCCCGATCTGCTGAAACTGCGGGATGCCGACGAACTGCACGCCCGTGTAGGGCACCGGGTGCAGGGTCGCGTGCGTCGGATCGGCCGACTTCATCGACGAGAGCACGATGTCGGCGAACGGCGCGGCCTTTTTGTAGTCCGCGTTCGTGTACGTCGACTCGCGCGTGCCCGGCGGGACGTTGCCCCAGCCCTCGCGCGACGCGATCAGCGCGATGTACTTCTTGCTCGTCGCCCACGTCAGGAACTTGAACGCCTCGGGCTGGTGCTTGGACGACGACTCGATCGCGAGGGTCCACACCCACAGCCAATGCGAGCCGAGCGGCGTGACCTGCGTCGGCGAGTAGGCGTAGCCGACGTCCTTGGCGACCTTACTCGACTTGGGGTCGCTGACCTGACCCGCAGCCGACGTTGCGTCGACCCACATCGCGACCTTGCCCTGCGCGAAGTCGGTCTCGCACTCCGTGAAGCCGGCCGACGTGGCGCCCGGCTCGCCGTACTTCTTGATGAGGTTGACGTAGAACGCGATCGCCGTCTTCGTCGGCGGCGTCGTGAGCTGCGGCTGCCACTGCATGTTGAACCACGAGCCGCCGTACGTGTTGATGACGGTCGTGAGCGGCGCGCCCATCTCGCCCCAGCCGGGCAGGCCGCGCAAGCAGATGCCGTACTGATTCTTGCTCGGGTTGTTGAGCTTCTGCGCGAAGCCTTGGACCTGACCCCACGTCGGATGCAGCGGCATCGTCAGCCCGGCGGCCTTGAACTCGGCCTTATTATAGAACAGCATCGAGCTCTCGCCGTAGAACGGGAGCGCGTAGAGCTCGTTCTTGTACGAGATCGCCTTCTTGACGTTGCCGATGATGTCGTCGACGTCGTACGTCGACTTCGCCGACGCATCCATTTTGTCGAACATCGGCGCGAGGCCGACGATCCACTTGTTCTGCGCCCAGATCGGCACTTCGTACGTGCCGACGGTCGCGAGGTCGAACTGGCCCCCGCCGGTGGCCACGTCGGCCGTCACCTTCTGGCGCAGCGTATTCTCGGGGAGCGTCTCGAAGTTGACCTTGATCCCGGTCTCTTTCGTGAACTCGCCGACCGCTTTCTGCATGTCGGTCATCTGCGGATTGTTGACCGAGGCGACCGTCAGCGTGACGTCGCTGCTCCCGGAGCCGGCGGCGGCGGTCGTCGCGGTGCCCGCGGCATCCGCCGATGCCGCGGGCGAGGCGCTCGAGGACGAGCCCGACCCCGAACCACCCGAACAAGCCGTCGCGAGTAACGTCGCGGCGAGTACGGCGCCTGCCGCGCGAATTGCGTAGAATCTCAATTGTCCCTCGTATCGCGGAATGCCATCGCTCGCCGCGGCCAGCGGCAAGAACGCATGATGGAACTTTGTTCCGGCGAGACTTCGAGGCTCTCCTGTGCCGCGCTCCGGCCAAGGCAACTGCTACCAGAGCGTGAAGCCGCCGTCGACGAGGAGCGTCGTCCCCGTCGCGAACGACGACGCGTCGGAGGCGAGGTAAACGACGGGGCCGCGCAGATCGCGCGGATCGCCCATCCGGCCCATCGGCGTGTCCCGCTCCCACATCGCCCGATAGTCCGGGTGCGCCTCGAAGAAGACCTCGGTGAGCTTCGTGAGCATGTAGCCGGGAGCGAGCGCGTTGACGCGCACGCCGCGTGGCGCCCACTCGGCCGCCATGCTGCGCGCCAGCTGGATGACGGCGGCCTTCGAGGCGTTGTACGCCGCCTGCGGCTGCGGCCGATTGACGATGAGGCCCGACATCGAGGCGACGAGGACGATGCTGCCCGTGCCGCGCGCGAGCATCCGTCGCCCGGCGTCGCGCGCGCCGTAGAAGACACCGTCGAGATTAACGCCCATGACCCGGCGCCAGCCGTCGTCCGTGAGCTCCTCGGCGGGGACGTGCTCGACGATCCCGGCGTTGGCGACGAAGACGTCGATCGGCCCGAGCTCGCGCTCGACGGCATCGAGCGCCGCCCGCGTCGCCGCGGAATCGGTCACGTCGAGCGCGCCGCCGTAGCCCTTGACACCGCGGCGCGCGGCGATCTCGCCGGCAACTGCCTTCGCGTCGTCGGCGAGCAGATCGAGCGCCGCCACGTGCGCGCCCGCAGCCGCGAGCGCGTCCAGCATCTCGGCGCCGAGGCCCCGAGCGCCGCCGGTGACGACGGCGACCCGGCCGGTGAGCGAAAATTCGTCGAGCATGACCGAGCGTATCCGCTCAGAGCGCGCCGCGCTCCTTGATCGCGAGGTACGCGTCGAGCACTCCGACCGTGAGCGCGTCCGCCGCCACGTCGACGACGCCGACCCCGCGCGCGCGCAACTCGGCGAGCGCACGCTCCCGTTCGGTCGCGAGCGTCATCGCGATGGCCGTCCGGTAGGCGGCGGCGGGGGTGGTCGGGACGGCGGCGAGCTCGCGATCGCCGGCGGCGTCGTTCGTTACGACGCAGAGCACGAGGTGCCGCACGGCGAGGGTCGCGATGCCCGCGAGCAGCGCCGCCGAGGCGACGGGATCCACGACGTCGGTGAAGAGCACGACGAGGCTGCGCCGGCCGTGACGGCGCCGCACGTCCGCCGCGAGCGTTTCGTAATCGGGCTCCTCGAACCGCGCGCGCAGGTCGACGCTCGCGCGCACGATCGCCTCGAGCGCGGCGCGGCCGCGCCGCGGCGCGAGCGTCAGCAGCGGCCTCGCCGCGAAGGCCTCGAAGCCGACGGCGTCGCCCGCCTCTTCGGCGAGCCGCGCGAGCGCGAGCGCCGTCTCGAGCGCGCGGTCGAGCTTGCGGCGCACGCCGACGCGCGGCGTCATCAGCCGCCCGCAGTCCAGGACGAGGATGATGCGCTGACCGCGCTCCACTTCGCGCTCGACGACGGTGAGCGTCCCGCGCCGGGCCGTCGCCTTCCAGTCGATCGCGCCGAACGCGTCGCCGTCGGCGTACTCGCGCAGGCTCGCGAACTCGGTACCGACGCCGCGGTCGCGCAGCCGTCGCAGCCCGAGCCCGAGGCGTGTCCGGCGCGACGAGAGCGCCTCGCCCGCGCCGCCGGAGAGATCGGGATAGACGCGCGCGGTCTCCGCGGCGCCGATCCGGAAACGCCGCCGGACCAGGCCGAGCGAGGACTCGACCCAGCCGTAGACGTCGCCGAAGACGAACGTCCCGCGCTCCTGCGGCACGAGGACGGCGGTCGCGACGGCGCGCTCGCCCGGCGCCACGCGCGCGCGGCAGCCCGCGGCCGGGAAGCGGATCGTCGCGACCGGCGTCTCGAAGAGCGCGACCCGCGCGCCCAGCGGCGAGCGGTTCTCCAGGACGTACGTCGCGAGCGCCTCGCGGCCGAGCGCCAGGCGCGGCAGCGGCTCGCGCCCGGCGCGCAGCGTTCGAACGCCGGGCCCGACGGCCGCATCCGCGAGGATCGCGCCGCCGAGCACCGCGCCGAACACCGCCGCGACCCAGATCAGCGCGTGCGCGAGGCTCCCGCATGCGAGCACGGCCGCGATGCCGAGGGTGAGCGCGATCGCGCGCGGCGCGGGCCAGATCGCGGGCGCGACGGCGCGCGGCGGCCCCGGCGTCACCGCGGCGCGGCGACGGCTCGGGCGGAGCGGTCGCCGAGCCCGAGATCGCTCGGCACGGCGACGGTCGCGAGGATCCGGTCGAGGACGCGTTCGGCCGTCTCGCCCTCGATCTCGCTCTCGGGCCGCACGAGCAGCCGGTGCGCGAGCACGAGCGGCGCGACCGCCTTCACGTCGTCGGGCGTCGCGAACTCGCGGCCGTCGATCGCGGCTGCGGCCTGGGTCGCCGCGACGAGCGCGAGGGCGGCGCGCGGACTCGCGCCGAGCGCGAGGTCGCGGTCGGCACGCGTGCGCTCGACGATCGCGTGAAGGTAGCGCACGACCGGCCGCGAGACGAAGATCGCCCGTACCTCGGCGCGCGCCGCGAGCACGTCCTCGGTGGACGCCACGGGCGCGAGGCCCGCTTCGAGCGTGCGCAGCGGCTCGTTGCCGAGCGCGCGCGCCTCCAGGAGTCCGAGCTCGCTCGCCGCGTCGGGATACGCCGTTCGCGCGCGGACGAAGAAGCGGTCCAGCTGTGCTTCCGGGAGCGGATACGTGCCCTCGAACGCGAGCGGATTCTGCGTCGCGCAGACGATGAAGAGCGCTGGGAGCGCGTGGGTCTCGCCGTCGATCGTCACCTGACGCTCGGCCATCGCCTCGAGCAGCGCCGCCTGCGTCTTGGGCGGCGTGCGGTTGATCTCGTCGGCGAGCAGCACGCTCGTGAAGACCGGCCCGCGGCGCAGCGAGAACGTCGCCGAGCGTGGGTCGAAGACCGTCGTGCCGACGACGTCAGCGGGCATCGTGTCGGGCGTGAACTGCACGCGCCGGAACGGCACGCCGAGTAGCGCCCCGAACGCGCGCACGACGAGCGTCTTTGCCGTGCCCGGGACGCCCTCGACGAGCACGTGACCGTCGCCGAGGAGCCCGAGCAGGACGGCGAAGACGGCTTCGTCGTTCCCGACGACGAGGTCGCCGAGCCCGTCGCGAAGCCGGCGGGCGAGATCAGGGGCGGCCATCTCGGGCATCCTTCCAGAGGCGATGGGCGAGCGCGACCCCGCGTACGAAGGCGGCATCGTCGAGCGTGGGACGCCGCGCGAGCCCCTCGAGGGCGCGGTAGTCCTCGGCGTCGCCGGCGGGCAGTCGTTCGGCGAGCGAAGCTCCGGGACCATCGGCGTCCACGGGGCCGAGTCCCCGAGACCGCCGCAGGCGGCCCTCGATCGCGGCGAGCGCCTCAACGAGCGCCGTCGGGGCGGCGCCCGCGCGGGCGTAGAGGCCGGCGAGCGCGCGCGCGAATTCGCCGGAATCGCGATCGTCGCGCGCGTCGGGGATGAGCGGCGGGCCGAGCCGCAGCGCCTCCGCGACGCCGAGCACGACCAGCGCGACCGCCGCGAGCACGAGCCCGCCGTCGAGCGGCGCGGGGAACGCCTGCCACCACGACTCGGCCGCGAGGCTGCCGTGGATCGCGTCGTCGAAGGCGACCGCGCCCGAGCGGTCAGGCGCTCCGGCGAGGGCGACCGCGAATCGCGCGCGATCGGCCGTCGCGATCGCGCCGTTCGTGAAGAGCGCCGGATCGATCTCGGCCGTCACCCGGCCGCGACCGAACCGGTAGGTCAGCGCGAGCGCTCCGGCGCGATCCGCGAAGAGCAGCGTCGTCCCGCGCACGAGCGCGTATCGGCGGCCCCGCGGCGCGTCGACCGCTGCGACCCCCGCCGCCGCGAACACGGGCGCAACGAACGGCCGCCGCTCGCCGGCGGCCACCGTCTTGGGCAGGCCGAGCAGGTGCGAGCGCGCGGCCGCGTCGTCGGAGCCGAGATACAGCAGCCGTCCGCCGCCGCGCACCCAGGCCTCGAGCGCCGCGACGTCGCCGCGCGTTGGCGCAGCGGCCGCCGGATCGCCCGGGACGGGCTCCGCGTACACGAGGGTCCGCGGGTCGTCACCATCGTCGCCCAGGAGCGTGAGGTGACGATCGAATGCCGACACGGTCGCACCTCGGCGGCGCAGTAGCTCCGCGAACGCTCGGAAGCCGCCCGGCTCGTAGTCGCCGCTCGCGTACGAATCGGGCGGCGGCGGCCGCAGCGCCGCCTTGCGGCGATCGGCCAGCGACCCGAGCGCGACGAGGATCGCGAGCCCCGCCAGGAGCGCGAGCACCTCGCGGCGCCGCACGACGCGCAGGGCGGCGAGGACGCGGGCGCGCGTCACGTGCCGAGCCGCGGGTCGAGCCGTGCGAGCGCCGTGCGCGCCGCCGCGACGTCGTTCCCGTCCGGCGGGACCGGCCCGTACGCCGAGCGCACGAAGCCGCCCGCGAGCTCGTCGAAGGGCTCCGCGAGCGGGGGCGCCTTCGCGCGCACCGCGCTCCGATACTCACCAGGCGTCCGCGCCGCATCGAAGCCGACCACGCCCGCCTCGTCGAGCGCGCACCGGCCGGCCCACCAGTACGCGGCAATCGCGGCGGCCCGGTCGCCGCGCGCATCGGCGGTCCGGGCGTTCGCGAGCCACGCCCGTGACGAGCGCGTGCTCTCGAGCGCGCTTGCCGCCGGCCCGGCGGCCGCGGCATCGGCGGCCCGGCCGCGGCGATGCGCGAGGATCGCGATGCCGACGCGAAGCGCCACGAAAACAAGCGCGACGGCCGCAATGCCGAGGACGACGAAGGCGACGGCTTCACCGTGGTCGCCGAGGTGGAGCGGCGAGATCCGTTCGAGCGGCCGGAAGAGCGGCGCGAGGACATGGTCGACGAACCACCCCCAGAGCTGCTGCCAGACCGGCGGCGCCGGCGGCGCGACGTGCGGTGCGGCGACGGGCCGGACGAAGCGCGGGTCGGCGAGGATCGCTCGAACCTGCTTGGCGGGGTCGCCGCCGGCCATCGCGGCTATGCTTGCGCCGCCGCCGCCGCCGCTGCCCGCGCCGCCAGCCGCAGGTCGAGGCCCTCGTCACGCATGCGCAGATCGAGGTAGAAGATCGCGATGAAGACGCTCGAGAAGACCGCGAGGACGACGTTGCCGATGACGCGGGCGATCTCGCCGAGCAGGACGCTGTGCGCGAGCCCGACGATCGCGGCTTCCACCGCGAACGTCACGACGGTCGCGCCGAAGGCGATCGCCGCATACGCAGCACCGAACACGAGCGCTCGGCGCAGCGCCGTGCGCGCGAAGACGCGCCGCAGCCCCGAGGTGAAGGCGGCCGGGACCGAAACGCGCTCGATCAGCCGCGTGCAGAACGAGAGCTCGTAGGCGAGCAGCAGCAGGACGACGGCAATCACGTAGAGCGCGACGAGCGTGAGCCCGAGGACGACGCCCACGCCGATGCCGAGCGGATGCGAGACGGCGTAGGCGCCCGCCACCGCGAAGATCGCGACGAGCACGACGATGAAGATCGCGACGACCGCGGCCGATGCCGCGAGCAGATACAGGATCTGGACGCCGAGCAGGGGGAGCCATTGCCGTAGCGCCGCGCGATAGGCCTCGGCGACCGTCGGCAGCTCACCGAGGTAGCGGCGCGCCGCATAGACGATGAGCGCGGCGGTCGGCAACGGCAGCACGACGATCACGAGCACCCCGCCGACCCAGCCCAGGAGCGCCTGCGGCGCGCTGAGGTGGTTCGCACCGTTGATCGCCCGCGCGAGCGTAGCCGGGTCCACCGGGCGTCCGGTGCCCTGCTGCGCGGCGAGCACGTGCGAAAGTAACGATATCGAGTGGCCGAGGTCGGAGCCGGACGCGAACTGCACGAGCGCCGCGAAGATCGCGAAGCCGGCGTAGACGAGGGCGAGCGGGACGAACGAGCGCACGGTGAGCGCGACGGCGCGGTCCAACAATTCGCCGATTCCGAGCGGCCGCAAGCGTTCCGGAGCAGACTCGGCGTGCATCGCCCGAAGCGCCTTCCGCCCGGCGCGAACGGGGGCCTTCGGTCACAGCGTTCGGCGGCCCTCGAGGGCCTTCGCGAGCGTGAGTTCGTCCGCGTACTCGAGATCGCCGCCGATCGGCAGCCCGTAGGCGAGCCGGCTCACGACGATGCCGCTCGGACCGATGAGCCGCGCCAGGTAGAGCGCGGTTGCCTCACCCTCGGCGTTGGGGTTCGTCGCGATCACGAGCTCCTGCGTCCCCTCGGCCGCGAGTCGTTCGACGAGCTCCTTGACGCGCAGCTGCGCGGGGCCGATGCCGTCCATCGGCGAGATCAGGCCGCCGAGGACGTGATACCGGCCGCGCCACGCGAGCGTGCGCTCGAACGCGAAGACGTCCTTGGCCTCGGCGACCGCGCAGAGCAACGTCCCGTCCCGCCGGGCGTCGGCGCAGATCGCGCACGGGTCGTCCTCGGTGATCGCGAAGCACCGCGAGCAGAGCCCGATCCGGTCCTTGACGGCGAGGATGGCCTCGGCGAGCGCCTCGGCGTCGCCGCGCGGCCGGTTCAGCAGATGGAAGACCAGCCGTGCGGCGGTTTTGGGCCCGATCGTCGGGAGTTTCGAAAACTCGTTGATGAGTGACTGGACGGGCCCGGCGAGGCCGTTCGTCTTACATCAGCCCCGGGATGCGCATGCCGCCCGTGAGCGCGCCCATCCGCTTACCCGACTCCTCCTGCGCCTTTGCGACAGCGTCGTTGATGGCGATCGTCAGCAGGTCCTCAAGGGTCTCGGTGTCGTCCGGATCGACGGCTTCCTTCGAGAGTGCGACCTTCGTGACGCGATAGTCGCAGCTCATCTCGATGCTGACGGCGTCGCCGCCGGCCGTGCCCGTGACCATCGTCGAGGCGAGTTGCTCCTGCGCCTTGGCCATCTCGGCTTGCATCTTCTTGACCTGCGCCATCATCTGCTGTTGGTTCATGGGTTCTCCGTCGATCCGAGCTTGTCGCGCACGTAGGCGAGGAGGTCCGGTTCGCCGGAGGCGGGCTCGGCGCTTGCCTCGCCGCGCCCGCTCGGCGGCGGACCCCGCCGGACGCCGACCGGTCCGGCGCCGCGCGAGCCGCCGGCGCCCGCCCGCGTTCGGAAGAGCACGCGGATGCGCGCGCCGACGACCTCGGCAATGGCCGCCTCGACGATCGCCGACCGGTCGCGCAGAATGCCCTCCTGAAGCGCGTCGACGACGCCGACGACGAGCGCTTCGCCCTCGAGCGCGTCGACCGTCGCCTGCGAGAGCGGCCCGCGCAGCGGCTTCGCGCGCTCCTCGACGCGCGCCCGGATCCGGTCCCAGAGCGACCGCACGCGCTGCAGCGTCGGCCGTGCATCGAGCTCCGGGTCCAATGTCGGCGGCGCCTCTCGCACGGGCGGCGCTTCCCGCGCGGACGGCTCTTCCCGCCCAGACGGGGGCTCCACGACGGGCGGCCCCGCGGCGGCGGCAACCGGCGCGGGTGGCGGCTCGGCTTTCGCGGCCGCCGGCGCGGCCGGCGCGAGTGCGGCTGACGGCGCGGGCTCGCGTGCTTCGCGCGGCGACGCCGGCGCGGCGGCCGCAGACGCGACGGCGGTCGGGGCGCCCGCTTCGAGCAGCGCGACGCGGGTCGCGAGCGCGTCGAGGCTCGGATCGTCACCGGCGAGGGCGAGGCGCAGGATCGCGGTCTCGAGCTCGAGCCGTGGGTTGCCCGAGATCCGGCCGTTCCCGAGCGCGTCGCCAAGGAGCCGCAGGCCGCGCACGATCTTGGGCTGCGGCGTGTTCGCGGTGAGCGCGGCGACGGCGGCCGCGTCGCCCGGCGAGAGGTCGCGGTCGAGCAACGCGGGCTCGATCCGCGCGACGAGCAGATGGCGATACTCGCCGATCGTGCCACGCAGCAAGCCGAGCATCTCGGCGCCCGCGTCGCTCGCCGCGTCGACCGTGCGCAGCGCTCCCGCCGCGTCGCCAGCGAGGATCTGCGCCGCGAGCGCGCGGGCGTGCGTCCGGCCCGTCGTGCCGAACGCCGCCTCGACCGTCGCCGCGTCGACGGGACCGTCAGCGAACGAGGCGACCTGCTCGAGCATCGTGAGGGCGTCGCGCAGCCCGCCGTCGGCGCGATACGCGATCGCGCCGAGCGCGCCGTCGTCGATGACGATGCCCTCGGCGCCCGCGATCTCGCGCATCCGCGCGATCATGGTCCCGACCGGGATGCGGCGGAAAGCGTACCGCTGGCAGCGTGAGAGGATCGTCGCGGGTAGCGCCTCGGGCGCCGTTGTCGCGAGGATGAAGACGGCGTGCGCGGGCGGCTCCTCGAGCGTCTTCAGAAAGGCGTTCGCGCCCTCGCGCGTGAGCATGTGCGCCTCGTCGATGATGAAGACTTTGCTGCGCATCGAGGCCGGCGCGAACTTCACGGATTCGCGCAGCGCGCGGATCTCGTCGATACCCCGGTTGGAGGCCGCGTCGATCTCCAGGACGTCGAGCGCGGTGCCCGCGAGGATCGCCACGCAGTTCTCGCAGGTGTTGTCGGGGTCGGGCGTGGGGCCGTGCACGCAATCGATGCAGCGCGCCATGATCTTGGCGGCGGACGTCTTGCCGCTGCCGCGCGGGCCCGAGAAGAGGTAGGCGTGGGCAAGCTTGCCGGTGGCGAGGGCGGTTCGCAGCGTTCGGACCACCGCATCCTGCCCGACGAGATCCGCGAACGAGCGCGGCCGCCACGTGCGATAGAGCGACACGAGCTACGAGTTCGCGGCGTCGCGCCGAGCCGACCTGTTTCGCGTAACTTCGTGCTGGGGACACGCGTATGCACGTTACGATGCGCCGCCTTGCGACGGCCGTCGGTTCGTTCTTTGCGGAGGGAGACTCGTGGCATCGCGCGAGAAGGCGGCGCCGCTGCAAGCGGCACTGTTCGACTTATTCGGGTTCCGGAGCTTCAACCCGGGCCAAGAAGAAGTCGTCACGCGCGTCATGGCGGGCGAGAACGTCCTCGCGATTCTCGCGACGGGGGCGGGCAAGAGTCTATGCTATCAGTTGCCGGGAATGCTGCTCGAGGGGACGACCGTCGTCGTCAGCCCGCTCATCGCGCTGATGAAGGATCAGCTCGACGTGCTTTCCGAGCGCGGCTTCAAGCAGAATGTCGCACTGAACTCCTCGCTCTCCGAGGAGCGCGAGCTCGAAGCGCGCGCGCGAATCGCCAGGGGCGAGATCAAGATCGTGTTCGTCACGCCCGAGAAGCTCGAGGATCGCGACTTTCTCGCGATTCTCAAATCGATCAACGTGCCGCTCTTCGTCATCGACGAGGCGCACTGCATCAGTCAATGGGGCCACGATTTCCGGCCCGCCTATCTCGCGCTCGGCAGCGCGATCGCAGCGCTCGGTCACCCGACGATCCTCGCGCTCACCGCGACCGCGACGCCCGCTGTCCGTGAAGACATCCTCGCGCAGCTCGGCATCCCAGGCGCGACGACGATCGTCAAGGGCTTCGATCGGCCGAACCTGCGCTACGAGGTCATTCGGACGGAGACCGAGCCCGCAAAACTCAAGGCGCTCAAGGCGCTCTTCACGACCGGGCTCGACGGCACGGGCATCATCTATTGCGCGACGATCAAGAACGCGCTCGAGGTCCAGCAGTATCTCCAAGATACGCTCGACCTGCCGATCGCCGTCTATCACTCGAAGCTCCATAAGCAGGATCGCAATTCCGTTCAGGAATTGTTCATGAATGAATCGATCCGCGCGGTCGTCGCGACGAACGCCTTCGGGCTCGGGATCGACAAGCCGAACATCCGCTTCGTCGTGCACTACGATCTGCCGGGCTCGATCGAGGCGTACGCGCAGGAAGCCGGGCGCGCCGGCCGCGACGGCGATCTCTCGCGCTGCATCCTGCTCTACCGCATGAGCGACACGCGCGTCCAGAATTATTTCCTCGCGGGCAAGTATCCCGACATCGAAGAAGTCCAGAAGATCTTTGGGACGCTCGAGTACTTCGGCGGCCAGACCGGCGGCGTGTCGCTCGCGGACCTGCGCAAGATCTCGCAGATCCCGCTCACGAAGCTCAAGGTCGTCCTCGCGCTGCTCAAAAAAGCCGGCTTCATCGAGCTGCGCGAGAAATCGCGCTACGGGCTCACCGAGCACGCGCTCGAGAATCGCGCGCTCGTTCTCAATCTCACGAATTACGACACGAAGAAATCGTACGACCAAAGTAAACTCGCGATGATGCTGCAATACTCCGAATCGCAGGGCTGCCGGCGCGCGTTCCTGCTCAACTATTTCGGCGAGAGCTATCCCGTCGGGTCGTGCGGCGCGTGCGACAACTGCCTGCGCGCCGCCGAGCGAGCCGCGCATGAAACGCGCGCGACGAGCGGCTACACGATCGCCGACGTCGTCACGCATCCCAAGTTCGGTCAAGGCACGGTCGAGCGCGCAGAAAAGGACCTCGTCACGGTGCTCTTCCCGAGCGTCGGGTACAAAACGTTGCTCGCGTCCTCCGTCGCCCGCGAGGCGAAGATCGCGTAAGCGGTGAGCTCCTTACCTTGGGTAAGGAAAAGGCTTGGTGGCGACGAACGTCGTCGAGATGGCCTCATCGAAAATCTCGAGCAAGGGACAGATGACGCTCCCGAAAGAGATCTGCGATCGGCTAAAGCTTCATCCCGGCGACCGCCTCGACGTTTCGATCGAAGACCGGCGCATCGTGTTGACGCCGCGAACGCGTGGACTTGAAGACGTCTGCGCGATTCTTCCGGCGGCGAAGCGGCGGCGGTCGATAATGGAAATGGAGCGCGCTATCCGAGCGAGAGCACGCGACGCCTCGTGATGGGCCTGGACACGAACATCCTCATCCGCATCTTAACGCGCGATGACCCGCGCCAAGCGGCCTCCGCACGCCGATTCCTCGACGCCAACATCTCGGCGGACGAACCAGCGTTCGTGAACCGCGTGGTCCTCATCGAGATTGTCTGGGTCCTGGAAAGCGCCTATGACGAGTATGGTCGCGGCGAGATCGCGGCGGTCATCGAGGGCATTTTGGAGACGGCCGAGTTTCTCGTCGAAGATGCGGTCGAGATGCGTGGGGCAATCGCTCGGTATCGGGCCGGCGCAGATTTTGCCGATGCGACGCTCGCCGCGACGAACTCGTCACAGGGTTGTACGGTGACGGCAAGCTTCGACCGGGCCGCGTGCAAGAAGCTCGAGCATTTCCGCTTCATCTCGTAAGTTCGAGGCGCTCGACGGGCTCGCAAGGCACGATCGAATGCGCGGAGAAGGGCACCCTAACCGCGCGCTTTCCAAGCGTCGGCTCTCCAACGTTGCTCGCGTCGTCCGTCGCTCGTGAGGCGAAGACCGCCTAATCGCTCGCCCCGCTAGGAGTTCGATGCCCGTCCCCGGCAAGGCGCGCCGCTTCGGCCCGCCGCTCGCCGCGCTCGCCGTCTGCCTCGCGCTCGGCGTGCCGACGAGTGGCGGCGCGGCACGCGCGCAGCCCGGCCCGGACCCTGCGTCCGCCCCGCCGTCGGCGGCGACGCCGGCGCCCGACGCGGTCCCGACGGCCGCGCCCGAGGCGAGTCCGCTCGCCGGGCCGCCGTTCGCGCAAACGCGCTCACCGGTTCCGTCGGCTATGTCGTCACCGATGCCGTCCGCTGCGGCGCCCGTGGGGCCAGCGGCGGCGCCTGTGGTACCCGGGCCCGCGGTGCCCGCGCCCGCAGACGGCGGCGCGCCGCCGGCGCCTCCGCCGCCGCCGACGCCCGTGGCGACCCAGCCGCCGATCGTCGTCGATCCGCAGGAGGCGGGCGTCGTTCCGGGTGCCACGCAAACGCTGCACATCGAGAGCGCGCTCGGCGCGCTCACGGTTACCGTCGCCAATCCGGCGATCGCGACCGGAACGGTCGACTCGGAGGCGCGCACGCTCACCGTTGTCGGGCACGCGCTCGGCTCGACGACCGCGACCGTCACCGACTCACGCGGGCTCACGCGCGACGTCCCGATCCGCGTCGCCGAACTCGCCGGATCCGTCGCACCACAAGCCGAGATCCACCTCAGCGGCAATCCCGCGAGCGCCGCATTCGTGCGCGACGAGGCGATCGCCGCCGCGGTCGCAGCGAGCACGTTCCGCGCCGGGGCGAATATCGTGCCATCGAGCGACGCCGTCGGCGACGTCGCCAACCTGCAGAGCGACGATCAAACGCGTGTCGACGTCCCGATCATCGTCTCCGGTCCGCAATATTTCACGGTGACCGGCACGACGCACGTGCGCGTCGTCAACGACGCCGTGCCCCCCGTGCCGCCGAGCTCGCTGCTCGTGAGCGACTTCCCCGAGCGCCTGACGCAGAACGGGATTTTATTCACCGCGGATCTCGCGCCGCAGAGCGTCGAGCGCTTCCTCTACTACCATTTCAATCCGGCCGGCCAGCCCGATCGCCGCGTCGTCCTCAAGGCGCAGAATGTCGACCCGACCCCCGCGCGCGTGCAGCTCGTGATGGGCGAGGCCGGTCCCGGCGTGAACGAGCTGCTCGTCGGGCATTTGTCGACGGTGCGCTTTCTCGTCCGTCGCGCGCAGAACGAGGGCCGCATCGTCACGATCCCGGGCGGCGCGACCGTGACGCTCACGCAGCAGCCGCTGCCGGCGAAGAACCTCGTGAGCTCGATCGTGCAGATCAATGAGCTCCTGGGCGGCCGCATTCACCTCACGCTCGTCGCGCAGGATGCCACCGATCCCGTCGCCGGCCCGATCCCGAACTCCGCATTGCTCGTCGGCGACCGGCCGCACGCGCGGGGCATCTATCCGATTCCCGAGTTCTTCTTCGATTATCCCTACGACGCGGACGGCGCGAATCTCGAGATCCCGATCGGCCAGATTCCGCTCCCGAATCTCGTGGTCGGCCAGACGCTCGCGGGTGATTATGGCGTGCTGCAGAGCGTTACCGTGCGCATGGTCAATAACGACCGGCATGCCTTCAAGCAGGTCGCGCTGTACGCGAATCCGCGCGGCGGCCGCGCGACCGGGACCTTCATCGTCGACCGGACGCTGCTGCAGGCTCATCAGATGATGGCGTTCGGCATGTATAAGCTCAAGCAGTATACGATTCCGCCGGGCGGCTTCGTGCGCACCGAGATCGTCACGATGCCCGAGGGCGGCTCGTCCTATCCCGTCAAGCTCATCGTCGCCCCCGATGACGGCTCGGCAGCGCCGGGAACCTCCGACTCGCCGGTGTATTGATCGCCCGATTTCGCGAACCTCGAATCGCCGAGCGTCGCAGCAACGCGCGCGAAAGGGGGAAAGGCCAGTGATGCGAGGTCGTCCAACCCGAGCGATGCGAAGAACGTCCGAGCCGCATCACGCACGCGGCGCTGCCGGCCCGATAGCAAGCTGTCGAAGCCGTCGAGAGATAGACCTCGATCGAACTCGCGTAGAGTGCGACGCTATCAAATAAAGGTCTCGCTCCCCAGGGTGCGATCGTTTGATTCGCGCGTCGACGAGTGCGCGCTCGAGGAAGCAGCGAACTCAGGCGAACTGCCATTGGACGTCGGGCCTCGACGTTCCGATATTCGCAACATAGGCGACGTGCTCGGCGTCGGCGTCGCTCCGAGCACCGATCGGCAATGAGCGACACGCGTCGCGCCATGATTCGGGAAGATCGCGATAGCAACCGTTCATGAAGCGATCGGCGACCACCAAAAGTGATTCGCTCGCGAGCCAGCCGTTCGTTCTCGTGCCCGAAGACGTCCGACGGCAGCAGCCAGGCATCGCAGCGCAGTTGCGTGAGGTCGCTTCGCACGACGAAGGAGTGACCTTCGTTCGAAGCGCTCGGCCGGCTCGATTCGAAGTTCGACGCCTCGTGCATCGTAACCATCGTCGGTCGCGCACGAAGGCGTGACATTGAGCGGCGGACGCTACAGCCGCCTGAAGCGAGTCAAGGAACGCGACACGGACTCGTCCCTCGCAAGCCGAACGTCGCTACGATGGCGGACCACGAATTCGAGGACCAGATTCGTCGCCTCATCTTCATTCGCGAGGAGACGCGCTTCGAGGTCGGGCTGCTTCATGACCGCATCAACGCACTCATCGGCGCCGAGGCGTTCCTCACGATCGCATTTACGATGGCGCTGGGCGCTCCACGGCCACCGACCGGCATCGCCATCGCAACCGTCATACCGCCGATCCTCTCGATCGTCGGGCTCACGCTCGCGATCATCGCTTGGCCCGGCATCGAGGCGACCTTCAAGATCATTCTCGCGTGGGA
>JAABUZ0100005059.1_pt1 | contig 17626 bp, 9 predicted proteins | sample 5562091 | NCBI WGS metagenome assembly JAABUZ01 (sample SAMN12813069, study PRJNA571459) | rock metagenome | isolation source: Antarctica rocks | place: Antarctica: Victoria Land, Linnaeus Terrace sud | collected 2015-12-21
GTCGACCGGCTGTTGGGCCGCGGCGGACCGCGCGGCCGGGAGGGCGGCCGTGCCGGCGACGAGCGCGAGCGCGACGGTGGGAGTCAACGCGGCACGCCGCCGGGCGGGGGACAGAGGTGCGAGCATGTGCGCGAGGCGTCGGGGTGGGGCCGCGCGACTATTGCGGGCGGCAAGCGCGATACGATATTGTATACAATACTGAGAACAGAAAGTCGTGTCGAGACCGCCCGTCCGCAAGACCTCCAGCCCGCCTGCGCGTGCCGGGCGCTTCCGCCTCTCACCCGCATGACCGGCATCCGATGACCCGCGAGATTGCCCGCCCCTCGGCGCCCGCGCGGACTCCGCCCGGCGGCCCCGCGATCCGCCGCGTCGGGACGCTGGCCGAGTACCACGAGTGCGTCGCGATCCAGCAGGAGACGTGGGGCGCCGACTTCACCGAGTACGTGCCCGCGATCATCCTCCAGGTCGCGCAGAAGATCGGCGGCGTGGTGGCCGGCGCCTTCGCCGAAGACGGCCGCATGCTCGGCTTCGTCTTCGGCCTGGCCGGCGTCATCGACGGCCGGCCCGTCCACTGGTCGGACATGCTCGCCGTCCGCCCCGAGGCACGGGGGGCGCGGATCGGCGAGCACCTCAAACGCTACCAGCAGCACCTGGCGCGTGCGGCCGGCGCCGAGGCCATGTACTGGACCTTCGACCCGCTCGTCGCGCGCAACGCGCACCTCAACCTCGCGCGCCTCGGCGCCCGCGCCGTCGAGTACGTGCCGAACATGTACGGCGACAACACGAGCAGCCCGCTCCACGCCGGGCTCCCCACCGATCGGCTGGTCGCGAAATGGGATCTCGTGCCCGGCGACGGCATGCTGGGCGACGGCGTCTCGGGCGACGGCGCTGCAGACCTCGTGGCGCGACACGCGGACGCGGTGATCACGATCGCCGCGCCCGAGGGGATGCCGACATTCGCCGCGGCGACGGCGCCCGACGTTCCCCTCGTGCGCATCGCCGTGCCCCGGGAGTTCCACGAACTGCCGCCGGTGCTGCGCGCCGCCTGGCGCACGGCCACCCGCGAGGCGTTCCTCACCTATCTCCGCCGCGGATACGCCGTCACCGCCTTCCGCCGCGCGTCCGGCAGTGATCTGCCGTACTACGAGCTAGAGCGCGCCGCGCGGCCCTCGGTCGCACCGCCCATCACGCCTTCATCGCACGAGATCCTTCGATGACCCATCTCGACCGCGTCGCGCTCCGCGAAATCCGGCTGCCGCTCAAGGAGCCCTTCCGCATTTCGTCCGGTGTCGTCACCGAGCGCCGCATCTGCCTGTTGGAACTCCACGATTCCGACGGCATGTCCACCTGGGCGGAGTGCGTCGCCGGCGAGGAGCCGAACTACAGCGCCGAGACGATCGACACCGCGTGGCTCGCCCTACGCGAGTGGGTCGTTCCGCGCGCGTTCGACGTGCCGGTCGACGACCCCGCGGCCATCCACCCGGCCGTCTCGCGCGGCGTGTGCGGGCACAACATGGCCAAGGCGGCCGTCGAGATGGGGTGCTGGGCGCTGGCCGCCGAGCGGCAGGGCGTGTCGCTCTCGCGCCTGCTCGGCGGGACGCGCGAGGCGATCGTGACGGGGATCTCGCTCGGCATCCAGCGCACGCCCGGCGACCTCGTCGAGCGCGCGGTGCGCGCGCGGGCGGCCGGGTTCCGCAAGATCAAGCTGAAGATCGCCCCCGGGATGGACGTGGCCTTCGTCGACGCGGTACGCGGCGCGTTAGGCCCCGACGCCTCGCTGATGGCCGACGCCAACTCGGCGTACACGTTAGGCGACGCGCCCCACCTCAAGGCGCTCGACCGCTACGGGCTGATCATGATCGAGCAGCCCCTCGGGCGCGACGACCTGCTCCGGCACGCCGCGCTCCAGCGGCTGCTCGAGACGCCGCTCTGCCTCGACGAGTCGATCACGGACGTCGACCGCGCCGAGGACATGATCCAGCTGTCCGCCGGGCGGATCATCAACATCAAGCCGGGCCGCGTGGGCGGGTTTTCGCAGGCGAAGGCCATCCACGACCTCGCCGCGCGCCACGGCGTGCCGGTGTGGTGCGGGGGCATGCTGGAGAGCGGCGTCGGGCGCGCGTACAACGTGGCGCTGGCGTCGCTGCCGAACTTCTCGCTGCCGAGCGACCTGTCGCCGAGCGCCCGGTACTGGGAGCGCGACGTCGTCACGCCCGAGTGGACAATGGATGCCGACGGGCTGGTGCACGTGCCGAAGGACGTGGCCGGGATCGGGGTCACCGTCGACGTCGACCGCGTCGACGACCTGACCGTCCGACACGAAGTGCTCGCGCCGCGCGCGGCGGTGGCGGTCGCGGCGTGACCGCCGCGGGACCTCTGCCCGCGGCGGTGTCCGCGCAGTTTCCCGCGTCGCTGCGCGACGTACTCCTCGCGCTTCGGCGCGATCTGCACCGCCACCCCGAACTCGCGTTCCGCGAGGAGCGGACGGCGGCCCGTCTCACCGCGGCGCTCGAGCCGCTCGCGCCCACATCGGTCACGTCGCTCGCGCGCGTGGCCGGCACGGGCGTGATCGCGCGGGTCCGCGGCCGTGACCCGTCGGCGCCGACGGTCGCGATCCGCGGCGACATCGACGCCCTGCCGATCCACGAGGCGACGGGGCTCGACTACGCGTCGGCGGTGCCGGGCGTCATGCACGCGTGCGGGCACGACGTGCACGCGGCGTGGGCGGTCGGCGCGGCCCACCTGCTCGCCGCCGAGCCGGCGGCGGGCGACGTGCTCGTCGTGCTCCAGCCGGCCGAGGAGACGGGCGCGGGCGCGCTGGCCGTGCTGGACACGGGCGCGCTGGACGGCGTCGCCGCGATCTTCGGCGCGCACGTCGACCGGCGGTTCGCGGTCGGTCAGGTCGTCGCGGACGACGGCCCCCTCGCCGCGTCGGCTGATGGCTTCGCGATCGAGCTGATAGGGACGGGCGCCCACGCCGCGCGGCCGCACGAGTCGGCCGACCCGGTGGTCGGCGCGGCCGCACTGGTCGGCGCGTTGCAGACGATCGTCTCGCGCCGCCTCAACCCGGCGACCGCCGGCGTGGTGACCGTCGGTGTGTTGCGCGCGGGCACCGCGGCGAACGTGATCCCCGACCGCGCGGAGCTGTTAGGCACCGTCCGCGCCGTCGATCCGGCCGGCCGGGCGCTGCTGATCGACGAGGTGGGTCGGATGGCGCACGCCGTCGCCGCGACGTACCGCCTCGAGGCGCGCGTGACGTGCGAGCGCGGCACGCCGCCGATCGTCAACCCGCCGGGCCCGACCGCGTGGGCACGTCAGGCGGCGCGCGCGGTGCTCGGCGACGACGCCGTCGTGCCGCTGGGGTTTCTCAACCTGGCCGGGGAGGATTTCGCGCACTACGTCGAGCGCATGCCGGGCTGCTTCCTCCGGATCGGCGCGCGCGAGCCCGGTGGTGCCGTCGTGCCCGCGCACTCGCCGCATTTCTACGCGGCCGACGAGAGTGTGCTGGTCGGCGCGGCCGTCCTCGCGGCAACCGCGCGGATCGCGTCGGAGGCACTCGCGGCGCGCCGGTGACGCCGCGGCGTGCCTCACTCGATCCGTGCGACGCCGTGCCCCGGCGCGGGGAAGCGGACGAACACCGCCGGGTCGTGGCCCGGCACGATGCGCCGCGGATCGCCCGCGAGCCGCAGCATGCGCGCCTGGGCCGCGAGGTTCGCCGCCGGGTCGAGCGTCTGCGCGATCGCGGCGTGCATGGCGAGGTTCTCGTACAGGTACGCGTTGTCCGACGCGAGCACGATGGTCCCGTGTGGCGTCGCGACGCTCACGTACTGCGAGGCGAACGTGTGCCGCCCGCCGGTATACGCCACGATCCCGGGCAGCACCTGCACACTGTCCCCCTCGAGCAGCGTGACCCGGCCCGCCGCGCGCAGCCGTGCGAGCATCGCCGCGTCCGTGGAGTCGATGGCCCGGTCGCGCGCGCGCCCGGCCGAGTCGACGTGGTGCTCGTACTCGGCGCGCTGGATCCAGACGCGGGCGTTCGGGAACAGGTCGGCCCCGTCGAGGTGGTCCCAGTGGACGTGGGAGATGATCAGGTCGGTCACGTCCTCCGGGCGTACGCCGAGCGCCGCGAGCGCGGCGGAGGGCCGCTGGTAGTCGGCCGGGTGCCAGCGCCGGACGAACGCGTCGCGGTAGAAGCCGGCGTCGACCAGCACGGTCCGTCGGCGCCCGCCCGGTCCGGGCTCGCGGACGAGCCAGACCATCAGGGCGATGTCCATGTGCCGCGTCGTGTCGGCCCCGGCGACGAGCGCGGCGACGGGGAAGTGGCGGAGCGTGCCGTAGCGGACGGCGTAGACCTCGACCGCGGACCCGGGCTGCTCCACCCCCACGGGTGAAGGCGCGAGCAGCCGCTCGGCGATCCGGTCGGCGATGCCGCGCGCGTCCACGTCGTCGCGGTCGGTGAGGATGACGAGCGTCAGGCGACGCTCGGGGATGCGCACGAACGCGCCCCGCCGCCCGTCGGGGGTGGCGAAGGCGCTCAGGCGTGTGAGCCCGCGCACGCGATCAGCGTGCCAGCCTAACGCGCTGTCCGGCGGCGCGGGCACCCCGGCCGTGTCGCGGACCTCGCGCGGGTCGAAGGCGAGCGAGAGCCGGTACAGCTCGTCCACGTTCGACCGGAACGCGCCGGCGGTGTCGACCGTCGTGCGGTGCGCGCCGACGGGGGTGAAGATCCGCCGCGCCACGAACTGCGGGTACGCCCGCCCGCCGATCCGCTCGTCGGGGCGCGCGCGGGCGTCGTGGGCGGCGATCCACGCCGCCACCGAGTCGAGCGGGGCGGCCATGCCGCCTAACGCAAAGTTCGGCGCCGTGGTTCTCGGCAGGTAGCGCGGCTGGTCGGGCACGCCGTACGCCTCGTCGGCCAGCACGCGGCCGTCCTGCGCCACGAGCACCGTGGCCGCGCCGCGCCCGGGGCCGGCCACGGCGGCGAAGAGCGAATCGACGAACGCGCGGGTCAGCGGCGACCCGTCGCCCGCGCGGCGGACGACGCGGCGCGCGCCGAGGTCGTAGCGGTCGCCCGGGTAGAGGGTGAGGAAGGGGCGGCCGGGGTCGGTCGGGTCGGCGCCGCCGTAGACGAACGCCTTGCTCCGCCCGAGGATGTCGGCCGTGTCGCCGCGGACCACCCACGCGGTGCCCTCGTCCTCCGAAATGCCGAGCAGCTCCGGATGCGCGGGGCGGAGCGAGTCGGCGAGGTCGGGCAGCCGGTCGCGGGCGATGACGTGCTGGTCGATGGCGACCCCGCGGAGGAAGCCGAAGCCCCGTTCGTAGCCCGGGGCCATGATCGTCCCGTTGCCGGCGCGCGCGCCGCGGAGCAGGTAGCTGGAGAGGATGGACGCGCCCGCCGACGAGCCGCCCACCACGCCGCCGCGCGCGAGCACGTCGTCGAAGGCGCGCTCGGTGCGCGTGCCCGCGTAGCTGTCGACGAGGTGCCACTGCCGCCCGCCGTCGAACCAGACGCCGCCGGCGCGGGCGAGCGGCGCGGCGAAGCTGTCGGCGTCGGCGACCTTGCGATTGACCGTGTGCAGCACGACGACGTGCCGCGCGCCGGCCGCGCGCAACATGCGTGCGCCGGGCGTGTCGGCCGGGTAGACGGAATCGCCCCCCGCCGTGGGCACGTCGACGATGATCGCGTCGGGGCCGCCCGCTAGCGCGATGAAGCGCGCGAGGGTCTCGGGGCCGACGGCGCCGCCGCCGACGACCACCACCGCGCCCGTGGCAGGCCCGACCCGCGGGGCAGGTACCGGCCGCGTGGGCGCGGTGTGGGCCGTCGCGGGCGCAGCGGCGGTCTGCGTGTCAGCGGTTTGCGCAGCGGCGGTCCGTGCGGCGAGTGGCGCGAACGCGGCCGACCCGCCGAGCAGGCGGAGTACGGAGAAGAGAAGGCGCACGGGTCGACCTAGCCCGGTCAGGCGTATGGGGCGAGCAACCGAGCGCGCCCGCCCGGATCACTACCGCGTCGTGCGCGTCCGGCGCTCACGGCGTCCGCGCCCCGTTCAGCCGGTACAGCCGGGCCGCGTTGTCGCGCAGCACGCCGTGGGCGAACGCGACCGCCTGCGCGCGCGTGATCTCGCCGTCGCGCAGCATCCCGGTGAGCGCGATCCCGAGCGCGCGACGCGCCGTGTCGTTCGTCTGCCACCCGATCTCCTCCCAGTCGACGTCCGGCGATCCGCCCGGCGAGAGGTCGGTGCCGAAGAGGACTTTTTCGGGGAACCACTCCAGCCAGTAGCGGAGCGACGTCGCGAGGTGCCGCGGCGACTCCATCCACGTCTGCTGCGAGAGGTCGGCGTAGACGTTCGGCTTCATGACGAGGTAGGCGACCGCGGGCGTGTACGCCACGGCGCCGCCGTGCAGCAGGACGAACGTGGTCCGCCGCAGGGCCGCGTCGTTGAGGACCGGCTCGAGGAGCAGCGGATTCGCGCCGGCGAGGTAGAAGTAGCCGCCGCAGCCGGCCCCCGTGTGGAGGTGGACCGGCAGCCCGAGCCGCCCCGCCTCGGCCGCGACGTAGCGGAAGAGGTAGTCCTGCAGATGGCGGTACTGCGCCGTATCGGGCGTGCCGCCGCGCGCGTACCGCGCGTAGATCGCGGCCGCGTCGTCCGCCGTCGCCGGCCCGAAGTCGAGCGAGCGCAGGTAGGCCGCCTCGAACTTGATGGCGACGGCCCCCGCGCGCTGCTGCCGCTCCAGCGTCGGCGTGACGACGCGCGCCAGGTAGTCGCCGAGCGTCGCCGGCAGCGCGGCGACGCCGAGCGCCTGCAGGTAGCGCGCGCGGAGCATGTCCTCGCGCGCGAAGAACACCTTCCGGTCCGGCGTCTGCGCGGCGAGCGGCGCGTTGTCGAGCGGGAAGAGGAGCGCGTCGTCGAACGGCACCCACCGGTGGTGCGCGTCCTCGAGCCCGCGGCCCATCGCGACGCGGTTCGACAGCTCGACGTCGATGCCGATGCGGCCGAGGACCCACGACAGGTAGTCGTCGCCGTGCGCGGCGCGGGCGCGCGCCTTGGCGGCGAGGACCGTCCGGACGTGGGCCGGCGCGCGGTCGTCGACCGCGACGCCCCAGAGCGCTTTCCAGGCGGCGCGGTACTGCGGGTTGTCCGGGCGGGTCATGAGGCCCGCGGGCGTGGGCTCGAGCGGATCACAGGGGAGCGCGTCGAACTCGTCGTCCCGCTCGCCCGGCGCGACGAGCCGGGGCGGGTGCGCGTGGTCGTCGACGGCGCGGACCCGGCGGATCTCGGCCATGAGCGCCGGATCGGCGCCCGGCGTCTGCGCGGCGGCGGGCGCGGCGAGGGCGAGGAGCGCCGCCGCCGCGAGCGTCGTCGCCAGCGCGACGACGCCGGCGTTGCCTAACGGAACCGCTGATTGACGGGTCATCGCGCGCGAGGAGCCGAGTGCCTAACGACAGGCCGGGTACGTCGGGTCCGCGCCGGCGATCGCCGGGCGGGCGCGCCGGGCCGCGATCGCCGCCATGACGTCGTGGATGAACCGTCCCACGCGCGCCGCGTGCTCGTAATCGATGTACTGCGGCTCGTCCGTCACCTGGTGGTAGTCCTCCGCGTAGCCGAGCGAGAAGTACGTCACCGGCACGTCGTGGTGGACGTAATTGACCTGGTCGCTGCGGCAGAAGCGGTTCATCGGGTTCGCCGGCACGTCCCAGCTCCGGTCGATCGCCATGTGCTCGGGGCGGGCGGCGTTGACCGAGTCGATGACGTCGCCGAACTCCCGCGACAGCCGCCGCGCGCCGAGCGTCTGGAGCGAGGTGGGGCCGCCGAACTTGACCTGGTCCGCGCGCCCCTTGCCGACCATGTCCATGTTGTGCGCCGCGACGATCGAGTCGAGCGGCACCGTCGGGTGGTCGGTGAACCACTTCGACCCGAGCAGCCCGGCCTCCTCGCCGGTGTGCGACACGAACAGGATCGAGCGCGCCGGCCGCTCCGACGCGAACTGCTCGGCGATCTCGAGCAGCACGACGGTGCCCGAGCCGTCGTCGTCGGCGCCGTTCATGATCGAGTCGCGGCGCGGCGGGCGGATGCTCCGCGCGCGGGCGACGAGCGAGTCGATGCGCTGCTGCTGCGCGGCCGTGGGGCGGCACGCGGGGTCGTTGATGCCCTGCGGCCGCGTCACGATGTTGACGGCGCGGATCGAGTCGTGGTCGACCGCCGTCGGGTTGACGCCCATGTGGTCGTTGTGCGCGCTCACGAGCACGTACTCGCCGGCGCGCGCCGGGTCGGCGCCGGGGAGGACGGCGACGACGTTCCGCGCCGGCGTCGGCGACATCTGCCACCGATAGCGCCACTGCGCCGTCACCGGCTGTCCTACGGTGCCGACCGCGAGCTGGTCGAGCGGCCGGCCGAACAGGCGCGCCGCGGCGGCCTGCGAGATCGTCGCGCCGCCGATCGCGTGCGCCGGCCCCGTGGGCTGCCCAGCAGGCTGCATCGCCATGTGCGGCCCGAAGGCCGCCGCGACGGTCGCCTCGGGCAGCGCGTCGAGTCCGACGACGAGCACCGCGACCGCGGCCTGCGCCCGAGCGTCGCGCGCGGCCGTGCGTGCGGGGCGTCCGCTCCCGTCGCGCGCGGCGGCCTCCGCGGCGATCGCCGCCGCGGCGCCGAATTTGTCGGGCACGGAGTCGCAGCGCGGCAGCACGCCACGCCCGGCCGCCCGCGCGCCGCCTGCACCGGCGACGAAGACCGCCACCTTGCCACGCAGCACGGCCGGGTCGAGTGCGACCGTCGTATCACCCCACCGTCCCGCGAACACCGTCGGCACGTTCGTGACGTCGAGCTCGGTCCCGAATCCATTCGCCGCCGTCGGCGCGGTCGGAATCCACTCGGTGCGCGGCGCGAGTGGCGCGCCGGCGACGAGCAGGCGCGCCTCGGCGCTGTCGAAGCCGCCCGGGCCGATGGGGAGCACCTGGAAGTACGTGCCGCCGTCGCCCGCCGGCCGCAGGCCTAACCGCCGGAACTCGCGGGCGATGTACTCCGTCCCCCGGTAGTTGCCCGGGTCGCCGATGCGCCGGCCCTGCATCGAGTCGTCGGCGAACTGGTAGAGTCGCGTGCGCAGGTCGTTCGCCGTGATCGCCGGCGTGGTCGGCCGCGGCGTCCACGTGCGCGGCCCTTCGTCGGGCCACACGACGGCCTGCGCGTGGGCGGTCGCGCCGGCCGCGCACAGGGCGAGGCCGAGCGAGAGTGTGCGTCGCACGGCGGTCACCGCTCGAGCCGGAAACCGGGGTCGATGCTCGGGCGCTTGGGTGCCGTCGCGACGAACCAGCCGGTGAGGTACATCCACTGTGTCATGCGCGTGAGCTTGGTGTAGTCGATCGCCGACGGCTTGTCGCGCGGCGTGTGGTAGTCCGCATGCAAGTTGGTGGAGTACTCCACCGCCGGCACGTTGAGCCGCGCGTACGGCACGTGGTCGCTGCGGAAGTACCAGCCCTCCGGATGCGTGGGGCGGTCCCAGACCGAATCGAGCTGGAACTTGCCGGTCAGCGCGTTCGCCCGGAGCGCCATCGCGACGAGCTCCGACGAGTTCCGGTGCGGCGGCTGCACGCCGAGCAGGCTCGCGGAGTCGGGGTTGTTGCGGCCGATCATGTCGCCGTTGAGGACCGCGACGATGCTGTCGAGCGGTACCACCGGATGCGCGGCGTGGTAACGGGAGCCGAGCAGGCCGCGCTCTTCGGCCCCGTGATACACGAAGAGGACCGAGCGCTTGCCGGGCTGCCGCACGAACGCCCGCGCGATGGCGAGCAGCGCCACGCTCACCGAGCCGTTGTCGTCGGCCCCGGCCCAGACGGAGTCGCCGTTGATGGCGTAGCGCACGCCGTCGTGGTCCTGATGCGAGCTGTAGAGCACGTACTCGTTGCGGAGCGCCGGGTCGGTGCCGCGGACCACGCCGATGACGTTGACCGAGGGCGCGTCGAAGCACTCGAGGCGGAGGTCGATCTGCACGCGCTGCCCGGGCACGCGTAGGGTGCTCGCCAGCGTCCGTCGCGCCAGCAGCACCGGTACGGGCGGCGTTGCCGCGGCGGCGCCCGCCGGGCGCGGATTCGCGAGCCACGGCGCCCCGCCCGGGACGTCGTAGGTGCCGCGCGAGCGGATTGCCGCGACGCCGTCGAAGCCGACCTCCGCGACGGAGTCGGCGACGAGGATCACGGCCGCCGCGCCGCGGCGTTGCAGGCGCGCGCCCGTCGCGGCGACGGCCGCCGTCGCGTAGCGGTATTCGTACGAGTTGGTGCCCTCGCGGCGCACCGGGTTGGGCGGCGGAATCAGGTCCGCGACGACCACCTTGTCCCGCACGTCGGTGGTGCTGTCGCGCGCGTCGGCCAGCACGACCGCGGGCGCGTCGACGGCCGCGGCGATCGTCGCGTTAGGCGCGACGTCGGTCCAGAGCGCGAGCGGACGGCCGGCGACCTGCACGCGGCTCGACAGCGTCGAGAGGCGGGTGCGGCGCATGTTCCACCACTGGAAGTAGCTCCCGTCCGGGCCGGCCGGCGCGAGCCCGATCCGGCGCAGCTGGTCGGCGATCCACATCGACGCGCGCAGCTCGTCGAGGGTGCCCGCTTCGCGCCCGCGCATCGTGTCGCTCGCCAGCGCGTAGAGGTCGCGCTTGAGGTCCGCCTCGCGGATCGCGGCCATCGCGGCGGGGATCGCGCCGGGAGCGGGCTTCGCGGCGGCGCTCGCGGCAGCGGGCGTCACGGCTTGCGCGGGCGCCACCGCCGGCAGGAGCGCGGCGGAGAGCCACGGGAGGAGACGCCGCCGGAGGCCGTGTGCGGGCATGGGGTACGTGGGCAGGGTGGTCGGACGGAACCGTCACCGGACGGTGGCCAGTGAACGGCGCCATCGGTCGGAGTGTTGACGCCAAGCTACCGATGCTGCTGCGGATGCTGCCGCGCGCGCGACGCGCCCGTCCAGCGCTCGGGCGAGCCGCTGCGTTGTACCCGCGATGCGAACGCCCCCGCACGTCCCCGCGCAGGAGCTCCCCGTGAGTGATCGCCCGCCCACCGCCCCGGCGCTGTCCCGGCGCGCCTTCGTGCTTTCCGCGGGCCGGATCGGCTGCGCGGCCTCCGTCGCCGGCGCCGGGTTCGGGTCGCTGCTCGAACCGCTGTGGCGAGGCGCCGGCGCGCAGGCTGCGCCGCCAGGCGCCGCACCTCGGAATGGCCCCCCCGACGTCGGCGCCGTCGTCGACGGCCTGTGCTGGCGCATGCTCGGCCCCTTCCGCGGCGGGCGCTGCGCCGCGGCGACCGGCGTCCCAGGCCGGCCGAACGAGTTCTACTTCGGCGCCGTCAACGGCGGCGTGTGGAAGTCGGTCGACGCGGGGCGCGTCTGGCGCCCCGTCTTCGACGACCAGCCGGTGGCGAGCATCGGCGCGATTGCCGTCGCGCCCTCTGCGCCGGACGTCATCTACGTCGGCACCGGCGAGTCGACGCTCCGCGACTCGGCCGGCTACGGCAACGGCGTGTACAAGTCCGTCGACGCCGGCCGCACCTGGACGCACCTCGGCCTCGACGCGACGCAGCACATCGGGAAGATCGCCGTCCACCCGACCAACCCGGACGTCGTGTTCGTCGCCGCGATCGGGCAGCTGTATGCGGCGAACGCCGAGCGCGGGCTGTACCGCTCGACCGACGGCGGGCGGCGGTGGACGAAGGTGCTCGGGCCGAGTGCGGACGTGGGGGCCGTTGAGGTGGTGATCGACCCGCGCGACCCGCGGGTCGTCTACGCGGGGCTCTGGAACACGCGGCGGCCGCCCTGGTTCACGTACGCGCCGACCAACGGCCCGGGCGGCGGGATCTACAAGTCCGTCGACGGCGGCACGACGTGGCGGCAGCTGACGGCGGGGCTGCCGCCCGCGGGGATCGGGCGGACGGGGATCGCCGTCGCGCCGAACGATCCGCGGCGCGTGTACGCGGTGGTCGACTGCCTCGTGCCCGACCCGAACGCGCCGCCGGCGGAGCCCGCCGCGGCGGGGCGCCGCGCCGCGCCGCCGCCGGGGCAGGGCGGGTTCTTCCGCTCCGACGACGCCGGCGAGACGTGGACGCGGCTCTCGGCCGACCCCGCGCTCTGGGGACGCGGGTGGTACTTCGAGAAGCTCGCCGTCGACCCCAAGAACGCCGACGTCGTGTACGTGTCCAACGTGGCGGTGACGCGCTCGACCGACGGCGGCCGGAGCTGGGTCGCGCTGCGCGGGTCGCCGGGCGGCGACGACTACCACCAGCCGTGGATCTCGCCCGACGACTCGAACACGATGATCGTCGCGAGCGACCAGGGCGCGGTCGTCACGCGCAACGCCCTCGCCGCCGACCCGCGCGAGGTCACGTGGAGCTCGTGGCTCAACCAGCCCACGGCGCAGCTCTACCACATCGCGGTCGACTACCGCACGCCGTACTGGGTGACCGGCGCGCAGCAGGACAGCGGCGCGGTCGCGGTGCGCTCGCGCGGCAAGTTCGCGGAGATCTCGACGCGCGACTGGGAGCCGATCGGCGCCGGCGGCGAGAGCGGCTACACGGCGGGCGACCCGCTGCACCCCGGGGTGATCTATGGGGGCGCGGGGACGCGCTACGACCTCGCGACTAACACGCCCGTGCCGGGCACCACCGCGCCGCGCTCCACGGATACCACGGTCCCCGCGCGCGCCGACTGGACGCAGCCGCTGGTGCTCTCGCGGGCCGACCCGCGCGCGCTCTACTACGCGAGCCAGTTCCTCTTTCGCAGCACCGACGGGGCGCGCAGCTGGACGCAGATCAGCCCCGACCTCACGCGCCCGAACCCGGGCGCCCCGGCGGCGCTCGACGCGGCGGCCGCGGCGCTGACGGACCGCAACGGCGCGCGCGGCGTGATCTACACCATCGCGCCGTCGCCGCTCGAGGCCGCGATGGTGTGGGTGGGCACCGACGACGGGCTCGTGCACCTGACGACGGACGCGGGCGCCGCGTGGCACGACGTCACGCCGGCGGCGCTCACGGTGTGGAGTCGCGTGACGATGCTCGAGGCGTCGCCCTTCGATCGCGACGCGGCGTACGCGAGCGTCGACCGGCACCAGTTGCAGGACTTCGCGCCGTACCTCTACCGCACGCGCGACCGCGGCCGGAGCTGGCAGCCGATCTCGGCCGGCCTCCCGCGGGACGGGTACGTGCACGTGGTCCGGGCCGACCCGGTGCGGCGCGGGCTGCTCTTCGCGGGCACGGAGCGGGGCGCGTACGTCTCGTCCGACGACGGCGACCGCTGGCGCCCGCTGCAGCTCAACCTGCCGGTCACGTCGGTGCGCGATTTCGTGATTTTCGGCGACGATCTCGTCGTCGGCACGCACGGCCGCGGCATCTGGGTGATCGACGACCTCGGCCCGCTCCGGCAGCTCAACGGCGCGGTGCTCGCCTCCGACGCGCACCTCTTCAAGCCCGCCGACCTCGTGTACCTCGCGCAGGGCGGCGACAACGGCACGCCGCTCCAAAAGGACGAGCCGCAGGCGCCGAACCCGCCCAACGGCGTCATCCTCCAGTACTTCCTGCGGACGGACGCGCGCGGGCCGGTGACGCTCGACGTGCTCGACGCGGCCGGCGCGGTGCTGCACACGTACCGCAGCGGGCCCGGCGGCCCGGGCGACGCGGACTCGGTACCGGGGCCGCGCGGCGCCCGCACGGGTCTGCCTAACACCGCGGTGCCGAACACCTTGCCGAACACGTCCGCACTCTGGCGCACGCCGCCGGCGCCGTTCTCCGCCGCCGCGGGCCTACACCGCGTCGTGTGGGAGCCGGTCGTCGGCGGCGGACGGCGGCGCCCCCCGGACGGGGAGGAGGGCGAGCGCCCCCGCACGCTCACCGGCACGTTCACGGCGCGCCTGACCGTGGACGGCCGGAGCTCCACGCAGACCTTCGTCGTCCGCCCCGACCCGCGCGCGACGGCCTGACCCGCGTCGCATCCATCCCACCACGCCCGCCTGCCACCGCCGACCGTGCCCGCCCGTTTCCTCCCGTTCGTCCGCGCCGCCGGCGTCATCGCGTCCGGCGCCCTCCTCGGCGGCGCGGCGGCGCACGCGCAGTCGCCCGCGCGCGCTGCCGAGGCCGTCGACCCACGCCTCTACGCCGGCCTGCGCTGGCGCAACATCGGGCCGTTCCGCGCCGGGCGCGTCGCGGCGGTCAGCGGCGTGGTCGGCCAGCCCGGCGTGTTCTACGCCGGCCTGCCCGCGGGCGGCGTGTGGAAGACGACGAGCGCCGGCGAGACCTGGACGCCGGTGTTCGACGACGTGCGCGAGGTCTCCTCGGTCGGCGCGATCGAGGTCGCGCCCTCCGACCCGAACGTCGTCTACGCCGGCACGGGGGACATCGTCACCGGCGGCGCGATCAACGAAGGGAACGGCGTCTACGTGTCGCGCGACGCGGGGCGCACGTGGCGCCACGCGGGCCTCGACCGCTCCAAGCAGATCCCGTCCCTCCTCGTCGACCCGCGCGACGCGAACGTCGTCCTCGTCGCCGCGCAGGGCGACCTGCACGCGCGGAGCGACGCGCGCGGCGTCTTCCGCAGCACCGACGGCGGCGCCACCTGGACGCGGACGCTCTTCGTCGACTCCGCGACCGGCATCCAGAAGCTCGCCCGCGCGTACGACGTCCCGGACGTGGTCTTCGCGACGACGGTCCGCCACTACGTCCCGCCCCTCCCGCCCACCCCCACGTTAGGCACCACGCCTGTGCCGACGGTGCCCTCGACGCCGCCGCAGGACACGGCGCGTACCGGGACGGCGCTCTACAAATCCACCGACGGCGGCCGCACGTGGCGCGAGGTCACCGGCGCCGGGCTCCCGCGACTCGCGGGACGCACCTCGGTCGCCGTCGCGATGCACACGCGCGCCCAACGCGTCTTCCTCGTCACCAACACGGGCCTCTACCGCTCCGACGACGGCGGTGGCACGTGGCGGCAGATGGCCGCCGACGACGAGCGCATCCGCAACGGCCAGGGCGGCTACAACTGCGGGGTCTACGTCGACCCGCAGAACCCGGACATCGTCTACACGATCGGCACGTCCAGCTACCGCTCGACCGACGGCGGCGCCACGTTCACCGGCTTCAAGGGCGCGCCCGGCGGCGACGACCCCCAGCAGCTCTGGATCGACCCGACCAACGGGCAGCGCATGCTCATGGGCCTCGACCAGGGCGCCGTCGTCACGCTCGACGGGGGCGGGGCGTGGAGCTCGTGGTACAACCAGTCGACCGAGCAGATCTACCACCTCTCGGTCGACAACTCCTTCCCTTACTGGGTCTACGGCACGCAGCAGGACGCCGGCGCCATCCGCACGCGCGCCCGCGGCAACCTCGGCGCCGTCACGCCGCTCGACTGGAACCCGGTCCCCGGCTGGGAGTGGGGCACCATCGTCGCCGACCCGCGCGACCCCAACACCGTCTACGCGAGCGGCAGCGGGATCGTGCGGATCTCGTATCCGAGCGAGCAGTGGATCAACGTCAGCCCCTCCGCGGACCCGGCCGCGAAGCTGCGCACGACGAGCTCGCAGCCGATCGCCTTCGCGCCGAACTTCTCGCCGAACGACCCGCGCACGCTGCTCGCGGGCTTCCAGTCGCTCTGGTCGACCGCCGATGGGGGCGCGCACTGGCGGCGCCTCAGCCCCGACCTCACCGTGCGCCGCCCCGCGGGCAGCCCCGTCCCCGACTCGGCCGCCGGGCGCGCCGGCGCGATCGAATCCTTCTCGGCATCCCCGATCGCCGCGGGCACGGTCTGGGTCGGGGCGAGCACCGGCCCCGTCACCCTCACGCGCGACGGCGGGGCGACGTGGACGGACGTCACCGTCCCCGGCACGCCGGTCGCGCCGCGGATGAACGTCGCCGTCGAAGCGTCGCATTTCGACGCGGCGACGGCGTACGTGGCGGTCGACGACCACTTCTCGGGGAACTACGCCCCCTACGTCTACCGCACGCGGGACGCGGGACGCACGTGGGCCCCGATCACGACCGGCTTGCCGTTAGGCACGCCGACCGGGGGGATGGTGCGCGTGGTGCGGGAGGACCCGCGGACGCGCGGGCTGCTGTTCGCGGGCACCGAGAGCGCGGCGTTCGTCTCGTTCGACGACGGCGACCGCTGGCAGCCGCTCGCGCTCAACCTGCCCAACACGTCGGTCCGCGACGTCACCGTCAAGGACAACGACCTGCTCGTCGCGACGTATGGGCGCGGGTTCTGGGTGCTCGACGACATCTCGACGTTGCGGCAGCTCGCCGGGCGCGGGGCGGCCGTCGCCCGCGAGCCGGTGCACCTGTTCGCGCCGGGGGACGCCGTGCGCGTGCGCCGGAACGTGAACGCCGACACGCCGTTCCCGCCGGAGGTGCCGCAGGCGCCCAACCCGCCCACGGGGGTGATCGTCGACTACTGGCTCGCGCGCCCCGCGCGCGCGGTCGCGCTCGACGTGCTCGACGCGTCGGGCGCCGTCATCCGCCACCTGTCGAGCACCGCGGATGCGCCCGTCACCGAGGCCGCGCGGCCGCCGCATCCCAACTTCTGGATCGCACCGCCGGTGGCGCTGCCGACCGCCGCCGGGACGAACCGCGCGAACTGGGATCTGCGCGCCGACGCACCGCCCGCGTTCCGCCACACGTACGAGATCAACGCGAACCCCGGGCGCACACCGCCGTCGCCCGAGGGCGTGCTGGCGCTCCCCGGCGTGTACACGCTGCGCCTCACGGTCGACGGCCGCAGCGTCTCGCAGCCGGTCACCGTCCGCCCCGACCCGCGCGCGCCCGCGTCGATCGAGGCGCTGCGGGCGCAGCACGACTTGCAGGTGCGCATCGCCGACGCCCTCGCCGCGACGGCGGAGGGACGGCGCGAGGCGCTCGCGCTGCGCGCGCTGGTCGCGCAGGCCGCCGGCCCGAACGCCGCGGCGGACGTCGCGGCCGCGGCGGCCACGTTCGGTGCCCGCGTCGACACGACGGCGGGCACGCTCGACCGGGGGCGCTCGCGCGGGCCGGAGCGCGCGACGCCACGCCCGGACTTCGTCAGCCTCAACGCCGCGTTCACGGCGCAGCTCAACGCCCAGGACCTCGGCGACCTGGCGCCGACGCCTGCGGCCCTCGCCGCGTACGGGCGGTCCTGCCAGGAGCTGCGGGCGGTGATCGCGGGCTGGACGCGCCTGAGCACCACGGCCTTGGGCGAGGTGAACGCCGCGCTCGCGGCCCGCGGGGGCGCGCCGGTTCGCGCCGCCGCCTCGCGGATCCGGGCGCCGGAGTGTTGACGCGGGTCGCTACGGCGACGCGATGCGGGCTCGGAACGCGGCGGCGCTGGCGGAAGGCGTCGTCGGCGCGCGTGGCCTCGTAGACGGTGCCCATGCCGCCCTCGCCGACGCGGCGCACGATCTGGTAGGCGCCCACGCGCCGCCCGACGAGCGAGGGAGGGGACGGCGCCCCCGCGCCGGGGATCGCGGCGGCGGCGTGCACGGTCTGCAGCGTGGCGAGCGCGGGCGCGTCGAAGCGGATGCCCACCGTGGCGTCGGCCGCGAGCAGCCGGCGCACCGCGTCGCGCACGCGCCCGTTCGTGGTCCGCTCCTGCAGCAGGCGCTCGCGCGCCGCGGGCCCTTCGGGCTGGGCTGCCCAGAAGAGCGC
>JAABUZ0100005060.1_pt1 | contig 17623 bp, 17 predicted proteins | sample 5562091 | NCBI WGS metagenome assembly JAABUZ01 (sample SAMN12813069, study PRJNA571459) | rock metagenome | isolation source: Antarctica rocks | place: Antarctica: Victoria Land, Linnaeus Terrace sud | collected 2015-12-21
GACGTCGTCGGGGAAGCGATAGCCGCGGAAGGCCGAGGCCGAGCGTGGTGTTTGGCGTCGCCCGCAGGCGCTGCAACAGGAGAGTTGGCGGCCGACCCGATCGTGCCCGGCCTTCGTGAACTGGTTTCCCTCGCACTGCTGACACTGCATGCCGCTCCTCCTTTGCCCGTCGTCAGGCTACAGCATACCGCACCTCAGCACGCCCCAACGAAACCCTGCTATGCGGGGCTGCGCTGGCTCAGCGCGCACGCCGCCGAGTTGGGCGTCGACCCGAGCCGGATCGCGGTCATGGGCGACAGCGGCGGCGGCGGTCTGGCCGCGGCGCTCGCTCTGCTGGCCCGCGACCGGGGCGGCCCTGCCCTGGCTCGGCAGATATTGATCTATCCGATGCTCGACGACCGCAACACCATGCCCGATCCTGCCATTGCGCCATTCGCGCTCTGGACGTATGACGACAACAGCACCGGGTAGGGCGCGTTGCTCGGTGATGCGATCGGCGGGCCAGACGTTTCGGCGTACGCCGCCCCGGCCCGCGCGACCGACCTCACGGGGCTGCCTGCCGCCTACATCGAGGTCGGACAGCTCGACATATTCCGCGACGAGGACCTTGCCTACGCCCAACGTCTCAGCCGCGCTGGCGTCGAGGTCGAGTTCCACCTGCGCCCCGGTGTGCCGCACGAGTTCGAGACGTTCGCCTTCGACGCGGATGTCGCGCGACGCTCCAGTGCCGACCGCAGACGTATACTGACGTCTCTCTAAGGGTTCTTTAAGCAAACAGATGGAGACTTCATCTTCGGACGCGATCGTCATAGGCCTATGACGATCGCAGGGCTCCCCGGCGCTCTGGGGACACGTTCACCTATTCCTGTCGCGCGGCGCGCTGTGTGCCATGTTGTCCATCACCGGGCCAACCAAGCCAAGCGCGGCCCGCGCTTCGGGAACGAGGTCCCGTAGGGCGGCAAGGCGCGCCTCCACATCCGCCCAGTCGATGTCTGGCTTGGGCGGCGCATTGGGGTCCAGATACGTGGTCAAGCGATCCGTCATGCCGTGGGGGATCTGTCAGAACTTAGAACGTTCGCTACGACTCGCTTCTGATTTGCTCCAGAGCAGCGGTCAACGCCTTCTCAATCTTGAAGGTAGATCAACACTTTTGGCGTGGGCGTCACGGTGGTCGAGATCCTCGACATCTTCCACGCCTACGCGCATCTGTGGGAGGCCGGTCGCGCCGTCTTCGACATGCCCGATGCGCTGGTGGCCTGGGCCGCGCCGCTCAAGGACGCCCTCTATGAACACGGCGCGCCGGCGGTGCTTACTGCCCCCGATGCGCTCGTGCCACCCAACCCTGCCGTGGCGGAGGTCGTGTGGCGCGAACGCGCCTACGTCGCAGACAACGCCGCGCACATGGCGTATCCGCGCTTCGTGGCCGCGCAACTCCATAGTGGGAGGGCACTAAAAAGTCGGGTGCGCCTTGCGAGGCACAGGAGACGTTGCCGCGGAGTGCGGCACGATTGGAGTGATGTCGATAATCCAGCACCTTACCTTCACTCGAAAGGGCAGGGGGGACAGTAGCATGGTGCGAAAAGGCCGGTGACGCCTGAATCCCACAGGCCAGATGTCGGTCAGGAAGGGTGTATAAGGTCAAAGCTGATTGCCTGAACTCTAGTCATGGCGGTAAGGTTAGGATCTGCAGGCGTAAAGGGGATCGATGCCTGTATCCGGCGCTGCACACCACTCCGACTGGCCGTGTAGCACTCCCGCCGGAGCCAGCCCCCAAGGAGGGGGAAACGACGTACGGAGGGCCTACGTACACACCGCGTCTCCTGCGTAACCAAGGGATCACCTACGTCCCGCAAGGGATAGGGTGACGGAGGCGCCATACTACCCGAACGCTCACCGTAATGGGTGAGACAGGGGGAAGGGCGCCAGAGAGTCCCTGCCAGGACGAAGAGGTTGACTCGGATGAGTTACAGAACCTTGGAGCGCCTAGCAGACCTGCGCATTGGCGCAGGGACTCTTGGAGAGCCGGACGCATCGAAACGGTGCACGTCCGGTTCGGCGGGGAGGGGTTGGTGCTCTTGGGCAACCAAGACCTGGCCTCTTACCCGACGGGTAGCGCACCAGGACGCGTGTTACCTGGAGTAGCACATGGTCGGATGTTCTGGTTCTGGCACTCTTTTGATACCGATGGGTGCGCCCTTTAACGGGCGAAGGAGTTGTTCATAAAGAACCGTGCATGAGCAATGGCACGAAGGGTGAGCGGCCTGCGCCAGGGAGTGGCACTCCCTGGGGTGGGAAGCCCGCTGACAATGTATCCACTGGGTCGAGCCGAACGAGCCACTGGGCTACCCCTGCAACCTATGCTGACGACGAGCGCTTCGGCGCAACAGAAACGTGCAACATGTCGTACATCAAGACGGGTGAAACGGCTGACACACCCGAACCAAAATGGTACGGCGGCTGTCCTGGGGGTGCCATCGTCCCTCAGGGATTGCTCCTTCGTCCGCCCGGCAGAGAACACGCAGCTACGGGTTGCTAGAACTTCTTCGTCTGAAACTGGGGAACTCTCACACCGCTTCACCCCGCGAGGGGACGCGAGAATGCCAGCGCGCGGGAGAGAGGGCGGAGGCGGCGTAGTAGCCAAATGCTGTCCTGTAATGGGACGGACAAGGTGAAGGTCCGCCAGGGGACGTTCTTGGAAAACGGAGTAAATGGATGAAGGGAGGAAAGCAGATGACGGTAGGCTTGTCCTACTGGTGCGCCTCCCCGTGGACAACCACGAGTCTGCCCTTCGCGAGTACTGGGACCGACCTGGAAAGCGCAGTGCGGTGAAAGTCGCATGCTGCGTTTGGAACGGGGGAAAGGCTGTAAAGCCTGACCTATCGTTACCGAAGTCCAGCAGCCCTCCGCTTATTCGGGCGATGACTCTTGCAAGGCTATAAGCGACGAGCGAAACGGGTCGCGGAACTCTGCCAATTCGGCTACCGCAGCCGCTCCGACGACTTCGCCATCGGTATCTCTTTTGATGGTCCGGGCTCACGCGTGAATCGCGTGTAATTCACGCGCGGCGTAGGTCGTTTTTGCTCCCATCGAATAGCCGATCTTTTCCGGCCACTGCCGTTATTCGCTGACCTATGATTCTCGTCAGGCTATCAGCGACGATCCTCCTTCACCGCAGCCCTACATGCCGAATTGTGCGTTGCACTTGCCCATTTGTCCTTTGATCCGCACCATCAAAAGAGCGCCAGAACCGCTTTTATCCTAGCGAACACAGCACGCCCACACATCGGCGGCGTGGTTATGCAGGAAGGTTGCCCACGTCTGCCCGCGCGGGCGCGGCGGCCGCTCTGAGCGCATGTGTCGCTGAACGGTGCCCGTACCGACCCGGACCCCGAGCTTGAGGAGTTCGCCGCAGATGCGCTCCGCGCCCCACAAGCGGTTTTCCGCAGCCACCCGCTTGATCAACGCGACCGTTTCCTCGGCCACCTGCGGCCTCTTGGCCGCTGCCGTGGATTTAGCCCGCCACACGAGTCGATATCCTTGGCGATGCCAGCGCAGCAGCGTGTCTGGCTGGACGACGAGCGGGGCGGCCCGCCAGCCGCGCACGAGACGCGCCAGGAGGACGGGCAGCACGCGATCGCGCGGCGTGAACGTGGGCCGCGCGACCTGACGTTGGAGCACGATCAATTGCTGACGCAAGAGCGCGTTCTCGGCCATCAACGCGGCCTTGCCCTTGACACCATCGGCGATCACTCCTCGCGCAAGCGTCCCCGTCGTTGGCTTCGTCTACCGGAGGAGCCAGCGGTGTATGCCCCCGAGGCACGCGTCTCCGCGCCGTTTGATCGCGCCAAGGATTGTCCTCGCCACGTCATGCCCCACCATGTCATACCTTCCTCGCATCGGGCTCGCATCCCAATGGATCGGAATGGACGCCACCCACTTCTCTTTTGAGCATATCGGGCTTCACATGGCGCGTCATACCAGCTTGGATGGCGACGGAAGCCACGACAGGTCCCACAGGCCGCAACGGCCGCAACGTAGGACCCTGTTGGCAAAGTCGCCGGACGTGTCAGGCCGCCAACGCGACGAAGCGTGGCGTGCCATGGCACTGTCTCTCAGAAGGGGCGCTACCGCGGCTCCGGCGTTGTCGGCGGTAGATCCTCAACGCATCTGCTGTTCGACCGCGGCGCGCATGCCTTCCACCACATCCAAGGGCATCGCGGGGGTATGCCCTCCGGTCACCGCCCGGATGCGCGCGGGATCAACCTTCGGCTCACGGTCGGCGGTCAGCAGGCCGTTGATCTCTTGCAGCGTGTCCGTTAACTGCGTGTAGCAGAAGCCGGCCACGACGGGGCTGGACAGGACCGCCTCGACCAATTCCCTGTACTTGTCGAGCAACTGCTCGGTGGTGTCGACGGTCCCATAGCCGAACCACTCCTCACCCTCCCGAGGGCGTAGGCCGACGCCGCCGAACTCGGAGATGATGATCGGCTCGCGCGCCCAGCGGTGGTCCGGGAGCACCACTAGGCGGCGCCCCGGCTGCACCTCGGCCAGCGTGCGCTCGATCGCCGCCACGCTGCCATAGCGGTCGCGCAGGTCGCCACCCGCGAAGGTGTAGTCATGGATGCCGAACAGATCGCCGATGACATGCTCCCACCCGTCGTTGCCGATCACCGGACGCGTCGGGTCCAGCGTCTTGGTCAGCTCGTACAGGGCGCGCACATAGGCGCGCTGCGCCGGGCTCGCCGCCAGGGTGGGGACACCCCAGCTCTCGTTAAACGGCACCCAGGCGACGATACACGGGTGGCTATAGTCGCGCGCCAGCACCTCCAGCCACTCGCGCGTGAGCCGTTCCACGGCCGACGGCGAGAACACGTAGGCATTGGCCATCTCTCCCCACACCAGCAGCCCTAGCCGGTCGCACCAGTAGAGGAAACGCGGATCCTCCACTTTCTGGTGGATACGGATGCCGTTGAAGCCCAACTCCTTGGACAGCTCCACCTCACGGCGCATGGCCTCGACGCTGGGCGCGGCGAGGTGCGACGCGGGCCAGTAGCCCTGCGCGAGCGCCAGACGCAGGTAGTAGGCCTGACCATTGAGGAGGAAGCGGCCGGACGCGACGCCGACACTGCGTAGACCGGCATAGCTCGTGACCTCGTCGATCGGCTCGCCATTGCGCAGCACCGTCAACGTCGCGTCCAGCAGGTTGGGGTGCGCGGGCGCCCACAAGACCGCGCGGTCATCGTCATAGCGGCTCAGGTCAAGCGGCAGATCCATCCGCAACTCGGCGCCGCTAACAGTGGCGGTCACGTCGGCCAGCGTGTCGTCGCGCAAGCGCACGCGTACACGCGCCTGCACCAGCGCGGAGTCGCCGCGCTGGAGCGTGACGGTCAGGCCGAGCAGGCCACGATCGAGATCGGGGGTCCAGCGAATATCGACGATGTGGGTGGCGTCGACCGTCTCCAGCCACACCGGCTGCCAGATACCGGTCGTACGGTTATACCAGCCCTCATGCGGGTGTGGCCGCCAGTCCTGCTTGCCACGCGGTATGGCCCGGTCGAGCGGCGGATCCTCAGCGCGGATTACGACACTCACCTGTCCGTCGTCGAGGGCGGCGGTGATGTCGGCGCTGAAGGGGGTGTGTCCTCCCTCGTGCGTGGCGACGAGCCGCCCATTGACCCAGACATGGGCGCGGTAGTCAACGGCGCCACAGTGCAGGATCGCACGCTGACCGGCGCGGAGGGCCAGGCGCTCGAGCAGGCGTCGATACCAGACGATGGGGTGGTAGGAGGTATCGGCGATGCCACTGGCGGGTGATTCCGGGGGAAATGGGACCTCGATCCGCCGGTCGAATACCTCCGCATGCTCCTGCCAGCGCGCATCGAGGCCGCGGCCCTCGTCGTCATACGCGAAGTCCCAGGCGCCGCTCAGGTCGACCCAGGCCGTACGCGCGCGTTGCGGACGTGGGTGTAACGGTGTGTGACCGTGTGGCACGTCAATTACCTCCTACAGGCATACTAAAAGCGGTCGAGCAGCCGTGACTGTGCCACTCCGGCCTGCCACTATCCGTTTAGACGGGTCCATGTGATGCCTGCGACGGTGATGGCCCCCACGCGGTTATGCGGCGTCGAACCATGATCGAGGAATGAGAATCGGCCTGTTATGCGGGCCAAGTGACACGCGGGTGCGCGGGAGGCGTGACCGTGTAGGGGCCATGACCGCGTAGAAGCTATCACCGCGTGGGGGCCATCACCATGTTAGGACGCGTCCACCCCCACCGTACTCTGACGGATCACAAGCGTGAAGGCCTGATCGAACCGTTGGGGTGGCCCAGCGCGGGCGCCGGTGATACGTTGGATCAGCAACTCGACCGCCAGACGACCGATCGCCGCCTTATCGGGCGCAATACTCGTCAACGGTGGCGCGGTAAACTGGGCGTCCTCCACATCGTCGAAACCGATAACCGCGACATCCTCAGGGATACGCAAGCCAGCCTGGTGCAGCACGGAGATCGCGCCGATACTCAGCATATCGCTAAAGCAAAAGACCGCATCGGGCGGCTCCGGCAACGTGAGCAGGGCGCGCATGGCCGCGGCGCCGTGCGACCGGCGCCACTTAGAGGCGGACGCTTGCAGACGCGGATCCGCCACTCTACCGGCGTCGGCGAGCGCATCAAGGTAGCCCTGTAAGCGCATCTGAGGCGTATGGGAGGTCGGGCGCTCTTGCCGGCCGATCACCGCGATCCGACGCCGCCCTAGCGCGATCAGGTGCTCGGTCGCCAGACGGGCAGCGGCGACGTTGTCGATGACGACGTGATCGTAGGGGCTGTCGTAGATGCGTTCACCGAGTAGCACAATGGGCGTCTGTGGGCTGGCCATCCGCAAGTCCTCGCTGCTCAAGCATTGGGGATCGAGGATCAACCCGTCGATGAGATGGGGACGCATCCCTCTGGCCACCAACAGTTCCTGTTCGCGATCCCAGTTGGTGTAGTCGAGCAGGACCGTATAGCCACGAGCGGTCGCCTCCGCAAAGATCATCCGGCCGACCTCCGTGAAATAGGGATTGGTCAGGTCGGGGATAGCGAGCGCCAGCACGCCGGTCGGCATCTTCCGTAGGTGGCGCGCCGCCGCATTGGGCCGATACTGAAGCGCCGCGATCGCTGTAAGAACCTTCGCGCGCGTGTCCTCGCCCACGCGCGCGGTGCGCCCGTTGGTCACGTTAGAAACGGTTTGTAGCGAAACCCCGGCGTGAGCCGCGACATCCCGGAGCGTCACAGTCATGGCGTGTCTGTTCCATCCATCGGCAGCCCTAATTTATATCTAGTGAAGGGAAGGGTAAACGGCAGTTTAACGTTCCATCACCGTACCATCCTCCATGGCCGATTGTCAAGCAAGTATACTCCAAAGCTCTAAATCCCACAAACCGCTAGAAGAGGCGCACACGCGGCAAAACGGCCTGTCCACGGCATCGTTGCCCCCATCGTGGGAGGATATGCGCTGCAAGGATCCGCTTTCTGTCTCGTCAGTGCATCATCTGGCTTTCCGCATCTGGCCGAAGACGCACGAGCACAGCCTTGTCGCGGTGGCGAGCAGACCGCAAAACGGCATAGCTGTGGCATCTATGTCGCTGTAATGGGAGCATATGCGCCGCAACGAGGCGCCCCCTGTATCAGAGGCGCCACGGCGGTACGTCTGCATCTGCCTCATGAAGGTATGGTCACGGCCTTTTCACCGCGCCATGTGGCGTTGTCGGCCTTGCACGTACCGTATCTGGCCTCCCCCAAAGTTTTCTGGAATCTGGAGACCTGGAGACCTGGAGACCTGGAGGCCGGGTGCACCACAAGAAAGTTCCCTTGTGCGGCGCGGCAGCCAACTGGCACGGCCGCTGTGCGCGTGCTGGGAACTTTGCTGTGGTGCACCCCCTGGAGACCTGTCCTCTTGACAATCGCTAGGGGGAATGGTATGGTAATGGAACGTTAAACTAAGGTTTAGCGTTCTACCAGGGAGCGTGTACGGATGCCGCTGGGGATGCTAGCGTGCGCCAACGCGCAGGGATAAGCCGATCTACGGGGGTGGCGCGTCTGGCGCATGCATACCAGGAATGAGGAGGTGCCCGACCGTCAAGACGTGTGGATAGCGAGCCAGTGCCGCTGGCTACTCGATGGGCTTCCCTTTGTGAGGGATTAAGCCTTATAGCCGTAAGGAGAAGAGTCAATAGACTCGTTGTAGAATAAGCATGGACGACCATGACGAGTTCCACATAGCCCTCTACGCGGCCAAAACGACGCCTATTACGGTCCAAAGGCCCTGCGACCAGGGCTTGGAAGGGCGCTCTCGTTATTCTGCAACGAGTCTAATGGATGATCAAGATCCGCGTCCTACGCACATAATGACCGACGCGCTCAGCCGCCGCACGTTTCTTCGTGGCACCGCCGCGGTCGGCGCCGCCGGTGTGGCTGCTGCCTCTCTGCCGCGTGCGCTTGTAAGCGCCGCATCCGCACCTGCACCCACACAAACCATCAACTACTGGAACCTCTTCGGTGGTGGTGACGGCGCGCGCATGGTCCAGTTGGAGAAGATGTTCGCCAAAAGCCATCCCACCATCACCCTCAAATCGACGACACTGGCCTGGGGCCTCCCCTATTACACCAAGCTGACCACGTCGACCGTGGCCGGGCAGGGGCCGGACGTTGCAATCCTCCATATGACACGGTTACCCGCCTTCGCTCCTCCCGGCCTGCTCGAGCCCCTTGACACGGGGCTGCTCGCGCAGTACGGGATCACAGCCAATAAGTTCTTGCCCGATATTTGGAAGAAGGCTCAGTACAACGGGCAGGTCTACGCCATCCCCCTCGATACGCACCCCTTCGTGATGTACTACAACACGGAGATCTGCCGCAAGGCCGGGCTCCTTGGTTCCGATGGCAAGCTCAAGCCGCTGGTGGGTCCCGCCGCGGTCCTCGACGCGTTCAAGAAGGCCCAGAAGGTCACGGGCAAATACGGACTCGCCCTCGACACGGCCGATGTCATGCCCTGGCGCCTGTTCTACAGCCTGTATTCGCAGATGGGCGGGAAAGTCCTCTCGTCGGACGGGAAGAGCATTGTCCTGGACGACGCCAAGGCGGCCAAAGCCCTCTCCTTCATGGCCGAGTTGACCCAAACGAGCAAGGTGACGGGGGCCAATTCCGACTACCCGGGCTCCGTCGCGCTCTTCGGCAGCGGTAAGGCCGGCTTCCTCTGGAACGGGGAGTGGGAGGCCACAACTTTCCAGGCGCAGAAGTTGCCCTTCGACATGACGCTCTTCCCCAATATCTTCGGCGGCCTGCAGACCCAGGCCGATTCGCACTCCTTCGTGATCCCACACCAGCGGTCGCTGGATAAGGGCAAGTTGGCGGCGTCGCTCACGTTCGTCAGCGACGTGCTCAAGAACAGCGTCGTCTGGGCCGAGGGCGGCCACATTCCCGCCTATCTCCCCGTCGCCGACAGCGCGGCCTACAAGCGCCTGTCACCGCAATCCCACTACGCGGCCGAGGCGGCGCATGTGGTGTACGATCCCGCGGCCTGGTACAGCGGGGCGGCGTCCACCATGGAAACGGACGCCGGGGCGGCCTTCCAGGCGGTCCTGCAGGGGCACCTGACGCCGGCGAAGGCGATCAGCCAGTTCCGCTCGGACGTGCAGAAGTTGATTGCCACGCCACCTCCGTCCTAACGACAGAGTACCAGCGGCGGCGAGGCTCACGAGGGGTCTTGCCGCCGCCAAAGGGAGGGGATCATCGCTATGGCTACGCAGCACAAGGCGACGGGGACGACGCGGGCGGGGGCGACCTATCGCACGGCCCGTCGGGGACGGATGGAGCAATGGCGGACCGACCTCATCGGCCTGGGCTTCGTGCTGCCGTTCCTGGCGGCGTACGGGCTCTTCATCATCTGGCCCATCATTAGCGGGTTCCACATGAGCTTCTATAACTGGAGCCTGCTGGGTACATCGCGGTTCATCGGGCTCGACAACTATCGCGCCCTCTTTGGGGATACGATCTTCTGGACGGACCTGTGGCACACGGTGGAGTTTACCCTCGAGAGCACGATCCCGCTCGTGGTGCTCAGCCTCGTCATGGCGCTCCTCGCCAACCGCAAGATGCCCGCGCAGTGGCTGTTTCGCCTCGCCTTCTTCGCGCCGTACGTCCTCCCGGTCGCCATCGTGTACTTGATCTGGAATTGGCTCTACCAGCCGGACTTCGGCCTGATCAACAATTACCTGGCGAAGTTCGGCTTCCATTCCATCGCCTGGCTCAGCGATCCCGGCCTGGCCATGCCCGCCGTCGTCATCGCGACGGTGTGGTGGACCATCGGCTTCAACTTCGTGCTCTATCTGGCCGGCCTGCAGGAGATCCCGCAGGAAATCTACGAGGCGGCCGCCATCGACGGCGCCAATGGGTGGGCGCGCCTGCGCTATATCACGGTCCCCCTGCTGCAACGGACCACCACGCTCATCGTCGTCTTGCAAATCCTGGCGTCCTTGAAGGTCTTCGACCAGATCTATTTGTTGACGAACGGAGGCCCCAACGGGTCGACGCGTTCCGCCATCGAATACATCTACGAGCAGGGCTTCCAGTCGTACCGCCTCGGCTACGCCTCGGCCCTGTCGTATGCGTTCTTCATCGTTATCCTGATCGTCTCGGCCATACAGTTTGGCCTGTTCAACCGCGGAAGGGGTCGTGCCTGATGACACCGCACGTGACCGCGCCGCCCGCCATTGACCTGCGGCCCTCGGGCACCCGCCGTCGCCAGAGGCTGGCGAGCGCCGCCGCCTTTATCGCGCTCATCATCGTCACCGTGATCTGGCTCGTACCCTTCGCCTGGGCGCTGGACACGGCGATTAAGCCCGAGAGCGAGACGACGGCCATCCCCTCGCAGTGGATCCCGGCCCACGCCACGCTCGCCGCTTTCGGGAAGGTCCTGAGCGCGGGGAGCCTCCCACGCTGGTACCTCAACAGCGTGATCGTCTCCGTGGCCATCACCCTCATCACCGTCGTGCTAGCCAGCCTCGCGGCGTACGCCTTCTCGCAGGTCCCCTTCCGCGGTCGCCGGTTGCTCTTCGCCGTGGTCATGGCCGGCCTCATGGTCCCAGCGCAGGTGCTCATCGTGCCCTTATACACGATGATGAACAACCTCGGCCTGGTGAACACGTATCAGGGCGTCATCCTGCCGCAAATCGCCTCGCCCATCGCGGTCTTCATCCTGAAACAGTTCTTCGACGGCCTCCCCCGCGAGTTGGCCGAGGCGGCCGTGATGGATGGGTGCAGCCGCTTCCGCATCTTCTGGCAGATCTGGATACCGTTGTCGCGGGCGGCGATCGCCGCCGTGTCCATCTTCACCTTCGTGTGGGCGTGGAATAACTTCCTCTGGCCGCTGATCGTGATCACGAGCACCGACATGATGCCCCTCACCGTAGGCCTGTCGACGGTCCAGAGTTCCTTCGGCCTGCAGTATGCGCAGGTCATGGCCTCGGCCGTGCTCGCGGCGATCCCCATCCTGCTCGTGTTTGCCATCTTCCAGCGGCAGATCGTGCAAGGCATCGCCGGGACGGGTATCAAGGGATAGCCTGGGCCGCCGTGCGGCGTGGTCAGGCGACGCCGCGCATGCGAGATTAAGGGGTATGGCCAAGATTACGATCGATCCCGCGCGCGTCATCGGTCCCGTGCAGCCCCGCCTGTACGGCAGCTTCGTGGAGCATCTCGGGCGGTGCGTCTACGGCGGGATCTGGGAGGAGGACTCGCCCCTCTCCGACGCGCAGGGCTATCGCCGTGACGTCCGCGACGCGGTCCGGGAGCTGGGCGTCATCGGTTTGCGCTATCCAGGGGGCAATTTCGTCTCCAATTACCACTGGCGCGATGGAGTGGGACCGCGCGCGAGCCGGCCCGCGCGACGCGAGCTGGCGTGGCGCGCGGTGGAGAGCAACCAGTTCGGGACGGACGAATTCCTGGCGTATTGCGCGCAGCTGGACTGCGAGCCCTACCTGTGTGTCAACCTGGGCACGGGGACGCCCGAGGAGGCGGCCGATTGGCTGGAATATTGCAACTCGACCCAGCCCACGACGATCGCCCGGCAACGGGCCGCCAACGGCCATCCGCGGCCCTATGACGTCCGGTTGTAGGGCCTGGGCAACGAGATGTATGGCCGCTGGCAAGTCGGCCAACGACCGGCCCACGACTACGCGCTGGTGGCGCGCGAGACGGCCAAAGCGATGCGACTCGTCGACCCCCGTATCGAGCTCGTGGCCGTGGGCCATGAAGACGGTCCACAGTGGAATGCGACGGTGCTCGCGGAAACGGCGCCCTATATCGATTACCTCGCCTTGCATGTGTACGTGGGCAGTGATGACACGGCGGAGGCGCTGGCGCAACCTCTGCTGCTGGAACGCTTGGCGCGGCAACACGCCGCCGTGATCGACCTCGTGCTGACCGACCTGGGGCTGGACAAGCGCATCGGCCTCGCCTTCGACGAGTGGAACGTCTGGTACCGTGCCGTCCCCGAACGGGTGCGGGCAACGCACAAGCTGGACGAGATCGACGATCCGGCTGAGATCCGCCGGCTGACCGGCCTGCTGGCCACCGAGGAGCCCTACAATCTGCGTGACGCCCTCGCCGTCGCGTGCTGCCTCAACGCGTTGCTGCGCTGCGCCGACATCGTGGACATCGCGAACCTCGCGCAGCTCGTCAATGCGATCGCCCCCCTCCGCACGACGCCGACCGGGTTGGTCCGTTTGACCACGTACTATCCCTTAGCCTATTGCCTACAAGTTAAGGTTCTGAGCCACATGTCAAGTACCCGCATTTCCGCCGCTCGGGGTGGCAAAGGGAGCGTAGCAGCATATACGCCGTACTTCCACGAGCCTTTTGCTCCCACACACGGCTGTCGCTACGCCATGCGCCTCATGCGTTTGTGCAACATGGCAGCTATCAGGTTGGCTTAAAAGCTGCAAAAATGGCCTTGACAACGGCTTAAAATCCTTAACTTGTAGAAAAAGCCCTTAGCCCTCTACCGGGCGCTGATGGGGCGTGTCGCCATCGCCACGGATGTGGCGGTGGAGGAGTATGCGGCGCGGGTGGGTTCGCTCAACACCAAGGCGATGTCCCTACGCGTGCCCTATCTCGATACGGCCGCGACCATCGATCCCGACACGCGCATGCTCACCTGCGCCATCGTCAATCGCGCGGCGGACCAGGCCATCGACGCGGAGGTCACGGTCACAGGGGGCGGGATCGACGGTGAGGTGGAGGTGTGGACGCTGACCGGCGAGAGCCTGGAGGCGGAGAATACGGTCGATGACCCCCCAGCGCGTGACGCCCACCCAGACGGTCGTGGATGGCAGCACCCTCAGCCATGCCAGCTTTGGCGCCCGCAGCATGACCATCGTGCGTGGTCGGATGCGCTAACCCGCGTCGCAGCGCTAACGACGATGGCCGTCGACATGGAGGGCAACGCGGCGCGGGGGCTCGGCGACGAACGCCTCGACGACGAACGCCTCGACCAGCTCACCGGGGAGGCGCTGCGGGGCGCGTGATAGCTGGACGTGCCCCGCGCGAAGACCGTTTATGCGCATGCGGCTGGCGTCAACGACATCATAAAGGGCAGAACGTGCACTGTGCGGGCGGAGTGGAAAGCACGACACAAGGGCACGACGTCGATGCGGTCGATGCGCTGATCTGATGGCCGCTCCGTCATCAGCACAATCAATGGTCATCCTCACCAACACCGTGGATATACTAAATCTATGGTGGGGAACTACGCCTGCTGCATACGGTGTCCCGCATCCACCGACGTCGACGTCAAGGAGAGAGCGATGAGAGTTCGGCATGGTGTGCTGGGGCTGGCAGTCCTACTACTGCTGCTGCTCGCCGGCGTGGTGGCGGCGCGCGGGGGGGGCGTCCGTCCCGTTCTGGCCACCACCTCCGTGGGGACAGCGCCGGTGGCCATCGCGGTGGACGCGCGGGCGGGGCGCGCCTTCGTCGTCAACAATGGGGATAACACGGTCAGCGTGCTCGATACGCGCACGGGGGCGTTGCTACGCACCGTGGCCGTCGGGCAAGGTCCAACTGGTGTCGCCGTGGATGAGCGCGACGGGCGCGTCGTCGTGACCGATGCGGCCATGCGCGTCGATGCGCAAGCCGGTCAACTCGTCTCTTTTCTGCTCGCGATCGGCGCTCCACGGGACGTGAGACTCCTTAATGCGACGAGTGGACACCTCCTTCGTCGCGTCTCCGCTGCCGTGTCGCCCCTCCCCCCCATGGTCGACGCGCGGCGCGGGCAGGCCATCATCGCGACCTACGCGAACGACGGGCTCGACAGTGAGCGCGTGCGGGTGCTAGTGACAGCGAGCGGGCGGCTCGTGCACAGCCTGACCATGGGGGGGATCACCCTGGCCGCCGCCGTCGACAGCCGGGACAACCACCTGATCCTCGTGCGCGCTCCCGTCGACTTCGACGGTCTCCTGGGCCACGCGAGCGTCGACGTGGTGGACACTAGCAGCGGCCGGATCGTGCGTCGCAGCAGCCTCGGTGGGCTCCCGGTGCCGGGGGCGCTCACGGTCGACGAAACGACGGGGCGCGCGTTCCTGTTGACCACCGATGTGACCCTGAATCGGGGCGCGGTCGTGGTGGTCGACACGCGCAGCGGCCGCCTGCTGCGCGGCACGCCACTCCCCGGGGCGCCCGCTGCCGTAGCCCTGGATGCACGGACGGGGCATGTCTTCGTGAGCACGCAAGGACCGGTGACGCGCGCCATCGGCGTGACGAGCGTCACCCTGCGGCCCGTCGGACCCGGGCGCGTGGTTGTCCTGGACGCGCGGACAGGGGCGCTGCTGCGGATGGTCGCGGTGGGTGTGGCTCCCGGAGCAGTGGCGGTGGACGGACGCAGCGGGCGCGTGTTCGTGGCCAATGCGGGCCCGGTGGACCGGCTGGGCAACGCGCGTGAGCGGGGGACGGTGAGCGTCCTGGACGCGCGGAGCGGGGTCGTGTGCCGGACCGTCACGGTGGGCCTGGACCCGGATGCCATCGCGGTGGACGAGCGGGCCGGGCGGGCATTTGTGGTGAGCGTCGGAGGGACGCTGCGGACAACCGACGCCTGGGGCTGGCTGCCGCGTGGGCTGCGGCGGTGGGCGCCGTTCCTCCCGCCGCCGGGCTCGCGCCTGCGCACGATGCCGAGCATTGTCAGCATGCTCGACGCCACAAGCTAGAACACCAGTCACCTTGTTCAGACATTGGTCCACTCCTTCACGGCCGATACACATCGGTTTCTGTGTTGCGGTGCGCCGGGTCACTGCTTGAGCGTGAGCAGCTCAGCGTAGCCCATGCGGGTCACGAAGTCCTCCTGCTCCTTCCGCGCGACGGCGTTGACCTCGTCGACATGGGAGCGGATGACGTCGACCACAGGGCGGAACGGTTTTGCCCCGACGGGAAGGGCGAGGATGCGGCTGATCTCCGCGGCGACGGCGACCGGGTCTGCATCAACCCCGGCCCGAACAGGCGTGCGGTCGCGTCCTCATTGCGGGCGAGCAGGGGGTCGAGCGCCGCGTACACCCGCGTGGCTGGCGCCGTCGCTGGCGTGGCTGGCGTGGCTGGCGTAGGGGTAGTGCGCGGCGCCGTGCATGAACGCGCCGGGCATAACGATCGTGGTCTCGATGCCGAACTGGCTGACCTCGTACGCGGTGGCGGTGGCCAGCGCATCGAAGGCGGCCTTGGAGGCGACGTAGGGGCCGAGGAACGGCGGCATGCTGACGGTGCTGGTGCTGCCGACGTAGAGCAGGGTCCCGGACCGTCCCCGCGCATGTGCGGCAGGGCAGCGCGGTTGACGCGCTGGACGCTGAGGACGTTGATGTCAAGCAGGTGGGCGATGTCGCGGAGTTCCTGGGCATGGCCAGGGTCTGTGAAAAGTCCTAGGAGCGCGGGACGCTCGCTGCGCTGCTCGCCCGTCCCCGCCGGCTCTGGGAGCGCGGACGTCTCGTCCGCCCCAGTGTCCGGGGGGATGAGCGCGTGACGGGCGGCGACGCGCCGGCCCTGCGGGGATGGCTGGCCCACGCCTGCGGACGTCGGGGCGGACGAGACGTCCGCGCTCCCAGTGGACGTTGCCGACTTTTCACAGACCCTGTGGGCATGGCCGGCGTTGTGGCCGGCAAGGTCGCGCATGCTGGCGTAGATGGTGTGCCCGTCCGCGGCGAGCGCTGTGGCGGTGAGGTGGCCGATGCCGGTGGCGGCGCCGGTGGTCAGGATGACAGCCATCATGGAGCTCCTTGTCGTGGGATGTATGACTCAGCGGCCGGTCGTCAGCACCATGCGGAAGTGGGCCTTGCCCGACCGTATCCGCTCGACGGCCGATCCGGCATCGCGCAGCGGGACCTCTTCGATCAGGGGGCGGACACCGGTGAGCGCCGCGAGATGAACAGGGCGTCGGAGTGACAGACCCCGACGGCCTCGACGGTCACGCGCACATGATCGGCTCCGGGCGCGGGGATCTCCCGCTCGACCGGGTGGAGCGCCGCTCTGGGCTCGTCCACCTGCATGGACCGGTAGGTGGGTGGCCTGACGTGTCCTCGTCGCTCTGTCGTGGTGATCGTGGTCGTGGTCGCGCGCATGATGTCTCCTTACCGGGCCAGGCGGGCGGGGTGGGCGACCGGTGCGAGACCGTCCCCCGCACCAGGGGGCAACGTTGGCGCGGCGCCGGGGAACGATCCGACGGCGGGGAATTGCACGCCGGCGAGGTGCTCGGATAGGCCCCAGAGGCGGGCGGCGTCGGCCGCGCTGGTGACCGGCTGATAGATCGTCTGTTCCACCGGCGCGCCGGCAAGGTGGGCGATCCCGCCCGGGCCATAGAACAGGCCACCCCGCGCCTGCGAGCTGGTCGCCGCGTACAGGGCGGGCAGGAGGCCTCCCTCCACCGTCTGGGCCAGGACCCCGCCGCGGGACAGCCGTCGAATCATCCGGACCATGACGGTATCGCCGTCGCGGCCCATCTCGGGGTGCGCGGCCAGCAGGTTCGTGGCCGTGAGGCCAGGGTGGGCCACATTGCTCGTGATGCCCCACCCGCCCGCCGCGCTGCGCCGATCAAGCTCGAGGCCGAAGACCATGAGCGCGAGCTTCGACTGATTGTAGGCCCGCATGGCGACGTATTTGCGTTCCCACTGCAGGTCGTCCCAGTTGATCGCGGCCCTGGCGGCGCCGAAGCTGGTCTGGCTGGTGACGCGCGCCGTGCCCGCTCGCAGCAGCGGCAGCAGGCGCGCGACCAGGGCGACGTGGCCGAGGTAGTTCGTGCCGAACTGCAACTCCAGCCCGTCCGGGGTGACCTGCCGGGTCGGCGGAGTCATCACACCGGCGTTGTTGATGAGCAGGTCGATCGGGCGGCCCTCAGCGTTCAGGCGGTCGCCGAACGCCGCGACCGACGCCAACGACGAGAGGTCCAACTCGCGGGTGGAGACGTGGGCTCCCGGGGTGGCCGCGCGGATACGCTCACTCGCATCAAGCTAAGAAATGAGCAGGGGCGCTTCTTTGGCATCATAAGGGTGTAGAAGACCTTAGGAGCAAAGGAGCGTCCCTATGACCACGGTAGCAGATTTGACCCAGGCGCTGCAGGCC
>JAABUZ0100005063.1_pt1 | contig 17620 bp, 18 predicted proteins | sample 5562091 | NCBI WGS metagenome assembly JAABUZ01 (sample SAMN12813069, study PRJNA571459) | rock metagenome | isolation source: Antarctica rocks | place: Antarctica: Victoria Land, Linnaeus Terrace sud | collected 2015-12-21
CGGTCGGCTCGGCGTCGTCGAGCGCGGGCACCGCAAATGCCCGCTCGTGCAGCGTCGAGTCGGTCGGCCGGTGGTGGTCGACGGTGCACCACGCCGGGCAGGCCAGGGTGTAGCGGACGGTCGGTCGAGCGTCAGTCTGAGTGCTCATTGCGGGCTCCCGGTGTGTTGTGGCTCGGGATGCGCGGCCTTGGCCGTACCTGCGCCCAGCCAGGCACAAACGGGAAGGAGGAGCAGCGGCCCGCGTTCTTTAGATGGCCACCAGGTCGCCGACCAGACCGTGCAGGAGCTGCATCCTGTCCTCCGCCGCCCGCCCGAATGCCTGCGCCGCGCCCGGCAAGGGCAGGACCAGCGGGTCACTGCTTCCCGCGTACGTGAGGCGCAAGGGCACGCTGTGGGGCAGGGTGCCGTCGGAGTGCATCCAGGGCGCGTCTGAGTCGACCACATTGTCGTCTCAGTTTGGCGCGCCGAAGGTGATCGACGTCAAGGCCCTGCGGGGCCAGCAGGTCGCAACCGCCGTCTGCTCAGGATGGGCAGACGGGGTGTCCTCCGGCGCCTGAGGCGCGTCCGTCACCAGCAGGGCGGAGGACCTGGTGGGCGTGAACACGACCACCTCGCCACTGGAGCGGTTGAAGCCCGTGCCGTGCCCGTGCGCGTCGAGGTAGACGATCTCCTCACCGGCGAGCAGTACAACCAGCCGTCGGAGGCCGTGCGTCGCCAACGGCACGGACACTCCTACCCGGGTGAGGCGTTCCTGCAGCTCAACCACCGCATCGGCATCCGTCATGTGTCGACGCTATCGGGGGGGGGTGCCAGCGCCGCGAAGAAGTGGCCGCGCTTCCGCTCGGAGGGGATGAGCACCCGGTCGAGCGCTACCCGGGTGCTCGGCCCGGTGCCCGCGCCAGGTGGCTCCTCTCGGGTACAGCAACGTGTACAGCAACGCGGGTCGGATCTCAGTGGGATTCGGTGGACGGCACTGGACGCCGTACCCCTGTTGACCTGCGGAAACGTCACTATGGTGGACCACTGTGGACGGAAAGCCCATACCTGGGGGTCAAGGGGTCGCAGGTTCAAATCCTGTCGTCCCGACGGTGGCGCCGACGGGCCGTCGGCGCATGGGCGGGTCGGGCACCGCACCCCCCCCGGCTCGGACGGCAGGGGCGGGGGGCGGGTGGTGACCGCGGAGGCGGTGGAGCCCGGCGACCGCATCTGGACGGTGCCCAACGCGCTGTCGTTCCTGCGGCTGCTCGGCGTACCCGTGCTGCTGTGGTTGATCCTCGCGGAGCACGCCGACCGAGTTGCCTTCGTGCTGCTGATGGCCTCGGGGATCAGTGACTACCTCGACGGGCAGCTCGCGCGGCGGCTGCACCAGACCTCTCGCCTCGGCGCGCTCCTCGACCCGCTGGCCGACCGGCTCTACATCGCCAGCACCGTCATCGCCCTCACCGTGCGCGGGGTCGTGCCCGTCGCGCTGCTCGTGGTGCTCGCGCTCCGCGACGTGGTGCTCGCGGCGACGCTGCCCGCACTGCGCCGGGTCGGGCTCAAGGCGCTGCCGGTGTCCTACCTCGGCAAGGCCGCGACGCTCAACCTGCTCTACGCCTTCCCCTTGTTGCTGCTCGGTGGGGGCGGTGGCCACCACGGTGCGCTCGAGACCGCGGTGCGGCCGCTGGGGTGGGCCTTCGTGCTCTGGGGTACCGCGTTGTACTGGACGGCCGCGGCCGTCTACCTGGTCCAGGTCCGCCGGCTGACCAGCAGCCGAGGGCCGACACGTCTGGAGGCAGCCTCGTGAGAGCGGTCGTCATGGCTGGGGGCGAGGGCACCCGGCTGCGGCCGATGACCGCCAACCAACCCAAGCCGCTGCTGCCCGTGGTGAACAAGCCGATCATGGAACACGTGCTGCGCCTGCTGCGGCGGCACGGCTTCGACGAGACGGTCGTGACGGTGCAGTTCCTCGCCGCGCTGGTGCGCAACTACTTCGGCGACGGCAGCGAGCTCGGGATGAGCCTGCAGTACGCCACCGAGGAGATGCCGCTCGGCACCGCCGGGAGCGTGAAGAACGCCGAGGAGGAGCTGAGGGACGAGCCCTTCCTCGTCATCAGCGGCGACGCGCTGACCGACATCGACCTCTCGGCCCTCGTGCGCTACCACCGAGAGCAGCAGGCGCTCGTCACGATCTGCCTCACCAAGGTGCCCGACCCGCTGGAGTTCGGCATCGTCATCCAGCGGGAGGACGGGCGCATCGACCGCTTCCTCGAGAAGCCGACATGGGGCCAGGTCTTCAGCGACACGGTCAACACCGGCATCTACGTGATGGAGCCCGAGGTGCTGGCGCAGGTGGCGTCGGGGGAGTCCGTCGACTGGTCCAGTGACGTCTTCCCGGCGCTGGTGAAGGCCGGCGCGCCCGTCTTCGGCTACGTGGCCGACGGCTACTGGGAGGACGTCGGCACCCACGAGAGCTATCTGCGTGCCCAGGCCGACGTGCTCGAGCGCCGCGTCGACGTGGCGATCGACGGCTTCGAGCTGAGCCCCGGCGTCTGGGTGGGTGAGGGCGCCGAGGTGGACCCCGAAGCCGTGCTGCGCGGCCCGCTGGCCATCGGCTCCTACGCCAAGGTCGAGGCCGGAGCCGAGCTGCGGGAGTACACCGTGCTCGGCAGCAACGTCGTGGTGAAGTCGCGCGCCTTCTGCCACCGCGCGGTGGTGCACGACAACGTCTACCTCGGTCCGCAGACCAACCTGCGGGGCTGCGTGATCGGCAAGAACACCGACATCTTGCGCGGCGCCAGGGTCGAGGAAGGCGCCGTCGTCGGCGACGAGTGCGTCGTCGAGGAGGAGGCCTACCTCAGCCACGGCGTGAAGGTCTACCCCTTCAAGACCATCGAGGCCGGGGCGGTGGTCAACACCAGCGTGATCTGGGAGTCGCGCGGGCAGCGCGCCCTCTTCGGTCCGCGCGGCGTGTCCGGTCTGGTCAACGTCGAGATCACCCCCGAGCACGCGGTGCGCCTGGCCTCCGCCTACGCGACGACGCTGCGCAAGGGCAGCGTGGTCGTCACCTCCCGGGACACCAGCCGGGCCGCGCGGGCGCTGAAGCGGGCGGTCATCAGCGCGCTCACCGCGTCCGCGATCGACGTCCGTGACCTCGAGGTCGCGCCGACGCCGATGACCCGCTTCGAGGTGGCCCGCAGCGACGCGGTCGGCGGGATCGTCCTGCGGACGACGCCGGGGGACCCGCAGAGCCTGGACATCTCCTTCCTCGACGCCAGCGGTGCCGACATCAGCCAGGCAGCGCAGCGCAAGCTCGAGCGGACCTTCAGCCGGCAGGAGTTCCGCCGGGCCTTCCCCGGCGAGATCGCCGAGCTCTCCTTCCCGGCGCGTACGCCGGAGATCTACGCCCAGGCGCTGCTGCAGGGCATCGACACGAGCGGCATCCGGGACGCCGCGCTCAAGGTGGTCGTGGACTGCGCGGGGGGCACAGCTTCCCTGCTGCTCCCGATCCTGCTCGGGCGCCTGGGGGTTGATGTGCTGACGGTCAACGGCCGGCTCGACGAGCGGTCGACGACGGAGACGCTCGCCCAGCACCTGGCTGACCTCGAGCGGCTCGGCAGCCTCGTGAGCAGCTCGGGGGCGGCCTTCGGCGTGCGCTTCGACCACGTCGCGGAGCGGCTCGCCCTGGTCGACGAACGGGGCCAGCTGGTGCAGGACGACCGGGCGCTGCTCGTGCTGCTGGACCTCGTGGCCGCGGAGCACCGGGGAGGGCGGATCGCGCTCCCGGTCACCACGACGCGGGTGGCCGAGCAGGTGACGCACTTCCACGGCGTGGACATCCTCTGGACCTCGACCAGCCCGGACGACCTCGCCAGGGCCAGTGCTGAGCCCGGCGTCATCTTCGCGGGCGACGGCCGTGGCGGCTTCATCATCCCGCAGGTGGGGACGGCGGTCGACGGCCTGGCCGCCTTCGTCGCCCTCCTCGGCCTGGTCGCACGGACCAAGCTGAGCGTGTCGCGGATCGATGCGCGCATCCCGCAGGCCCACGTCCTGCGGCGCAGCGTGCCGACCCCGTGGGCCGTCAAGGGGATGGTCATGCGGCGCGTGGTGGAGGCCGCCGGCGTCCGAGCGCTGGACACCACCGACGGGGTGCGCGTCCTGGAGGACGACGGCTGGGTGCTCGTGCTGCCGGACCCGGCCGAGGCGGTCACCGCGCTGTGGGCCGAGGGTCCTGACGACACCAGCGCGGCCGCCACGCTGACCCGGTGGGCCGGGGTCGTCGAGGGCGTGGACCCCACCGCCTGACCCGGTCGCCTCGGGGCACCGCGGGCCCGGCACCCTAGGCTCCGTCGGGTGGACATCCCCGAGGAGCTGCGCTACACGACAGAGCACGAGTGGGTCGCCGAGCGGGGTGACGGGACCGTGCGGATCGGCATCACCGCCTTCGCGGCCGAGGCCCTCGGCGACGTCGTCTTCGTCCAGCTCCCGAGCGTCGGCGCGGCCGTGCGCCCGGGGGACAGCTTCGGCGAGGTGGAGTCGACCAAGAGCGTCAGCGACGTCTACGCGCCGCTCACGGGCACGGTGGCGGGCGTGAACGACGCGCTGGACGGGAGCCCCGAGCTGGTCAGCAGCGACCCGTATGGCGAGGGGTGGTTGGTCGAGCTGTCCGGGGTGCCAGCCGGTCACACGGCGGAGCTCCTCGACGCGGCGGCCTACCGGGTGCACGTCGGCCCCTCCTGACCTCGATGTCGGATCGAGGGTGAGACGGGGGCGCCGCATCGGTCTGATCTGACGCTCGGGTTGACCCTGCGGTGTCGCGTGCCTACTGTGCCGCCGAGCGGCGCGCGGGCGTCGGCGAGAGGAGTCCCGTGTTCTGCACACGGTGTGGCCAGAGCAACGCGGAGGACGCGCGCTTCTGCTCTCGGTGCGGAGCCCACCTGGTCCGCCCCGGCGACCCGGTGGCCGCTCTGCCGGAGGACGTGGGCGTCAGCGACGCGACCTCGACGCTGATGCTGGGCGCGATCACCGCCGCCGCCGAGGCGCCCGCGGAGGCACGCGCCCGGGGCGCCGAGGAGTCCGCGCTCAGCCCGGCCGACGACGCCGTCCTGGAGGCGCTGCCGGCCGGCTCGGCGCTGCTGGTGGTGACGCACGGCCCCAACGCCGGCAGCCGCTTCCTGCTGGACCAGGACATCACGACGGCCGGGCGCCACCCCGACAGCGACATCTTCCTCGACGACGTGACGGTCAGCCGGCGGCACGCGGAGTTCGCGCGCAGCGGGGACGGCGGCTTCCGGGTGCGCGACGTGGGGAGCCTCAACGGCACCTACGTCGGGCGGGAGCGCATCGACGACGTGGAGCTCGGCTCCGGCGCCGAGGTCCAGATCGGCAAGTTCCGTCTCGTCTTCCACACAGCACGCACGCCCGCGGCCCCGGCGTGAGCACGGCTCGCCGATGAGCGCGTCGCCGCAGCGCACCTCGCTGGGCACGCTGTCGATCGGGCAGGTCCTTGCCGAGCTGCACGTCGACTTCCCTGACGTCACCATCAGCAAGATCCGCTTCCTGGAGGCGGAGGGGCTGATCGAGCCCGCCCGCACCAGCTCCGGCTACCGCAAGTTCTCCCGTGCGGACGTGGCCCGGCTGGCGTACGTGCTCAAGGCGCAGCGCGACCACTACCTGCCCCTGCGGGTGATCAAGGAGCGGTTGGACGCCTACGACCGGGGTCTGGAGCCGGCGCCCGCCGAGGGAGGGACGCCCCGCGTGCCTCGGGCCCTGGTGGCCGCGGAGGGGCTGCCTGGTCCCGACGACTTCGCCCGTGCGCCGACGGAGGTGCGGTTGTCGCGCGCCGAGCTGTCCACGGTGAGCGGCCTGGCCGATGTGCAGATCAGCCAGCTCGAGGACCACGGCCTCCTCGCCACCCGTGAGGGCAGCGCGCACTACGACGCAGACGCCCTGGTCGTCGCACGCACCGCTGCGGAGCTGGCGCGCTTCGGCATCGAGCCCCGGCACCTGCGGCCCTTCCGGGCGGCAGCGGACCGTGAGATCGGCCTGGTGCAGCAGGTGGTCACCCCGCTGGTGCGTCAGCGTGGCACCGAGGCCAGGGCGCGGGCCGAGGAGACGAGCCGTGAGCTGGCGGCCCTGTCCGTCCGGCTGCACGCGGCGCTCGTCCGAGCGGGGCTGCGTCCCACACTGCAGCGCTGACGCCGCCCACACGACGCCCATCCCCCACGGGTAGCCTCAGGTCCATGCAGGAGCTGACCGTCGTGGGTGTGCGCCTGGAGCTGCCGACGAACCAGCCCATCGTGCTGCTGAAGCAGACCGACGGCGAGCGCTACCTGCCGATCTGGATCGGTGCGGTCGAGGCCACGGCCATCGCCTTCGCCCACCAGGGCTTCGAGACACCCAGGCCGATGACGCACGACCTCTTCCGCGACGTCGTGCTCGCGCTCGGTCGCCGGCTGGAGCGGGTGAACATCACGGAGTACCGCGATGGCGTCTTCTTCGCCACCCTCGTCTTCGACGGCGGCGTCGAGGTGTCGGCGAGGCCGTCCGACGGGATCGCGCTGGCCCTGCGCCTGGAGGTGCCGGTCTTCAGCGAGGAGGCCGTGCTGGCAGAGGCCGGCATCGAGGTGCCCGAGGAGGCCGCGTCGCAGGACAGCGAGGTCGAACGCTTCCGCGAGTTCCTGGACACGGTGACGCCTGAGGACTTCGACACGACCGGCTGAGCCTGGCCCTCGACCCGGGGTCGAGGACCGACACCCCCTCCGCGGTCGTTGACCTGTGTGCGCCGCGGCCATAGCGTCCGCACGCCGCCCGGGAGAGCCCGCCGGCGCTGATCCCAGGGCAGGAGGCGGGCGTGGCGCAGGGCGGTCGGCAACGTGGTGAGCCGCGGCTCGGTCCCGAGGGCGCGGACGGGCAGGGCACGCTCTTCGCGGTCGACAACCCGGTGGACGACGGTACGGCGGGGTACCGCGTGCCGACGGCGCTGTCCGCGGCGGGCATCACCTACCGGCAGCTCGACTACTGGGCCAGGACAGGGCTGGTGACCCCCAGCGTGCGCGACGCCACCGGGTCGGGGAGCAGCCGCCTCTACAGCTTCCGCGACATCCTCGTGCTGCGACTGGTGAAGAAGCTCTTGGACGCCGGGGTGTCTCTGCAGAACGTGCGCACCGCCGTCGAGCACCTGCGGGCCCGTGGCGTCGACGACCTCGCGCAGCTCACCCTGGTCAGCGACGGCACCACCGTCTATGAGTGCTCGTCGGCGGACGAGATCATCGACCTGGTGCACGGCGGCCAGGCGGTCTTCACCTTCGTGCCCGTGGCGTCGACCTTCTCCGAGGTCCGCGGGACGCTGGCGGACCTGCCGGTCGAGCCGGTCGACGCGACCACCCAGGCGGTTGCGCAGGACGAGCTCGCACGCCGTCGGGCGCGTCGGCGTGCGAGCGCCTGACCGCCCTGACCGCGCGGCTGGGCTAGGCAGCGAGCCGGGGCAGCACCCGTGGCCGGGGGAGCGCCCGCGGCGCGAGCGCCACCCCGCTCGGCAGCAGCTCGCCACTGTCGTCGAAGCAGATGATCCCGTTGCACAGCCGGCTCCACCCCTGCTCAGGGTGGCTGTGCATGACGCGGGCGGCGTCGCGGTCGGACGCGTCAGCCACCGGGCAGGGCGGGGTGTGCGTGCACGCTGGGGTGTCGGTGCGGCGGGTGCTTCTCACACCTAAGCCTTCGTCCGCCGAGCCCGAGAGAGGATGACCCGTACGGGCCTGCCCGTCGGTGCCACCCGGGCGCGCATCCGCCGCAGGCTCAGGTGCGGCCCTCACGTTGCTGGGCCCGCCGCAGCGTCGAGCTGTGCGGCAGCCACTCGGCGAGCTTGACCGTGTACCCCTCGTTGCGCAGCTCACGGACCACCGCCGGGTCGTCATCGACGACCAGGGCGATGCGTCGACGTGTCGACAGATCGCGCAGGGCATCGACTTTGGCGTGCCGCGCCGGTCGGCGGTCGCTGTCCCGGCGCATGAGCAAGGGGGCGCTCGGCAGCCCGATCCTGGTGAGCCACTGCTCGGTGAGCGGCCGGGTGCGCTCGGGCCGACCCGTGAGCCACACGACGTCGTGGTCGTGCCGCAACGCGAGGACCAGCGCCACGCCCTCGGGGAGCGGAGGGTCGGCCTCGGCCGCGAGGAAGAAGTCCTCCCAACGCGGGGGAGTGCCCTCGATGAGAGCCAGCCGGTGGCGCACGTCCGCCACCACGCCGTCGATGTCGATCACCGCCACAGGTCGGGCGGGGTCACCGGCCTCGGGGCCGCTCGCCGGAGGTGCGGCAGTCGTCACGGTGGGATGTTCCCATGCACGCCAGCACGAAGGCCGACCGGCTCAGGCGGCCCCAGCGGTCGCGGCTGCGACCGGCCGACGACGACGCGGCGCCGGCTTGGCCAACGAGACCGCGGTGGCGCTCTCGTCAGCGAGCCGGTGCACGAGCTCACCGTCCACGGTCTCGTGCTCCAGCAGCGCCGCGGTGAGCGCGTCGAGGGCACCCCGGTGTGCGATCAGCATGGCGACCGCGCGGTCCTCGGCCTCGCGCAGCAGCCGTGACACCTCTGTGTCGACGACGCGCTGCGTCTCCTCGGAGTACGCCCGCGACCGCAGCTCCTCCCCACCGAGGTACTGCGGGTCGCCGCTCGAGTAGCCGACGGGCCCGAGCATGGGGGACAGGCCGAACTCGCGGACCATCCGGGTGGCGAGCCCGGTCGCCCCCGCCAGGTCGTTGGAGGCGCCGGTCGAGCCGTGGCCGAAGACGACCAGCTCGGCGGCGCGGCCACCCAGGCGCACCGCGAGGCTGTCCAGCAGGTAGGGCTCGCCGTAGAGATGACGCTCGGCCTCGGGGAGCTGCTCGGTCACGCCCAGCGCCATACCGGAGGGCAAGATGGTGACCTTCGCCACGGGGTCGGCGTACTCGCAGAGCGCAGCGACGAGCGCGTGGCCGCCTTCGTGCACCGCCACCGACACCTTCTCCTCAGGGAGCAGGACGTTGGAGTCCTGTCGCTGCCCGAGCAGGATGCGGTCGCGGGCGGCGGAGAGGTCATCGGCGGTGATCTGGTCGCGCCCGGCGCGCACGGCGACGATCGCCGCCTCGTTGATGAGGCTGGCCAGGTCGGCCCCGCTGAAGCCCGGCGTCCCGCGGGCGGTGACCTCCAGGTCGACGCCGGGGTCGAGGTGCTTGCCGCGGGAGTGCACCGCGAGGATCGCGGCCCGCTCGGCCTGCGCCGGGAGCGGTACGGCCACCTGGCGGTCGAAGCGGCCCGGGCGGAGCAGAGCCGGGTCGAGCGTCTCCGGGCGGTTCGTCGCGCCGAGGATCACGACCCCGGTGCTCGGGTCGAAGCCGTCCATCTCCGCCAGCATCTGGTTGAGCGTCTGCTCGCGCTCGTCGTTGCCGATCAGCCCACCGCCGCGCCGCTGGCCGATGGCGTCGATCTCGTCGATGAAGATGATGGAGGGCGCACGCTTGCGGGCCTCGTTGAACATGTCGCGGACGCGGGAGGCGCCGACCCCGACGAACATCTCGACGAAGGACGAGCCGGTGACGGCGATGAAGGGCACGTTGGCCTCGCCGGCGACGGCGCGCGCGAGCAGGGTCTTGCCCGTCCCCGGAGGGCCGGCCATGAGCACACCCTTGGGCCCGGTGGCACCCGCCTTCGCGTACTTGCCCGGGTTCTTGAGGAAGTCGACGACCTCGCTGATCTCCTGCTTCACGCCTTCGTACCCGGCGACGTCAGCGAAGGTCGTGTCGGGTCGCTCCGCGTCGATCACCTTCGCCTTCGACCGGCCGATCGCGCCGAGGCCGGCGACGCCGTTGCGGGCGGCGCGACCGAGGTAGAGGAAGAACCCGAGGAAGAGCAGCAGCGGCAGGAAGCTCAGGATGACCGAGAGCAAGGACGAGGAAGCCCCGGTGGAGGACAACCCTCCGGGCACGTACGCCTTGTCGGTCGCCTCCTTCTTGAACCCGTCGTCGGTGTCGCCGAACGCGATGGGGTAGCGCGAGACGAAGCCGCTGCCATCCCGGTAGGTGCCGGTGATCGCGCCGTCCTGCGTGACGCTGATCTTCTGCACCTTCTTCTGGTCGACCTGCACCTTGAGGGTCGAGTAGTCGACCGTCTTGGCGCCCCCCGACGCTCCGCGGACCAGGAGCAGCAGCACGGTGATCCCGATGCCGATGGGCAGGAGGTACCGACGCCAAGCGGGGGGCGCCGGGGGCGCTGGCTTGATCGGTCGGTCGGGCGGGGGACCGCTCTTGGCGTTGGCGGTCATGCGTCGCAGCCGGCGCGGGGCAGCCGGCGAGGCGGTCGGGGCCCGCTGGGCAGCGTCACTGCTGTGCGGCGGTGAGCACGTCGATCTCGGCCGTCGTCAGCTCGAGCTCACCAGCGGCGCAGTTCTCCTCCAGGTGGGCGACGGAGCCCGTCCCGGGGATCGGCAGCACCACCGGCGAGCGGGCCAGGAGCCACGCCAGGGCGACCTGCGCGGTCGCCGCGTCGTGAGCCTTGGCGACCTCGTCGAGCGGACCGCCGGGCTTGGCCAGGTCGCCCGAGGCGATGGGGAACCACGGGATGAAGCCGACGCCCTCGCGCGAGCAGTGGTCGAGCACCTCTTCGCTCTGCCGGTTGCTCACGTTGAACAGGTTCTGCACGCTGACGATGGTGGCGGTCTGCTGCGCCTCCAGCAGCTCGGCGACGGTGACCTCGGACAACCCGATGTGGCGGATCTTGCCCTGCTGCTGCAGGTCCGCGAGGGCGCCCAAGGACTCGGCCACGGGCACCTGCGGGTCGATGCGGTGGAGCTGGTAGAGGTCGATGGCCTCCACCTCGAGGTTGCGCAGGCTCATCTCCACCTGCTGCTGCAGGTACTCGGGACGCCCGACCGATCGCCACTCGCCCGGACCGAGCCGGACCAGGCCGCCCTTGGTCGCGATCACGAGCCCGGCCGGGTACGGGTGCAGCGCCTCGGCGATCAGCTGCTCGCTGATGTCGGGGCCGTAGGAGTCGGCGGTGTCGATGAGGTCCACACCCAGCTCGACGGCGCGCCGCAGCACGGCGATGGCGGTGTCGTGGTCGGCGGGCGGCCCCCAGACGCCGGTGCCGGTGATGCGCATGGCGCCGAAACCGAGTCGGTGCACCGGCAGGTCCCCGCCGAGCGAGAACGTGCCGCTGGACGCGGCGGGACGGGCAGAGGTGGTCGACGTCGTCATGACCCGGTCCCTACCCGCCCCGTACCGGCGTCCACGCCTGGACGGGGTGCGCGCTCAGCGCAACGTCAGGCGCTCTCGACGCCCTTGGCCACCTCGGCCCCGAGCCCAGGGTCTACCGAGCGCCAGTACTCCACCGCGCGGGCCTGGATCGGCGACTGAACACCCTTGGTCAGGTGGCCGACGATGTTCGACGCCAGGTGCTCCCGGTCGGTGTCGCTCATGACCTCGCGGTAGAGCGTGCCGGCCTGGACGAAGTCGTCGTCGTCGCGGTGCGCGTCGTAGGCAGCGCGCACCATCTCCCCGGCCTCGACCGCGAAGGTGGTGTCGGCGCCCGCCACGGTGTTGGCCACCGGGCCGCCGAAGCTGTTGGGTGCGTAGACCGGCTGGCCGTCGCTGTGCCGGTAGGCCATGGCGCCGTCGAACTGGTAGACGTTGACCGGGCATCGCGGCTGGTTGACCGGGAGCTGCGCGTAGTTGGTCCCGATGCGGTAGCGGTGCGCGTCGGCGTAGCTCATCAGGCGCCCCTGCAGCATCTTGTCGGGGCTGACCCCGATGCCGGCCACGAGGTTGCTCGGCTCGAAGCTCGCCTGCTCGATCTGGGCGAAGAAGCTCTCCGGGTTGCGGTCCAGGGTCATCCGGCCGACTTCGACGAGCGGGTACTCCTGCTGCGACCACACCTTCGTGACGTCGAAGGGGTTGAAGCGGTAGTCCGGTGCATCGGCGAGCGGCATCACCTGGACGTGGAGGGTCCACGCAGGGTGCTCGCCCCGCTCGATCGCATCCCAGAGGTCGATGCGGTGCGCGTCGGGCTCCTCGGCGGCCATGGCCTTGGCCTCGGCGTCGGTGTAGTTGCGCACCCCCTGGTCGGTCTTGAAGTGGTACTTCACCCAGTGCTGCTCGCCGCCCGCGTTCTCCCACAGGAAGGTGTGGCTGCCGTAGCCGTTCATGTGCCGGTAGGACAGGGGTGTCCCGCGGTCGCTCATCAGGATGGTCACCTGGTGCGCGCTCTCCGGCGACAGGGTCCAGAAGTCCCACTGCATGGTGTTGTCACGGATGCTCTTGTCCGGCAGCCGCTTCTGCGAGTGGATGAAGTCCTGGAACTTGCTCGGGTCCCGTACGAAGAAGACCGGGGTGTTGTTGCCGACCAGGTCGTAGTTGCCCTGCTGGGTGTAGAGCTTCAGGGCGAACCCGCGCGGGTCGCGGTTGGTGTCGGGGCTGCCCTGCTCGCCGGCGACGGTGGAGAAGCGGGCCAGCATCGGCGTCTCCCGGCCGGGCTGCAGGAAGTCGGCCTTGACCAGCTCGCTGAGGTCCTGCGTGACGCGGAAGGTCCCGAAGGCACCGCTGCCCTTGGCGTGCACCACCCGCTCGGGCACCCGCTCGCGGTTGAAGTGCGCCATCTTCTCGAGCAGGTAGTGGTCCTGCAGCAGCAGCGGGCCTCGCGGGCCGACGGACAGGGAGTGCTCGTCCGAGGGGGCGGGCGCACCGGATGCGGTCGTCGTGCGGGGCACGGCAGGGGTCTCGGTCACGCCCTCGTCCTGCCCATCACCCCGGCCGGGGATGCCTGTCCGGTGACCCGGCTCACAGCGGGATCGAGGCGGTCCGCAGCGTGACGGCCATGCGCGGCGCGCTGGCGCGCACCTTGGGCACCGTGTGCTCCCAGTCGAGCTGGCACCGCCCGCCCATCACGACGAGGTCACCGCACCGGGGGAGAAGGGTCCGCGGCGTGGGGCCGGCCGACCGCGGCCGCAGCTGGAAGCGCCGGGTCGCCCCGAGCGTCAGCGTCGCGACCAGGGGACCGTCGAGCGCGTCGGCCGGCACGAGGCGGTGCACCCGGTCGCGGTGCCACGCGACGCTGTCCCTCCCGTCGCGGTAGAGGTTGACCCCGACGCTGGTGAAGGGGGTGGCGTACCGGTCGGACAGCAGCGCCCGGGCCCGCTCGAGCACAGCCGGCCAGCCCCGGTCGTCCCAGCGTGCGGTGAGCCGCGGCTCCGGCAGGGAGCGCCCGTACATGACCACGGTGCGCTGCGACCAGCTCGCCGTCGCCGCGAGGTCGGCGAGCACGGCGTCGGCACCGACCAGCCACCCGGGGGTGTGGTCCACCCAGCTGGTCGCGTCGAGCCGGTGCCGGGTCGTCGCCGCGGCATCGTCGTACGCGGGGACCGCGGCGTCGAGCAGCTGCGGTTGCCACACCAGCGACGAGTGCACCCACGCCACGTCGGAGGTCGTCGGCGCCTGGTCGAACACACGTACGACACTACGCGCAGACGGCCGCCCGTCGTGCCTCCTCACCTGTGACGTTATGATGCGTTGATGCGCACGACGCTGGACGTGGACGACGATCTGCTCTCGGTCGCCCGAGCGCTGGCCAGGAACGAAGGGCGCTCGCTCGGTCGGGTCACCAGCGACCTGGCCCGGGCAGGACTGCGTCCACACCAGCCGCAGCAGGGGACGAGCTGGCCCCCCACCTTCACCGTGCCCGCCGGCGCCTCCGTCTTCGGACCGGACGAGGTGGCGGCAGAGCTGGACCGGGGGTGATCAGGCTGTTGGACGTCAACGTCCTCGTCGCCCTGGCCTGGCCCAACCACGCGCACCACGGCCCGGCCCGCGCTTGGGCGCTCGAGCAGGCCGACCGAGGGTGGGCGACGTCGCCGGTCACCGAGCTCGGCTTCCTCCGCCTGTCGACGACCGAGCACGTGGTGGGGGCGAAGGTCAGCCCGGTCCAGGCGCTCGAGCTGCTGCGCCGCCTCGTTGCCCATCCGGCGCATGAGTTCTGGCCCGACGACGTGCGCCTCATCGACGGTGCCCCGGTCCGGCTGGCCACAGCGCGGCAGATGACGGACGCGCATGCACTCAGTTGCGACACAGTTCGGACATAGCGGACATGGGAGGGAAACATGCGTCACAGGATGAGCACAGGTCAGACTCGGAAACGACTGGCCATCGCAGCCGTCATGCTCGCCCCAACAGTGGCAGCCGTCCTCGGCGGTGGAACTGCTGCTTTCGCGGCGACGACTGGTTCGCTCGGTGAACCGCCGCTGAGCGAGCTGGCGCCGTTGATTGCGAACGGTTCGAATCCGGTTGACGCGTTCGCCGCAGGAGTTACCGCGCGGGCGTCTAGGGCGTCTAGTTACGGCGGCATCGCGGCCGTGAACCATGGTCAGGACCTCAACGTCTACCTTGCTGGCACACCCGACGCAACGCTCGAATCGCAGATCCTGGGGACTGCTCCCGCTGACCACGTGCATTTTGTCCAGACATCTCACACGCAAACACAGCTTCTGGACCTGCGAACCCGGGTCCTCGGCGAGGCCTCGACGCTGGAAGGTCGGGGCATTAACCTCACCTCCTGGGGACCTGATGTCTGGACCGGACTCGAGCGAGTCCAAGTCCAGAACCTAACCCCGGCCACAGCCGCGACGCTCGACACATTATTCGGCGCTTCCAACATCAGCCTGGTGAGCACTACCGCGTCCACGGGGGGAATCGCGAGCGGTACTCGCGTTGTGGACACCAAGCCCTTCGACGGCGGGGACTTCATCCAAGGAGCTGATCAGTACGCGGCCGGCTACGTCGATAACTGTACGAGCGGGTTCGGTGCTCACGCCGGGAATAGCTATTACCTACTCGGTGCCCAGCACTGTTACGCCAGCGGTACTGCCATCACGCAGAACTCCTCCTACATCACAACCTCGGGAACCTCGATCGGGACTGTCGCCACCGTCGATGACAACTACGCTGGCTTGGACGCACTTGAGATCAGCACACCCAATACCCCGCTCTACCCCACGGCCGGAGAACCGGGCAGCAGCCCCGCCATCCTCACTGCGGGATCGACTTCACCGCAGACGGCCGACGTTTCCGGAGCCGAGACCTCGCCTGCGGGATATCAGGTCTGTGAAGATGGCGCCTACGAGGGTGAGATCTGCGGATTGGTAGTCCAGAGCACAGGGAGCTGCATCAACCTCACGGAAAGTGTGACACCAAGTGTTATCCGGTACGCCTGCGACGAGGACTACGCCACCAATCCCTCCGGCGGTATTGCCAACGGTGAAGGCGACAGCGGCTCCGGGGTTTTCCGATTCAATGGGGCGCTGCTTGAGGCCACCGGAATCGACTCAGCGAGCGGCACCGGTATCGCCTGTCAAGCTTACACGACGAACGGACGTCAGTGTTTCTCCGACATCTTTTACACCGAGGTCCAGCCGATCCTTAACGAGTTCGGCCTCACCATCAACGCATGAGCAACCCAGCGAACTCCGTAGGCAGGACTTTGGCGGCGACGGCTCTGCTTGCTCTCGCGATGACTGCCGGCTGCGGCAGTCCGCATCCAACGCTGACTAGCACCGGGCAGCCGGCTCGGCCAGCAACGACCATTGGCAGCACGAGCGCCTCGCCGATGACGTCACCGGCGATGCCCCCGGCTCCGGTGCCTAGTACCACTGGTCCTCAACAGTCGCCGCAGATTCTTGTGACAACGACGCCCCCAGTCGTGCACGCCGGCGAAACCGTCGGCGACCATCCGCCCAACGCTACAGTTGCTTCGCTCAATCATCAGATTGCCCACGACATACCGGCGCTTATGAAACTGGGTATACAGGTTGTTCGATGGGGTCCCAACGCATCCGGCACCCGAGAAGACATCTTCGTATACAAGCTCACTCAACAAGACGCCACCGACCTCGCCCAGCGTTATGGCGGCCAGAATATTCTGGCCTACAACAGCACAATTAAGTCGATCACCCCTGCATAATTGCAAGCAATCGTGCCAATTAGCTGCGGTCCCCGCTTGGGTCGCATTGGCTCCGACGGAGGCCTCGCGGGCAGCCTCGGCGTGAGACTCCGCATGATTGCCACGCTGGCCACGGCAATGAGTTCTTCAACCGAGTCTCAGGGCTGAGGCAGTGTATAGCCGCCAGTTCTTGGCCCCTCGTGGCAAGCCTCTGATCCGGAGAAACGCAACCAGACGCAACCAGCGGTATTGCCTCCATAGGCCCAACACCATCTTGCGGCTTGGCGGAGGATCCTGCGCCGCCGCTGCTAGGGCGAGTCTCCTTATTGGTTGAGCCAGGTGATGGTGGCTCGTAGTACGGCGCCGCCGCGGTAGATGGCGTTCGACGACGTTGCGGCCGCGGTAGGCGACTGGGTCGAATGCTGGTGGTCGGCCGCCGCGTGATCCGCGTCGAGCCCGGTGCCCGGCCTGGTCGGCGGGTTCGGAGATCACGGTTTGACCCGGGTTCGCCGTAGCCGGGCGCGGTGCGCTCGGGAGGAGTAGGCCTTATCGGCCAGGACCGCATCAGGCCGGGTGCGGGGCGCCCCCCGACCTTGCCTGGGGACCCAGAGCAGGGCCCCGTCACATCGGCGATTGGTGCTGGTGTGACTGATGTGACTGGATTGTTGTAGACCCTCCGCTTGTCGGAGGTGAGGTGGAAGGGGGCACGGCCCTGCTGATGATCACGGTGTCGAAGCCAGTCATCGTCGGCAGGAGCCGTGCCCGTGCACTCATCTTCCGCTACCGCGGCGCCCGGGCGGGGCCCTGCTGCGCGGCACGCCGGTGATCTGCTGCGGGCGTTGCGCTCGGTGCCCGATCCGCGGCCCGGCGGGGCCCGCCGGCACCCGACCGCCTTCGTGCTGGCCGTGCTGGTGATGTCGTTCGCCTCGGCCGGGTTCGCGTCGTTCGCCGGGGCGGCGCAGTGGGCCGCCAACGCTGATCCGGCGCTGCTGCGAGCGTTGGGCGCGGTCCCGGACCCGCTCACCGGCGCGGTCTGTCCCCCGAGCGAGGCCACGGTGCGCCGGGTCGCCAGCCGGGTGGACCGGGACGCCGTCGAGGCGGTCGTGGCCGGGTGGACCGCGGCCCGGCTCGCCCCGATGGTCCGGACCCACCCCGGTGCCCGGCTGGCGGTGGCGATCGACGGCAAGACCCTGCGCGGCGCCCGGACCGCTGAGCGGACCGCCCCGCACCTGCTCGCCGCCGCCACCCACACCCGCCCGGTGGTCCTGGCGCAACGCCAGATCCCGGGCAAGACCAACGAGATTCCCCAGGTCAGCGTGCTGCTGGGCGACCTACGCGGCGCCGGGCACAACCTCGCGAGCATGGTGTTCACCCTGGACGCGCTGCACACCCAGCACAGCACCGCCGCGCTGCTCCACGGTGTGGGGGCGGGCTACCTGATGACCGTCAAAGGCAACCAGCCCGGGCTGCGCGCAACCATCATCGACCGGCTCCGCGTCGACCGGCTCCGCGCCGCCCGCCCCCCCCGCAGCAGCCGGCGCACCCGCGGCCACCCCCGCACCGAGGAACGCCTCATCGAGGTCACCCCCGCCACCGGGATCAGCTTCCCCGGCGCCGCCCAGGTCTTCGGCATCACCCGCTACACCGGCGGCCTCGACGGCCAACGCACCCGCAAAGACATC
>JAABUZ0100005065.1_pt1 | contig 17620 bp, 16 predicted proteins | sample 5562091 | NCBI WGS metagenome assembly JAABUZ01 (sample SAMN12813069, study PRJNA571459) | rock metagenome | isolation source: Antarctica rocks | place: Antarctica: Victoria Land, Linnaeus Terrace sud | collected 2015-12-21
GCGGCCGCCCCGCCAGATCTGCGCGCCCTCGAGCCGGATGCCATCCTCCAGCCCGCGCGCGCCGCATGAGGGAGCCCTCAACTCAGATGAAACACACCCATATCGTTTGGATGGCCTTTGTCCTCAACGAAAGACCCATTGATAAAGACAGCATCGATACCCACTCGCCAGAGTTGGTCTACCATCAAGCCAAGATTGTTCATCAAATGAATGCGCCATGCCATATCCCAGGTGGTAGCCCTATGGCGTGGACCAATGATGAGATATGAACTCGCTAATTCCTGTAATGTCAGGTTATAATCCCCAGGTGGCAAAACACCATCAATCGTGAATGGTGGTAGCAGGCGTCGTGGTGGACTACCCATACACCCCTACCTCCCCTTCAGTTAGCTTGTATGTTAACTCCTATGAAGGTCAACGTCCAGGAGTTTGTGTGCTCTCCCATAGCTGAGGTAGGTCGACGAGCGGTTCGGCCGGTGGCTCCAGGCCGAGCAGGTCGCGCATGCGGGTGACATCGGCGACGAAGCGGGTGACCTCGACGCTGCGCGCCGGGAGCACCCGCAGGTCGACCGAGACACCGGGCAGCGCCCGCACCCGCGCCGCCAGCTCGCGCAGCGTGACGCCCTGCCCGCTGCCCACGTTGACCGGCTGGCCGTCGAGAGCGGTCTCCGCGGCCCGCCGCAGGGCTCGCACCACCACCTCCACCGGGACGAGGTCGAGCACCTGCTCGCCGCCGTAGAGTTCCAGGTCGAGGCCGCGGCGCGCCCGGTCGAGCCAGATGGGGATGACGCGATCGCGGTCGCCCGGCCCGTAGACGTTGGCTAGGCGCAGCACGCTCACGTCGAGGCCGTACGTCCCCTGGAAGGCGCGGCAGTAGGCCTCACCAGCGGCCTTGCTGGCCCCGTAGGAGTTCTTGGGATTCATGGCCTGCTCCTCGGCCACGGGTACCCGGTCGACCTCGCCGTAGGCCTCGCGTGACGAGGCAAAGACGACGCGCTCCACGCGGGCATCGCGCGCCGCTACCAACACGTTGTAGGTCCCGACCACGTTTGAGGTGAACGAATAGTCCGCGTCGCTGACCGCGCCCAGCACGTTGCTCTGGGCCGCGAGGTGGTAGACGCGGGCGCAGCCGTCCAGGGCCACGCGCAGGGCAGCCGGATCGCGGATGTCGCCCTCCACGAAGCGCACGCCCATGGGAAGCTTGGCCACATCGCCGCGGCGCAGGTTATCCAACACCACCACTTCGTCGCCCGCCGCGGCCAGCGCCTCGACCAGGTGGCCGCCGATGAAACCGGCGCCGCCCGTGACCAGAACTTTCATGATACAGCCCTCGACTCATTTTATACGCCGATGCCTGCGGTTGCGCCTGCCGCCACGGCGCCACGCCCTTGCTCGGCCAGGATGCGGATCACCGAGGCGATCATCTCCTCGCGCAGGGGCGAGTTGAGGGCCAGGGCAAGTTGCGTCTCGGCCAGGCCGAACGGGACGCCCATGTCGTAGCGCTCGCCGCGCGCCTCGAAGGCCAGGTAGGGCTCCAGCCGCGACAGCCGCTCCTGCGCCGAGGTCAGCTGAAATTCGCCTTTCTCGCGCAGGTCGTGCTCGATATTATACGCCAGGCAGTCGAAGATGGCGGGGGTAAAGACGTGCATGCCGAAGAAGCAAAGGTACTCGCCCGAGCGCAGGCCCGGTGTGCGCAACTCGCGCTCGGCTCGCTCGGGGCTCGGCTTCTCCACCATGGCCGTGACGCGATAGACGTCGTCCTGCCCCTGGTCTACGTCCGCAAGCGGCTCGCCCCGCACCGTACCGAAAAGGTGCAGCAGGCGCTCGGGGGTGCGCTTGACCGAGGAGACGGTCTGACCGGTGCGCTCGAATACCTCGACCACCTGGCTGGCGCAGCGCCGCCGATCAGGATCGGACGAGACGTAGACGTGGTCGCCCAGCAGCAACAAGAACGGCTCGTCGCCGACCCACTGGTGGGCGCTGTAGACGGCGTGGCCGTAGCCCTCGGGCGAGGTCTGGGTGGCGTAGGACAGGGCGCGATCCAGCCGCGCCAATTGCTCCGATTCCTTGAGCGCCCAATCCTTGCCCTGGTAGGCGGGCAGGAGATCCTCGGAGAGGCCGTGGAAGTGGCGACGATACATTTCCTCGTCGCCCGGGGCAGTGACGATACAGATCTGCTCGATCCCGGCGTCGAGCGCCTCCTCGGCGATGATCTGCACCGTCGGCTTGGTCAGCCCATCGACGTCGACGAGCGGGAACATCTCTTTCTGCACCGTAGTCGAGGCGGGGTACTGGCGCGTGCCGCGCCCCGCCGCCGTGATCACCGCCTTGCGTACCGTCGTCGCCATTGCGTCCTCCTGGTTGCCGGTTGCCAGTTGCCAATTGCCAGTTGCCAGTTGCCAGCTGCCAGTTGCCAGCCACTAACGCGCGGCGGTCATGTGCCCCTTGTCGGCCGCGCCCGCGTTGAGGCGCGCGGCCGCGGCGTCCTGGGCCATCTCGTCCACCGTCTTGACGGGCAGCCGCGCCGCGCCCGCGGTCTGGCGCAACCGGACGCGCGTCCCCTCGCGCTCCGCGCGGGCCAGCCGCCCCGCCGCGCGCAGGATCTCGTCCCGGTACTGCGGCAGCCATCGCGCCTGGGCCACCAGCAACTCGTCGGTCATTTGCCACACCTCCTCAGGGTTGCAGACCGCGCCCACCAACGGATCGTGCAGCATGGCCTGCTTCAGCAGCGTCACGTCGCCGTGGACCGCCGCCTCCATGCCCATCTCCTGCACGCGCACGCTGGCCGCGCAGGTCGCGGCGCAGGCCAGCGGCAGCGCCCCGACCACCGGCATGTTGATCCCCGTGCGGTCGACGTAGCCGGGGATCTCGATCACGCAGCCGTCGGGCAGGTTCGTGATGTGGCCCCGGTTGACCACGTTGAAGTGGCCCCGGTAGGCGCGCCCCGTCCGCAGGGCTTCGATGATGTACGAGCCATGCTCCTCACTGCGCCCCTCGGGCGTGATGCGCGGCGGCTCCTCGGCCATCCAGCGTGGGACGTCGGTCTCGAACCAGCGGCGTCCCTCCGTGCAGACGCGCAAGTAGCCGCCCGTCTCGCCGTTGATCCAGCTGGACAGGTCGATCCAGCGGAGGATCTCCTCGGGGCGTTTGCGGTACCAGGGCAGGTACTCGGAGAGGTGGCCGTTCGACTCCGTGCTGTAGTAGCCGAAGCGGCGCAGCACGTCGATGCGCACCTTTTCCGTACGGACATAGTCGGGGTGCGCCTCGAATAGCTCCAGCAGGCGCGGAACCATGTCCATGCCGCGCCAGTGGACCCGGACGAACCAGGTCTGGTGGTTGATGCCGGCGGCGACCACGTCGACGTCGCGGCGGTGCAGCGACTCGTCAGGGCCGAGCAGGCCCTCGCGTTTAGCCCATAGCTCGATCACGCGGGCGATCTGCCAGTGTGCGCCCTGCACGCCGTGGCAGAGCCCGATGGTGGGCACGCCGCCGTACTGGTTGCAGGCCCAGGTGTTCATAGCCATGGGGTTGGAGTAGTTGAGCAGCAGCGCGCCCGGTCTGGCCAGTTCGCGGATGTCGCGGCAAAAGTCGAGCAGGGCGGGGATGGTGCGCTGAGCATACATCAGTCCCCCGGCGCAGAGCGTATCGCCGACGCACTGGTCCACGCCGTATTTAAGGGGGATGTCGATATCGGTCCCGAACGCCTCCAGTCCGCCCTGGCGGATGGTGCAGATGGCGTAGTCGGCTCCGGTGATCGCGGCGCGGCGGTCGGTGGTGGCCTCGACGGCGGCCGGCAGCCCGTTGGCCGCGATGTCGCGGCGACACAGCTGCGCCACCATGTCGAGGTTGTGTTGGGAGAGGTCGGTGAGGGCGAACGTGGTGTCGGCCAGCTCGGGCACGGCCAGAATGTCGTGCATCAGACGGCGGGTGAAGCCGATGGAGCCGGCGCCGATCATGGCGATGCGGATGGGCACGGTCAGGCACTCCTCTCGGATAACAGACGGTGCAGCACGGGCTCGATGGCCGCGCGCAGGGTGGGATTGGCGTAGCCGATCCAGGCCACGGGGCTCTGCGTGTCCAGCGGCGCCGCCAGCGGGCCGCCGTGCTCGTCGGTCACGACCACGCCGGCCTCGCGCGCGATCAGTTCGGTACACAGGTCGTAGGGGTGGCAGGCCAGCCGCGGCGTGCCCTCGCGGGGGTCGTGCAAGAGCGGGCGCAGGTCGGCCAGGAAGCGATCGTGCCCGACCATCAACTCGTAGAGCTGCCCGCCCGAGCTGATGTACTCGTCGTCGAAGACCTGCGGCGACTGCGAGGGCGGTGGCCCCAGCAACTCCAGATAGAGCCTTTCCTCCAGCGCGGCGGCGGCGGCCTTGGCGCCGGGGAAGAACTTGCTGATGGCGGCGAAGCCCCCGGCCAGCGTGTCGGCGCGGCTGGGCCGCGGCGCGAACGGCGCGACCGTGCCCGCGCGCAGGTCGTGCGTCTCCGCCCCCACGCCCTCGCCGCGCGCCGCCCACAGCACATCGGCCAGGGCGGCGCGCACCGTGGGCAGCTCGGCCTGCAGCGCCACACCGATAGTGTCGAGGGTGGGGACGCGCCCCTCGCGCGGGGGAGGAGCCACGCCGTAGAGCGCCCAGGCGCTGCGCTTGCCGTACATCAGGCCGCGCGTCCCGTCGATGGGATCGACGATCATGGTGAAGGCCAGGCGCTCGGGGTCGGCGTCGGCGGGGAAGACCTGCCCCATACCTTCCAGGCCCTCGGAAACCAGGAGGAAGGGTAGTTCCTGGCCCCAGCGCGCGCAGTAGTCGAGCAGCGCCTCCTCGCCGTGCTCGTCCAGGCGGAACACGGTGTCGCCGCCGCGGTCGGCCGTGACGCGGGACAACTCCTCGGCCGTGGAGCCGCGCACGCCGCTCAGGACGGACGCGCGCATCTCCAGAGCCAGGGCCCGCAGGTGGGCCACGAAATAGGCGGCGTCGCGTGGCAAATTGGATGTTGCGCCGGTCGTGGCGGTCATAGCGATCGCACCTCCCCCTTGTCGTCGACGATGACGCGCTCGACCGGCGTGGCCATGGCGCCCTCGCCGCTGCCCGCGATGACGCGCGCCCCGTTGCCCGTGCGCGACGCATACTCCGCCGCGATCTCTTCCACCCTCTCATGAATCCGCGGTCCGGCGCCGAGCACGGCAACCGTCCCACCGGCGCCGCCGCCGGTGATCTTGGCGCCGTAGAGGCTGCGGTCGGGACCGGCGGCGCGCACCAGGTCCACGATCAGGTCGGTCTCGGGGGTACCAAGGCCGCAACGGTCGCTGTAGCTGGCGTGCGAACGATACATCGCCGCGCCGGCCTCCTCCAACGTGGCCGTATCCACGGTCGAATTTTGAGCAGTACGTTCGTAACGGTCGAGCGCGGCCAGGAACGCCTCGACGTTGGCCTGCTCGTAGACGGGGTGGGCGGCGCAGTCACGCACCCGATAGCGGGCGTCGGGATCGACGCGCGTAGCGTCGTCGCCGGTCTCACCGTAGCCTGCCAGGAAGGCGGCGCCGTCGAGCTCGTGGGGCAGCAGCGCGGCGTAGCGGCCGGCGAAGCGCGCGGGGTCGAGGTTGCAGAGGTAGCCGCCGGGCGGGTCGGACGGATCGTGCGCCCGGATGATGGCCCGCCCCATGAACGCGGCGGTGCGCACACGGCCATACTGCGCGCCGGAGACGCGGTGGGCCACGCCGCTGTCGATGCCCAGCACATGCACGTCGGGGGGCAGCGGGCGCTGGCCCAACACCTCGGCGGGCTGGCAGCGCAACATCAGCAGATGGTCCTTACGGCCCAGCGCCGCCGTGGCCTGATCCATGATGCCGCAGGGGGCCAGGGCCACGCGATGTTCGGCCTGCTGGGCCAGGCGCGCCAGGCCCAGCGGCTCCAACTCGAGGCCAAGCAGCGCCTGGAACGCGCGCAGCGCGGCCACCTCCAGGGCAGCCGACGACGAGACGCCGGCCCCCGCCGGAACGTCGCTCCACACCGCCAGCCGCAACCCATCGCGCGCTCCAGGGGCACGGGGGGTGCGCGGGCCGCTGGGGCCGCTGGGGCCGCTGGGGCCGCTGGGGTCGCCGTCGGCCTCCAGCACGGCCAATGGACCCAGCAGATAGGCGGCCCACGCGGCGTTGGCCTCGTCGAGCGCGTCGCGCAGCCGGCGGGGCGCATCCTTGGGGTCGCCGTGGTAAAGCACGTCGGTTGAGATCCGCGCACCGTGGTTGACCAGGTCGGGGACGGCCGGGCCACCGGTGCGGACGGTGAGCAGGCCGTCGCCGCCAAGCTGCGCCGCGACGAGCGCGCCGTGGGCCAGGGGCAACTCGAGCACGGTGGCTCCGGAGTAGTCGGCGATGCCGCCCATCACGTCGAGGCGCGCGGGCGCCCGCGCCAGGACGATGGGCCGCCCCGGCGCGAAGACGTCCCACGGCACCCGCCCGTCCGCGCCGCGCGTCATCGCCCACACCCCCTCATCCATATGCTATCCGCACGCTGCGTGCCGCTCATGCCCAGGGCCATATGCTGCGTGCCGCTCATGCCCCTCGCCATTTCATCACTGAGTGAACAAATATACAGTAGCACTGATGGCGGCCGGTTGTCAACAGGAAGCCCTCACCCCCGGCCCATGCGGATTGGTCTCTCGGCTCTGCGGAGCCGACAGCCCAACCGGCTCTCGCGGCCGCGGGAGAGGGGAGCAGCAGCGATCGGCCAGCAGTTGATCGCACCTCTACAACACATGTAGAACCTCCAGCGTCGTATGCATAGCATAGGTCAAAGCTGAACCATTCTCGCCGATCCAGCGTCCATGGGCCTGCATGGACCGGCCAATCGGTCACAGTCGTGACGGATCTGACATGGATGTCGACGTATGATAAGGTGGTGAGAGAGACGCCAGCCGTAGCCCAATGGAGGAGTTGATCTATGGTCACACAACCGCAAAAGGCGCCCGTTACGATATACAATGAATTTACGGGGGAAACAATCACCCTCGATGAGGCTTACTTTACCGCCCAGCGGGAGGCGATTCGTGAGTTCCTTGCTCACCCCTGGATGGACGAGGAGTTAGCGGACCTACGCCGGCAATATCCCGACCAAGCATGGGCTTTCACCCGTGACGTGGATACGGAGTTGCGAGAGGCCGAGCAACGGCTTCTCAACGGGGAGCATCAGCATACGTATCTCTCCGGGGAGCAGTTCCTGGCTTTATTAGAAGATGCCAACGTATGACGCCGACACTCTCTTTCTACGTCAATTCGCAGCCCTAACGGATGAGGAAAAGCACCTCTTTCGCGTTGCGGTAGCGCAGAGCTTATAGACCTGCGTCGGACATTCTTGCTTGCTGTCGATCTATCCAGGCAGCGGGTACGGCCTCCGTCAGCCACCACTCCCAGAACGTCCGCCGCGCAACGGGATCGTACACATCTTCTCCGTCGCCATACTCGTACTCCCCGTCGCGACGCCCTATCCACGCCACGGCCAGAGATGCCCAGTACGCAGGATCGGCCCGGTTGTCCTCACGGTCGAGGGAGAAGCCACAGTAGAAACCGTTGCCGTCGGCGCTTATCCCGTGTATCACGACCGCGTAGGAGTCGAGGCCGTTGTAAGACAGTACCTCGCTCGACGCTATCCTCCCCAGGGCCTCGTGGCTGGCGGCAATAGCGTAGTTGATAGGGTACCCATCGAACTCCGGGGCAAACCATCCTCCTTCCATCTCAAATCTCAGCCAACGCGCCGCTGCCGAGGGTGCAAGCATCCCGATCAAGACATCTTCCATCATCTCGATCTCCCTCACAACGTGCGGCAGGCGGAAACAATCGGTCAGCGTGGGATGGTGGACCAGGCGTCGGACGGTCCACAAGAACAGGAGGCTGCGCGCTTTGTTAGCGGCCGGATCGAGCGGCGAGCCAAAACTCTCGTAGACGGCCTGGCGCCATGACGACCCCAGGTCATGCTGCGGGTCGTCGCGCATGGCAGTGAGCGCCGCGTCGATCGCTTGTCGTGCCAAAGCCGGTAAAGGTATCGCGCCATGCCGTACCGCGGGCATGGGTAGAACGGACCACGGTTGTTGATCAACAACAACGTCACCCGCCATCCACGGCCGCAAGGCACGGACGGCATGACGACGGACCATGGCATCGGAATCGTGCAATACCCCTTGCAACAGCACGCTTACCTGCTGGCGTTCAGGACTGTTGATATAGAAATCGTGAAGGGCATCTATCGCATGAGCGCGAACCGTGGCATCGAACTCACCGAACAGAGCGCGGATGTGATCGACCGCGCGCGTGACCTTGAGCACGCTCAAGCCCCATACCGCGGCTCTGCGGACAAGTGGTGAAGGGTCGGCCAGTGCGTCGAATAATGTATCCACCACCTGCGTACGAAACGGGCCACCGTGGTCTGGCGGGAGAGACGGGCCACCATCGATTCGTTCGAGAGACGGACCACGCTCGTTTCGCTGACAGGCCAAAGCGCCGAGGCGCTCGACTGCCTCTGCCCGTATGACGTCATCGGCATCGTTCGCGCCGGTTAAGAGCGCCGCGACAACCGTCGCGTATATGTCGTCCTTTTTTGTCACGGCAGCTGGGAACCCAAGTTCGGCCAGCAACACGAGGATCAAACGGCGCTCCCACGGCGCGCTCATCTCCATCTGCGCGACAAGGGTGGGCAGGGATCGCTGCCATTGCCGAAGCGCACCGGAAGCCATCTCCCGCACGCCTTCGTCGACGTCCCCCAAGCGGAGCGCCAGCGCCTCTACATCGCGGTCGGAAAAGTATGGACGCGCGGCCTGGAGGACGGCGATGCGTCTACGACGGTCGAAACGCCCGCGCAGATTCTCGATCACGTCGCCGATCGGCGGTAAGAGGCCCTGCCGTCCGAGGGCTTGCACGGCCTGCTGGCAGAGATCGATGTTGTCGGCCGCGAACGCCGCGAACAATGTGTCCGCCGCGCGATCGTCCTCTATGTAGCCGAACGCGCCCACGGCATGGTAGCGTATCAGCAGGTCGGGATCGCTCGCGGCGTCATGCAGTTGGTCGATGGCCTGCGTATCGACAACCAGGGAAACGGAGGCGAGGATGTGCAAGCCATGGGAGGCGCCCCGACGCACCCGCACATCAGGGTCCGCGAGTGCGGCAAGGAGCAGCCCGACGGCGCGAGGCTCTTGGGACAGTCCGAGCCGCTCGGCCGCGAGCGATCGCACCTCCGGCCCATCATCGCGTTCCAGCACCTCCATCAGCGCCTCGCTCGCCATGCGACGAGTCTCGTCATGCCAAATCGGCATCGACTGCACGGCTCCGACGCGCTGGTCCACCGTGCCGGTTTCGAGGGCGGCGATCAGCTTCCCGATCCCTTGCGCCGCATCATCCACGGACTGCTCCCTTCCAGCTACTCGGGGCGTCGACGCGCGGGCTTCCTCCCGGCAGGTCCATCATGCATCTGACGCGGTGGCCGGCCGCCACGTCGATCGTCGCCGCCCAACTTATCGTGCTTCATGCGCGGATCGGTACGCGCCTATCATAATCGTGGCGATGCTGCCAAGGCTACACGTCCGGCTCGCTGGACGGTCGAGACCGTGTGCCCGACCAACTCCCGCCCCGATTTTCTGGACATCATCTTATCCAGGAGGACACGCATGCGCCGTTATTCGCCGCGCGGCGCGCTCTCGCGCGAGGGGAAGATAGGCTGACTCACATGCTCTCGCGCGAACCGCAGAACGCCCAAGACATGCGCCCGGGTCACCGTCGGGAACTCATCGTAGAACTCGTCGAGGGATTTACCATGCAGGAGATAGTCGAAGAGAGTTGTAGCCGGGACGCGCGTCCCCTTGAAAACCGGGACCCCACTCACCACGTCGGCGTCACAACTAATAACGTCACGCTCCGCCAGTTCTCGTTGTACACCTATATCGGCCGTCGTCATGCTCATCGTCCGGTCCTCGCATCATCGCTTAACACTGTCCCAGTAGCTATACTATACGCCGCTCACGGCTATGCCGTACATATGATACACATGGTGGTCATATAACTGTAATCTCCTTTTCAGGGATACTAATATTACAACGTGACATTGACCTGCGACTGAAGCCGCATGGCACACAACGGCGGCTAAAGGCGCTTCGATTGCCACGCTGGGAGACACTTCAGTGTCCGTGGTTTGCCATGCGACTTCAGTCGCAGGCTGATCCTAACGTTGTAGTACTAACCATGGACGTTGCGGCGGCCGCGCGCTCAAGGTAGTCCGACCCACGCCGGACCGTCTGGCCGACGAGCCGCACGATTGCGCGCTGGCGTACTGTCGTTCGTTGCTGTCCCGAGGGGAGGTACGATCAATGTTGTTCAAGGTGGCCTATACCCTGACCGTGGCCGTCATTGGCGCATGTGGGGCCATCCTGTTGCCGCTTCGGGCGCCCGCCGGCTCCGTACCGCTCCACGTTCTGGCTCCGATCAACGGCCCTATCCTGGTCGTCGATCAACGGGGGGAGCGGGGGGCGCAGGTGCGGATCGGGGCGGGGCACGATGAGATCCTGGCCGTGCGTGATCAGAACGGCGCGGCCCCTCGGGCCTTTCGCGTCCTCGTCGGGGGATTGACCTTCCCCTGCTGCGGCCTTGGCGGCCTCGCCCCATCCCCGCGCGGGCGCTACGTGGCCTTTAGCCAGGAGGCCAGCGGTCCTTCGGGACCGGGTGGGCCGGCTACGCGGACCGAGGGACTCTGGCTCACCACCAACTCTGGGACGACGCCGTCCCGTCTGCTCCTCCCGGCTACCAGCCGTCTGGGGGACCCGTCAAGCATCGGGGCGGTCTCCTGGTCGCCCGATCACTACACGCTGGCCTACGCGGTGAACGTGCTCAGTGATGCGTCGGTAGCAGCGGAGGCGTTCGCGAACACGGGCGTCTGGCTGTCGCGGTACGATAGGCCACGCCCGCGCTTGGTGCTGTCGGCGGCGCGGCTGGAAAGCGTCCTGCCCGCTCCCGCGGCGTCGTTTCGCGGTTTCTCGCCGGTGATCACGGCGCTCTCCTGGGCGCCGGATGGGCGGACGCTGGCGATCAGCGTGCAATACTCGCCGACCAATGGCTTTGCAAGCGCCGTGCTCGTCGGCGACGTGGTGAGCGGCGCGGTACGGGTCGTGGTCACGGGGGCGGGCGATGCTGCCTTTGCGGCCGGGACAGCGCGGCTTGCCTACGTCACGACGGGGTCGAAGGGGTCGGCGGGCGCTGCGCTGCGCATCGGCGCGGCGTCGGGCCAGCCGGCGCGCACACTGGCGTCAGCGCAAGGCTCCGGTGGGTCTATCTCCAGCCCCGCGTGGTCCCCCGACGGGCGCGCCATTGCCTACCTGGTCGCAAACCCGACGGGCCGGTTCATGACCCTGCGTACCGTCGACGTCGCCACGGGCAAAACCCGCACCATACTCGCGGCGAACGCGCACGGACTGCCGCCCGGCGGGTACTTCGTGCGCCTGGCGTGGTCGCCCGCCAGCACGTAGATCGACCCCGGCAGCCAACGCTCGTCCCGATTTTCTGGCATCATCTTATCCAGGAGGACACGCATGGGCCATTATTCGCCGCGCGGCGCGTGAGGGGAAGATACGCTGGCTTACATGCCCGCACACGGATCGCAGGACGCCCAATATATGTGTCCGGGTCACCGTCGGGGACTCATCGTAGAACTCGTCGAGGAACCTACCATGCAAGAGATAGTCGAAGAGAAAGGAGCGACCGATGCCATCCGTCCCGATCGTCGACGCGCACGTCCACCTGTGGGACCCCGACCGCTTCCGTATGTCCTGGCTCGACGGCGACGCGCTGCTGGGGCGTCCCTACGACCTCGACGCGTATCGCGAGCACACGGCCGGCCTCGCCGTCGAGGCCCTGGTATATCTGGAGGTCGACGTCGACGCCCCCTATAAGCTACTGGAGGCGCGTTGGGCCGTGGACCGCATGCGCGAGGATGCGCGGCTGCAAGCGGTGGTCGCCTACGCGCCGGTCGAGGACGGGGAGCGCGCGCGCGCGTACCTGGACGCGCTGACGGCCATCGACCCGCGCATCGTCGGCGTGCGCCGCATCTACCAGGGTGAGCCCGACGTCGCCTTTTGCCTGCGCCCCGATTTCGTGCGGGGCGTGCGCATCCTGGCGGACTACGGGCTGTCCTTCGACATCTGCATCAGGCACGAGCAACTGGCCGCCTCGGTCGAGCTGGTGCGCCAATGTCCCGAGACACGCTTCATCCTGGACCACCTGGGCAAGCCCGACATCGCGGGTCGCCAGCTCGATCCCTGGCGGGAGCACCTGCGCGAGTTGGCGGCGCTGCCCAACGTGCTGTGCAAGGTCAGCGGCGCGGTCACCGAGGCCAACCACGGGACCTGGACGGTCGACGACCTCGCGCCGTACGTCGCGCATGCGCTGGAGACCTTCGGCGAGGACCGCGTCGTGTTCGGCGGCGACTGGCCGGTCGTGCTGAAGGCGGCGCCGTACCGGCGCTGGGTCGAGGCCCTGGATACCCTCACGGCGCATCTGTCGCCCCTGGCCCGGCGCAAGCTCTGGGGCGACAACGCCCGCCGCTTCTACCGGCTCGCGTCCGGCAACCAAGATTGATGAGGCTGAATCACGTATAGCGGGACGCAAGCTCCGCCTTGGCGGCGGCCACGTCGTGTGCGCTGTCCCGCACGTCCGTGACCATCACCTCCCCGACCTCCAGGCACATCTCCGCCCAGTCCAGCCCCTCTTCTTCGCAACGCTCGATGACCTCGGGCGCCATGCCGCGCAAGGTGATACTATCCCATTGGATGTCCAGTGTCGGCGGCTGCTCCCGTGGGTGGGCGCCGATGACGCGCCCCTGCCATCCTCCGAGATCGGCGCCCAGGTCGGGGTCGGCTACCCCCGGCCGCACCACGACCACGTCCCCAACGGAGACATCGGAACTGCTCATGATCTCCTCCGGCGCCTGTCATTCTCTTGCCGTCATGATGTTGTCGTATCGACTGCCAGGGTCACCGCTTACGTCTCCTCGCGCTGGGCCTCGGGGGCCTGGGCAGCGAGGAGTAGATGATTGTCGGAATCTCCTCCGCATCGTCGTCGTCGTCGGGGTCCGCGCCCCCGGTTGACGATGGCGCCGGTGGCCCAGTAGCGATCCAGTAGATGGCCACCGCGGCAAAGACGACGACCACGATGGTGGCCTCGAACGTGTTGACCGCGAAGACGTGGGACAGCAGGGAGCCCAGCGCCAGGGCCACCGTGGAGGCCGCCGCGATGATGACCACCAGGAGCACCAGGAACAGCACAAATAGTATCGCCACGCTCGCTTTCTTCCCCCTCGTTCTCCTATGTACTCATCGCATGGTATCATGTCAACGCCGCGCGGCGCACTCCTAAGGTGCAAGAATAAGACCTATGAGCAGTATTCTCGACGACATTGCCGCCCGATTGCGGCGGCTATGCCCTGGCAGCCCGCTACTGCACGGTCATCCGCTTCATCCGGCGCCTGCAGGGCTGCGCGGCCGATTTCGACCGCTACTACCAGGGGCTGCTCGCCACCTATACGCGCTACTCGGCTCTCAAAGACGAGTTGCGGACCGCCATCGAAGGATTGGGCTATAAACGGACGCGGCGATAGCGCGCCGCGCAGGCGTCGTCCGGTACACGGCGGGGCTATGCGGCGACCAGCAGGACCAGGCGGTAGGGGGCCAGCGCGAGGTCGTCCCGCGGGACGACCTGTTCGCCGCTCACGAGGTCGATGACGGCATCGTCCAGGCCGTAGAGTCGCAGTTCGTTGGCCGCGACGGTCTGCTCCCTCTCGCTGACGTTGGCCAGCGCCAGGATGCGCTCACCCTCGTGGTGGCGCACGTAGCCGAAGACGTGCCCGTTGCCCGTCTCGATCACGTCGGTCTCCCCGCCGGCGAGGGCGGGGCAGTCTTTGCGCAGCCGGATCAGGCGGGTCAGTCCGCCGTAGACGCGTCCCTCCACGCTGTCCGCGTCGCGGCGTCGCGCGACTCTCGCCCAGTCGGTGACGGGCCGATGCGCCCAGCGGCTATCCTCGGCCTCGGCCGGATCGTCGCGATAGCCATAGTCGTTGAGCGTGCCCACCTCGTCGCCCAGGTAAAGCAGCGGGACGCCGCCGATGGACAGCACGATGCCGTACAGCAGCAGGATGCGCGCGATGCCGCGCTCCTTTTCCTCGGCGTCGTCCTCGGCCAGCGCCTTCTCAAGGCCCGCCAGCGAGGCGCAGGTCCCGGAGATGCGCGCGTCCCCCGTGCGGGGGTTTTCCTGGAAGGGCAGCCCGTGGGCAAAGCTGCCTGGGAAGCGTCCGGTGTAGAAGGCGTTGAGGAACTGACGGTGGCCGACGGGGTCGATGCCGAGCCGGGCGGCGGCGCCGTCGTCGAAGGTCCAGCCGATGTCGTCGTGCGACCGCACGTAGTTGACCCAGGCGCAGCGGGGGTCGATGCGCAGGTGCTCGCGCATCGAAAGTTGGAGCAGCCGCACCTCGCGCGTGGCCAGGGACTCCCACAGCAAGGCCATCAGCAAGGGGTTGTAGGAGAGCTGGCACTCTCGCTCGCCGATGTATCTGACCACCTCGTCTGGATGGACGATGGCCTCGGACTTGAACAGCAGGGCCGGGGCGGCAATGCGCGCGACGAGGTTGAACGCCTGCACCACCAGATGCGCCTCGGGTAGGCTCTCGCAGGAGGTCCCCAACTCCTTCCAGATAAAGGCCAGGGCGTCCAGGCGCAGCACCTCCACGCCCTGGTTGGCCAGGAACAGCATCTCTTCAGCCATGCGGTTGAAGACGGCGGGGTTGCGGTAGTTGAGGTCCCACTGGAAGCTGTTGAACGTGGTCCACACCCAGCGCTCGGCGTCGGGAAAGTAGGTAAAGCTGCCGGGGCGCTGATCCGGGAAGATATCGCGCAGGTGGCGCTGGAAGGCGTCCGGCATGGTGCGGTCGGGGAACATATAGTAGTAGTCCTGGAACTCGGGGTCGCCGGCGCGGGCGTGCCGCGCCCAGGCGTGCTCGTCCGAGGTGTGGTTGAAGACGAAGTCGAGCACCAGGCTGATGCCGTTGCGCCGCAACTCCGCGGCCAGGGCCTCCAGTTCGGCCATGGCGCCCAATGCCGGGTTGACCTCGCGGTAGCTGCTGATGGCGTAGCCGCCATCATTGTTGCCTGGAGGCGAGAGGAAGAGGGGCATCAGGTGCAGATAGGTCACGCCCAACTCTGTCAGGTAGGGAATCCGGTCGCGCAGGCCCTCCAGCGTGCCCGCGAAGCGGTCGACGTAGCACACGGCGCCGACGGCCTGCTGTGAGCGGTACCAATACGGGTCGGCGGCGCGCTGGAGGTCCAACGCCTTGAGGTCGGGCGACCGGGCCAGCCAGAGGCGCGCCGCCGTGAGCAGCAGGTCCTCCAGGTGGTAGAAAAAATCGTACTGCCCGCCGTATAGGCGCAGCAGCAGCCCGAACAGGTCGCCGAAGTGGGTCTCCAGGCGGTCCTTGAAGGCCCGCCACTCGGCCGCCCCCTTGGCCGTGGCGGGCAGGGCGGCCGAGTGGGCGGCCAGGCGTGGCAGCAGACGGGCGAGCGACAGATCGGCGCGCCTATCTCCGGTTGTCATAACGGCATATCCTCAATCGCGTGAAGGGAGGCTACCGCGTCCCATGGGTGCATCGTTCCATCGTCTACAGTCTAGCGAGGCTCTGCCTCAGACCGACGAGTTGTAGAGCGTGGGCCGTGCGTGAGGGCCTCTAGATGCGGAAACCAGCGCGGTGTGGTACACCTGCTGTCATGAGACCGCACAGCGGTCAGTTGGCCTAGAGCCGCCCACACCCAGAGGCTACCATGAGCGTATCACAGACCACCTCCGTCGCGACGATCCTCCGCGAGCACGTGACCCTGGACATCGAGAGCATTGACCGGATGTACCTCAACGTCTAGGCGCCGCTGCTGCAACGGGCGGCAGGGGTGGTTGGCTTCTTCCGCCACCATCGGGGGGCCACCTTCGCGTCGTCGGCCCTGATGGAACCGATCAGCCAGGCCTTTGTCGCAGCGCTGGAGCGGTATGCCCGTGTGCAGGAGGCGCCGCTGCTCACCTTCGCTAAGGGGCAGCGCAAAGATGAGGTCGCGGCGGAGCATCTGGCACGCTTCGAGGACCAGGAGGGGGTACTGTTCATCGGCAAGGCGCAGGAGAAGGCGACGGTCTTCCGGACCGAGAAGCGGCGCAATCCCCAGACCGGGCAGGTGTACCCCTGGATCGTGCGCTCCACGGCGCTGGTGAACCACTACTACATCTATGCGGTCGACGCGGACTTCGGCCCCTTCTTCCTGACGTTCTGCTCCTACTTCCCGTACAATGCGCGGCTGTGCCTGAATGGGCACGAATACCTCAAGCGCCAGTTGGCCAAGGACGGCATCGCCTACGAGGCCCTGGACAACGGCCTCCTCTCGTGCGCCGACCCGGCCCGGATGCAGGCGATCTGCGACGGCCTGGACGCCCCCCTGATCGCGGGGCTGCTGCGGAAATGGCTGGCGCACCTACCCCATCCCTTTACCCCCACCGACCGGGACGCCGGCTACCGCTACGATCTTTCCATCCTGCAAGCGGAGTTCGCGCTCACGCAGGTCCTCGACCGACCGGTCACCGGTCGCGTCTTCTTCGAGGAGGTGATCCGCGAGAACCTGGACCTGGGGCGGCCCGACCAGGTGCAACTGATCTTCGACCGCCGCGTAACCAAGCGCACACCGGGGCGCTTCCGCACCCGCGTGATCACGCAGGGCGTGATGCCCTCGCTCTACGTGAACGACAAGAAGACCCGCATCAAGCAGTATCACAAGGACGGGCGGGCGCTGCGCACCGAGACCACCATCAACGACGCGCGCGACGTCGCCATCGGCAAACGGCTGCACAACCTGCCCGCGCTGCGGGCTCTTGGCTTCGCCGCCAATCGACGTCTGCTCGACGTCCAAACCCTCAGCCACGATTGCCAGATCGGTGAGGAGTCCTTTGCCCAGGTCACACGCCCGCAGGTGGTGGACGGCCAACGGGTCGCCGCGCTGCCCTTCGCCGATCCACGCACGCAGGCGCTCTTGAGCGTCTTGGTCCTCTATTGTCTGCTGCCCCAGGGGTTCGCCAACCGCGACCTGCGCGAGCGTTTCGCGCCGCTGCTGGGCCTCGATCCTAGCGCCATGACCCCGGGCCGGATGACCGACGACCTCCGCCGCCTGCGCCTGCACGGCTTGATCGCGCGCATCCCTCACACCCATCGCTACCGTGTCACGGACGAGGGGCTCCGCACGGCCTTGTTCTTCACCCGCGTCTACGCCCGCGTCTACGCCCGCATCCTGCGCCCTGGCCTGGCGCGCCTGGTACCCGCTGCCCCGCCCGGCGACACGGCGCTACGCCCCTATTTCGATAAGCTGGAGGGAGCCATTGATCGCTGGATTGACCAGGCCAAACTCGCCGCCTAAACTTGACTCAATCGCACCATATGTCCGTCTTCAAGACCTCTACGCTTGGTCCGAGACTGCGCTCGGAACAAGAGGCCCCTGGCGGGGCAGTTGAAACGGACGCTTGCGGGGTGTACGCTGTCCATCAGAGCGGATGCGGTGGGCGGTGATGAGGGGAGGGCGG
>JAABUZ0100005067.1_pt1 | contig 17614 bp, 17 predicted proteins | sample 5562091 | NCBI WGS metagenome assembly JAABUZ01 (sample SAMN12813069, study PRJNA571459) | rock metagenome | isolation source: Antarctica rocks | place: Antarctica: Victoria Land, Linnaeus Terrace sud | collected 2015-12-21
CGCAGGCCAGGCATCGGTGGGGATCAGTCGATCGGCGAGGCGACCGGGGGCCTCCGCTTGGCAGCCGAGCTTCGTGGCCTGACGCTCATACCGCCGCCCCAGTGGCTTGTCGTGACGAAGCAGGGCGCGAAACTCCTGGATGATCGCCTCGAAGTTGCGGTTCTGCAGCCCCAGCGCTCGCAGCAGGTCGTTGCGACCCCTGCCTTTGGCGAGAAGTTCCGGATCCCGTCGTCGCGGGCGGCGTCGGCCAGCCAGGGTCGTTTCGTGGCGTCGATCGCCCGGCGGAGACCGGCATCGTCGGCTCTCGCCAGCGATGCACCCGCCATGGCGAGCAGGCACACCACGAGAGCGCCGCGGAATACGGTCCAGAACGGCAAGGACCGCGTCGCCAATCTCATGCTGCACATGTTCGCAGGCGCGGGGTCAGTCGGGCAGCAGCGGTGCACTGAGTCCCGGGTCACGACCGACGAGCGTTGCGCGGGTGATGACCTCCGATCCGAAGCGGTCCCGCAGCCGGTCGAGGACTGCGTCCAGCTCCTGTCCGCGGTCGAGGTCCAGGGTGAGCTGCGGGTGGCGCGCCTCGGTCAGGTTGATCAGGGCCACGCCGATCAAGGTGATGCCCCTGCGCGCAATCAGCGGCCGGGCCGCTTCCAGAAGCCCGATCGCCAGCGACAGGATCGCGTAGGTGCGCGCCGTGGGCTCCCGCAAGGTACGCGAGCGGGCGGCCCGTGAGAAGTCACCAAAGCGCAACCGCAGGACCACCGTGCGGCAGACCCGCTCCGCCCTTCGCAGCCGCCGCGTCACCCGATCCACGAGCGCGGTCAGCATCACGGCCAGCTCCTCTGCCGAGCGCTCGCGCCGGCCCAGTGCTCGCTGGCTGCCGATCGAGCGCCGCCGCCGGCGAGGCTGCACCAGACGCGGATCCCGGTTGTGCGCCAGCGCATGCAAATGCTGCCCCGACGCCCGGCCGAGCAGCGCCACAAGCTCCGCCTCTTCCCGCTCGGCCACCTGGGCCACCGTCCTGATCCCACGTCCGTGCAGCCTGGCCGCGGTCACCGAGCCGACCCCCCACAACCGCTCCACCGCCAGGGGGTGCAAGAAGGACAGCTCCTCATCAGCTGGCACCACCAGCAACCCATCCGGCTTGGCCACGGCACTGGCGACCTTGGCCAGGAACTTCGTCCTGGCGACGCCGACGGTGGTCGGCAGGCCCACCTGCTCGCGGACCTGGCATCGCAGCCGCTGCGCGGTCTCAGCCGGTGATCCCGAGATCCGCTCCAGGCCGCGCACGTCGAGGAAGGCCTCGTCGATGGAGAGTCCCTCCACCACCGGGGAGATCTGCTCGAACACGGCGAACACCGCGCGGCTGGCCTCCACATAGGCCGAGAAGCGCGGCGGGACCACGACGGCGTACGGGCACAGCCGCTTGGCCCGCGCGACGCCCATCGCGGTCCGGACGCCGCAGCGCTTGGCCTCGTAGCTGGCCGCCAGCACCACCCCGGCGCCCACGATCACCGGGCGCCGGTAGAGCCGGGGGTCGTCGCGCTTCTCGACTGAGGCGTAGAAGGCGTCAAGGTCCGCGTGGAGGATGATGCTCTGTGTGGGCACGAACATATGTTCGCATAGGGTGCGGACGGACGGGCCGGCGGGCGTGTGCCAGACTGCCGCGCGGTGGCCTCTGCGATCTTCCGGGAGGATCTGCTCCAAGGCCAGGTTGCGCTGGTCAGCGGCGGCGGTACGGGGATCGGGCGAGCCACTGCGCTGGAGCTGGCCACGCTCGGCGCAGAGGTAGTGGTCTGCGGGCGCCGGGAGGGGCCGCTCCAGGAGACGGCTGCGCTTCACCGCGGGGGACGGATCCACCACCGTGTGTGCGGTGGAGAACCTGATGCGGGTGCTGTCGATCGAGTGGGTTCGGTTCGGGATCAAGCTCAACTCGATCGCGGCCGGGCAGTTCGCCACCGACACGCTGCTGGTCAAGTACCCCCAGCCGATCGTGGACTCGCTCGCCGACACGATCCCCGCCGGCCGCCTCGGACGTCCCGAGGAGATCGCCTGGATGGTGGCCTACCTGGCCTCGCCGGCGGCGGACTTCCTCTCCGGCACGGTGCCGACCCTCGACGGCGCGCGCGACAACTGGTTGGGTGGCTGGCCCCCCAACCTCGTCACCGATGCCGATGGGCGACCGCTGGCCGAGGCCAGACGGCAGCCGGAGTCCGGGTCCGGTTCCGGTTCCGGGCGGGCGGACGGTCCGTCGGACTGAGCCGCTGGGCGGCGGGCTATGCCGCCGGGTGCGCTGTGCGGCCGGCGCGCCGCGGAGGCTCAGCGCGCGGGTGCATGAGTCGACAACCGGGGACTATTTCAGCACCTCGGTGACGCGTTGTACCCCGTATGGGTGCATAACACGACACCGAGGTTCTGCGAGCAGCACGCGTGACGTGTTGTGCACGTTGTTGAAAAGCACCGGGCGCCCGGACCGCGCCGCGCGCCAGGCCTACAACGAGCGCAGCGCGGGCAGCAGCTCCCGCTGGGCCCACTCGATGAACTGCTCCTGCTGCGCGTCGCCGATCTGGACCAGGGCGATCTCGTTGAAGCCGGCGTCGACGAAGGGCCTGATCTTCTCCACGTGCTCCTCCACGTCGGGGCCGCAGGGCAGGCTCTCGGCCACGTCCTCGGGCCTCACGAACGCCGTGGCGGACTCGAAGCTCTCCGGGTTGGGCAGGTCGGCGTTGACCTTCCAACCGAGCCCAAACCAACGGAACTGCTCGTGCGCGCGCTTGATCGCGGTATCGCGGTCAGGATCGTAGGAGACGGCGATCTGTCCCACTCGAGGCTTGCCGGCGCCGCCGGCCTCGTCGAACATCTCGCCGAGCTCGGCCTTCGGCTCCACCGCCACCATCACGTCCGCCTTCTGGCCCGCCATGCGGCACGAGGCCGGTCCCGAGACCGCTACGCCGATCGGCACCGGCTGCTCGGGTGGGTCCCACAGCTTGGCCTGCTCCACGTCGAAGTACTGGCCGCGGAAGTTCAGGCTCTGCTCGCCGTCCAGCAACGCGCGGATGATGTCGATCGCCTCGCTCAGCATCTCGTGGCGAACGCCGACCGCGGGCCAGCGCTCGCCGACGACGTGCTCGTTGAGGTTCTCCCCGGAGCCGAGGCCCAGGCGAAAGCGGTTGCCGGAGAGGATCTGGACGGTGGCGGCCTTCTGGGCCACCACGGCCGGGTGGTAGCGCATGGTGGGGCAGGTCACGTAGGTCATCAGGCCGATCCGCTCCGTCGCCTGCGCCGCCGCACCCAGGATCGACCACGCATAGCCTGAGTGGCCCTGCTCGGACAGCCACGGCTGGTAGTGGTCGCTGATGACGGAGAAGTCGAAGCCAGCCTGCTCGGCGAGCTGCAGATCCCGCACGAGCTGGTCCGGGCGCGCCTGCTCGGTCATCATCGTGTAGCCGAAATCGGGCACGCCGAATCGGTACCCGCACCGTCTGGCGGCAAACGTGGATCGGCTGCGGCCCGTACCGGCGGGAGGTTGGCGGTGCGTCCGGACCGTCCTTCACCATGCCCGACCCGTGACCTCCATGCGAGCCCCGGCCGACGCGCCCTCCAGGATCCCTGTCCCGACGCCTCGCCGGGCCGCGGCCGGCCCTCGGGTCCAGCCTCGCGCCGCCTCGCTTCGCGCCTGGCAGCTGCGGGCCCTGGCCGAGATGCAGCCCTGGAGCGAGGGCTCGTTCCTGGTCTCGGCGGCGCCCGGGGCGGGGAAGACGCGGCCCGCGGTGGAGCTCGCCCGCCGCGAGCTGGACGCCGGCAACATCGCCGGGGTGGTGGTCGCGTGCCCGACCGTTCCGCTGACGCGCCAGTGGGCGCGGGCGACCAGCGCACTCGGCGTGGAGCTGGCGCCGGACGCCGACACCCCGCGCCCCCCGCGGGGCTTCCACGGGGTGGCTGTCACCTACGCCCGGATCGCCAAGGCACCGGCGCGTGGGCGGCGGCGGTGCGCTCCCGGACGCTGGTGATCGCCGACGAGGCCCACCACCTCGGCGAGGAGCTCGCGTGGGGTCAGAGCTTCAGCCGGGCCTTTGCCTCCAGCCGGCGATGGCTGCTGCTCTCCGGAACGCCGTTTCGCTCCGACGCCGCCCCCATTCCGGGAGTGAGCTACGACATCGAAGGCCTTGCCGAGCCCGACGTCTCCTACACCTATGCCGAGGCGGTGCGGGACGGCGTCTGCCGTCCGGTGTGCTTCGTGGCCTATGACGGCATGCTCTCGTGGCGCAGCGGCGAGGACGTGATCGAGTCGAGCTTCGAGACGGTCCTGAGCACCCGGGAGGCTAGCCGTCGCTACCGCACGGCGATCTCCACCGAGCTGCCCGACGGACTCCCGCGCATCCTGCGCGAGGCCGATGGGAAGCTGCGCGCGGTGCGCGCCGCCGGCCACGCCGACGCCGGCGGATTGGTGATCGCCGCCGATTCAGGCCACGCCCGGCGGGTCGCGGCGCTGCTGCGCGAGGTAACCGGACGAGCGCCGGTGGTGGTGCTGCACGCGGAGACCCGGGCGGCGGTGAAGCTGGCCGCCTTCACCCACTCCCGGGATCCGTGGATCGTCGCCGTCAACATGGTCTCCGAGGGAGTCGACATCCCTCGCCTGCGCGTTGGCGTGTACGCCACCGCGGCCAAGACACCGCTCGTGTTCAGGCAGATCGTCGGACGGTTCGTGCGCACGATCCCGACAAGGCCAGCTGATCCGAGCTGGCTGTACGTGCCCGCGGACCCGATGCTGAGGGAACACGCGGCCTCGGTCGAACAGGAGCTCACCCATGCCCTCAGACGGGATCAGGGCGATGGCGAGGCGCTGGAGCTCGAGCGGCTCCAGCGAGTGGAGACCGAGCGCGGCGAGGCGCCGGCGTTCGTGCCCCTGAGCGCCGACGTGGCCCCGCAGATGAGCCTGTTCGGGCCGCCCCCAAGCGCGCCGGCGATCCCTTGGAGTTCATCGCCGGCCGGAACCGCGAGCATCCCCGCCGCGGTCCCGGACCCCGGCGATCCAGTCATCCCGGCCTTCGAGCGGCGGGCGATGCTGCGCGACGAGCGCCACCGGCTGGTCTCGGAGGTGCGACGCCGCGATGGCGCCAGCCACCGGGAGATCAACGCCTGGCTGAACCGCAAGCTGGGAATCGCGAGCGTCGATGAGGCGACGCTCGCCGACCTGCAGCGGTCAGTGGACCTGCTGGTGGAGAAGCTGAGCGGGAAGCGCTGAGCCTGACGCCCGCGCGCCTCAGCTGCCGCCCGAGCCGCCGCCGCTACCCGAGGGGCTGTTGCCGCCAGAGGAGCTTCCGCCGCCTGAGGAGCTTCCGCCCGAAGAGCTGCTGCCGCTTCCGCCCGAGGAGGAGCTGCCGCTCCCGCCCGACCGGCTGCGACTGCCCGACGAGGGTGAGGCGGAGCTGCTCCGGCGCGAAGCCGAGCTGCCGGAACCCCGCGAGGACGAGCCGGAAGCTGAGCTGCGGGACGACGAGCCCGAACTGCGTGACGACGAGCCCGAACTGCGTGACGACGAGCCCGAGCTGCGCGACCGCCCCGACGAGGAGCCGGAGCTCGAGCTGCGCGATCCGCTCGCCGACGAGCTCGACCGCCGCGAGCTGCCTGACCCCGAGGAGCTGCTGCGGGAGCGGCTGCTGCTACTGCGCCGCGTAGACGTCGTGCGCTGGTCACGCGGAACCTCGGCCCGCACGAGCTCCTTGACAAGACGCGTGAGCTCCGCGTCCAGGAACTTCGCCATCCGCTCCTCGTCACGGCGGATGCTCTTGGCCAGCTGCGCGGTCTCCTTGTCACCGACCGCGGTGGCGAAGGTCTCCAGGCGGTTGTAGATGGCGATCTCGACGTGCTCCTCGCGCAGCTCCTCCTGAGCGTTGCGCAGATGAGTCTCGGATTGATCGCTGACGGCGGCGCGTGCGGTTCCGACCTGACCCTTGACCGCGGCCACGGCCTTCCCGGCGACCTCGCCGACGGCGGCCGGGACCCCCGGCAGGCTCGGCCCGGAGTTCCGCCTCCCACCGAGGGCCTTGATGCGCGCCGCGACCCGGCGCTTGTGGTCCTTGGTCTCGGTCAGGTGGGCGCGGAGGCGCTTCTTGTAGGCCTGCTTCTGGGTCAGCGCGATGTGGGCGGTGAGGTCAGCCTCGAGCTCGACCTCCTTGGTGTGAGCCTCGCTCAGCCACTGCACCAGCTTCGTGTCACGTTCATTGAGTGTCTTGTCATCGGCCATTGGCTTGCTCCTTATGTCGTGGGATCGGCTGCCGCCGGGCGGTTGCCACTGTCGCTCTTCATGCCCCGCTCCACCGCCGTCAGGATGGTCGAGCGGTTCCGGTTGACGCGCTCGTAGAGATCAACTGCTGCCAGCTCCGCCGCGGAGGCCTCGCCGATGCGGGCGATCACATCCTGGGCGTTCAACTGCGCATACCCCTCCCACGGCTCATCCACCGTCACCTGCGCTCCGGCGCCGTCCTGCGCGCCCGGCTCCGCGAAGGACTCCACGAGCACCGGCTCCTCGGAGACGTGGGGCGGCTCCGGGACCGCCGGTGCCGCTGAGGCCGCCCGAGGCTCGGGCACTCTGTCGATCGCCTCCTGAGCCGCGACCTGAGGTGGGGCCTGGACGGGTTTGGCCATCGATCGCGGATCCGCCCCCGGGGTCGCTTCAGCGGTCCGATTCCCCCCGGCCGGCGCCGGGGTTGCCTCGCTGCGCTCCTGCGCCTCGTGGCTCGGCTCCTCCCGCTCGGGCGGCGACTCGTTGCTTCCCGGCCGCACCGCCTGCACGGCGAACGCCGCCAGTCCGGCGGCGCGCTCGGAGACCTGCACGCCACCGCGCACCGTCAGCCGTGCAGCGCGCAGGCCGAGACGAATCGGCAGGGTGAGCAGGGCGCCGGTCATGCCACGCGTAATACCCCCAGCTTCGAAACTCAACCGAGGGCAGCGCATCGTTTCGTCCTGCAGTGCGGTGCGGGAGGGACGAGACGCGCGCATGCCGCGCGGGTACGCTGTCGGGCAACGCAGGCTGAGGCAATTTTCAAGGGGAGGAGCACGCGATCGTAGACATCGATCCCAAGTCGATTCTGGGCAGCGCGACCAAGCTCGTCGAGCGCTTCGGCGACGAGGCCTACTTCGCCGCGCTGTGCATTCGTAGCGGCGTCATCGGCCCCGAGCTTCCACACCGTGCCGCCCAACTGGTGCTGGGCTTCGAGTGCTTCGGGATGCTGGGCGGGGCGGCAGTCGCCGCGGGCATCCGCCATCGCGATCGCGTGGCGATCATCGACGAGCGCGGCCAGCTCACCTACAAGGACCTCGATCGCCGCACCAACGCCCTGGCCAACGCCTGGCGTGAGCAGGGGCTGGAGCCCGGCGAAGGCGTGGCCATCCTGGCGCGCAACCACCGTGGCTTCCTGGAGTCGATGTTCGCGGCGGCCAAATGCGGCGCTCGCATCATCCTGCTCAACACCTCCTTCGCCGGGCCGCAGATCCGCGAGGTGGCCGAGCGGGAGGGCACCCATCTGCTCGTTCACGACGACGAGTACGGCGAGATGCTCGACGGAGTGGATGTCGACCACGGCACGTGGCGCGCGTGGACCGATGACGAGGACGCGGGTGAGGGCACGCTCGAGGGGCTGATCCGCAACAGCTCCGCCGAGGCGCCGCCCAAGCCGGGCGAGGCTCCTCGCATCACGATCCTGACCAGCGGCACTACCGGCACGCCCAAGGGGGCACCCCGCTCGGAGCCGCGATCGCTGGCGCTGATCGGCGGCCTGCTCAGCAAGGTCCCGTTCCGCGCGCGTGAAACGACGGAGATGTGCGTGCCCATGTTCCACGCGCTGGGCTTCGCGCAGACGCTGATCGGGGTCGCGCTCGGCTCGACGCTGGTCGTGCGGCGGCGCTTCGATCCGCACGAGACCCTCGACAGCCTCCAGGAGCACCGCGCCAGCGCGATGGTCGTGGTGCCGGTGATGCTCCGGCGGATGGTCGACCTCGGTGTCGCCGAGGTACGTGACCTTTCTCCGCTGAGGATCATCTTCGTCAGCGGCTCGGCCCTGGGCACGGATCTGGCCGAGCGCTCCATGGAGGCCTTCGGCCCGGTGGTCTACAACCTGTACGGCTCGACCGAGGTGGCCTACGCCACCATCGCCACGCCGGAGGACCTTGAGGCCGACTCGGCCTCGGTGGGCAAGGTCGTGCGTGGCTCGGTGGTGAAGATCCTCGGGGACGACGACGAGGAGCTGCCCGAGGGGGAGAGCGGACGGATCTTCGTGGGCAACTTCTCGCAGTTCGAGGGCTACACCGGCGGTGGTGGCAAGGACACGGTGCAGGGGCTGATGGCCTCGGGCGACGTCGGCCACTTCGGCGAGCAGGGAAGGCTCTACATCGACGGCCGGGACGACGAGATGATCGTCTCGGGCGGCGAGAACGTCTTCCCCGCGGAGGTCGAGGAGCTGCTCTGCACCCACGAGAACATCGAGGAGGCCGCGGTGCTCGGCGTCGACGACGAGAAGTTCGGACAGCGGCTCAAGGCCTACGTCGTCCAGCACGACGGTGGCGAGCTCAGCGAGGAGGACGTCCAGGGCTTCGTCAAGGAGAACCTGGCCAACTACAAGGTCCCCCGCGAGGTGGTGTTCATCGACGAGCTGCCGCGCAACCCGACGGGCAAGGTCCTCAAGGGTGAGCTGGAGGACGGCGGCGAGGACTCCGAGGACGAGCAGGGATCAGGCGACGACGAACACGGGTACGACGACGAACACGGTTCCGGCGAGAAGCAGAACTCGCGCGGCAAGCAGGAGTCCGAGGCGTAGACTCGCCCACCGTGCTGATCCTGCCCCCCGGTCACGCCCAGCAGGTGGCGGCCGGCCGCCGCTTCTCGGTGCGGGAGCGGTGGATGGTGGGTTCGGTGCTGAGCGTCGTGGCGGCCCTGGCCGTGGTGCTGGTCATCTCTCTGGCCACCGCCGGCCACTCCAGTGGCAACGGCTGCGTCGAGGTCAACCTTCCCTTCTCGATGGGGGGGCAGGAGCTGTACCGCTGCGGACGCTCCGCCAAGACGCTGTGCTCCGCCGCGGGCAGAGCCGGGGGCTTCACCGGCGCCGCCGCCCAGGCAGTAGCCACGCAGTGCCGCAAGGCCGGTCTGCGGCCCGGGGCCCAGGGGTAGGCCGTTGTCCGATCCGGCGGCCTTCCGAGCGCAGTTCCCCGTCTGCGAGCGCGTGTCCTACCTGAACGCCGGCACCGAGGGGCCGCTGCCACGCCAGGCCGGCGCGGCCGCCCGGGAGCGGCTGGAGCTGGAGGTGACGCACGGGCGCGTCGGGCGCGAGTACCTCGACGGCGTGATGGAGCTCGCCGACCAGGTCCGAGGCGGGTACGCCGGGGTGCTCGGCTGCGACCCCGCCGAGGTGGCGCTGACGGGCTCGACCACCGACGGAGTCAACACCGTGATCGCGGGGCTGCCCCTGGGGTCCGGCGAGGAGATCCTCACCAGCGACGAAGAGCATCCCGGACTGCTGGCGCCGCTCGGGCGGGCGCAGCTTCGTCCCGGCGTGAAGGTCAGGATGGTCCCCTTCGCCGAGCTGGCGGGCGAGGTGAGCGCAGCGACGAAGCTGGTCGCGTGCTCGCACGTCTCCTTTGTCAGCGGCCGGGTGGCGGATACGGCCGCACTGCAGAGCACCGGTGTCCCGATCCTGCTCGATGCGGCGCAGTCGATCGGCGCCGTCCCCGTCGACATCCATCGGCTGGGCTGCGACTTCTACGCCGCCTCCGGCCAGAAGTGGCTGTGCGGACCGGAGGGCAGCGGCTGCCTGTGGGTACGCCCGGAGCGCCTCGACGAGCTGCTCGTCCCCTGGCCCGGGTATGGCTCCCTGGATGATCCCGAGCGGGCGCTGGAGCTCGTGCCCGCGGCGGGGGCCAAGCGCCTGGACCACGGCTTCCCCGTCGGGTTGCGCAGCGCCTGGGCGCTGGCCTCGTTGCAGGTCTTCGAGCAGGCCGGGTGGTCCTGGGTGCAGCAGCGGGCCGGCTCGCTGGCGGCGGATCTGGCGCAGCGACTGCGTGAGCGCGGGCTGCAGGTGGCCCCGCGCGGTGACTCGACCCTCGTGTCCTGGAAGGCGCAGGACCCGCAGGGCGACCTGGAGCGCCTCCTGCGCGAGGGCATCGTCGTGCGCACGATCCCGGAGCGGGACCTGATCCGCGTCTCGGTCGGCGCCTGGTCCTCCGAAGAGGAGCTGCAACGGCTGGTCGAGCTGGCCGCGCCCTGAGCGCCCCCTCACCCCTCGCCGACGCGGTGGGCGTGGGTGTAGACGTTGACCCGATCACCGCGGGCAAAGCCGCACAGCGTCAGCCCGCGGTCCTGCGCGACCTCGATCGCCAGCGAGCTCGGCGCTCCCACCCCCACCAGCAGCGGGGCGCCGGCCACCGCCGCCTTCTGCACCAGCTCAAAGGACAGCCGGCCGCTGACGCACAGGATCCGCTCACCCAGGGGGACCAGTCCGTCGAGCAGGGCCCGCCCGATGACCTTGTCCATGGCGTTGTGGCGCCCGACATCCTCACGCGCGCACAACAGCGCTCCGCCGGGATCGAAGAGGCCGGTGGCATGGAGGCCTCCGGTCTGCTGGAAGGTGGGCTGCTCCAGGCGTTCAGGGAGCGCGGCGAGCACCCCACGGGCGAGGACCGGACCGCGGGGCAGCGGCCGGCTGTTCACCGCGACCTCCTCCAGCGCGCCCTTGCCGCACACCCCGCAGGAGGAGGCGGTGTAGAACCGGCGCCGGACCGGGTCGCGCAGCAGGGGCCCGGCGACCTCGATCGTGTTGGCGGCTAGGTCCTGGCTCAGGCCGGCGACCCGCGGGGTGTCGATCAGGCCCTCGGTGAGCAGGAATCCGAGCGCCAGCTCCTCGTCGTGTCCCGGTGTGCGCATCGTCACCGCCAGTGGCTCTCCGTCCACGCGGATCTCCAGCGGCTCCTCGACGGCCACAAAGTCCTCGCGGCCGTCGTGGCGAACCTTGACCCAGGCGCGGGTCATCGCGTTGGCGTTCTCGGTCGCAGCGGCATCGAACTTCATTGTCCCTGCGCGCACGCCTACTCCACGACATCTCACGGCACCGGCACGGCGAGGATGGCCGCGGTCGGGCTCGTGGATGGGAATACCCTCAGGCTCAGTCGAAGAAGAACCCCGTGCGGCGGTGGCTGGCGAGGATCCCCGCGATCGACACCACGATCGCGCCCCCGGCCAGGACTCCCGCGGCGGGACGGGGCAGCACGTCCACCGCGGCGGCGAGCATGACGAGCACGAACGGGCCGCAGGCCGCGGCGTAGCGCGCCAGCATCAGATGTCCCCAGAAGGCGTGTCCTCCGGCGGCGCTCAGCGCCACCAGGGTGAGCGGACCCCCGGCTGCGATCGTCAGGCGGCCATGGAGGAACCGTGCTGGCCAATCAGCAATGGCACCAGCGCGAGCACCAGGAGCAGGCAGCAGCCGACGTAGGCCCACCGCCAGGTCCGGGGCACCCGGCTCCGGGTCAGCAGCCATGCGCACAACGGCACGATCGCCAGTGCGGCCAGGTAGTGCATCAGCAGGCAGAGCAGCGATGCCGACCAGGACCCACTCGTGCAGCAGCAGGAAGTATCCCGGCGGGGTGATCTCGATGCTGCTCAGCGCGTGCACGAAGTGCGCCCGGGGCTGGGTGGCCACGTTGACGCTCTGTACCTCGTCCACGTACAGGCTGGAGGAACCCAGCTGCCAGAGGAAGTTCCAGGCAGCGATCGCCGTGAGGCCCAGCAGCTGGAGCCGGGGGAGCCAGCGCTGGCGCTCGAGCCTCACCGCGCCTGACGATAGCGCCCAGCGCGGCCGCTCCGGGCGCTGTTGGCACTTCGCCAAGAGTGCTATTTTGGCGCTCCTGCCGCCGCAACGGGCGCACCGCCCGCCGGGCCCCGCGAGCAAGCTCATCCGAAAAGGAGCCGAAAGACGAAATGGCCGCCACCGAAGCGTTGGTCTTCGACGCGATCCGCACCCCCCGAGGCAAGGGCAAGGTGAACGGGTCGCTGCACACCGTCAAGCCGGTCGACCTCGTCGTCGGGCTGATGCACGAGACGCTCGTGCGCAACCAGCAGCTGGACCCCAAGACCGTCGACGACGTCGTCCTGGGCTGCGTCTCGCCGGTCGGTGACCAGGGGGCGGATGTCGCCAAGACAGCCTCGATCAAGGCCGGGCTGCCCGACACGGTGGCCGGGGTACAGCTCAATCGCTTCTGCGCCTCCGGGCTGGAGGCGGTCAACATCGCTGCCCAGAAGGTCGCCTCGGGCTGGGAGGACCTGGTGCTGGCCGGCGGCGTGGAGTCGATGTCCCGGGTGCCGATGGGCTCCGACGGCGGAGCCTGGGCGATGGATCCCGAGACCAACTACGACACCTCGTTCGTCCCGCAGGGGATCAGCGCCGACCTGATCGCGACCGTGGAGGAGTTCAGCCGGGAGGACGTCGACGCCTATGCGGCGCAGTCCCAGCAGCGCGCCGCCACCGCCCAGGAGGAAGGCCGCTTCAGCGGTTCCGTGATCCCGGTGCGTGACATCAACGACAACCTCGTGCTGGATCGCGACGAGTTCATCCGCGCCGGGACCACGGTGGAGACGCTCTCCGGGCTCAAGCCCTCCTTCCAGATGATGGGCGAGATGGGTGGCTTCGACGCCGTGGCGCTGCAGAAGTACCACTGGGTCGAGAAGATCGAACACGTCCACACCCCGGGCAACTCCTCGGGGATCGTCGACGGCGCCTCGCTGATGCTGATCGGCAACGAGGAGACCGGACGCCGGCAGGGCCTCACGGCGCGCGCGCGGATCCTGGCCACCGCCGTCTCCGGTGCCGACCCGACGATCATGCTCACCGGTCCCGCCCCCGCCAGCCGCAAGGCACTGGCCAAGGCCGGAGTGAATGCCGAGGACCTCGACCTGGTCGAGATCAACGAGGCCTTTGCGGCGGTCGTGCTGCGCTTCGTCAAGGACATGGGACTCGACATGAGCAAGGTCAACGTCAACGGCGGCGCCATCGCCATGGGGCATCCGCTGGGAGCCACCGGCGCGATGATCCTGGGCACGCTGATCGACGAGCTGCACCGCACCGGTGGCAGGTACGGCCTCGCGACGCTGTGCGTCGGCGGCGGCATGGGAATCGCGACGGTCCTGGAGGCCATCTGACATGAGTGAGAGCACCACCATCCGCTGGGAGCAGGAAGAGGACGGCATCGTCGTACTCACGCTCGACGATCCGAGCCAGTCGGCCAACACCATGAACCAGGCCTACAAGGACTCCATGGCCGCCACCGTGGACCGGCTCGAGGCCGAGAAGGAGGGGATCACCGGCGTCGTGATCACCTCGGCCAAGAAGACCTTCTTCGCCGGCGGCGATCTCAACGACCTGATCAGGGCCACCAAGGCCGACGCGCCGCAGATCGCGCAGGAGGGGCGAGAGATCAAGCGCCAGCTGCGCCGCCTGGAGACGCTCGGCAAGCCGGTTGTGGCGGCGATCAACGGGGCCGCGCTCGGCGGCGGCCTGGAGATCTGCCTGGCCTGCCACCACCGGATCGTCGTCGACGATCCCAAGGCCATCGTCGGCTTCCCGGAGGTTCAGCTCGGTCTGCTCCCGGGCGCCGGCGGAGTGGTGCGCACGGTGCGGATGCTCGGCATCGCCGACGCGCTGCTGCAGCTGCTGATGCAGGGCCAGCGGCACCGGCCGGCCAAGGCGCTGGAGCTCGGCGTGGTTGACGAGGTCGTGGATTCACCCGACAAGCTGATCCCCGCGGCCAAGGCGTGGATTCAATCCCGCTCGGGCGAGGAGCCCGTGGTCCAGCCGTGGGACGTCAAGGGCTACAAGATCCCGGGTGGCACCCCCAGCAATCCCAAGCTGGCCCAGAATCTACCCGCCTTCCCCGCCAACCTCCGCAAGCAGCTGAAGGGCGCTAACTACCCCGCCCCCCACCACATCATGGCCGCGGCCGTGGAGGGCGCGCAGGTCGACTTCGACAACGCCATCGAGATCGAGGGCCGCTACTTCGTGGACCTCGTCACCGGCCAGGTGGCCAAGAACATGATTCAGGCGTTCTTCTTCGACATGCAGCGTGTGGGCGGCGCGCGCGGCCGCCCGGAGGGGATCGAGCCGTTCAAGCCGGCCAAGATGGTCGTGCTCGGCGCTGGGATGATGGGCGCCGCCATCGCCTACGTCTCGGCCAAGGCCGGGATCGAGGTCGTGCTCAAGGACGTCTCGCAGGAAGCCGCAGATCGCGGCAAGGCCTATTCGGTCACCTTGACGGGGAAAGCCGTCTCCCGCGGGCGCTCCACGCAGGAGCAGGCCGACCAGCTGCTGGCGCGGATCACCCCGACGGCCGATCCGGCCGACGCCGCCGGCGCGGAGGTGGTGATCGAGGCCGTGTTCGAGGACCCCAAGGTCAAGGCCCAGGTGTTCTCGGACATCGGGCCGCACCTGGCCGACGGGGCGCTGCTGGGATCCAACACCTCGACGCTGCCGATCACCGAGCTCGCCGAGGGCGTGTCCCGCCCGGAGGAGTTCATCGGCCTGCACTTCTTCAGCCCGGTGGACAAGATGCCGCTGCTGGAGATCATCAAGGGCGAGCGGACCAGTGAGGAGACCCTGTACCGCTCGCTGGACGTGGCCAAGCTGATCAAGAAGACCCCGATCGTCGTCAACGACAGTCGTGGCTTCTTCAGCAGCCGCGTGATCGGGACCTTCATCAACGAGGGGATCGCGATGCTGACCGAGGGCGTGCCGGCCCCCAGCATCGAGCAGGCCTCTTCGCAGGCCGGCTACCCCGCGCCCGTGCTCCAGCTCTCCGACGAGCTGAACCTCAAGCTGATGCGCAAGATCCGCAATGCCGCCAAGGAGGCCTCCAGCGGCTCCGGCGGCTCCAGCGGCTCCAGCGGCTCCAGCGGCTGGGATGCGCATCCCTCCGAGACGGTCATCGACCGGATGCTGGACGAGCACGACCGGCCCGGGCGGCTGGAGGGCAAGGGCTTCTACGAGTACGTCGAGGGCAAGCGGACCCGCCTGTGGCCGGGGCTGCGCCAGGCGTTCCCCCCGGTGGAGGATCCCGGGTCGATCTCACTGCTCGATCTGGAGGAGCGAATGATGTTCGCCGAGGCGATCGAGTCGATCAAGTGCCTCGACGAGGGCGTGATCGAGTCCGTGGCCGACGCCAACATCGGCTCGATCCTGGGGATCGGGTTCCCCGGCTGGACCGGCGGCGTGCTCCAGTACGTCAACGGCTACGAGCACCCTGATCACGGCTCGGGCCCGGCGGCGTTCGTGTCCCGCGCGCGAGAGCTGGCCGAGCGCTACGGCGAGCGCTTCACCCCGCCGGCCTCGCTGGTGGAGAAGGCCGAGCGTGGCGAGCGCTACCTGGACGAGGTGCCCGTGCCGGCGTAGGGATGGTTCTGGGCCGGCGGCACCGGGTAGCTGCGACCGATGTCAAAGCTCACCGTAGGCACAGAGAACACCAACGACATCGACCTCCACTTCGACGACCATGGCAGCGGCGACCCGGTCGTCCTGATCCACGGCTCGCTGATCGAGCACCTAGACCTGCGGGACATCGCCGAGTTCGCCTCCCCCAAGGGCACCCACGACTGCATCGAGGCCTTCTCCTACACCGACTTCCGCGGCGACCTGGAGCGCTTCGACCCTCCCACGCTGGTGATCCACGGGGACTCGGATGCGATCGTCCCCTTCGAGGTCTCCGGCAAGCGCACGCACGAGTCGATCTCGGGCAGCGAACTGGCCCTCATCGAGGGGGGCCGCACGCGTTGAACGCCACCCACCCCGAGGAGTTCAACCGAGCGCTGCTGGAGTTCCTGGGGCGATAGCGCGAATGCCGCGCCGGGTGATGCCCCAGGTTGGCGGCGCTGTCACCGTGATGCACCTGGACGCGAGCATCGACGGCGTCGTCAGCGAGGTGCTCGAGGGGGGGCGCCGGCTTCTGGTGGATACCGAGGACGGCGAGCGGACCGAGTTCGTGCTCCGCGGAGCGACGGCGACCTTCACCGCCCAGGCGGAGAGCGCCTGGCCGCGGCTGCGCTTCAGCGAGCCGGACTGAGGCCTCGAGCGTGTTTCGCCCTTCCATCCAGGACGTGCGGCGTGCCACATTAGTAGTATGCTTGTGGCATGGCGCGCGTGAGGGTCAGCACGACCGTAGATCAGGGATTACTCGCGACCGCGCGGCAGGCGCGCGCGGGGTTGACGGACTCTGCGCTCATCGACGAGGCACTCGCCGCCCTCTTGGCGCGGCACCGCAAGGTCGAGATCGACGCTGCCTACGCCGCCTATGACGAACACCCCCTCCACGAGGTCGACGATTGGGGAGATCTGGCGTCATTTCGCGTGGCTGCCGGCCTGTCGTGATCGGGCTGCCGGCACGAGGTGAGGTCTGGTGGTGCGAGCTCGCTGAGGTCGGCCGGCGGCCGGTTGTGGTGCTTTCCCGAGACGCTGCGATTCCGCGACTGCGGCGGGTGCTGATCGGTCCGTGTACGACCACGATCCGCGGCATCCCCAGCGAGGTCGTGCTCGAGCCCGGCGAGGACCCGATCCCGCGGACATCGGTCGTCAACCTCGATTCAGTCGAGAGTGTTTCGGTCGGGGTCCTCGTTGAACGCCTCGGCCGCCTTGATGACGATCGCATGCGTCGGATCTGTGGCGCGCTCGAAGTGGCGGTGGCGTGTTCAGCCTGAGTGCTTGCGGGCTGGCAGCCCCAGTTGCTCCAGGCTGCCGCGCAGCTGCTCGGGCGAGCGAAAGTGGATCGTCCGCATCCCCACCGCCGCCGCAGTGCCGAGGTTGGCGAGCGAGTCATCGATCATCACCGTGGCCCAGGGGTCCAGGGCGAACCGTGACAGCAGCCGCCGGAAGATCTCCGGGTCGGGCTTGACCACCCCCTCCTGGAAGGAGGCGACGGTGCCGGTGAACCATCGCATGAACGGATAGCGCTCCATCCGGCGGGGAAATGTTTCCCGCTCCATGTTGGTGAGCGCGTAGCACGGGATGCCCGCACCCAGCAGCTCGGCGAGGATCTCGACGCTGCCCTGTATCTCCCCGCCTTCCATCTCCTCGCTGCGTTGACCCCAGGCGAGGATCAGCTCCTCCTGGCCCGGATGGCGAGCGGCCAGCTCCGCGGAGGACTGCGCAAAGGGCACACCGCGGTCGTTTCCGGCATGCCACTCCGGCGTGCAGACCTCGGCCAGGAAGCGCTCCATCTCGGCTTCGTCTCGGAACAGCTTGCCGTAGAGGTAACGGGGGTCCCAGTCGAGCAGCACGCCGCCGATGTCAAAGACGACGGTGTCCGGTTCCTTGTGCTCAACGGACCGGATCGTGCCAGCCCGGTGCCGCGCCTGTGGGAACTCCGTGCGACTGAAGAACACCTGCCGGGGGCGAGCGCTCATCACGCGGCTACAGGTGCGGGGCGATCAACGAGAGGTCAGCAGGGCCGAGGCGATCGGATGCTGTCTTGCGCTGGTGCCAGAACGGATAGAGCAGGGGCGGCCGGCTGACCTCCTCCAGGCGCGTCCGCTCGGCGGCGCTCAGCTCCAGGGTGGCGGCGGCGAGGTTGTCCTCCAGCTGCTCGTCGG
>JAABUZ0100005068.1_pt1 | contig 17611 bp, 14 predicted proteins | sample 5562091 | NCBI WGS metagenome assembly JAABUZ01 (sample SAMN12813069, study PRJNA571459) | rock metagenome | isolation source: Antarctica rocks | place: Antarctica: Victoria Land, Linnaeus Terrace sud | collected 2015-12-21
CTGCAAGTCGCCGTAAATGGCGGAGCTGGAAGCGAAGCAGATCCGGCCCATGCCGTACTCGTCCATGACCTTGAGAGTGTTGAACGTTGTCATGAACGTGTCGCGCAAATCAACATCCGGGTCACGCACGCCAGCGGGAATATCGGAATTCGCCGCCAGATGCCAGACTTCCGTGATGGTTTCCGGTTTGGCTACGTCCTCCATGGCGAGGCGATAATCAGTCAGGTCCGCCATTTCAACGCGGCGGAAAGTGAACTTGGGATGCGGGAGCCAAGCTTCCAAGTTCGCGAGCGAACCACGCGAGAGGTTATCGATGGAGATGACGGCCTCCCCCGAGGAAAGCAAGCGTCCAATGAGAGTCGCGGCGACAAATCCGGCGCCGCCGGTTACAAGAACAGCCATTTTGTTATTTCAAGACGAGAAAGCCATCAATACCGGTATCGGCCAGCGCGCAAAGCTTCGATGCCGCCCGCTTCCCGCGCCGCCGTACGAAGATAGGCCCGTGAGGCACGCGCTTCTTTATAGGCCGCTTCGAACTTCATAAAACGCGCATAGCGCCGCCGTAGTATGTCTTCCGAAGCCAGCAGATGAAAGCGGAGTTGAGGCCTTTCTCCTTGAGCCAGGCGGACAAATTCCGCGACGCGCTCCACGTGAACCGATACCGTGATGACTTCAAGATCGCGCAGCTTCCGTTCGGCGGCAAGACGAGCACATTCGAAGATATCATCCTTCGTATTCCGATTCTGCGCGAGCACCACCATTTCACAATCTTCCGCCCGCGCGCGACGCCGGAAGACTTCAGACAGGATGAAGCCCTCCGTCAAAAGCGGCGCGGCGCGGGACAAGTAGGCAGGGCGACCAGCGGCAAAGACAATCACGGGCAGTCGATGAGGAAGGAGCCGGCATTGCTTCCAGCGTTCACAGAGCGCAAGAACGTTGGCGTTGGCGCCCGCAATCAGAGAATTGTTGTCGTTCATGCTTGCGTCACGCTTTCGATAACCGGTATGGCGTCCCTGGTCATCCACGGCTTCAATGTAGCGGGTGGGACGCCAGCGCTCGCCTGCGCTGGTCTGAACCCGCTCAATTCCCCGCCCCAGCGCGCAGATCACATCGGGCGCGGAGTTGTTCGCGTGGGTCGTTTGTTTCGGAATCCGCATGAGCAACAACTGGTTCACTAACTGGAAAAGTCAGAATGCGTAGCCGACCGATGCCTGAAATGTCCGGGGCGCAACAAAATGCGTTCCGCTGAAGGTGGAAAGGAAGTTATAGAGGGACAGTTTGTTCGTAAGATTCGTGACGGTGAAGCGGAGCGTCACTCTTCGCCGGTCCTCGCTTTTCAGTAGGTTGTCCGTTCCCACGGCGATATCGAACAGATTTCTGGATTTCACCCGGTCTGGATGATGATCGTCGTTTTCGCTTCCGGTTTGCGGCAAGGTGAGCAGCGTCGATTTTCCCGCGCCATTGCAACTGGTAATCGGAGACTGCAACGTTGCGGCAACTCCATCGCAGGAGAATCCAATGTCTACCTGCTGGGCTGGCGTCAGGGCCGTTACAGCGGCAACGTCCGGCACGCCGCTGACCACCAACCCGCTGTCAAATCGCCAGATGAAGTCGAACCATGGACCATCGTTTCGATATTGGTAGCGCAAGTTCGTGGTCTGCTGGAATGCCTGATCGTGATCGATGCGGAATACGCTGTAGTTTGCGGCCGTTCCCTGGAAGATCAGTCCACCCACTTCAGGCGGAAAGTAGCGGGCGCGCGTATGCCCGAACGTGGTGTACGCCTGAAAGCCGTGAACGTTCGTGGTGCTGATGCGCCCCGTCACGCCGTCGAGTTTCGAATTGTGCCAGGCAATGGGGAACGTGATCGGCGTATTGAAAAGGACATCGAAATCATAAGCATTGTGAGTGTACTTCCAAAAGTAATCGCCGTCGATCAGCACGTGCTTGCCGATCCTTTGCTGAAAACCGACGTTAAACTGGTTGCGAAAACCCGGTTCGATGGGAATGCTCCCGTTGGCGCCAAAGGCGTTCTGCGCCAAGCCTCCCGCCCCGGTGACGCTGGAAAGCAGCAGGTTCTCATTAAATGGGGTTTCAAACGTCCGGGAATAAGCCGCGCGGAACACCGTGCCTGTTGATTTCAACAGATAGGAAAGGCCGAGCCTCGGTTGAACGCCGTTTTTGGAAACGAGCCCGTTGTACTGGTCATCACGAAGGCCGGCAGTCACGTTTAAATTGCCGAGAGTAATTTGGTCCGTGGCGTAGAAAGCCGCTTGATTGACATTGTGTTTCGCGCGAAAGTCGAAAAGCCCTCCGCCACGCGTTAAATCGTAGGGCACCAATCCTGGGAGCAGGCCGGGGTTCGCTCCATAGGACGGATTGACGGCACCGCACGCATTGGGATCTGTGACGCCGGGCAGGTCCAAGGCATTTCCGTTTGCATCCAGGCATACGGGATTATAAGTTGGGTCCGTGACGCCCAATGCGAAGTTCTCCAGCAATCGCGTTTGCTGTACTTGCGTTCCGAATTTCACGTTGTGTCTCCCACGAACCGTCGCGATATCGGCTTTGGTGCCGTAGTTCGTCAAGAAGCGGGTTTGTGATTCAGTGACCGGCGTATCGTCAAACGGGTCACGGCTTCCGTAATAATTGACCTGATCCCGGCGGCTCCACGCGTTTACGGTTAAAAGGGTTTTTCCGCTAAAGGTGTGCTGATAACCGGGCGCCACGTTCCATGTCAGGACGCGCTGTTTCTGATCCTGCGTCAACTGGTCGTAGCTGTTCGGGACTTGAAACCAGTTCCGCGCGACAAAGAGGTTCAAATGAAATGCGTCCCGGCCATTCGGCTGATAATCCAGCCGGTCGAAGACGTTCTCGTTGTTTCCGATGTCACGAATCGGAAGAAATTCCGGGGTGTCGAGAAAATGGCCCGTGCGAATCCCATTGACCGCGATGAAATTGCCCAGTTTCGGACCGCCGTATCCGAACGTCGCGTTCTCTCCCCAGGTTCCAAATGAACCCCAAAATGTCTCGATGCTGCCAAACGGCTGTTTTGCGCCCAGCGCTGATTTCGTCACGGCGTTGACGACCAAGCTGGACTTGTCACCATACTCCGCGTCGGGCGCGCCGGTGATCAGTTCCATGCTCTGAACAGCGTTGGCGGGCAGTTGTGTCGAGAAGACCTTGCTCTGCTGATCGCTGATCGTTTGGCCGTCAATGACAAAACTGACCTGAGCGTGATCGCCCAAAGGATGAAAGAAGCCGTTGGCATCCGAAGCCGTGCCTCCAGTGCTGTAGTTGATGATGCTGCTTAATCCAGCGGCGGGATCGAACGTGGGCAGCTTCGAGAAAAGCCCGGAATCGGCGTCGATGTGGGCGGACGACTCGTTCTCGACCAATCCGCCCGCGGCTTCCACCGTCACAGTCTGGTTTGATCCAGTCAATTGCAATAGGACGCTTACTTGCATGGGAACAGCCGTTCGGATATCGATTTCCTGTTTGACGACGGCGAACCTGGCGGCGTTTGACGTTAATTCGTAGCTGTTAAAGGGGACATTGTTGAATCGGAACTCGCCCTTGGAATCGGAATCGACAGTCTGACGATATCCGGTGACCCGGTTGAGAATTTCGACGTGAGCTCGTGGGACCACCGCTTTGGCTGGGTCGAGGACAATGCCTCCCACTGTGCCGCTGCTGATGGATTGACCACACAAATAAAAACAACTGGCCAAAAAAGCACACCAGAAAATACTGGCAAATCTGCAAGACATAGTTCTCTCCTAAAAAGTTGACCAAAAAAGAAAGCAGGCCCTAGTACAGGCTCAGAACCGCGAAGGCGGCCCGGAGCAGCACAGAGCAACAGCAGCAAAGGTAAAGGAGAAAACTAGGCAGGCGGAGCCCGCGAGGACTGCGAAGCAGGGCGTTGATAATGAACGAATAAGAAATCCTGGCGATGAATGCGCCACGCCACCACGCTTCGCGGTTGTACCCGAACAACGGCAACGGCCCCAAGAACCGGAGTGTTACCAACGTGGCAGACCGGGCAACAGTGGCCGTCCGCATCATCATGCGGGTGCGCCGCTGAGGCAATCTGGACTCCGAGAAAGCCGAAAACCAAGCACAGGACCAGCGCCGTTCGCCAAGACCCAGCAGGATAGGGGAGTTTGATGCGCGAGCATCTTCGGTATGGCCATGGTAGCAGCTTTGCCGATGCAGCGTTTGTTTGACGCTAAGCAAATCATCGAGCGGTTGTCTGGTTCTGAAATTGCTTCAAGTCCGACTGCGGATGCAAGTCCATTCGATTGGTCGAATAGGGCCAAATGGTGATTTGCCCGAAAGGTTCTACCCACAAATGAACGTGCTTACTTTGCCCAAAACGTCGAAGCCTCTTGTTGCGGTGATGAATTTGTTCTACCGGCCTCTTGTGCGGCGCATCCTCGCCAAGCGAGCCAACAACGTAACTGTCAACGGTTGAGAGCGCCCAGCCGCGCAACCTGGAGTTAATTCAAATGAAGCGTGGCATTGCCTGCATGTCCGGCAGCTTTAGGAGTTTTCGTTCACGGCGTTCTACGCGCCTTCGAGGATGCGTCGTTTGCGGCGGACGCATACGCACGGCAGCGCTCAGAACTGTCAGCAAGGTAGAAAAGCGAGTATTCTAACGGACTGTCTTTTTGTTATACTCCGGTTTCCACCAACTAAGTCGTTGAGTTCAGTTTGGAGACTTCCTTTGATGCTGTTTCACGGCAGACGACTCGCTTTGTCTGCGAAAGCTCTTTTCTTTTTATTTTGCTGCGTTTCCGCCGTCCTTGCGCAATCCACCGGCGGCATTCAGGGCACGGTCACGGATGCAACAGGCGCGGTGATTCCGAATGCCGCTATTACCGTCAGCAGCGCCAGCACGGGCCAGAAACAAACGTTTAAAACAGATGACGCCGGATTGTACGCAGCGCCCTCCCTGCCGCCGGGCAATTATTCTGTTGAGGTTAAGGCGCCGGGGCTGCAAACCACGACCGCTTCCAATGTGATTGTGGCGGTCGGCACCACTGCCCGCCAGGATTTCGCCTTGAGCGTAGCGAGCGCCAGTCAAACGGTTGAAATTCAAGCTTCCACGCCTGTTATTGAAACAACCAGCGCTTCGCTCGGGACGGTGGTCAATCAGAAGACCGTGCAGGAGATCCCTTTGAATGGACGGCATTTTGTCGATCTCGCCCTGCTCGTGCCGGGAACAGTGACGCCGCCGCAAAACGGGTTTCTAACCTCACCTTTGCGCGGGCAAGGTACCAGCAGCTTCAACTCCGCCGGCGGGCGCGAGGACACCGTGAACTTCATGATTAACGGCGTTAACATGAACGATATTTCGCAGAACCAGATCACCTTTCAACCAACGGTCAACACCGTAGAAGAGTTCAAGATCGACAACTCGACGTTCAGCGCCGAATATGGCCGGAACTCCGGTTCCATTGTGAACATCGCCACGCGCGCCGGAACGAACCAGATTCACGGAGAAGCTTACGACTACCTTCGCAATAACGCCCTGGATGCGCGAAACTACGCCAATCAGGTAGGGATTCCACAGTCGCCGTTCAAGCGGAACCAGTTCGGCGGCGACGCCGGTTTTCCGATCAAAAAGGATAAGACCTTCCTGTTCTTGAGTTATGAAGAACTGATTCAGCGGCAAAGCCTTCCAATTAACACAACTGTGCTGACCGCCGATCAGCGAGCCCGAGCGGCGGCTTCCACCGATCCGATTATCAGAACGCTTCTGCCTTTGATTCCGGCGGCTAATTCCTCCACGAACATCTTCAACGGCAATGCGATTGCGCCCGTGAATCTTTATCAAGGCACCGCCAATTTCACGCATAGCTTCAGCGACGCGAACCGGTTTAACGCTTACTATGCCATGCAGCAGGATCAGCGCAACGAACCCACCACGCAAGGCAACAATCTGCCCACATTCGGAGATCTGCGCCATGGCGTGCGGCAGGTGCTGACCTTGACCGATACCCAGACCCTCAGCCCGACGCTGGTCAATGAAGCGCGGGTCGGGTTCAACCGCATCCATATCGTGTTTGCGGCGGAGAATACGTTGAACGCCGCTGCTTTGGGCATCAACAGCGGCGTGGACGCGCCGATTGGTCTACCGCAAATCAGCGTGACAGGCGCTTTCTCATTCGGCGGCATTGGCGGTTTCCCGCAAGGCCGCGGGGATGACACGATTATTGCGTCCGATACCTTGAGTTGGGTGCATGGCAAGCACAGCATCAAGTTCGGCGGCGAGTACCGTCAGGCCATTGCCGACAGCTTTGCTTATACGCCGGGAACTTTTAACTTCCCCAACGTGGCGGCGTTTCTGGCGGACCAAGCCAACTCCTTTACCGCGAACAGTTCCAACCGGTCCAGCCGTGTTTATATCTCTTCGGTGGGCGGCTTCGCGCAGGATGCGTACAAGGTTCTTCCCAACTTCACGCTGACCCTGGGCTTGCGGTATGACTGGAACGGCACGCCGACGGAAGCGGAGAGTCGCTTCGTGGTTTTCGACCCGGTTACCGCTTCTCTCCTGCATGTCGGGCAGAGCGGCGGCTTGGGGCATGCCTATAATCAGAGCGCTTTAAACTTTGAGCCGCGAGTTGGTTTTGCATGGGATTTGCGCGGCGACGGCAAGACGGTGATTCGCAGCGCCTACGCCATTTTCACGGATCAGCCGACTGCCGGACTGGTTACGGGATTGGTCGGCAACCCGCCGTATTCCAGACCGGTCACCTTTTCACCGACAACCGCTATTCCGTTTGTCAGCTTCTCGAATGCTTATTCACAGGCGGGCGGAAGCATTTCTCCGACTTCGGTGGCGCATAACTACAAGAACGCTAATGTGCAGTCGTGGAATTTCAACGTTGAGCAGCAGTTAGGCAATGATTACGGACTGACCGTGAGTTATGTCGGCAGCAAAGGCACCTATCTAAACTTGGCCCGTAACTATAATCAGCCGATCAACGGCGTCCGCCCTTACCGGACGATATCGGCCAGCAGTCCGCTGGGAGCGGGATTGCCTTTAAGCAACATCACGGTTTACGAGAGCGACGGGAACTCTTCGTATCAAGCTCTTTGGGTTACGCTGCAGAAGCGCTTATCCAAGGGCTTGCAGTTCACCGGTTCTTACACCTGGTCGAAATCCATTGACGTTAACTCACGGAACAATCAGGGCGTGGTGATTCAGGACAGCTACAACATCCGCGGAGACCGTGGACTGTCCGACTTCGACGCGCGCCATCGTTTTGTCCTGAGCACGGTCTATAATCTGCCGTTTCGCGGCAACCGGCTGGTGGAAGGATGGGAAGTGGCGCTGATTGAAACGCTCCAGAGCGGCAATCCGATTAACTTCCGCACTTCGAACACCTCCTTCACAGGAGTAGGGACGGTGCGGCCCAGCGTGACCGGCCCGGTGAGCACGGGTTTCAGCCCTGCTCTCAACGGGGCTGCCACTTATATTACCTATATACAGAACCCCGCTGCGACGTTTTACGCGCCCCTGAACGCCTTCGGGAACTTAGGGCGTAATGTCGTCATTGGTCCAGGTTTTTCGAATTTGGATTTCTCCCTGGTGAAGAACACCAAGATTTCCGAACGCCTGAACTGGCAGTTGCGCGCCGATGCCTTCGATCTGTTGAACCAGACAAACTTCGGCCAGCCTATCTCTACGCTCGGCCCCTCCACCTTTGGATTAATCAACAGCACGCGTTTTCCTACAGGCGACTCGGGCTCGTCACGCCAGTTGCAGCTAGCCCTGAAGCTGATTTTCTGAGAGCTGTCTGCGCGTCGGAATTTGATCTCCCGTCAGGGTTCGATGGCGCTCTTGACCGAGGCAATCAGCACATCTTCCTCGCTGTCGGCAACCGTTCGCATATCGAGAACAACTCTGTCGCGCTCGATGCGAGCGATTACCGGAACGGGAGCGCAACGCAAGCGGCTCTCGAAGAAGTTAGGATTACTCACCCTTAGCTGTACTGTCCAAGTCGGCAAAGTTTGATCGGGCGTGGAGCCTCCGCCGATGGGTGAAGCTGATTGTTTAACCGAAGCAGACGCGCTGTTGAGCTTGGCGGCGATTCGTTCCGCCCGCTCCCGGATTTCTTCTTCTCCGGCCAGGATCATCTGCAACGCGGGAATCGCGCTCCAATTTTTCTTCAGAATCTCGCGCAGGGTGGTTTCCAGGGACTGAATAATAAGCTTGTCGACGCGCAAAGCCCGGTACAGCGGATTACGGCGAACCCGCGTGATCAGCTCCGCATCACCGCAGATCATCCCGCTTTGTGGACCACCGAGCAGTTTGTCGCCGCTGAATGACAGGATGTTGACTCCGGCCTTGATCGAATCGGCTACCACCGGCTCTTGAATGCCGACGCTCCGTAAATCAACCAGGCAACCGCTGCCCAAATCCTCATAAACAAGAACGCCGGTCTCCTGTCCGAGACCGGCGAGTTCTTCCAAGGCAGGCCGCGCGGTAAAGCCGGAAACGTGAAAGTTGGAAGGGTGAACGCGCAGAATCAGCCGGGTTCGTTCGGTGAGCGCCTGCCGGTAATCCTCAATGCGCGTGCGGTTGGTGGTTCCCACTTCGCGGAGAATCGCGCCGGAACGCGCCATGATCTCGGGAATGCGGAAGCCGTCGCCAATCTCGACGAGTTCGCCGCGCGAGACGATCACTTCATAACCCGCCGCCAGTTCGTGCAGCACCAGGAACACCGCCGCCGCGTTATTGTTAACGACGATAGTTGGCTTACCCAGCAGTTGCTCGAATAAAGACGAGGTATGCGCATCGCGTTTGCCACGATTCCCGGTTTTCAAGTCGTATTCAAGATTCGAATAGCGGGCGACAGGCTGAAGCGGAGCCAGCGGCGCGCGACCAAGGTTCGTGTGCAGGATCACTCCGGTGGCGTTGATGACCGGACGAAGCGAGGAAGCCAGCAGCGCGTGGAGCCGGGCTTCCACTTCTTCGGCCACGGGCACTTCCCGAACCAGTTTGCCTTCCGCCATAACGCGACGGCGTTCCGCGATGACAGAGCGAACCTCGTCGGCAATCACCGTCGACGGCAATCCGTCAAAGTTTTTGAGTTGCCGCAGAACTCCGTCGACGGAAGGCAGACCGCGAAAAGCGTTCATTTAGGCGATAGCGCTTTGCGCCAGTGTTCGCCGGAGATACCGGCCCGTGTACGATTCCGAAACGGTGGCGAGAAATTCGGGAGGCCCCTGCGCGACAAGCTGGCCGCCCGCTTCTCCGCCTTCCGGTCCGAGATCGATGACCCAATCGGCGGCTTGGATCAGTTCCAGATTATGTTCAATGATCAGAATGCTTCCGCCGTTGTTGATGAGCCGCTCGAAAGAGCGCAGCAGTTTGGCGATATCGTCAAAGTGCAGGCCCGTGGTTGGCTCATCAAAGAGGAACAGTGTTCCTTCACAACTGGATTGCGCCAGATGCGCCGCCAGTTTCACGCGCTGCGCTTCGCCGCCGCTCAACGTCGTCGCCGATTGACCAAGGCGGAGATAGCCCAAACCGACATCCGACAATACCTTCAAGCGCGCCGCGAGCCGGGGCGTATCCGCGAAAAAGGAAAGCGCTTCCTGCACCGTCAACTGAAGCACCTCGTGAATGTTCAGGGATTTGTATTTGATGTCGAGAACGGTTTGCTTGTAGCGCGTACCTTTGCATTCCTCGCAAACCAGTTCCACATCCGCCAGGAACTGCATCTCCACCGTGACCGTTCCGTCACCCTGGCAGGTTTCGCAACGTCCGCCGGGGATGTTGAACGAGAAATGTCCGGAGGTGTAGCCGCGACGCTCCGCTTCGGGCGTACAGGCAAATAAATCACGGATCAGATCGAACGCTTTAATATACGTCACAGGATTCGAGCGGGGAGTCCGGCCAATGGGGGATTGATCCACCATCACCACGCCCGTTAAAAGATCCGCGCGCTCCACCCGCTTCAGCGGCAGCTTGCCACCTGTCCCGCTTTCCCCTTTGTCTTCCGCGCTTTCTTTCCGTTCTTTGTTCACCCTTTCATCGAGAGCACGGTAGATTACCTCATGCACTAGGCTCGACTTACCCGACCCGGAAACGCCGGTCACCGCCACCATCATGCCGAGCGGAATTTCCACATCCACGTTCTTCAGGTTATTGGCTCGCGCTCCGAAGAAGCGGATCGTTCGTTTGCTGTTGACCTTGCGGCGGTCGAGCGAGCGCGTCACCGACAGTTCGCCGCGAAGATACCGTCCCGTGAGAGAGGCGGAAGCATCCCGGTCCCGGACGGGCGCGAGCAACTGGTGGTAGTTGCCGGCAAAAATCAGTTGACCGCCATTCTCGCCCGCGCCGGGACCCATGTCCAGAATGTGATCGGCCTCGGCCATGATCTCGGGATCATGTTCGACAACAATAATGGTATTGCCGAGTTCGCGCAGGCTTTTCAGAATATGAACGAGCCGCGCGGTATCACGGCTATGCAGTCCGATGGAAGGCTCGTCCAGCACGTAAACGGCTCCCACGAGCCGCGATCCTAAGCACGTGGCAAGCTGAATGCGCTGCGCTTCCCCGCCCGAAAGCGTGGCGGACAGACGGTCCAGCGTCAGGTATTCCAGTCCGACATCGTTCAGAAACTTGCAGCGCTGACGAATCTCATCGAGAATGCGGTCCGCAATTTCCGATTCTTCCGGACTGAGTTGCAGCCCTTCAAAGAATTGCTGGGCGCGCGCGATGTTCATTTGCGAGGCTTGCGCGATATTGCACTCATCGAGACGAACCCACAACGCTTCCGGACGGAGACGAGCGCCCTGGCAAGCCGGGCAGGTTGTGTAAGCGCGGTAGCGGCTTAAGAACACGCGCACGTGAACCTTGTATTTCTTCTTTTCCACTTCCGTGAAAAAGCGCCGGACGTGCTTGCGAACGAACTCCTTTTCTTCCTTCCGCAGTTCCGCGTACGGCACGTTGCATCGCACGATTCCGCGCGCTTTGATTCTAAAAACTTCGTCGTAATACCAGGTGTACTGCGGTTTGGTCCAGGGATCTATCGCGCCGTCCTCAATCGAAATCGTAGGATCGGGAATCACCAGAACCGAATCATAGTCAGTGGTATTCCCAAAACCCTGGCAGACCGGGCAAGCGCCCATCGGATTGTTGAAGCTGAAAAGGGTGGGCTCCGGCTGCACCGCTTCGAGACCGCAGACTTTGCAGGCGAACTTTTCCGTGAAATGAAGAACCGTTGGATCGGACCCGCTCGCCTCCCGCAAAAAGATCTCGCCGGTTTCGCGGTAACAGACTTCCACGGTATCCACCAAGCGTCCGTGGGAATCGGGCCGGACCACCAGGCGGTCGGCCAGGACAAAAAGCGGCTGATTGAAATCAATTTCCAGCAGCGATTCGGGCGTGGAGAATTCAAAGGTCTGGCCGTTTTGAAACAGCCGGTTAAAGCCTTTCCTGCGAAGATCAAACAAACGTTCGCGCAGCGCGGCAGCAGTTTGCTCCGCTCCTTTCACCGGAAATAGAGCGTACCAGCGAGAGCCATCCTCCTGTTGCAGCACGGTTTCCGCTACCTGATCAACCGTGTCGCGCTGGATACGAGCGCCGTCGTTGGGGCAGTACATGCGGCCGGCGCGCGCCCATAACAGCCGCATGAAATCATACAGTTCGGTGGCGGTCGCGACCGTGGAGCGCGGATTGCGCGTTTGATTCTTTTGCCGGATGGCGATGGGCGGAGCGATACCTAAAATTTCATCGACATCCGGCTTTTCCATGCGTTCCAAAAACTGGCGGGCATAGGCCGACAGCGATTCGACATAGCGGCGTTGGCCTTCGGCGTAAATGGTATCGAAGGCAAGCGACGACTTACCGGAACCAGAGACGCCCGTAATGACGGTGAGAAGGTTATGGGGAATGTCGGCGTCGATGTTTTTCAAATTATGGACGCGAGCGCCCCGAATCGCCAGAACAGGCTGGGCAGCAACGGCAACGTTTTTCGCAACGTCTAATTCACAGGATGGTAAATTCGATTTCTCGGGCATGAATGCGGCAAAACGGCGGGCGATCAGTTGCAAAGCTGGTCAAGACGGCAACTTCGAACCGAGTGTCTTTTCTAGTATAAGGTGATGCTTTCCCCTCAGGAGGTTCAAAACTTCCAAAGTAGTTTGTCGGCGTGGTACTCCGTTCACCAACGTGATCTGCCGTGGCGTCGCACGCGAAATCCTTACGCGATCTGGATTTCCGAAATCATGCTACAGCAGACGCGGGTGGCTGCCGTGATTCCCTACTACGAGCGGTTTTTGGAGAAGTTCCCTGACTTCGGGGCGTTGGCGGCTGCTCCGGAGCAAGAGCTTCTGGCGTGTTGGGCCGGTTTGGGGTATTACTACCGGGCTCGGAACATGCAGAAAGCAGCTCAAACCATGGCGGAAAGAGGAGAGTTTCCGTCCGACTACGAGCAAATCCGGGCGCTGCCCGGCGTGGGTGAGTATACGGCGGCGGCGGTTGCCAGCATCGGGTTCGGTTTGCCCCACGCCGTGGTGGATGGGAACGTTTACCGGGTCTTGAGCCGGATCTTCAATGATTCGACGAACATTGCTTCCGGCCCGGCGCGCAAACATTTTACGGCGCTGGCGGAAACCGTTCTCGACCGTGAACGTCCTGGAACTTATAATCAGGCGCTGATGGAGTTGGGAGCTACGGTGTGCCTCCCGAAAAAGCCGCAATGCCTGCTTTGTCCGGTAGTCTCCGTGTGCCGGGCGCGCGCGCAGGGTACGCAGGACACCTTGCCTGTAAAGGTGAAGCCGCAGAAGAGCGTTCAAGAGGAGCGGACGTTGTTTTTTATTGAGGGGAATGGAAAAATCCTGTTGTGGCAGCGACCTGCCGGTTCACGTTTGATGCCTGGCTTTTGGGAGTTACCGGAGCAGGAGCATCTGCCGGAGGTTGTGCCCGGCGAACTGATCGGATCGTTTCGCCACGGCATTACCTTCCATGATTACTGCTTTCAGCTGCGCGAGGCGGCGGCTCCACAAGAGATTGGAAGCTGCCGATGGGTGGCGAAAACAGAACTTTGGACGTTGCCGCTCAGCACGATAGCCCAAAAGGCTTTGCGAGGCCGCATTAACGTGGTGGCAAAAGCCGCAAATCACGGTTAGACTTTACTAGGAGGAGCACGGATGCTGAAACGCTGGGGAATGGTTTGCTTGTTAGGGACCGCGGCATGGGCGCAGGACTCGACTCCGCAACCGCCGGGAGGAGGGTTCAGTCAACGGCAAACACCGCCGTCCACCGCCGCCTTTAGCGTTGCGCCGGGAACCCACATTCTGCTGAACATGATTAACAGCGTCAGCACGAAGCAGGCGGTGGCGGGCGACCGTATTTATTTGGAGACCGCTTTTCCAGTGATCGCCAATGGGCGGATCCTGGTTCCGCAGGGCAGTTGGGTGACGGGCACGGTAACGGAAGTGAAGCGGCCCGGAAAGGTGAAGGGCCGGGGCGAACTTCAGGTGCGGTTTGATTCGTTGACTTTACCGAACGGAGTTTCGCGGGACTTTCGCGCCGATCTCGGGGCGATTGATGCCCGGGATAACCAGGATTTGAAGCGCGAGAGCAGCAAGATAGGCGGAGCCAGCGGCAAGGGGCGCGATGTAGGCACGGTGATCGGAGGAGCGGCGGCTGGAGCGGCTATCGGGGCAGCAGCCGGTCACATTGCGTCCGGATCAGTCATTGGCGCGACAGCGGCCTTGGTGGGAACGCTTTTCACTCGCGGACCTGATCCGACGTTGTTCAAAGGAACGACAGTGGAGATGGTATTGGATCGTCCGCTGAGTTTTGCTGAAAACGAAGTAGATTTTCGCAACGCCCCGCCGCGCCCTCCCATGAGCGAAGGCGCTGGACCGGTTCAGCAGCAACAGCGGCGCACCCTTCCTCTTCCTTTCTGACGTGTTCGACGACGCGGATTTCGACGGTGAGCTACCGATTGCCGTTCCGATTACGGACTTGTTCGACCTTCATCCGTTTGCGCCGCGCGACGTGAAAGGGGCGGTTGAAGCTTATCTGGACGAAGCGCATGCTCTCGGTTTCACGGCGTTGCGCATCATTCATGGCCGTGGGATTGGAGTACAGCGCGAAATGGTACGGAACGTTTTAGCGCGTACGCCATTTGTGCGGGCGTATTGTGATGCTCCGGCAGAAGCAGGCGGGTGGGGCGCGACGATTGTGACCTTGGCTCCGACGGAGGTTGAGGCAGAGTAGAGGCAAGCAGGGGTTAGTTGTTACAGTAATGCTTACTTTTTGTGAAACGTCACACTGACTTTAGCTTGATGCTTGCCCAGGTGTCTTTTCTCGGCGTTGCCGTGTAATTCGAACGGCGGACGGGCTTTCCATCGCGGCCCGCAAAATGTGATTGATGCGCGTCTGATAACCCTTACCATGCGCTCTGAGCCATTCCAGCACGTCCGCGTCAAGACGGATGGTGAGTTGCTTTTTCGCTGGGGCCATGCTTCAGTTGCCTTCGTGAAGAACGACTTGTCGAGCGCCGGAATGTCCGAATAGTCGATCTCAGCGTCTTTCATGTGGTCAATCCTCGCTAAATCGCTTCTGATAGATTTTTTGCTCACGTCGATTTGCCTTTCTCATGGAGATAATCCGCGTGGTCTCGTCGCCGCGTGGCGCGTGGGCAATGATGATTACTCGACCGACGAGCAGACGCAAAGTGATAAGCCGTTTCTCTCCATCATCGAAGCGGCTATCGACGAAGGTGATGCAAGGGCCGTTCAACACCTGTTCGGCGTCCGCGAAATCCAGCCCATGTTTAAGGCCCTTTGCGAAACGCTTCGCTAATATGGCGGCCAGCGATTGCCGAAAGGTTGAGACATAGCGCGCGATGTGGTGCATAGAGGCCGGATGACAACAGTGATTCAACGAACGCCGTGGCCGCCCGATTTCCCTGATGTGGCCGTGCATATGGACTAAAAGCCCGTAATAGCCACCCGGCTTACGCAGCGGCCAAGTCTGGGGATGCTATGGCGGCCTACGCGCTCGTCAGCGACGTGCTGAACGAGGAAAGCTTTGGGCGCATAGCGGTGCTGATCGGCGGGCGCAAACCGCTGGTAGCACCGGTGGCGGCGGTCGAGGCGGGGGGCTTCAACGCCATTCCCGATGCGATGGCGCAACTGGTGGCGCGAACTTTGGGCTTGCCGATGGCGGATTACGACATTCGCCAATCGAACTATGTCGGACATACAGGGGCCAATGGCTGGCTTCGTTTAGCAACTCCGGCGACTTTCGCGGGGAGTGTGGAAACAGGAAAAGACTATCTGCTGATTGACGATCATGTCGGCTTCGGCGGTACGCTGGCAAATCTGCGCGGTCATATCGAAACGCGGGGTGGCCGCGTCACCGGCATGACGGCGCTGACGGAAACGCCAGGGGGTCACAAAATTGCGCCTCGCCCTAAAACACTTTCTATGCTAGAAGGGAAGCATGGACAAGAACTTAACCAATTCTGGAACGGGGTCTTCGGATACTCAACCGCCTGCCTCACCGATATTGAGGCCGGATACTTATCGCGTGTTGAATCCGTTGCCGCCATCAAAACTCGATTGGCTCAAGCAGCAACGCTTGCGCGTGGCCGAGGTCTTTCGCCTGTCCAATTCAAGCCCTAAGCCATAGCGTCATTCAAGCGCACGACTTCGGGCAATGGCGGCGAATCTCACAAACTACCGTTTGTGACCCATTACGGCTTTGGGTCGTGGACGTCCGGCTGATCACGCCCCGGTTCCGGGAGCAGCGCTTCTTGTAAAACGTCTAAATAATCATTCAGCGTGGCATCCAGCCGCTGGTGCATGAAAGTCTGGAAAGGCATGAGGTCGTCTCGCAGGGAGGCGTGCTCCAGCGTATCGAGATAGGTTTTTCGATCCTCCGGGCGGACGGCAACGGGCGGGTATCCGCCACGGAGCAGAAGCAGGTTCATCAACAGCCTGGCCGTGCGTCCGTTACTATCGGCGAAAGGATGAATGGCGACTAAGCGGAAATGCGCGTCAAAGCTGGCCTCCGGTGCAGGCGCGGCAAGGGCAAGCCATTCACTGTAGTTCTTCATCAACTGGGGGACCTTCGCCGGATTCGGCAAAACAACAGGAGAACCGGCAATACGGCGAGGAGCCGTACTGTAGATACCGGCGATCTCAGGCTGGCTGCGGGCGACAATACGCCGGTGCAGTTCGCGCACGGTCCTTATCATCTATCAAAGTGGCCTTCGCCGCCAATTCGCGCATCCACAGCACAGCGTTGTAATGGTCAACGGCTTCCAGATGATCGCGCAAAGGCTTGCCTCCGACCGTGATGCCGTGTTCGATCAGCTCCGCCGTTTCGCGCAAGGTCAGCGTATTGCCTTCAATGGCATTGGAGGTATAGGTCAGATCAATGTCATAGGATTTTTGCAGAGCCAGCAACGCCGCTTGCGAAAACGGGCGCAGCACGTCAAGCCGTTTCTTTTGGGCGTCGATAACAGTTAACAGCTCATCCAGCATGTTGTGACCGCAAGCTGGCGCCGCTAATCTTTTTGGCAATAGAACTGGAGGCAGACTCCGAAGGGAACAATTACATGAAACTCGCGTCGGCCCCATGCTTTTATCTCCAGCGGGCCCACCCGTGCCGTCATGCCGCGATACTCCTCGTAGAGCGCATCAAGGTTGGAAACTCCGATGCTGAAGCTGGCATTGTCGGCCCACTCCCGGTTGTCGTTCTCCACCAGGTTGAAGCAGATCTCGTCCCGGCCCATTCCGGCCATCCCACCCGCCTCCCACAATACGGAAAATCCCATTTGCTCTTTGTAGAACGTCAAGGCGTCCGCTAAACTACCGCCACTCGGAATAAGCGGCGTGATCGAGAGTAAAGCAGAGCGTTGCAGGGGCATGCGATCCATTCTATCCCCGAATTTGATCGTAAATTTTATGGTTCTAACGGCCTGACTCGACCGGTTCTTCGTCTTCTTCGGGAGTTCCCGCGTCGCCTTCGTGCTTCACCGGCTTGCCGTCGCGGGTGTAGTAGTAGTCGTGATAGTAAGTGTATTTACTGTAGAGTTCTCCGTGACGGGCACCGTTTACGACTACGCCGAGCACGTTGTTCTCACAGAGCGACTGCATGGCTCGGGCTACAGAATCATAGGTAGTTGCGCCAATGCGCACGACCAAAATAGTGCCGTCGCACATTGTGGAGAGCAGATTACCGTCAGCGGCAAATAGCAGCGGCGGGCTGTCGAGAATGACCCAATCAAAGTGATTGCGCAGGTCGTCAATGAGTGATTTGCACTCCCTCAGGTTGAGCAGTTCCAGCGGGTTAGGAACTGACTCACCGGCGGGCAATACGTACAAGTTTGTGCCGGCAACCCGGCACAGGATGTCATTCAATGTCGCTTTTCCAACCAAATAGTCGGTGATGCCGGGACAACAGGGTATCTGAAGCGTGCTGTGAACCGAGGGACGGCGAAAATCAAAATCGGCCAGGAGAACCCGCTTTTGCGCCAATTGCGATTGCGTAATGGCGAGATTCATGGCCGTGAAGGACTTGCCTTCGGCGGGTGACGCGCTCGTAACGACCAAGGTGTGCAAGGGCTGT
>JAABUZ0100005069.1_pt1 | contig 17604 bp, 16 predicted proteins | sample 5562091 | NCBI WGS metagenome assembly JAABUZ01 (sample SAMN12813069, study PRJNA571459) | rock metagenome | isolation source: Antarctica rocks | place: Antarctica: Victoria Land, Linnaeus Terrace sud | collected 2015-12-21
ATGGTGCTGCGGCGCTGGTGGCGGGCGTGGAGCGATCTGCCCCCACCGTCCGCCCTGCAGCGGTTGCTTGCGTGGCTGGGGGAGGGACACCCGATTGATTGCTATCCCCGCTGACAACAAACTACCGCTAGTATCGAGCAATCGGCCCTACTGCTGACCGTAGAGTTCCAAGCCGCATGCGAGACCGTCATACGACGGGTCTTACGTAAGGCCATGTGCATGCCCAACCTCTAGGCAAATCGTGTCGTATGCGTCAGTCGCGCTGATAAATGTATTCACGAAATCAACCTCGTCTAGCCAGGCTCCTGCGTTTGCGAAAACCTCTCTGCTCGTTGCCTCCACCGCGCCAAAGTAGCTGCTCGCATTCCCGCATACATCATCCCAATCTGGCTCATCTTGATTTGCCATGAGCCAGAAATCAGCGACGCCTCGGAGGATATAGATAGGGGTATCGGAGATCTGCGTTTTCATCGTGTCGAGCAGTTGCTCAATTTTTACCTGCTGCTTGATCGGTGCTTCGTGGGAAACGTGAGGAATCTGTCCTATCGCCGCCAAATATGCCACCTCGATTTTGTGTATCCTGTAAGGTATATGTCTCTGGGATAGTGTGCAATCTCACCGCCTCGCGCGGCTTACCGAGCTTGCGCGCAGTGATGTCCAGCCATGCGTCGAAATAGCGCTGCCGCACATGCGTGCGCCAGTGATCCAGGTGAATGCGCGTCTGTTCAGCGCTTTCTCTTTGTATCACACGCCATCGCTCAGCGCGTTGCTGTAGTTCGTTCGCGGCCTCTTGTCGCAAAGCAATTAGCCTTTGATCCTCGGTCATTGATCACCTTCATAGGACATTGATTCACTTAGAAGAGGCCGAGTTGTTTGATGGGGCGTGCGTCGCGGACGGTGATGAGATCACTCGTTGCGGTTAGCAAGGGGAAGTGATAGTCATGATCGCGGGCGTCCTCAAAGAGGTCAATGAACCGGTCGGCCATGTCGCGAAGACGGCGCAGAAGGTAGTTTGTGTCTGCATCAGCGGCGTAGTTTTCGAGGCGACCGAGGGTTCCATCCGTGCGTTGATACACTTCCAAACGCTCGCCGACCGCGATACCGCGTGCCGCCTCGGCAAACCGCCGGTTGCTGTCGCTCGAAAAAGTCTTCTCGGTAACGGTTTCCCACCGGCAGATTGCACGCGGCTCGTACTCCTTACGCTGGATGCGGCCAACGAATCCGAGATAGAGTGCACGCACGGCTTCTTTCGATCCCTCAACGAAGAGCGTGACCGCTTCTTGCAGAAATTCGCGCAGGAGCGGTTCTTCCCGACGACTGCGAAGACTGCTTCCTTTGAGAATTGTTCGGCCATCGCGCTCAACGAGGGCATAGTTTTTCATTTTCAGTGAGACCATGCCCGCATAGGAGCCATCGTAGGCGAGTTCGATACCCGCCGGTAATGCCTTGGCGATACGTTCCAGGAAGACTTCCTCGGCTGTTTGATCCGCCGGAACTGAAGCGGGCGGGACAAAATAGACGCCATCGGTATCCACTTCAATCGGCGTCGCGCCGTGCGCTTCGAGTTCGCGCACCACTGCCTTGATAATCTCCTGCCCACGGAGCGTCACGTCCTCAGCTGCACCGTAGTCATTGAAGAAGGCGCGCGAGTAGCCGAGGTTGCCATAGAATGAGTTGATGAGCACCTTGAAACTGCCCTGGATACCCTGCCAATAACCACGCTCGCGTCCGGTCGCGCGGCGGGCCTCGGCCTTGGCGTGAAGCCGTCGCTCCGTCAACGTTCGCAGCAGTGGGAGCGTCACAGCGAGCGGATCGCGCCGCGAGCCAATGTGCCACGTTAACATGATGCTCGGATACATACTCGCGACATCGCACTTGACGACCGGCTTGAAAACGCCCGCGCGCAGCACATCGGCATATCCCCCCGGATACTCACGCGAGGGTTCCGGCTTTGGGATGGACTGACGTTCGCCGAGATAGATGCGTACCATCAGATCATTGATTTTCTCGCCGGGACCACCCGTCGCGATGTCTTGCAGAGCGTCTGGCACAATCTGGGACTGATAGAACTCCGTCGGGACGCAGAGGTCGCTGAGGATTGCGACATCGCGTACATCATCCAGCGCGTAGCGGACGACGCGCGTGCGGTCTTCCTCCCAGACACGGGCAATCTCCACCCCGGGGATGAATTCGCGGTCGCCACGCGTGTAACCGAGCGCTTCGACGACATTCTTCAGCCCGTAACTGGACAAAATGCCCGCCACGTCGTACCGCTGGATCTGCTGATAGGTGTCAACGATGTGCCGCCCGTAGATAAAGTGCTGCTGATACGGAATCGAGCGCGCGCCCACTTTGAACTGTGTCCGCGCGCTGTTGCCGGGGCGAAGCGACGAGCCGTCGCGTCCCCACGGGAGTGTCAGACCGTTAGCAGCCGCTCGTGCGAGGAAGTACGGAAAGTCGTAGTTGAAGATGTTGTGGCCCTCGATTACGTCAGGGTCAACATCACGGATAAAGGCCGTCAAATCCTCGAAAATGGTTGCCTCGTCCTCAGCCGCAGCGCCAAATAATCGCTCGTCGCCCGCGCTCGTGCGGGCGCTGACAAGGAAGATGCGGGCATGGGGAACGAGCGGATCGAGCGACGTCGCCTCGATATCAAGCTGCATGCGGAGGAGGTCTTCGTAGACCATTCCCTTGAAAAGTGTGCGGCCCGAACTCGTCAAATACTGCTGGATGGGTGAGTTGAACAGGAGCGGTTGGTCGCCCGCATCGCGCAAGCGGCTACGCACATCCTGAAAGGCGTTCCAGTTCCGACATTCCACGAACCAGCAATACGTCGCGTCGCCTGCCAGTCGTATCGCACGGACATCGCCCGTGAGGTCCGGCCATGCGGGTTGCTGTGTCATCAGGAGCCACGGGCGAAACGAGACGCGTTCCTCGACAACGCGACCGTCAACGCGCCGGTACACGCGCATGCGGTCAGGCCCACCCCGTTCGACCGCGACGATGCGTTCGGTCGGGTCCGCACCATAGAGATAGCGGTTCAGCGCGTCAGCCGTGACGGTGGACGGCTCGGTTATGATCGGTGCATGCATATCGGTCATTGTTGTCCTCATCTCGCCACGATAAGGATACCACGCCACGGACACCGTATACTGACCCTGACGAATCGGTACGAAAGGAGCACGCGATGCAACGCCCGATTGTTGGCATCCTTGGCGGTATGGGTCCTGCCGCAACCGCTGACCTCTACACGAAAATTATCGCCGCGACACCGGCGACGTGCGATCAGGATCATCTCCATGTCGTGATATGGGCTGACCCGACGGTGCCCGACCGCTCCCGCGCACTACTGCAAGGCAGCGCGGATCCAACTCCCTGGTTACTGCGCGGCGCGACACAATTGGTGGCGATGGGCGCGGCATTCATCGCCGTGCCGTGCAATACGGCGCATGCGTTCTTTCCGGCCATCGAACGGGAGATCACCGTTCCATTGATGCATATGATGGACGAGACTGCCACGGCGGTCGAACTGGCGCACTCGTCTATCGAGCGTGTCGGCCTGCTTGCGACAACCGGCACTATCGCGAGCGGGCTATACCAGGAATGGTTCGCGAAGCATCATATTGAAGTGATCGTGCCGAATGATGACCTTCAGGAGCGCGCCGTGATGGGCGCAATCCATCGTGTGAAGGCCGGAAAGATCGGGCGGGAGACTACCGATATGCTTTCGGAGGCTGCCGTCTTCCTCATGGAACACGGCGCGGAAGCGCTGATCGCCGGATGCACGGAACTGCCGCTGGTCTTCCGTGACGGCGACGCATCCGTGCCGGTGATTGATCCAACGCGCGTGCTGGCGGAAGCGATTGTGCGGCGTGCGTGTGCGTCGCAACGAGAGGACGGTAGCCGATGACGTTCAATCCCAGGCAGCGAATGACGGCGGAAAGCCCGCTCGAACCTTTCCTCGACGCATACGGCGCGGTGCCTGCCATTCTCAGGGAGGATTTGCAAGGCGTCACGGAGGCGGAGGCAACCGCCGCGCCGCGTGCGGGTGAGTGGTCCATCGCGCAAATTGTCACGCATCTCCTTGTGGTAAACACCTACGCGCTCCAGACGTTCGCGGGCGGCAGTGGCCCCAAACGGGGCGTGAACATCATGCGGCCTGTGCCGCGTCAGCCGCTCGGGGCATTGATCGAGACATACCGGGCGGAGCATGAAGCCGTTCTCATCGCCATGCGGAGCCTCCCAGCCGAGGACTGGGACGCCACATGGCGATATCGCACCGGGGAGCGGAGAGGGCGGCAACTCCTCGCGCAGTTCGTCCGTCACGAATACACGCATCTGCGCCAAGTGGGCGAGGACCTGCAAGCGGTGCGCGCGACGGACGCGTAATCGCTGCCGCGAATGCGGGATTCAACGTACGAGGAGGCGTATGGATACATTCACGCGCATGGAGCAGTTGTATTGGGGCAATGGGCAGGTGCCGTGGGACCGCGCGTTGCCGCCGCCGGAGGTGCTCGCGCTCGCGGCGGAATTGCCGCTCGGTCGCGCGCTCGATCTCGGTTGCGGCTACGGGCGGGCATCCATCTACCTCGCGCAGCACGGCTGGATGTGCGATGGGGTGGACTTCATCCCAGAGGCGGTCGCGGGGGCGCGCGATCGTGCCGCCGCTGCGGGCGTGGCAGAGCGCGCCGTCTTTCACGTCCTGCCGGTCACCGATCTCGCGCCACTCGCGCCGCCGTACGACCTTGCCGTTGATGTGGGCTGCATGCACAATCTGCGCGGCGGCGATCTCCGCGCATACGCGGCGGAAGTGGCGCGGCTCGTCGGCGCGGGCGGCTTGTACGCCCTCTTCGCCCGCGGGCCGAGCACCAACACGGACGATCAGCGGAACGGCGTGGATGAAGCGGCGATCCGCGCGCTCTTCACCCCGGCCTTCGCGGTGAAGCGTGTCGAGCACGGCACGACGGAAACGCCGAACGGCAATATCCGCGCCTCCGCATGGTTCTGGCTGCGTCGGGCGTCCGACCACTGACATGTGCGACTACTCCTATTCGCGTAGTGGTATGTCAAGCCTGTGCGCGAATCTAACTCACCTGTTCGCCCTCGGAATGTTGATCCATTCGTCCATTACCGCCAACGCGACGAACTGGATACGGGTGGCGCTCATCACGGCTGTCGGGGCGATTGAGCTGTGGATAGCGGCCACGAGCCCGCGTGCGGCCAGTGATTAGTCCGGGGCGGGGTCGCCCGGTTGGATGAACGATCCACCCAACAATCATATGCGAGGCAGCGAGTATCCGTCGGCACGCGGTGCGCTCACGCGGTTGCCCCGGCGGCGTTCGCGTACTCCGGTGTGAGGAACCGCCCGTTGCCCGCGTCCACGACGATTTCGCCGTTCACATAGACATCCTGACCACGGACGAGCGTGCGGACGACGCGACCGCGATACGCCTTGCCCTCGAACGCTGACCATTTCTGGCGCGTCAGCAAACCCTCTCGCGTCACTGTTGCTTCCGTGTCCGGGTCATAGAGCACGATGTCCGCGTCCGCGCCGATGGCGAGCGCGCCTTTCCGTGGCACGAGGCCGAACAAGCGGGCCGGTGCGGTCGCCGTCCGCCGGACGATGTCGGGCCATGACCAGCCGCGAACATGGATCGCGGCGTCGTAGACGACCGGGAGCATATGTTGGATAACCGAAAGACCTTGCGGCGCGTCGAAGATATTGGTCCAGCCTGTCTCTTTCGAGGCGATCGTGTAGCCACAGTGGTCCGAGCAGACAAAGTCAAGTGAGCCGTCGGCAAGGCCGCGCCACATCGCTTCGACATCGCCACGGGTGCGCAGCGGTGGGGCGCAGCGCGCGAAGCCGCCCTTGCGGGCCAGATCGGAGACATCCATGACGAGGTATTGCGGGCATGTTTCGGCGGTGACGTGGACGCCACGCGCCTTCGCCGCCTGAATGAATTCGAGCGCCAGTTGGCAGGAGACATGGGCGATATGCAATCGTCCGCCCGTCACTTCGGCGAGGAAGATGGCGCGCTGCACCGCCTCGGCCTCGTACGGAGCGGGCCGCGACCGCGCGTGCGCGAGCGGATCAACAGCGCCCGCCTCCCGCATGCGCCGGATACCGTCCGCGACGAGATCGGCGTTCTCCGCGTGGACCGTGAAGATCATGCCCGTGCCGCGCAGCGCTTCGAGGGTGTGCAGGATGTCCGAGTCGCTCACGGGCAGCATCCCCGCCGAACCGCCGACCATAAACGCCTTGAAGGCAATTGCTCCCGCCGCGCGCATTGCGATGAGATCATCCGGTGTCGTCTTCCCGCCAACGACCGCGCCATACATCGCGACATCAATGATGCTGTTCCGCTCCGCTGCCTCTCGTCGCACACGGAAAGAGTCACCGTCCGCCGCCAACGGTGCGGCCTGCGGCATCTCGATGATCGTCGTGATCCCACCGGCAGCGGCAGCCATCGTCGCCGTATGAAACCCTTCGATCAGCGGTTCGTCCGGGTCGCGCGCGTGGACATGGGCATCCACACCGCCAGGGAGGACGAGCAATCCCGTCGCGTCAATCGTGCGATCAGCCGGGTGAGTGTCGGCGTTCTGTTCGATACCGACGATGCGCTCGCCCTGTACGAGCAGATCGGCGCGGACGAGCGCGCTATCGGTGACGAGCGTGCCACCCCGGATTATCAGTATGCCGCCGTGTCTGTTCTCCACCATTCCGCCTCCCGTTCTCTTTAGAGATTGCTGCCAGTCGTCATTATTCCCGGTGATCGGTTGATGGCGGGAAGTCACCGCTCGTGCGATAGAGCCGATCGCCGGCATCGCCGAGGCCGGGTACGATGTAGCCATCCTCGTTGAGGGCGCGGTCGAGCGCGGCGACATGAATTGAGACATCGGGGTGCGTGTCCACAAGGCGCTGGACTCCATAGGGAGCGGCGATGATGCCGACATAGGAAATGTTGCGCGCGCCCCACTCCTTGAGAATCGCGATCGTCTTGACCGCGCTGCCACCCGTCGCCAGCATCGGATCGAGGATAAAGCAGGTGTCCACCGTCGCGAGGCCGGGCAGTCGGTTGTAGTACGTGACGGGCTGGAGTGAGGCCTCATCGCGGTACAGGCCGATGTGCCAAACCTGGAGCGACGGGTAGAGCGTCAGAAAACCGTCTACCATCCCAAGGCCGGCGCGGAGGACGGGAACAATGGCGAAGCGCTCGCCGAGCATTGTGCCGTCGGTTTCTTCCAGGGGCGTCTGGACGCGCGTCGGCGTTGATCGCATCTCGGCGAGCGCTTCGTACGCAAGGCAGACGGTTAGGTCCGTCATCGCATGCCGAAACGTGGCGCTGTCCGTCGTCATATCCCGCAAGATTGTCAGTTTATGCGCGACGACCGGATGGTGCGACACCCGCAACTGGGGCAGGACCGCAACGACATCACGCGCGGGCTGTGGCTGGCCGCGCATCGGTTTCCCCGCATGCATGAACATTCCTGGGTCCTCCTCGCTGGTGTGGCAAGACAGACGCTAGCGTATCATACAATTCTGCTGGTTGACCGTTGAGGTTATATAGGCTATGCTGATGCATGTTCGGGGTGTGGCGCAGCCCGGTAGCGCACCTGCTTTGGGAGCAGGGGGTCGGAGGTTCAAATCCTCTCGCCCCGACCATCTTTCCCCTTGTATAGAAAGGAAAACCGCCCTACTCGTTAGGACGGTTTTCTCGTGTTTGGGCGATTACTTCACCGCTACTTCACGGACCTTCGCGCAACGACGGGGATTCGCCCGTCTGCAAATTGCCGATTGTTTCACCGGACTGAAGCAAAAAGAGATGTTCAGAAAGCAAACATTTCTTCATACTTTCGATTGTATCTATTTTGACATTTCAATCTATACATAATACGATGTACATGCGTGAGCAAACCCGGCGCGAGGCGGGGACGCAAAGCCACGGATCTCTCTGGAGAGATAGCCGGGTTGCCAGTACCGCCCCTGTCTGGGCGGTTTGTAGTGCATAACGTGATGCACGGCACCCCTAACATGGGAGGATTTCTTGGGTTCGATACCCGTGCGTCTGTGGATGGAGCGAATGAATGATAGTGTAGCTGCATTGTGGGTATATACGTTGCGCCGCTGCATGGTGGTCTTTGTTCTTGTATCAACATTCTTCTTTTCCGTAAGTGCGGGAGCAGACAATCCGTCTCCTGCACCAGCACCCCGACGACTGATTGATCTCTCAGCCTCGGTTACTCCCCTTCCTAGCGCAGCGCTACCAAAATCGCGTCCGATGGCATCCTCTCCTATGCCTTCGCCCACTCCAAATCCGCCTCCACCTTCGAACGGAGCGTACTATATCTCTACGGCTGGGTCAGATGCGCGTGATGGCTTGACTCCTCAAACAGGATGGCGAACATTCACGAATATCTCGCGGGTCCCGTCTGGGGCGGTCGTCCTTGCTCAGGCTGGTGGCGTATGGACGGAAAACATTAAGGTCCCGTCATCTCATATGATATTCGGTGTGTATGGTACCGGTGCGAAGCCGAAGATTATCGCGCCGGGTGGCCAATACGCATTCGATAACAACTGGAAATCGTACACGCTGCTTGATGGCTGGGAGTTTACAAGCGTGGATCGCGCAGGCGGCAAAAATGGTATCGTACTCATGGTCGGTGATAATTATCACGTTCGCAACATCGTTATACACGGTTCTGATGTGGGCCTTATCCTCGCTCAGGGCTATCATGGTCTCATTGAACACTCTGAGTTCTACGACAGTACCACGACTGGGGCATATAGTTCTGTCACGGTCCTTGGTCACCGCGACACTACATTCCCCATCAGCGATGAGTTGAGCACCATTCAGAGCAATCAATTCCATGACATCGGCTATCGCTCACTGGAATTGGGCGGGACAGCGTTGCTGGCACAATACAACACGTTCACGCGATGGACGTTGCAGCAAGTAGGAAGCGACACGTTGGCGCCTGGTGGTATTTATGTGTGGGGACAGTTTCCTGGTCCAGTCACAGTTCGTAATAACACGTTCAATGGCACCGGTGTCGAAGGTGGCGCGCTTTGGGTGGATACAGGGCCGACGGGCGTCGTGGTTACTGGCAATGTGGCGACGAACGCCTTCTACTGCTTCTGGTCTGAGAAGACGAACGGTACACTCTTTACGGGAAATACCTGCCAGAACATGACGCAGGCTGGGGTGCGATGGGGTGACCCTCCGCCCGAGGGCCCTGCGTCAAACGGTGGAATTGTTAGCACCAATACGTTCGTGGGTGCGACTCCGAAGGAGGGATGGATCGTCGTGTATCCGAACGGCTCGTCTGTTAACGTGAGTGGCAACACAATGCCGTAGGGTAATCCGGGTAGTGGGTACGTTTGTCTTCTCTTGTGCCTTGTGATCAAGCGGGTCAGCAATTACCATCTGGAGTTGACCCGGTTTGGTGGCTCTTCCGAGCTTTGTGTGAAGCAGTCTTGCCGACATTACTCGGCGTCGCGGGAAGAAACGGCCCCGGGAGCAAGACTCACAGTGTGATCGAACCGGAAAGGCGTATTCTCGCGCCGCTGCATGGTGGAACCGATTCTTCCCATCACACAAAGCTCGGAAGAGCCACTAAACCGGGTCAACTCCACTGCTGACCAGCGCACCGCGATGGTGGTGGCCCATATACGGCCCTTGAGGAGGGCACAATGCTCCTTTGGTGTGTAAGAAAATACCACAGGCGAGCTATCGCTCCGCACGAGGGAGGAGTGGGGCATGGCATAAGCGGTGTGGGATGTCGGCGACAACTTCATCCCGATGCACGACGGGTGCTTGTCGCCGTCGCGCTCGTGAGTGCGCTCGCGGGTAGTCTTGGGTGGACAAGTCCTGTTCGCGGCACACCGTATTTCTGGGTGTACGGGTTTGAGCGGCAGTGGCAAACGGACGAGGCGATCATTCCCGGCTTCTGGGGGCCGCTGCAAACTTCCACGGCGCGCTATGAACTGTACGAAGGCTATGAAGCCAGTGACATGTGTCCTACGCATCCACCTCCGGCGCCGCCGGGAGTTGCTGTCGCTTGCGCCGGTACTGGTCATTCTGGCCAGCGCACCGTCCAGTATTTCGACAAGGGGCGGATGGAGGGGAGGTTCCTCGATTACACGAAGCCGGGTGGCTTGAAGGATGTCTTCACCAACGGCCTGCTCGTCGTGGAGTTGGAACACGGGCAGGTGCAAACCGGAGATTCCGCCTTCGAGCAGCGTACCTCGGCGGCGATCGCCATCGCGGGCGATCCGGGCAATCCCGGACCCACCTATGCCGATCTCGCCGCCCTGCCCACGCGCGATGCCGATACTGGCGTCACCCTCCCTCCCTATGTCTTCGATCCCGCTACCTGCCAGTGGACCCATATCCCTCACCTGCCCGCGAGCATCCCCACGCCGACCCTCACCGTCATCGGCATGGGCGATCCGGGCGGCGTCTACTATCAGAACGTCCTCACCGCATTCGCCGACTTCATCTATCGTCTGCACGGCGGGGTGGCCGGGGCGAGCGGGCCCACTACGCCGGATGGGTTCGGTGCGGTTGGGTGGCCGATCTCGCCCCTCTTCCTGCTGACAGTGCCGATCAACGGGGTACCGACGGTGATGCTCGCGCAGGCGTTCGAGCGGCGCATCCTCACATACACCCAGGCGAACGCGCCTGAGCAGCGGGTGGGAAGCACGGACATCGGCAGGGACTACTACACCTGGCGCTACGGCGTGGCGGACCCGCAGCGCTACGGCCCGCCGGCGATTGCCCCGTAGCTGCCGCGCCCGAATACATCGCCACCGACTGCGACGGCGACCAGCTGATAATCCCTGTATGCGGGCGGCGTTCGCGGAATATCAATCCCTTCACCGCCTGCCACGCCCTCCTCATTTCCCCTCATCCCTGAACAGATACGCGGCGAGCGCGGCCAGATCATCGCGCGGTGCCGGTTGCGGCGGTCGTTCGCGGGCGTAGGCAGCGGCGGCATGGATGAACGACCAACGGTTCTCAGGAGTCGGCTGTGTCACTCCTTTCCTCGCATACTGTATCGCCCGTTCTTTGAGGCTGGTTTCCTGCACCAGTAGAGATACGGGCATCTCCCGCAACACCGGCACCACGACTGTCCCCCACGGGTCGTGCCGGGGATCGGCATATTCATCCCGCACTTCATCCCACATCTGCACCATTCCGGCGTCTACTTCTTCCAGTTTATTCGACTCCTTGCCGATGTACGCGAGGGACGCGGCATGCACGGGGCGGCGTTGCCGAACGTCACACACGCGTTCCCGCGGACACTTTCCAAGGCAGGAATGCGTCACCAGCGATTCCATGACCTACGCCACTGTGCTGCCTCGCTGCGGCTCGCCAGGGGCGAAGACCTTCGTTCGATCATGGAATCCCTCGGCCACAGCACAATCACTCTGACGGCGAACACGTACTCACACCGGGCTCAGCGCGCGCGACGGCAGACGGCAGACGTTATGGACGCTGCCCTTACGGGGACGGATTGAGGTCGAAACACATCGGCTGCTACATACGTTGCTACATTAAGACGCAATTACGGCCGGTAAGGCTCAGCAACCTCGCCCTATTTGCTGCTATATAAGAAAAATCTGGTGAGCCCGGTGGGATTCGAACCCACGACCAATGGATTAAAAGTCCCTAAAGACGGCCGGGTGTCGGTTAGCCGTCTATATTCGCTCATAACCGCTTTAGGCCGTCCCTGTGCGGTAAACTTGACGTGTTGCACTTCCTGTGGGAACATGTACGGACACGCCCGAATGCGCCCGATTCGCGGCGTCCGTGAAGCAATCGTGAAGTAATGATGTAGGGTAAGTGGATGAAGGTTGGAAAGCGCGATCTGATCGGACAAGTCCGAGCGTTGCCGCCTGCGACAATGCGGCGGCGTTCACTCGCAGCGACACCCCGCGACGAGCAATTCGCGTGTGCTCAGTGTGGCACGACAGATGCAAGTCCCAATTTCCGGGGTCTTTGCGCGCGCTGTATCCTCGACGATATCGGCGTGCCCTCCGATGCTATTCCATTCGCCGCCAAGATACCCGGCAAGACCTATGGTGAACGATGGAGCGGATTCTTTCTCTTCGTTTTTGGTGTCATTCACGATTCCTCAGCCACCGTTGAAACAGAAGCCCCATTCTTGATGAATGATCGTGATGACATGTATGAATTCCGCCATGCAGAGGTCGCTTGGCCGAACTCGCTCGTCTATGTCGAGATGCGTTGGCCTGCCGGTCAGTCGCCGGTGATCGCTATTCGAGGGGTTGAACACGCGGACGGGAAATCCGACATTGATAAGGCATGGCAGGCACGCAATCTCTTACGTGCTGTGTCCCTTGCTGGTCGTCGCAAGGGCAGCGGCCTGATACGCGAGCCAGAAGAAGTTCTGAACGCGTATAGAGAATGCTGGGACGCCAGCGGACGCAGACCATCACAGGAGATTCTCGCAGACTACATGTGCTGCGAGGTAAGCACCCTGAAACGCTTTCTGCGTGACAATCGTAGCCGCGTCTCATGGCCGCCTGTTCGATAAACAATAACTGCCACTTTTTGCTCCTGACCGTGAACGCCCGCCGCCGTACCGTGTGAGTGCTGAACGGATGAACCGTTCACTATCGAACACGGACACAGGAGGCGATTACGATGCAATGCGAGCAGGTACCGGCGTTCCTCAGCATTGAGGATTTTCGCAGGGCGTTCCCGATGGGGCGCACCGCGCTTTACGATGCAATCCGGCGCGGTGAAATTGCATCGCTGACGGTGGGCGCGCGGCGGTTCATTCCCGTTTCTGAACTGAACCGGCTACAACAGGTGGCGGAACGCACCCTGCGCAATGGCGACGGCGGTGCGGTGTGACGGCGACCACCGCCGCGACGCCCTACACGTTGCCCGTACGACCGCACGCCATCCCCGCCGAACTACGCGAGCGTGCGCAATGGGTCGCGTGGCAATGGGAACGCCGCGAAGAGAAGTGGACGAAGGTGCCGGTCAATGCCCGCACCGGCCAGAGAGCGGCGAGCGATGACCCCACGACATGGACGGACTTCGAGACCGCGCGGAACTATGCCGCGACCCACACGGACATCGCGGGCATTGGCTACGTGTTCAGCCCGGACGACCTATACACCGGGATTGACTTCGATACCTGCCGTGACCCGGAGACCGGCGAACTGGACGCATGGGCGGCGGCGGCGCTCGCCGGTTTCGACTCGTATGTGGAAGTCTCGCCGTCCGGCACGGGCATCAAGGCGTTCGTGAAGGCGACGCTGCCCGATCACGGCATCCGTCGCAAGCGCCCCGACGACCTGCCGGGCGGCATGGTGGAGATGTACGACAGCGGCCGGTTCTTCACCGTGACCGGCCACCATGTGCGCGACACCCCGGCAACGATCCACGACGCGCAGGGGGCTGTAGATGCGCTCTATGCCCGCCTGACGACCGTAAAGACGAGGGGCAGCACGACATCATCATCAGGGGTGCGGAAGTCCGATGACAAGCAGGCGACGCGCGACACCCTGACCGATGATGAACTGATTGCCCTCGCCTCGGGGGCGAGGAACGGCGCGAAGTTCACCGCTTTGTGGATGGGCAGCACGACCGGCTACCCGTCGCAGAGCGAAGCCGATGCCGCCCTCTGCTCGCTGCTCGCGTTCTACACCGGCCCCGACGCGGCCCGCGTTGATCGTCTCTTTCGGCAGTCCCGCCTTATGCGCCCGAAGTGGGAGGAACGGCGCGGGGCCGAGACGTATGGCGCGATGACCGTCGCGCAAGCGCTGGCGTCGCGCGCCGACTACTGGCATCCCGGCGAGGGGTATACCGACAATGCAAACGCGAGCGAACCAGACGTGAAGGCATGGATACCACCCGCGAACACATGGCCGGAACCGCTCGCCGACGAAGCGTACTACGGCCTCGCCGGTGACTTCGTGCGGCTCATCGCCCCGCAAACCGAAGCCGATCCGGTGGCGATCCTCGCGCAATTCCTCACCGCGTTCGGTAACTGCATCGGTCGCTCGCCGCATTTTATGGCGGAGGCGGACCGCCACGGCCTGAATCTGTACGCCGTCCTCGTCGGCGAGTCGAGCCGGGGGCGCAAGGGCACATCATGGGGGCATGTCCGCCGCCTTTTCGAAAAGGTTGACGAGAAATGGGCGGCGATACGCATCCTCGACGGCCTCAGCTCCGGCGAGGGTCTCATTCAAGCAGTGCGCGACCCCGAGCGCGACGCGGACGGCAACGTGAAGGACGACGGGCCGCAGGACAAGCGGTTACTTGTCCAAGCGTCCGAGTTCGCCAACGTGCTACAGGTGCAAGGCCGCGACGGCTCGACACTCTCCGGGCATCTCCGCAATGCGTGGGATGGACGCTCGCTGCGCACGCTCACCCGCACACCGCTTGTGGCAACCGCGCCACATATCAGCCTGCTCGGACATGTGACGCGCGACGAATTACTGCGGTTGTTTGACGATACCAGCGCCGTGAACGGGTATGGCAACCGCTTTCAATGGTTCGCGGTGCGACGGTCGAAACTCCTGCCCTTGGGCGGGCGCATCAGCGATGCGGACCTCGTGCCGATTACTGCGCGACTCTCGGACGTCGTCTACCACGCCCGCACGGTGTCGGAGATCGTCCGCGACGAGCAGGCAACCTCGATCTGGAAAGCCGTGTACGCCGATCTTTCGAAGGATACGCCCGGCGTCCTTGGGGCGATGACGGCGCGGGCGGAACCGCAAGTGATGCGCCTCGCGTGCATCTACGCCTTGCTCGATTGCAGTCGCATCGTCCGCACGGAACACCTACTCGCCGCGCTCGCGGTCTGGGCGTACTGTGAGCGGTCCGCGCGCTGGATATTCGGTGATCGGTTAGGCGATCCGGTGGCCGATGAGATTTTGCGCGATCTTCGCGCCGCACCAGCAGGTAGGACCCGGACCGAAATCAGCGGACTATTCAGCAACAAGCGCGAAGCGACGCGGATTACGCATGCGCTGGAGGCGTTAGAGGCGCGCGGACTTGCCCACTGCGAGCACACGCGCCCCGAAGGTGGCGTCGGGCGGGATGTCGAGCGCTGGCATGCCGCAATGAGATAATTCGCTTATTTCGCTTATTTCGCCATTACAGGAGGCGACATGGACGCACTGATCCGCGCACGAACCCTGATCCGACAGCAGGCTGATACCGATAGATCGGTACATGAGGAGGACACGCCGACGCATTGTGAAGCGACCACTGCGAGCGAAATAAGCGAAATAAGCGAAATAAGCGCCGACTTCGCCGATGCAGCGGTTGCCACGTTGCGCTACTGGTACGGCATAGGTGCGCTCGACACCCTCCCCGAATGTATCCCCGGCTTCGCGGGTGAACTCGCGCGCTATACCGACCGCGCCCGCCTGATCGGGCTAGTGAAGGCGATCCTCGATTCCGTGCCGTGGAGCCTCACGGCACAGGATCGGGCGGTGCAATTCGTGACGGTCCTCACGCCGCTCATCGAAGGGGGCGCCGCATGAGCGCGGAAACACGGACTAGAACGTGAGGGCGAGTGATGCGAGTCTGGCATCAAACGCAACCGTTGCACCGTCAATCGCAACCCAAAAAAGGCGCGTTGCGCACACAGCAGCCAGCAAATGGAACGGTGTTCCGATGGAACGGAACACAAAAAGGGGCGGCTAGCCGTCGTCACGGAACGCTGCATGGCGAAACACAGAAAACGCGCATCCGGCACGCTGTGTCAAGAGTGTCCATTTATTGCGAAAGGAGATGAGACGGTGTATACCGAGAAAGTGCGGGCATCGCGCCGTTGTACAGCGATAACGAAGGACGGATCACCCTGTCGTGCCTACGCCTTGTGGGGGGGCGATCTCTGCGTGGTGCATGCGCGTCCCGGCCCGCGTGGGCCACTGCGGGGGGGAGATGAACCACCCCCGCCGCGTAAGAGCGGGGCGGTCTGTCACTGTGTCGCGTATGCGTGGCCCCATCGCCCCGGTGGGGGACTGTGCTGCTGGCCGGACGAACCGGAGTACCGACGGACGACACCCGCCGGGACGCACAGTCTGTGGCGGCGTCCGTGAGCGGGGCACGGACGCCGCATCGCGCGATGGAGGAGGACGCGGGACGCGGCTAAAGGGATAACCAAAGGATACCTGCCGCGCTCTCCTCACAAAACCTCATATTCCTACGCGCCTACGCGCGTGTAGGCGGACTGACCTTCCTACACATCGGACATTTGCCACATCCCTACACGCGGACTGGTTAGCGGTGCGATACGCCGAGTTGATACGCATGGAGTTGATATGACCGAACATCCCCGCCCGTTGATCGCCGATCTCTTCCGCCTTGTGCGGGAAGCGGATGGTGAGGAATGATGCGGGGATTGCAGCGACGCATTGAGCGATTAGGGCAGCATGCGGGCGGCACGACCTGCCCTGAATGTGGCAACACCCCCGGCGCGCCCGTCGTGTTCACCATTGACACGACGCCCACCCCCGAACGCACCATGCCCGTGCAACGGTGCTCGCGCTGCGGTGCAATCCACTGGTTCACGATAGCGATTGACTCTGTGAGTGGCATCCCCGATGGCGGTTAAGCAGGAGAAGTCGGATGAAGCGCATGGAAAGCCGGTGGTGACTGTACCTGCACAGCACGTTGCAAGGACGTACGTTGCGGGTATAGTCACCAAGATCGTTACTCCTTCTCTTTTCCCCTTCGTGCTCTTCGTGCCTTCGTGGTTCAAAATCCCCTATTCCGAGGGGGTTTGGAGGATGGCGCCGTGGGAGGCGGAGTCTACAGAGGGCAGCGTAGCGGGCGAAGACGCCACGAGTGTAGCGCGGCGCGGGCGCGCGCCATGCCGTGCGGCGTTCGGCCAGGACGTCTTCTGAGACGAGCAGGTCGAGTACGCCCGTATCAGCGTCAATGCGGATGCGGTCGCCATCTTCGACGAGGCCAATCGGGCCACCGGAGAAGGCTTCGGGCGCGACGTGGCCAATCATCAGGCCGCGCGTGGCGCCGGAAAACCGTCCATCGGTGACGAGCGCCACATCTGGCCCCAATCCCTCGCCGATAATCGCGGCGGTGACACTGAGCATCTCGCGCATGCCCGGCCCGCCCTTCGGCCCCTCGTACCGGATGATGACGACATCGCCTGGCTTGACGCACTTATCGAGCACGGCCTGCATGGATTCCTCTTCGCTTTCGAAGACGCGCGCCGGTCCCTCGAACTGATGCAGTTCTGTCCCGGCGAGCTTTACCACCGCGCCATCGGGCGCGAGCGTGCCGGTGAGGATGACCAACCCGCCGTGCGGCTTGAATGGCACGTCCACCGTCGAGACGACCTCCTGCCCCGCCGTCTCTTTCGTCTCCGCAACCGCCTCGGCAAGGGTTGTGCCCATCATCGTCATTGTCGCGCCGTCAACCAGCCCCGCGTCCAGCAACCGCTTGATGACGAGCGGGCCACCCCCCGCCTTGTACAGGTCCCACGCGACGTACTTGCCGCCCGGCTTCAGCGTGGCGATCACCGGCGTGCGCTCGCTAACGGTCTGGTAATCCTCCAGAACAAGCGGGATGCCGACCTCGTCGCCCATCG
>JAABUZ0100005070.1_pt1 | contig 17603 bp, 8 predicted proteins | sample 5562091 | NCBI WGS metagenome assembly JAABUZ01 (sample SAMN12813069, study PRJNA571459) | rock metagenome | isolation source: Antarctica rocks | place: Antarctica: Victoria Land, Linnaeus Terrace sud | collected 2015-12-21
TCCTCCGCCAGCGCGAACGACTCGTCTGACATCGGCGTGTCCATCGCACCCGGACACAGGCAGTTGACGCGGATGTTGCGGCGCGCGTAGTCTATCCACCCCGTCCTTTCTACCCTTGGCATCGTGTCGCCCTATCCCTATGTTGCTCTATCCGCGCGACCATTCCCGGCCAGGACTTCCGCGCCAACGACGTTTCACTGACCCTACATTCTCGCCGCCATTACCATGGCCGCATGAACGGCCGCTGCTCGCGCACGCCGATGTCCAGCCGGTAGACTGCCCCGCCGCTCCCCTCGGTCACGTAGAGGCTGTCCCGCCAGAAGGCGACGTTGGTCGGGGTGGGGCCACCGCTGGGCAGGCTGGCCACGATGGCGCCGTCCGGGGCGACGACACGCACGAAACCGCTGGCATAGTGCGCCACATAGAGGTTGCCGTCGGCCCCGTAGGCCATGCCGTCCGGCCCGGCCTCCTGCTCGGCCTCGCCGTGCGGGTCCAGCGTGGCCAGGGGCGACAACTCCTCATAGTTGCCCGTAGGGTCGAGGCTATAGCGGTGCAGCAGGCCGGTGAACGTCTCGCCCACCACCAGCGCGGCGCCGTCGGGCGTGACCATCAACCCGTTGGGGAAGGCCAGCCCGGCGGCCACGCGGGCCACGGCGCCATCGGGGGCCACGGCGTAGACCGCGCCGATGCGATCCAGCAGGGACGAACCGCCCGGATCGGTGAAATAAAGGGTCCGATCCGGCCCAAAACACAGATCGTTGGGGCCACGAAACGCGCGTCCCTCCCAGCGATCCGCGTAGACGCTCCACACACCAATGGCGGTCGAGAGGCGCAAGATGGCCTTGAGGCCGTTGTCGGCCACGAAGAGATCGCCGTCGGGGCCGAAGCGCGACCCGTTGGGCGCGCCGCCCGTCTGGACCCAGGGCTCCAGCTCTCCTCCCGGCGGCATGCGGCAGACCGCACCGCCCTCCACGTCGACGCAGTACAGGGTCCCGTCTCGATCAAAATTGACGCCTTCCGCAAAGCCAAGGCCCTGCCCGACCAACACGGGCGACACGTCAGCCCTCATCCAACATATCCTCTCCCTGTGCCCTACCTCTATCATCATCTCCCCCGGTTGCCGCGCGCGCATCGCGGGCGAAGACAATGACCTCATGTATGCTGACGCGCGGGACGACAACCGCGACGTAGCCGGCCTCTCGTGTATGCGGCAGCGTCGTCCCGTCACGCGCCAGGTAGACGCGGTCGATGTCGCCGTCCAGCCGCAGCCCTACGGCAACATCGCGCAGCGGGGGCGGCGTCTCCAGGGCTTCCACGTGCGCCGGCGCGCGGCGCGCGGCGTGGTAGTTGACGATGTGGACGACGTGGTCGGCCCCACGCCGCAGCAGGGACACCTCGGCCGTGGCCGGCGCGTCGGTCCTCATCACGGGGTGGGGCAGCAGCAGGTCGAGCAGGCGACCGACCAGCGCGCGGAAGGTCAGGTTGCCGTGCCGCTGATAGGCCGCGAAAATCGGGCCGTAGATATAGACCACGTCGTCGCGCCGCGTCACCGCCGGGTAGCCGGCGGCTCGCGGCAAAGGCGGGCTGTACAGGTGCGAGCTGAAGTGCTCCACGGTGCGGTTGAAGTAGCTCTCGTGCGCCTCGGCCAGCACCCGTGTGCCCGGCTGCGGGACAACGCGCACGGAGGGGCCTTCGTACAGGGTGTACGCAAAGTCGGGCCGCGTCACCGCGGTGTGCAGGGCGGGGTCGGCCAACATGAAGTAGTCCGGCGCGCTCGTGGCCGGACCGTCGTAGCGCAAACCCATCAGGTCGGCCAGCGAGAAGTCGCCCGCGTCCCGATCCAGCAGCGCCTCGTGGGAGAGCAGCAGCCTGCCGCCGCCAGCCACGTAGGAGCGCAGGCGCGCGGCGACCGCGGGCGAGGGAACTCCCCCGTCGGGGATGACCAGCGCCTCGTAGGCGCCGAAGTCGGGGCAGCGCGCCGTGATGACGTCAAATTGGTGGTGGAGTTCGAGCAGCAGCTTTGCCGCCCCCTCTAGCACTTCGCTGGCGCCCCTGGCCTCGGCGTGGGGGGCGCGAGTCTCGTCCCCCTCCAACGCCAGGAGGCCGATCTGGGCCGCCGCCTCGGCGCCCATACAGCAGGACTCGACGGCCAGGACGTCGCCGAGCGCGGCGCCGATGACCTCGTAGACGGCCGGGTTGAGCCATCCGCGCGGGTGCATCTGGTCGCCGATAGAGACAGCCCCGCCCGCGGCCAGGATGGTGGCGGCCTCGAAGCGCAGCGCGTCCGGGTGCTTGAGCCCGCCCCAATCGGCCCAGTGGCCCTGGAAGCGCCCGGTCATGCCCAGCATGGGCAGCCCGAAGGTGCGCGCATAGCGGGACCACAGGGGGTAGAAACCGTAGCCCCACCCGCCCGTGGCCAGGGCCTCGAGTTCGATCTGCGCGTACGCGTCCGCCTCGTCGGCGAAGCGCAGGCCCCAGCGGGAGTTGTAGAAGAGGCCCGCGCGCGGCAGGCGGGCGCGCACGGCGTCCGACATGCGGCGCATGAAGCGGCGGGCGACCAGATTGTTGTGAGCGGCGCGGCGCGCCGGGTCCGCCGGATCGTCGCCAGCCCGCCGCAGGTCGGCCAGGCAGGCGGCGCAGACGCAGCCCTCGGGATCGTACATCACGATGTCGTAGAAGAAGCCGTCGCAGTCGTAGCAGTCCATCAACTCCTCGGTCTGCGCGGCCAGCTCGTCGGCGTAGGCGGTGTTGACGCACGGCAGAGGGAAGCCGGGTTCCAGCGGCCCCGGCCCAGCGAGCCGCCCGTCCGCGCGCAACTGCCGCCACTCGGGGTGGCGCGCCGCAGCGTCGACGTCGAAGCCGACCGAGAGGTAGATCGGGCAGCGGATACCGGCTCCGTGGCAGGCGCGGATCTGCTCGCCCAGCAGGTCGAAGCCAAGCGCGGGATGGACCGGGCCGATGCGCGTGGGGTAGTAGTTCATGCCGTGGTGGCACTTGGCAAACACGGTGACCGAGGCGACGTGCGCGGCGCGCAGGGTGTGGGCGAAGTGCTCAGGGTCCCAGTCGGCGCCAATGTCCGGGATGGCCGGCGCGTTGTGGAAATCGAGGTGAACCTGGCGCAGGGGGAAGGCGGCCGTGCTCATCGAACGAATACCTCTTGATAGTCCGTATAGTCCGTTGGGTAGAGCTGAGGGCCGCGCTACGATCCGTTCTCTGCCGCGACCGTCGCCTGATCGGTCAGGATAGCGACGTCGTAGCCCGACAGCTGGAAGTCGCCTTCCACGACCGTGTCGCTCAGGGCGTCGCGGAAGGGCCGTGCGACCGCGACCGCGCGCGGCGTCGCGTCGTGGTTGAGCACAAAGTACACCCGATGCGATCCATTGCGGCAGGGGACGACCTCGACGCGGGCGGCGTCGTCGACGGCCCATACGGGGCCTCGTTCGCCCCCCAGAAAGAGGGCCAGTAGGTCGTCGTACAGGCGCTGGTCCATCGCCGACGCGACGTAGACCGCCCGCCCCGCGCCGGCCGCATGCACGGTGACAGCGGGCGCGTCGTGTACGGGCGAGCCCTCGCCGAAGACGGCCAGGGTCTCCGCGCCGATGCTCTGGAGATGGTCGTACCAGACACCAGCCGCGTACACGCCGTCCAACCCGCCGCCTGGACGCGCCGGCGCCGGGATGGCGCCCGCGTCGCGGCGCAACCCCGCCCACGCCGCGGCGTCCTTGCCCATCAACTCCTTGGGCGGGGCCCCGACGCCAGTGAGGCTGCCCCACTCGACGCGCTCGACGCCGAAAAGGTCCCGCAGCAGGTAGGGCGGGCGCACGGGCGGCGCCACGTGGTCGCGGTCCAGCGTCGCCGTCAGCATCGTGGCGATCAGGACGCCGCCACCGTCGACGTAGGCGCTCAAAGCTCCGGCCAGCGCCTCGTCCATCAGCCGCGGCAGCGGCGCGACCACCACGCGGTAGCGTCCCAGGTCCGATCCGTCGTAGACGACGTCGGCGGCGCGGCCTAACCGCTGGACCGCGGCGTAAAACACCTCCGCCTGGGCGCGGTAGCGCAGGCCGGCGCCGGGCGGGTTGAAGTCGAGCGAGACGTTGGCGTCCGCGTCGAGCAAGATGGCCACGTCGTTGTCGTGGCGCAGCCCGTCCAGCAATGGCGCCAGGCGGCCGACCTCGGCTCCCATGCGGGCCACGGTATCGTAGCGCGCGTTGGGCTCCCCGTCGTGGTCCAGGATGCCGCGCCAGTACTGCTCGCCGCCGAAGCGGCCGGTGCGCCAACGGAAGTACAGGATCAGTTCGGCCCCATGGGCGACGGACTGCCAGGCCCACAGGCGGCTGCGCCGCGGGTCGTCGGCCGCCTCGCCCATCGGCGAGCCGCTCTGTTGCTCCAGCATCCAGTAGCGGGCGCTCTGCTCCTTGTAGCCGCGGGCCGCGGCGTGTAGCAGCGCCATCGTCGCGGGGTGCGGGTGGGAGGCGAACTGGCTGGGATAGAGGTCCCAGCCCACCACGTCGAGCGTCTCGAACAGTGCGCGGCCGTCGATGGTGTCGCCGCCCGCGAACATGTGGCACACGTTAGTGGTAATGCGCTGTTGTACCCCCGCCGCACGGAGGGCTTTTTCCTGGGCGCGCAGGTAGCGCACGTTGACGTCGGAGAAGTAGCGCTGCGAGTCCAGCAGCAGGCCGGGGTTGTGCAGGTCCTGGCCGCGGCGGGGAAGAGGCGCGTCGTCGACGTCAATGAACTCGTTGCCGCCGAAGACAAGGCCCAGGCGCCGGTTGAGTTCGCCGACGGAGCCATACTTGTCGCGCAGCCATGCGCGGAAGCCGGCCAGGCACACCTCGCAGTAGCAGCGCGTGCCGTACATGCCCAACTCGTTGTCGATCTGGAAACCGATCACGCCGGGGTGGTTGGCGTAGCGCCCCCCCAGGGCGGCCGCGATGCGTTCCGACCGCTCGATAAAGTAGGGGTGGTTGACGCAGCACAGGCTGCGCCCGCCCGCCTCCCAGCGCCGGCCGTCCTCGTAGACCTGACGGCAGTCGGGGCGGCCAGGCCGCGGGACCACCAGCCACACCGGCGGGCCGGCCGTGGGCGTACCCAGCAGCACCCTGATGCCCTCCGCGTTGAGGACGGCGATGGCCTGGTCGAGCCAGGCGAAGTCATAACGGTCGGGCGCCGGCTCCATGCGGCGCCAGGCGAACTCGCCGAGCCGCGCCACGTCGAAGCCGGCCTCGCGCATCAGGCGCGCGTCGGTCGCCCAGCGATCCTCGGGCCAGTGCTCGGGGTAGTAAGCGACGCCGTATCTCATGCGTTCTATCTCCTCCGTATCCATCCGTGAGGTGAGACCAGGCATGTCGCGCGCGATTCATCACATGTTAGATATGGTACTCCCGACGGGGTGAGGCTGTCAACGCCGCGTCCTCCCTGAAACCGGGCGGTTGTTCGTTGCCCGCACGCCATAAACCGCGGCCATTCATCCAGAAACATGCGATAAACACCCCACCGCCCCGCAGGCCTCACCTGGGGTTGACGGAAGCTCCCTCTCCCAGGCGCCGAACCGGCCGCCACAGGGCGAAGTGCTGGCGCCGTCATCGCTCAGGTGGGGTATGGTCGGAATCTTGCAGGTAGACGGGGGCATGAGTGAGCGACCGCCGGACGGGATCACAACCGCGGCGCCCAGAGCGCCGCGGGCAGCCGGTTCGTAGCCCACGTGGCGCCCATCCTCACCACGCTGCGCCAGCAACAGCGCGCCGTGTTCGCCTATCTGACCGACGCCCGCGCGGCCCGCACCACCGGCGCGCAGCCCCCGTCCCTCGTGCCCCAGGCACAACAGCCGCCGCTTATCGGGCCGCTGCCCGTCGCCGCGTCGCGTCTCGTACTCTCCGAGCGGGTACGTTGCCGATTGTCGGTTGCCGGTGGGACGCCGGCCAGGAACGGCTGGAACGAGAGGAATAATGGCCCGACAGCCCGACGGCCCGACACAAGCGAATCGGCCATACGACTTACTGGCTATTGGCAACTCGGGAGGGAACGAATGCAGATACGAGCGGGGATCACGGGAACGGTGTTCAAGGTGCTCGTCGCGAGCGATGATGTCGTCGCGGCGGGCGATGAGGTGCTGGTGTTGGAGTCGATGAAGATGGAGATACCGGTGCAGGTCGAGCGCGGCGGTCGCGTCGGCGCGGTCCTCGTCCGCGAGGGCGATGGCGTGACGGAGGACCAGGTGGTGCTCGAATTGGACGTGATGTGATGACGGTGTACAGTGAGCAGGATACGCCGCCGCGCTACTTCGAGGGGTTCCAGGCGGGCGATGTCTTCGAGTTGGGCAGCCGCACGGTGAGCCAGGACGAGACGATCAGCTTTGCCCGCGAGTTCGACCCGCAGCCATTCCACGTCGATCCCGAGCGGGCGCGGGACTCCCTGTTCGGGGGCCTCATCGCCAGCGGTTGGCACACGGCGGCGATCTACATGCGCCTACTGACCGATGGGCTGCTGAATAAGACCGTCAGCCTGGGCTCACCCGGCATCGACGAGCTTCATTGGTCGCGCCCGGTCTTTCCGGGCGACACGCTGCGCGCGCGCTTCACCGTGCTCGAGACCATTCCCTCCAGGAGCCGGCCCACAATGGGCATTATCCGCGGCAAGGGCGAGGTGTTTAACCAGCGCGACGAGGTCGTGCTGAGCATGGTCAGCGTCGGCTTCTTCGGCCGCCGCCCAAACGAGTAGACAGGTACCAGTTGCCAGTTGCCAGTTGCCAGTCGCCAGTTGCCGGTTGCCGGTTGCCAGTTGCCAGTTGCCGGTTGCCAATTGCTACGAAGGGGAAAGAGAGGAGAAGAATGGACCTGCGGGACAAGGTCGCCATCGTGACGGGCGGCGGGACGGGGATCGGGCGGGCGACGTCGCTGCTGCTGGCACGGCAGGGCGCGGCGGTGGCGGTCAACTACTCGCGCTCGCGCCGGGACGCGGAGGAGACGGCGGCGGAGATCGAGGGACTGGGCGGCCGCGCGCTGGCGGTTGGGGCGGACGTGGCCGACGAGCGCCAGGTGGTAGCGATGGTCGAGCGCGTCGTGGCCCACTTCGGCGGCGTGGACCTGCTGGTCAATAACGCCGCCACCACCGAGTACATCGCCCTCGCGAACCTTGACGCGGTTACGGACGAGGTGTGGGACCGCATCTTCGCGGTCAACGTTAAGGGCATGTTCTACTGCGCGCGGGCCGCCGCGCCGCGCATGCGCGCCCGCGGGCAGGGCGCCATCGTCAACATCGGCAGCATCGCCGGCCTCCTCGGCAGCGGATCGTCCCTGCCCTACGCTGTCTCCAAGGCGGCCGTGGCCGGGTTGACGCGCTCCCTGGCCCGCGCCCTGGCACCCAAGATCCGCGTCTGCAACGTCGCGCCCGGTATCGTGGAGACGCGTTGGGTGGCGGGGCGCGACGAGCACGTGCAACGGCTGAGCGCGGACGCGCCGCTGCAACGCACGGCCACGCCCGAGGATGTCGCGGCGCTGGTCTGCGCCCTGCTGGCCAACGACGCCGTGACCGGGCAGACCGTGCCCGTCGACGGCGGCATGGTCATGGATTAGGCGGTTCGCGGTAGCCGTAGCATCCGTAGCCCTGTCAATGACCGGGGGCGGGCCGCGCCCGATCGCTCTCAATCGTCCTACTTCGGGGGGCATACGGGCTTCTGATGCGCTTCCTTCTGCTTCCTCTTGAGATCGTCAAACTCCTGCTGGTGATCCTGAACCCACTTCAGGCTCGCCGCCACATCGCCGCGCGTCGGCAGCGTCGCCGCCAGGTTGGCCACCTGGTTCTGGGTCTGTTGGTCCACGAAGGGGTCCGTATAGATCTCCGACAATATGTTGATCGAGGGCTACCCGTTGCGCCTACTGAGCCGATGGCCGCAACCGCGGTAGGTTAGGTCCCATCGCACGCATCATGTCGCGTCACTCCATTCCCTCGCCGGTGTCCTGCATTGGGCGAGGGAATGGAGCGACAGCGGTTTCTTTTCTAGCGCGTGGGTAGGACCGCCGTCACTTGGGGGGGCAATCGTCGGGCCTGAACAGATGGTTATAGAAGAAGTTGGTTAGTGTCGGGTTGATCACACTGAACTTACCGATCGTTTCGGTGTGACTCACTCCGATGTGCCCGTCCGCGCCGATACTCTTCCCAACCGAAGCGTTGAAGGAGACGGGATGGCCTCCACTCGACCCCGGGCTTGTGCTAACGGCGACTTCGCCGCCGAATGGACCGCCCGATCCGCCGCCGACGACGCTGTCTCCTTCCAGGTCGCCGGCCACGTTGGAGTTGGGCGAGAACGATCCTTGCGGGCCGATACCAGCACTCGCGCCCGCGACGGCATTGAACTGGTACGTCGACTGCAGTGCAATGTCCCCGCCCGACGTCCATACGAACTGGACGCTACCCGATGCGCCAACGCCGAGTCCAAAGGACCCGCCGATACCGAGGCTGAAGGAGAACAGTCCCAGGGGGTCACCTTCCGTGACGGGGTCGTTGTTGGCGTAGACGTAGAGGTTCTGCGGACCGTTGTCGAACAGGATCGGGTCGGGCGCGGTCCAGCGGCCGATGGTGGAGTCATAGTCGCGGGCGCCCAGACGAACGAGACCGGTTAGGGGATCGTAGAGGCCGCCGCCGAAGCCAAACGGCTGGAACCCCGGATTGGTGTCCAGGATGACGTTGCCGAACTCATCGTAGTCGATGCGCTGCGCGATTGCGCCCGTCTGGGTATTGACGACGAGGCGTGGACTGCCGAGGTTGTCGCCGATGATGCGGTAGGTCACGCCGTCACGGACCATATAGGCCGGCGTCTGGCCACTGCCGTCGTACACAAAACGGCTCACGAGGGCGCCGGAGGCGTCCAGTTGCGCCACTGGGTTCGGCCCGCTACTGCTGCCGTACACGAAGCCCTGAACCAGCGTGCCGTTGACCCGCCGGCCGATGCGCCGATTGTGGCCGTCCACGAGGTAGTCGACTCGCGTGCCGTTCGGCAGATCAACCTGGGTGAGGTTGCCGAACGCGTCGTAGCGGTAGCTCGTCGTGCTATTGGTCGCGCTATCGGTCTTGGCCTGTAAGACTCCGGCAACTGTGTAGGTATAGGCGGTCGTCCCGTACTGGGTCAAGCGGTCCTGTGCGTCATATGTCCCCGTCACCGTCCCGGACGTACCTCCGACGCCCGTCGCGCTGACCCGGTTACCATTGGCATCGTAGCCATACCGCGCGACAATCGTGCCGTCGCGGGTGACCGTGGTCAGGCGATCCTGCAGGTCATAGGCATACCCATAGGTGTGCTGCGTGCCGGATATTGTTTCCGTTTTCCCGATGATGTGGCCGGCCTCGTCATGCGTATACCCGTCGGTGAGCAACGGCGCCGAGTTGGCCCGTGCCTGGTACGTGCTCGGGGCGCCCAGGCTGTCGTAGCCGAGTGTATCGGCCACGACGCCGAGGGTATCGGCCGCGATCAGGCCGCTCTGTGGATCGTGGGTTTGGGTCATCGCGCCGGCCCGCGTCACCAGACCGTCGGCATCGTAGCTGTAGCCGACAGCGTTGCCGCCATCAACCGTCTCGGTCACCGGCCTCAGATCGGTGTTATAGCTGTAGCCGACGCTGTCCGTGACGGCCCCGGCGCCGTTGATAGCAGTGATGAGGGTACCGTCGTAGCTGTAGGCGAGGGTCTCATTGGTCGACGTTACGGCGGTGACGTGGCCCGTGGCGGCATCGTAGCTTACGCCTGCTTGCCCCTGCGGCGTCGTGAACATACTGAGCCGCCCGGCGCCGTCATATCCGAGGCCGATGTTGCTGCCATCGGGGCGCGTGATGCTGGACAGGGACGCGTCCGCATTGTAGCTATTGTGCGTCGCCGCCGGTCCAGTCCCCGCGTCCGGCGCGGTATAGTCCCGCGGATTGTTCATCGAATCGTACGTAAACGTATGCGCGGGCCGGCCGGGCGGTGTCATCGACGTGACGTTGCCGTTGCCGTCGTAGGTGTCGCCGATGTGACTGCCGTCGGGCAGCGTCGCGCCCGTCGGCCTGCCGTCCGCATCATACGTGTAGCTCGTGGTGTGCGAGAGCGGGTCGGTGATCGTGACCAGGTTGCCTTGCGCGTCGTAGCTAAAGCTGTAGGTCCTGTTGGCGCGCGTGACGGCGCTGAGGCGACCACGCGCATCGTACGAATAGTCCGTTGGGGCCAAACCCGCGATGCGCTCCTCGACGACGTGCCCGCGGCTGTCCAGCACGGTGCTCCGGGTGCGTCCCTGCGCCGTGGTGCTCGTAATCGTCCGCGCGGCGCCGTCGTACACGTCAGTGCTGGTCGCGCCGTTGAGCGTGGTGGTAGCGGTCAAGGCCGCGATGCTGAGATTGCCGGGGTCGGTCAGGCTGGCCGTTTCCGTGCGGGTCAGGGCAGATGTCAGGCCGCCCGGTGTTGTCTCGCTCAATGATAGTGGGAGGGGCGCTTGCATCCCGAACCGGGGATCGGGGCCCTGCAGCACACGTGTCGTGACGCCGCCGGGGTCGACCGATGTAGTGCTGCCGTCGGCCCGCGTCAACTGGCTGTACCGCAGGCCGGCAGGCAACGTGTTGACCCGTTGCTGGTCGCCCGTCGGAAAGTCCTGGACTACGTAGGTGTTGGTGTGGCCCAGGGGCGTGGTCAAGGTGACTGTGAAGCCCGTGGTGTTCCCGATGGGACCATCGACGCGCGAGAGCGTGGTCACGCCACCGTTGGGCGCCTGCGCGTGGACGAGGCGGCCCTGGTCATCGTAGCCGAACGAGTACCCGTTGCGCCGCGCGTCGGCAAAGCCCGTCAGCAACCCGTCGGCCGTGTAGGTCATGCTGGTCGTCGCGCTCATCGGGTCGGTCACGGCGGAGAGGAAACCGTTCGCGTCCAGGCTTAGGCCCGTGCTCTGGCCATAGGGGCCGACAATGGCGGTGGGGGCGCCATTGCCGTCGCGCTGAATCGTCGTGGCGTTGCCGTCGCGGTCCGTCACCGTGATGAGGCGGCCGGCGGCGGCGTAGCCGAAGCGGTAGAGCACAGCTCCGGTCAGGGCGTCGACCGTGCGCAGGTGCCGTCCCGCCGAGTTGAAGATGTAGATGGCGCTGCCGTCGACGGAGGGCAGCGCGATGTCGGTCAGGGACAGGCCGGGGAGGGACGGCGCGACGCGGCGGACCCGCGCGTTGGCCGCGTCGGCGATGACGAGGTTGCCGTCGGGAGTGACGGCGATGTCGAGCAGGTCGCCCAGGCGTGCCGCGCTGGACGGCCCCAGGTCGCCGCTGAAGCCGTACGTGCCTGTCCCTGCGACGGTGATGATGGTTCCATCGGTGGTCACGCGGCGGATGCGCTCATTGCCGCTGTCGGCGATGTACATGCTGCCGTCGAGGCCGAAGACCACGCCGGTGGGATAGGAGAGCCGAGCCGTGGTGGCGGGCCCGTTGTCCCCGGCAAAGCCCTGCGTGCCGCTGCCGGCGGCGGTACTGATGCGGCCGTCGATACCCACGCGGCGCACCCGCATGTTCAGAGAGTCCGCGATGTAGAGGGCGCCGTTCGGCGCCACGGTGACGCCCTGCGGCACGCTGAGCTGCGCCTGGGGAGCGGGACCGCCGTCTCCGCCCGACCCGAGGCTGCCGTTGCCGGCGCTGGTGCTGATGGTCCCGTCGGGTCCAACGCGGCGCACGCGGTAGTTGAGGGCATCGGCGATGTAGATGTCGCCGTCCTTGCTCACGGCCACGCCGATGGGTGTATGCAATTGCGCCGTCGCGCCTGGTTCGCCGTCGCCGTTGTAGCCGGCATTGCCGGTCCCGGCGACGGTCGTGATAATCCCATTAGGCGCCACGCGCCGCACCCGCTGGTTAAATGTGTCGGCGATGTAGACGGAGCCGTCGGGACCAATGGCCACGCCGGAGGGGGCGTCGAGTTGCGCGCTCGTCGCGGGGATGTTGTCGCCATTGTAGCCGGCGCCGCCAGTGCCGGCGACGGTCGTTATTGTGCCGTCTGGAGCAACGCGCCGCACGCGATTGTTGTTGGCGTCCGCTATATAGATGGAACCATCGGGACCCGTGGCGATGCCGTTCGGATTGTCTAGCTGCGCTCCCGTCGCGGGGCCGCCATCGCCGCCGAATCCGACGCCTCCCGTTCCCACGACCGTTTTGATGATGAGAGCGGAGCCAAAGTCTTGCCCGTCTTTGCCGCCCTCTTGCGTCCCATCGCCCAGATAGAGGACGTGGCTGACCGGATCGTAGGTGTGGTGGACGTTGAGCATCCAGCCCCCCAGGCCCACCCCCCGCGCGTCGAAGGTTCCCAGGCCATCGAGCGTGCTCTGCCACGTCGTGGTCACGACAATCTCGTTGCGCGCCCTGTTGCCGCTGAGGGCGACTCCCGACGGCACGGCGAAGCTGCGCCTTGGCGTGCCCGGCCTGCCCGGCCGTGCGTAAACGGCACCGTAGACGAAGCTGATGTGAACCGTCGCCGTCTGCGGGCCCTGCAGGACCCGGCCGTAGGCGTCCTTGCCGTTCCAGGTAAACGTGAAGTTCTGGTTGGGCGCGGCCGGGAAGCTCTGGTTGAACTGCTGCCCGGCGATATTCACCTGTAAGTCGATGCGCTTCAAGCTGGCGGGCACGCTGGGACCGCTCAGCGAGATAGTGAGGAGATTACCCGCCTTACGTCCGGGCACACGGTCACCGCGATAGTGCAGGTAGAAGCTTGTGCCAGTGAGGCTGATATCCTCGCTCAAGGTCTGCGTCTGGCACTCTATAGCCGGCGGGTCGCAGGGATTGCTCGCGGGCTTCTGGGGACGGGGCGGTTGTCCGTTGGGAGGGATCGCGTCTGACGGGATGACGACGGACCAGTTGAAGTCCCACGGCCCATTGAAGGGAGGTGGTGGTGGAGGTGGTGGTGGAGGCACGGTAGGCGGGATCGTCGGCGGGATCGTCGGCGGCTCGGTGGTGGGTACCGGCGTATCGGTCGCGGTATTGGTTGGCGTATTGGTCGGCGTGTTGGTTGGCGTATTGGTCGGCGTATTGGTTGGCGTATCGGTCGGCGTATCGGTCGCGGTATTGGTTGAGGTCGCGGTGTTGGTTGAGGTCGCGGTATTGGTTGAGGTCGCGGTGTTGGTTGATGTGCTGGTCGGGGTCGCGGTGTTGGTCGGGAGTTGGCCGATGATACACCCTGGTATGGGCGTCGCGGTCGGAACGGTCGGGGTCACCGTCGGGCAAATAGCCGTCGGCGTCGCGCTAGGTGCGAGCGCGATCCGTGGAGCGATTGCGTCGTGTTGCGCCGCCTGCCCGTTGGCCGGTGCGCTACCGGTCGCGCCGGCGGCGCCGATGAGCACGCGCCACAGGCTCTGTCCCGGCTGATACAACGTCGCCAACTGCCCACGCTCGGCGTCGGTGATGCCCAGCTCCGCCAGCGTCGCCGCGGACGCCGGTTGCCCACTGCCGTCGACGTCGAGGTCGGCCATGCCGTTGGTCACGCTCAATACCTTGATGACCAGCCCGTCCTGCGTGGCCACCCATTGGCCGCGCGCATGGTCGTAGTATCCCGTCGGGACGGCGAGCCCCACCGGGAAACCCAGGAAGTTCTGTACGTAGCTGACGACCGGCTTGCTCAGGGTCACCGTCCCGTGCCCGGCCGTGGCCTCGTCGACCGTGTACTGCGCGGCATAGGTGTAGCCGCTGGTGGGAGGCAGCAAGGCCGGCATCTTCGTGGAACCATTGGTGCCGACCGTGAACTCGGTGGCATGCACGTGCAGCGTCGAGAGGGGCTGGGTGCTGCCGTCGGGCATGGTCATCGTGGCCTGCGTGCCCTGCCCGAAGAGCAGGGTCGCCTGGCGCTGCCCGTCGGCGTCGCCAATCATGCTCCCCTGCACGACCTGAATGGGCTGACTGGAGGACAGATCGACCGTGGTGACCTTGGGGTCGACCCCGATCAGGGCCACGTCGGGCACGGACGCGAAGTCTTGCACCGGCGCTTGCACCTGCCGCTGGGCGTCGATGTAACCGTCCTCGTGGTAGGTCACGGCGAGGACGCCGCCGCCGTTGACGACGAGGTCATACTTGCCATCGGCGCGCGAGAGGGTCTGGCCAAACTCGGGGTGAGCGAGTATAGCTACCGTGGCGCCCGGCAGCGGCTGTCCGGCGCCGTCGAACACCTGGCCGCGCAGCACGGCCGCGCGGAGGGGATCGATCGTGCCGGGGTTCACGCCCGTCTGAATGGGGTTGGGACCGGTGTAGAGGAACTGGGTGGCCGAGATCAGGGTGGTCGCCACGCTCATGTCCACCGGTGGCGCGACCGAGGCCGGGTCGGGCGGTAGGACCGCCGTGGATGGGGTGAGGGTGGATGTCGGCGCCTGCGTGACGGTCGCCGTTGGCCGCGTGGTCGCTGTTGGCGTCGCCGGGCTCGTGGGCACGCCTGTGCCCGTCGGCGCTGGGCGCGTGGTCGCGGTCGTTGCCGGCGTGCCCGTCGGCGCTGGGCGCCTGGTCGCGGTCGTTGCCGGCGTGCTCGTCGCCAACGGGAGCGGTGTGGCGCTTACGCCCCGCGCGGCCGTCGCGGACGGCACTGGCTTCGATGTCGCGGACGGCGTCGTACCCGGGGCGCTGGTCGCGGTGGCCGTGGTGGCCGCGCGGGGCGTTACCGGTGTCGGGACGCCGCTGGCGGGTGACTGAGTGACGCCGATCCTCGGCGCCGACGTGGCCGTGGCCGCAGGCTGCTGCCCCGGTGTCGGCGTCGGTGTCGGCGTCGGCTGTTGTCGCGGCGGCCGAGCGGCGGTACAGGCGGGACCGCCCAGCGCGAAGACGAGCGTGCCAGTCGCGCGCGTGGTGCGTATCACGGCATGTCCGCGTTGCCGCGGGCGCGTCACGCGCACCGTCAGCGTGCGCACCACGAGGCGGTCGCCGCGCGCCGCGCTCTTGAAGCGGACGCGGTACGTCATCGTGAGCGTGAGCGGCAGGACGGGACGCCCACGATTGATGTCATCCACGGTGAGCGCGCCCGTGCGCCGATCCACGCGCAGGTGCAGCTCACGCCGATTGGCCGCGATGCGCACCACCTGCCCGGCACGCCAGCAGCCCGACAGAGCGAGCGATGTAACCTGCTGGCCGCGCGCCAACGCCACGCCCTCGATGGAGGTGACGAAGGTGGTTGCGGCCGCGGGCACGATTGGGGCCAGCAGGAGAGGAGTGGGACGGCAGATGGGGCCGCCCAACGCGAGCGTGCGCGACACGCGGCCTGTGCGCAACACGACGCGGGCGCCGCCGGGGGCGGCGCGCCAGCGCGCCCGGAAGAGCACGGTCACGGTCAGCGGCAGGTCGGCGCGCCGTAGCCCGCTCAGGGTCAGGGCGCCGCTGCGCCGGTCGACGCCCACCCGCAGGGAGTGCAGGCGCTTGCCGACGCCGGCGCGGGCGGAGGTGCGGGCGATCTGGCCGGGACTCCAGCAGCCCGCGAGGGCCAGCGCGGAGACGGCTTGGCCGGGGCGAGCGGCGACGGTGTCGATCGCCCAGGTGAAGGCGCTCGCCAGGTTGTACGGCGTGGGCGACTGCAAGAACGTCCCGCGTCGTGCCGTCGGAGCGGCAGCAGGTGTAGCGGCAGCCCCGGCGGACGAGGCGTCGACGGCCTGGACCGGAGGGAGACCGGGCCGCGCTGTCGATGCCATGGATGCCATGGACGAGGATGGCGCGATCGCGGCGGAGGCCGCGACCCGACGACTGTCCTGGGTCAGTGGCGTGCCCAGCGCCAGCAACGCCGCCAGCAGCACGCAGCCGATTTTATCGCGCGTCTCGCGCAGCGCCCGCCCGGTTATCTTATCCGTCATCACCGTCTGCCTCCCTCCTGCCCCATTCGCCGCTATGTGGGTATGTGGTGCATTCGTTCGATCAATTATCAGGCTGCGTTAGGGTCCTTGGTCAGCCAGGGCAGGAAGTACACGCCCGGCCCGACCGGGGTGCCCGTTCCTGGGCCCTGACCACCGGGGCCGCTGGCATCGCCCCACCAGTTGTAGAGCGCGTCGACGAGCGTGCCGCTACTATCGTTGACGATGCCGAACCGGCCGCCGAACACGGCTCCGAGCCTGTTGCCGTGCAGCACGGGCTGGCCGCCATTGACGACCTCGATGTCGTTGCCCTGCGAGGCGTCGATGGTGGAGTTTGTGATGGTCGGGCTGGAGTTATCGACGACGATGCCGGAGCGGTAGCAGTTGGAGCCGGTCGCGCCCAGGCAGTCCCCCGCGAATGAGAGGCGCACGTGGTCGAGGGCGCCGGCGCTGCCGGGCTGGAAGACGATGCCGCGCCAGTTGTGGGGGGCGGCCACGCCGTTGCTGTCCGTCAGCGAGATCGGAGCCGTCGCCGTGCCCGCCATGCTCAGCGTCCCCGCGACATAGAGAGCCGCATCATTGAACTGCAGCAGCATACCCGCGCCGACATTGAACGTGGCGCCCGAGGCGACCGCGAGGTCGCCCTCGGTGCGCAAGGGCAGGCCAGGGTTGTCGTAGGTCAACGTGCCGGTGATTGTACCGCCAGGCAGGTCGATCACGTCGCCGTTGCCGTTGGCCGTGGCGACCAAGCCGTTATTAACCAGACTGATACTGGGCACGAAATCGTAGCGCAGCGGCCAGGCGAGGTTGTTGGTGAGCGTGTCGCGCAGCAGCGTGGGGTTGCCGCCGTTGATCACCTGGATGCCGTTGCCCTGCGAGAAGTCCACAATGGAGTCGCTGATGGTCGGGCTGGAGCCGTCCACGACGATGCCGGAGCGGTAGCAGTTGGAGTTAGTGGCGCCCAGGCAGTCGCCCGCGAACGAGAGGTGCACATGGCTGAGCGTGCCGGCGCTGCCGGGCTGGAAGACGACGCCGCGCCAGTTGTTGGGCGTCGTCGCCCCGTTGCTGTCCGTCAGCGAGATGGGCTGTGTCGCCGTACCCGCCATGCTCAGCGTGCCCCCGACGTAGAGGCCGGCGTCGTTGAATTGCAGCAGCATGCCGGGGCCAACGTTGAATTGCCCGCCCGCGTCCACGACGAGGTCGCTCTGGGTACGCAGAGGCAGGCCGGGATTATTGACCGTCAGCGTGCCGGTGACGTGCCCACCGGGCAGGTCGATCACGTCGCCGTTGCCGTTGGCGAACGCCGTGAAGCCATTATTGACCAGACTGATGCTGGGCACGAAGTCATAGCGCAGCGGCCAGGCGAGGTTGTTGGTGAGCGTGTCGCGCAGCAGGGTGGGGTTGCCGCCGTTGATCACCTGGATGCCGTTGCCCTGCGAGAAGTCGATCGTCGAGTCGGCGATGGTCGGCGCGCTGTTGTCGACCACGATGCCCGCGCGGTAGCAGTTGGAGCCGGTCGCGCTCAGGCAGTCCCCCGCGAACGAGAGATGCACGTGGCTGAGCGTGCCGGCGCTGCCGGGCTGGAAGACGATGCCGCGCCAGTTGTTGGGCGTCGTCGCCCCGTTGCTGTCCGTCAACAAGATCGGCGCCGTCGCCGTGCCGCTCATGGTCAGCGTGCCGGTCGCCGCGACGTAGAGTCCGCTGCTGAAGTCCACCGTCATGCCCGCCGCCACGTTGACCGCCGCGCCCGAGCCCACCACCAAGTCGCCCCCGTCGATGACCGGCAAGAGACCCGGATGGTCC
>JAABUZ0100005071.1_pt1 | contig 17598 bp, 20 predicted proteins | sample 5562091 | NCBI WGS metagenome assembly JAABUZ01 (sample SAMN12813069, study PRJNA571459) | rock metagenome | isolation source: Antarctica rocks | place: Antarctica: Victoria Land, Linnaeus Terrace sud | collected 2015-12-21
GTCGATGCACTCGACCTCGAACACCACATGATCAGCGAGGACATCAGCGACAGTGCGCGCTACCGTCATGACGGGCTCCGGTCGGACGGGGCGGCCAGTAGGCCAACCAACCGCTCCGAGCGGTTCATACACCGGACCGGCACGCCGGTCACGGTCTCCGCGCCGACCGGAACCCGCCCACCCCAGACCAACCACGGCATGGCTCGTCGGGCTGGGGCGAAGCCCCGTTAGTACTACAGCCGTAGATCGAGAGATCTTGGCGTGTCGTTGCCCGGGGTGAGGCGGCCACCGCTTGATCGTCCTCGGTTGTGTCGACTTCAGATGATCAGGCGGTGGCCGCGGGTGACCGCGTAGGGCCCGGCCGGTGGCCGGCCATGGTGGACGGGCTGCTCGATCGGCTGGCCGGTCGGTTCGCGCGGGCCGAGCCGCGCCGGCACGTTCGTCGCTCGACAATCCGGGGCGGAGCACATTCAGTCGCGACACCTGACCCCCCTGGTCGCCGGTAGGTAGCTTCCCGGGCATGGCCTTCACCGTGGACCGTGTCATCCCGATCATGCGGATCTTCGACGAGGCTCGCGCCCGCGAGTTCTACGTCGACTACCTCGGCTGCACAGTGGACTGGGAGCATCGTTTCGACGAGCGGGCACCGCTGTACATGCAGGTCTCACGCGGCGACATGGTTCTGCACCTCTCCGAGCACCACGGCGACGGCTCGCCTGGCCACACGGTCTATGTCGGGGCCAACGGCGTCCGCGAGCTCCACGCCGAGCTGCAAACCCGAGATTACCCGTACCTGAATCCTGGGGTAGGGCCGAGCCCAGGCGATGACGAGGACGGAGACTGCGTGACCTTGCGCGACCCCTTCGGCAACTGCCTACGAATCGACGAACGCGCGCACTGACACAGGGCTGCGACAAGTCGTCACCTACGACGTCCGGACCACCGCCAATCCACGCCGCCGAAACACTGTCGTTCTCCTGACGTTTGCCGGTCCCCCCCGCGGGCCGGTTCTTGGGTGTGGGTCAGCTGCGCTTCCGAGCGATGAGCAGTAGGTACTCCCAGTCCAGGGCGCCGGCGTCGTGGTCGTGGCGTTGGGCGAGCTCTGTCAGGTCGTGGTCCAGGGCCGCGGCGTGGTCGGGTCGCTCGGCGATGGCGCGGTAGGCGGCGATGGTCGGCCCGTAGCGGGCCTTGAAGTAGTCGCGAAAGGCCTCCGCGGTGGGGAAGCGGTCGACGCGCACGGTGTCGCGGTGGGCCACGACGTTGTCGACCCGGTCGCCGAGAAGGGCGCGGACGTGGTCCTCGCGGCCCCACAGCGGGGGCGGCTGCGCGCCGGGGGGTGGTGGGGCCATGTAGGGCTTCATGGTGGCGAACATCTGGCCGATGAACCCTTCGGGTGTCCAGCTGAGCAGGCCGATGCGTCCGCCCGGGCGACAGACCCGGACCAGCTCGTGGGCGGCTTGCTGGTGGTGGGGGGCGAACATCACCCCGAGGCAGGACAGCACGATGTCGAACTCGCCGTCGGCGTAGGGCAGCGCCTCCGCGTCGGCTTCCTGCCAGCTCAACTGCACGCCGCGCCGCGCGGCCTTGTCCTGGCCGGCGGCCAGCAGCTGCGGGGTCAGGTCGCTGGCCACGACATCGGCCCCGGCCAGGGCGGCGGGGATCGCGGCGTTGCCGGTTCCGGCCGCAACGTCGAGCACCCGGTCGCCGCGGCCGACGTCGCAGGCGCGCACCAGGACTGCGCCCAGCTCCGGGATGAGCTCATCGGCGAGCGTGGGATAGTCGCCGAGGGCCCACATGGCCCGGTGCCGGGCCTTGAGATCGCGGTCAGCCTGAAGGGCATCCGTCGAAATGGTCATCTCGCACTCCTGTGTCGGTGGAGCCTCGACGGTAAGGAGCTGCGCGGTGCGCCCCTAGTACGAGATGTGTACCGATCACGGGGGCGGCGAACTAACCTTCCCGGATGGGTTCGTCGTACCACCAGTTCTGCCCGGTCGCGAAGGCGATGGAGTTGCTCGACGAGCGCTGGACCCTGCTGGTGGTCCGCGAACTGGTCACCGGCAGCCAGCATTTCAACCAGCTGCGCCGCGGCCTGCCGCGGATGTCTCCCACGCTGCTGTCCAAGCGGCTGCACCAACTCACCCAGGCCGGTGTGGTCCAGCGTCAGGTCGAGGGAAGCGAGGTGCGCTACGTCCTGACCTCGGCCGGGCGGGAGCTGCGTCCGGTCGTCGAGGCGCTCGGGGCGTGGGGAATCCGCTGGATCGGCGAGCTCGGCGACGCCGACCTGGACCCTAAGCTGCTGCTCTGGGACATGCACCGCAACATCGATCACACCGCCGTCCCGAGCGGCCGCACGGTCTTGCAGTTCAGGTTCCCCGACGTGCCCGGTCTCGCGCGCGACTGGTGGCTGCTGATCGACCAGACCGACGCCGACGTGTGCGACGACGACCCCGGCCTGCCGGTCACCCTCACCGTCACCGCCGGCCTGCGGGCGCTGATCGAGGTATGGCGCGGCGATCGGGGCTGGTCCGACGCCGTGGGTCACGGCGCGATCGTCGTGCACGGGCCGGAGCCGCTTCGCCGCGCCCTACCAACCTGGTTCACCCTGTCCTCATTCGCCGCCGTACCCCGCCCGACCACTGCTCCCGAGCGCCGCGCCCCGGTCGGGCGGTGGTGATCCGCCGGGTTCACTGGGGGCACGCACGGATGCCGACCAGCCGATGGGGTTGCCGTGCCGCGCATCGGGCCACGCTTACCGAGGCCGTCGCGGGGGCCGGGCGGCGGGAGGGAACCCGTCGTCACCCCCGGTGTCGGGCCGGGACCCCTCGATGACCGACTCGAGGGCCCGTACGTGGGCGGTGAAGGCGGCGCGGCCAGCGGCGGTGGCGGCGTAGCGGGTGGTGCGCCGCTTTCCGCGCCAGGTCACGGCGCCCTCGGCGTACCCGGCGTCGACCAACACGGCGAGGTGGGCGCCGAGGTTGCCGTCGCTCAGGCCCAGCGTCGTGCGCAGGATGGTGAAGGCCATCGAGGCCTCGGCGGGCAGGCCGTGCAGCGCGGCCTGCAACCGCAGCCGGACCGGGTCGCAGAGCACCGGGTCGAACGGGGAGCGCAGCAGCTCGGCGACCGTGTCGGGGAGGGTCCCGGGGTCCTGGGCCGGATCGGGCCTGGGGGTGGTGCTCATCCGGGTGTGCTCATCCGGGCCATGCCCAGGGCCGCCATCGCGCCGCCGGCGAGCACCCCGAAAACGAGCAGGTCATGGTCGTGGACTGCGATGTGGGCGGCGGGTGCGGTCGCGACGATGACCGCCCCGACCACGCCCAGGGCGACATCGCCGGCCGCGACGGCGTAGAGCAGCAGCGCGATACCCCACAGGGCGCCGAGGAACAGTGCGACGGTGTGCGCCGGTGCCGGGGTGATCGTCGCGACGAGCAGCGGCGAGCTCCCCATCGGCACCAGCCAGGAGAGCCGAATGCGCCGTTCCCAACCGTTCACGACCTGCTCGGAGCGGCACAGCCAGGTGCCCAGCATTGCGGCGGCCGAGAGCCCGAGCCCGACCGGGACCGCGACCACCCACGGCGCAGTGTCGAGCGCGACGTAGCCGATCAGCCACGCCACCCCCCATACTGCGAGCGGGCTCCGCGTGAACGTGGCGTACGCGACCCGGCGGCTGCGGCCGCCGATCGCGGCCAGCTCCTGCAGGGTGCGCGCGGCGTCGGCGGCCGAGGGCGCAGGAAGCGGATGCCCCTCATCCGGCCCTGGTCCTCTGGCCACGACCACCCCCACCGTTTACTCTACGACGCAGAGCTATCGGCTCTGTCCTGCAGAGTATACCGACTCCGGGAGGCCGCGTGAGCGCTCCAGCCGGGCTCGCGCCACGGACGCTTCGCCCCGGGCGGGCCTGGCGCAACGCCCTCGGCGTCGCCGTGCTGCTCTGGGTGGTGCTCGGGGTGGGCTGCTTCGGTGTCGGTGCTCAGCTGGTGGCCGATCGGTACGGGCACAGCCTCGACGGTGCGTTCGTCCTGGACCTGGTGTTCCTGGCCGGCGTGCTCATCGTGATCGCCGCCGTGGTGGGGTGGCAGCGCGCCCACGGCGAGACGATCCGCGAGCTGGGCTGGCGGGCCCCGACCCGCACGGTCGCGATCGTGGTGGCGATCGCCTTCGGGCTGGTATGGACCGCGTCCAGCTACGCCCGCGGCGGCGACCCGCTGGCCTGGTCCTGGCAGCGCCCGGTGATGGCCGTGATCGGTGTGGTCCTCGCGTTCGGCGAGGAGCTGGCCGTGCGCGGGTTCTTCCTCGAACAGCTCCGCCGCGGGGGCGTCCCGACCTTGCTGCAGGTCCTCGCCAGCGCCCTGGTGATGGGGGTGTATCACGGGGTGCTGGGTGGGCACTACTCCGTGCCGTACGCGATCGCCTCCACCGTGATCTTCGGGGTGGTGTCGCTGATCTTCGTGCTCGGTCGGCGCAGCCTGACCCCGGGCCTGATCGCGCATACCATGACCCACGTCCTGGGAGACCCGTATCTGATCCAGGGGATCCTTTTCGGGGTCCTCGCCGCGACCTGAGAGCGCCCTACCCTCGCGCGATGCGCACGCTGATCGTCACCGGGACCGGCACCGGCGTCGGCAAGACGATCGTGACCGCCGCCGTCGCCGCCCTCGCCCTCGCTGCGGGGGAGCGGGTCGCGGTCCTCAAGCCGGCCCAGACCGGCGTCGCGCCGGGAGGGCCCGGGGACCTCGCCGACGTGGTCCGCCTGGCCGGGGACGTCGCGGCCCTCGAGCTCGCGCGCTTCCCCGACCCCCTCGCCCCGGCGACCGCGGCCCGCCGCGCCGGAGCGGCACCGGTCACCGTCGCGATGGTGGTCGACGCGGTGCGGGCTCTGTACGCCGACGGTCACGACCTCGTGCTCGTCGAGGGTGCGGGAGGCCTCCTCGTCCGCCTCAACGATCGCCCCGAGACCCTCGCCGACGTCGCCCTCGCCCTCGATGCGCCCGTCGTGCTCGTCGCCTCGGCCGGGCTGGGCGTGCTCAACACCGCCGCGCTGAGCGCCGAGGCGCTCGCGCACCGCGGCGTCGCCCTCGCCGGCACCGTCGTCGGCGCGTACCCGCCGGAGCCCGACCTCGCCGCGCGCAGCAACCTCGTCGACCTCCCGGCCGTGACCGGAGCGCCATTGCTCGGCGTGCTGCCCGCGGGGATCGGTACGGCCGACCGCACCGCGTTCGGCATCCGCGCGCGGTGTGGCCTCGGTCCCGTCCTGGGCGGCCAGTGGTCCCCGCCGCCGGGTGGGTGAGGCAGACTCGCACCGGAGCCCGCACCGACCGAAGGAGAGCCGCGTGACGGCCAGCACCGACGCCGACCCGACCGTCACCCGCCCCGACGGGGACATCCTCGCCGTCGCGCGGGATCAGGTTCTCCGGCGCGGCGTCGGGCTCGACGAGGAGCAGGTGCTCGCGGTGCTGCGGCTGCCCGCCGCGCGGCTACCCGAGGCCCTCGCGCTGGCCCACGAGGTGCGGATGCGCTGGTGCGGCCCGGAGGTCGAGGTCGAGGGCATCGTGTCGCTCAAGACCGGCGGCTGCCCGGAGGACTGCCACTTCTGCTCGCAGTCGGGGCTGTTCGACTCACCGGTGCGGGCCGCGTGGCTGGACACGGACCGTCTCGTGGAGGCGGCGAAGCAGACGGCCAAGACGGGGGCGACGGAGTTCTGCATCGTCGCCGCGGTCCGCGGGCCGGACGAGAAGCTCATGGCGCAGATCCGGGTGGGCGTGGCCGCGATCCACGCCGCGGTCGACATCAACGTCGCCTGTTCGCTGGGGATGCTGACGCAGGCCCAGGTCGAGGAGCTCGCCGCGATGGGCGTGCACCGCTACAACCACAACCTCGAGACCGCGCGCTCGCACTTCGGTGAGGTGGTCACCACCCACACCTGGGAGGAGCGCTGGGAGACCCTGCGCATGGTGCGCGCGGCCGGCATGGAGGTGTGCTGCGGCGGGATCGTCGGGATGGGGGAGAGCCTCGCACAGCGCGCCGAGTTCGCGGTACAGCTCTCGGCGCTCGAACCCGACGAGGTGCCGCTGAACTTCCTCATCCCCAACCCCGGCACCCCCTTCGCGCACCTCGAGGTGCCCCAGGGCCCCGACGCCCTGATGACCGTCGCCGCGTTCCGTCTGGCCATGCCGCGCACGGTGCTGCGGTTCGCCGGCGGCCGGGAGCTCACCCTCGGCGACCTCGGTGCCGAGCAGGGGATGCTCGGCGGGGTCAACGCGATCATCGTCGGCAACTACCTCACCAACCTCGGACGCCCCGCGGAGCAGGATCTCGAGATGCTCGAGGGTTTGCGGATGCCGATCAAGGCGCTGAACGACACGCTGTGAACACCTATTGCTCCTGGTGCGGCGGGGCCCTGACCGACGGCTCGGCCGACGACCAGGACCACGACCAGGACCACGATCGTTGCCGGGCCCGGCTCGCGTCGGTCGACCCGCCCCGCTACTGCCCCGAGTGCGCGCGGCGCATGGTGGTGCAGGTCGACCCGATGGGCTGGACCGCCCGGTGCAGCCGCCACGGCGAGTTCACCGGTGGCAGCGGCACCGACACGGTGGGCACCCGACGGTGACCGTGCCCGACGGTCGGCCGGCTACGGGTCCCGCTGCGGTGGTGCTCACGAAGGACCTGCCCGCCGACGCCGACCCCGACGGTCCGGTCGGCGCCGCGCGCCTGGTGGCGGAGGCCCGGGCCGACCTCGGGTCCGCGGCGGTCCTCGCCGTCGCCGCCCTCGTGGTTGGCGTCCCGCTGGGACTGCTGTGGGCCGTGACCGCCCCCGTCCAGCTGGTGGTCCTGACCGGGTCCGGGCAGGCGGCGCTCACCGACGAGGCGACGCACGTCTTCGACGCGACCGCCCTGTTCGCCCTGCTGGCGACGGCGTCCGGAGTTCTCGTCGGCGCGGTGGCGTGGCGGCTGCGGGCGCACCGTGGACCGGTGCTGCTGGTGGCTGCGGTCGCGGGGACGGTGGCGGGAGCGTGGATCGCCGCGCGGGTCGGGGTGGCGATCGCTCCCGGGGCTCCGCCGGTCGACGTCCTGCTCGACCGGACGCAGGTGTCGTCGAGCGGTACTCGCGGGCCGCCGGTGCCCGCGGTCCTCGCGACGGTCCCGGCGACGATCGGCTCGTGGTGGACCATCACCCTCGCCGGGCTCGGAGCCGCGCTCGCCTACCTGCTGCCCGCGATCTGGCTGGGCGAGGAGGCCATGGACCGCGGCTGACCCCGGTCCGTCGAGGCTCAGTTCTGGCTGCTCTGGACCGCGAACTTCGCCGTCGGCGCCCACACCGCGTGCAGGTGACGCAGCAGTCCGGCCTCGCGCACCATGTACTGGCGCACCAGATGCAGCCGGCGGACCGGGCACGTCGCCTCGAGGAGCTCCTGGCGGTCGTCGAGGGGCAGCAGGCAGTCGGCCGCGAGCACGTGCGGGAGCACGGCCGCCTCCACCCCGGCGACCGTGTCCTCGTCGGGCCCCGCGGACGGATCCGAGGGAGCCTCCGTCCCGGCCTCGCCCGAGTCGCCGCCGCCGCGCTGCTTCCACGCGGTCTGGCAGTAGCGACGGTGCGCGGCGCGCGCGGCGAGCACCAGCGGCTCGGTGTCCGCGGGCTCGTCGTCCTCGTCGTCGGGCAGCCACTCCACGTTGGCCACGAGATACGGGGCCGTCGAGTCGTCGACGTCGAGGAGCCGGAAGCGGCGGTCGCCCTGGGTCAGGAGGTCGAAACGCCCGTCGGGGAGCCGGCGGACCTCGCGCAGCGACGCGGTGCACCCCACCGTGTGCAGCCCGTCGACGCCGTCGTCGGGGTTCCATCCCTCGCGGACGGCCACGACGCCGAACTGCTTGCCCGGCACCGCCCCGGTCACCAGGTCGATGGTCATCTGCCGGTACCGCGGCTCGAAGACGTGCAGGGGCAGCGGTGCCCCCGGCAACAGGACCGTGCCCAGGGGGAAGAGGGGCAACGTCTCGACCACGGGGTCACGCTACGGCTCCTCGGGCCGCTCCGCCGGGTGGCCGGGTGCGGGGTCGACCGTTCAGCCCGCCGCCTCCGGGGGGCGCAACGCGGCGAACGGGTCGGTGACGCGCAGGACGTGCTCCGGGAAGCGGAAGAGCGCGGCCGGCCGACCGCCCGCCGGGCCCGGGGCGACCGTCCCCCCGGTCGGGACCAGGACACCGCGCCGGGTGAGGACCCGCTGGAGGTTCGTCGCCGAGACGCGGTGCCCGAGCGCGGCCGCGTAGAGCGCACGCAGCTCGGACAGCGAGAAGACGTCGGGAGCCAGGGCGAAGCCGATGTTGGTGTAGGAGAGCTTGGCGCGCAGCCGGTCGAGGCCCGCGCGGGTGATCGGGCCGTGGTCGAAGGCGGTCGGCGGGAGCGCGTCGACGCGGTGCCAGGCGGTGTCGGCGGGCAGGGCGGGGTCGGCGTCGGTGGGCACGAGCCCGAGGAACGCCGTCGCGACGCGACGCGGCGCGGGACCGCGGTGCGGGTCGGAGAACACCGAGAGCTGCTCGACGTGCGCGACCTCGCCCAGGTCGACCTTCTCGGCGAGGTGGCGGCGCACGGACCCCTCGACGTCCTCGTCCGCCCCGAGCCGCCCCCCCGGTAGCGCCCACCGGCCCTCGTGCGGCCCGCGCGCCCGCTGCCACAGCAGCACGCAGGGAACCGTGCCCGAGACCCGCAGGACGACGGCCAGCACGTCGTGCGCCATCAGGCCCCCGGCCTCCACGGGCGATGATCCTAAGGACCGGTGGCATCGGACACGCGGACCGAGGGACGGTGGCAGGTCCACGGCGTTTCGGGGTACCGTCGAGCCATGTTTTCGACCAACAGGCGAAAACCAACGGACGCCGGTCCCGCCGCTCGACGCCGAGTGCGGACCGGGGGAGGAGACGGGCCGCGATGACCGTTACCGCACTGCCCGACACCGGACTGCCCGACGGGGGACACGGCCCGCCCTCCGACCTCGTCGAGCCGCGCTCGCTGGCCCCCGAAGAGGTCGGAGCCTGGGCCGACGAGGTCCGCCGCCTCGCCCGGGCCAGGGACGCCGTGGTCCTCGCGCACAACTACCAGCGCCCGGAGATCCAGGACGTCGCCGACCACACCGGCGACTCCCTCGCGTTGAGCCGTCTGGCCGCGGAGTCGGACGCGAGCACCATCGTCTTCTGCGGTGTGCACTTCATGGCCGAGACCGCGAAGATCCTCGCGCCGGAGAAGACGGTCCTCATCCCCGACGCCCGCGCCGGCTGCTCGCTCGCCGACTCGATCGACGCCGACCAGCTCCGGGAGTGGAAGGCCGAGCACACCGCCCGAGGAGGACGACCGCCCGTCGTCGTCAGCTACGTCAACACCACCGCCGCGGTGAAGGCCGAGACCGACATCTGCGCCACCTCGTCGAACGCCGTCGAGGTCGTGGAGTCGATCGACCCCGACCGCGAGGTGCTCTTCCTCCCCGACCAGTTCCTCGGCGCGCACGTCCGGCGTCTCACCGGCCGGGAGAATCTCCACGTCTGGGCCGGGGAGTGCCACGTGCACGCCGGGATCAACGGCGCCGAGCTCGCCGCCCGGGCCGAGGAGGACCCCGACGCCGACCTCTACGTCCACCCCGAGTGCGGCTGCGCCACCAGCGCGCTGTACCTCGCCGATACGGGCGCCGTCCCCGCCGAGCGGGTCCGCATCCTCTCCACCGGCGGCATGCTCGACGCCGCCCGCACGACCCGCAGGAAGAGCGTTCTCGTGGCCACCGAGGTGGGCATGCTCCACCAGCTGCGCCGGGCCGCGCCCGAGGTCGACTTCCGTGCCGTCAACGACCGTGCGGCCTGCGGGTACATGAAGACGATCACCCCGGGCTCGCTGACCCGCGCGCTGCGCGAGGGCCGCGACGAGATCCACGTCGACCCCGCCACGGCCGAGCGGGCCCGCGCGTCGGTCCGCCGGATGATCGAGATCGGCCGCCCGGGGGGTGGCGAGTGACGACGGCAGCCGGCATGACGGTGACGTGGGAAGCGCGCGCCGACCTCGTCGTCGTCGGCTCCGGCGTCGCCGGGCTCACCGCCGCGGCCGAGGGGCGCACGCGGGGACTACGTGTCCTCGTCCTCACCAAGGACGAGCCGTCCGAGGGCAGCACCCGATGGGCGCAGGGCGGTGTCGCCGTCGTGCTCGGCGGCGCGGACCGGGTGCCCGGCGACACCGTCGACGCCCACGTCGCCGACACCCTCGCCGCGGGGGGCGGGCTGGTGGACGAGGCCGCGACCCGCGACCTGCTCGCCGCGGGTCCCGACGCGGTCGCCGCGCTGCGCTCGGCCGGGGCCGTGTTCGACGAGGATGTCGCCGGCCGGCTGGCCCGCACCCGCGAGGGCGGGCACGGCATGACCCGCGTCATCCACGCGGGCGGCGACGCCACCGGTGCCGAGATCGAGCGCACCCTTCTCGCCTCCGTGGCCGAGGGCCGCGACGGCCCCGTCGTCCTCGCCGGACACACGGCGTCGGCGGTCCTGGCCGCGCCCGACGGGAGCGTCGCCGGACTCGCCGTCCTCGACGAGGCGGGACGCCCGGGCGTGGTCGCCGCGCCCGCGGTGCTGCTCGCGACCGGGGGCGTGGGCGGGCTCTACGAGTCCACGACCAACCCCGCCGTGGCCACGGCCGACGGGTGGTCGCTCGCCCTGCGCGCCGGTGCCGGCGTTGCCGACGCGGAGTTCGTGCAGTTCCACCCGACCGCGCTCGCCGTGCCGGGGATCCGGGGCCGGGCCCCGCTCGTCACCGAGGCGCTGCGGGGCGAGGGCGCGCGGCTCATCGACACGACCGGCCGCCCGGTGATGGACGGGGTCGACCCCCGCGGCGACCTCGCGCCCCGCGACGTCGTCGCCTGCGCGATCACCGGTCGCCTCGGCGAGCTCGGCGCCGGGCACGTCTGGCTCGACGCCACCGGGATCGACGACGTCGCCCGCCGGTTCCCGACAGTGACCGCGGCCTGCGCCGGCCTCGGCGTCGACCCCGCCCGCGACCTGATCCCGGTCCGGCCCGCCGCGCACTACTCCTGCGGCGGGGTCGTGACCGACACCCACGGCCGCACCGGGGTCCGGGGGCTGTGGGCCGCGGGCGAGACCGCGCGCACCGGGCTGCACGGGGCCAACCGCCTCGCCTCCAACAGCCTGCTCGAGGGTCTCGTCGTGGGCGGGCGGGTCGGTGCCGACGTCGCCGCCGCCCTCGCGGCGCCCCGGGCGCTCGTCGAGCCCGAGGTGCCGCCGCCGACCGCGCCCGCCGCCGATCGGGGCGTCCTGCAGGCGGCGATGACCCGCGGCGCGGGGATCGGCCGCCACGCCGCCGGGCTCGCCGCGGCGTCGGACGCCGTCGAGGCCGCCACCGTCGAGGTCGTCCTCGACGGCCGGGCCGCGGTCGAGGACGCCGCCCTCACCGTCGCCGCGACCGTGCTGCTCGCCGCGGCCGGTGCGCGCACCGAGTCGCGCGGCTGCCACCTCCGCCGCGACCACCCCCGCCGCGACGACCGCTGGCAGGCCGCGTCGAGCGTCGTCGTCCTGCGCGGCGGATGCCTGCGGCTCGACGCCCTCGGCGGGCGGGACGCGGCCCGGGGAGGCGCGGCATGACGACCTCGAACCCGCCGACCCGGCGGATCGACGTGGGCGGGGGCCTCGACGCCGCGGAGGTCGACCGCGTCGTCGATCTCGCCCTGGCCGAGGACCTGCGCGACGGCCCCGACGTGACCACCGCGGCCTGCGTCCCGGCGGGGACGGTCGCGGTGGGCCGCTTCCGGACGCGGCCGGCCGGGACGCTCGCCGGCATCGGGGTCGCGGCGCGGGTGCTGGAGAAGGTGTGCGGAGACGCGCTCGAGATCCTCGACGCGCGGGTCGACGGCGACCGGCTCGCCCCCGGCGACACCGCGCTCACCGTGCGGGCCCCGCTCACGACGCTGCTCACCGCCGAGCGCACCGCGCTCAACCTGCTCTGCCAGCTCTCCGGGGTCGCGACGGCGACCGCGGCGTGGGTCGACGCCGCCGCCGGGACGTCCGCGCGCATTCGTGACTCCCGTAAGACCATCCCCGGCCTGCGGGTGCTGCAGAAGTACGCGGTGCGCTGCGGCGGCGGAGTCAACCACCGGAGGTCGCTGGGCGACGCGGTGCTCATCAAGGACAACCACATCCACGCCGCCGGATCGGTCACCGCCGCGCTCACCGCGGCCCGCGCCGCCGCGGGGCACCTGCCCTGTGAGGTGGAGGTCGACTCGCTCGACCAGCTCGACGAGGTGCTCCGGCTCGCCCCGCAGCTCGTGCTGCTCGACAACTTCTCCCCGGACGGGTACGCCGAGGCCGTCCGGTGCCGCGACACGCTCGCGCCGTCCGTGGGGCTCGAGGCGTCCGGCGGGCTGAGCCTGCCCTCGGCGCACGCCTACGCCCGCAGCGGCGTCGACTACCTCTCGGTCGGGGGGCTCACCCACTCGTCCCCGGCGCTCGACCTCGGGCTGGACCTGCAGACGTGAGGACCGCGGGACCCGCCGGCGAGGCCGCCGGGACCGGCTCTAGCATCAGCCGAGTGGGGGAGCGCATTCGTGGACGACGCACACGCCTGGTCCTCGCCGCGGTCCTGACCGCGGCCGCCGTCGCGGCGTGCGCGTCGCCGGGGCCGGGCGAGCCGCCGCCGATCGCGGTCTCGCCGGCGCCGGGAGGGCCCGAGGCCCCTCCGGTCGTACCCCTCGCCCCCGGCGCCGCCGCACCGGGCACCCGCGGCGGCCTGCTCGCCCCGCTGCCGGCCGCCGGGCCGCGCTCCGGCCCGCGGATCTGCGAGAAGTTCCGCTCGGCCCCGGTCGCGGGCGGGCGCTACGAGGTGCAGAACAACGCCTGGGGCGCCGACACGCCCCAGTGCACCACGGCGTTCGACACCGGGTTCTCGGTACAGGCCTCGCACGCCAAGGACTCCGGACCCGCCGCATACCCGTCGATCGTGTACGGATGCAACTACGGCACCTGCACCCGCGGCACCCCGTTCCCCCGCCCCGTCGCCGACCTCGGCGACGTGCGGTCGAGCTGGGCGGTGACCACCCCCGGGTCCGGGGACTACAACGTCGCCTACGACGTGTGGCTCGACCCCACCGCTCGGCGCGAGGGCGCGAACACCGGCGCGGAACTCATGATCTGGCTCGACCACACCGAACGGGTCCAGCCGATCGGCCGCGTGAGCGCCACGGCCACCGTCGGCGGCACCACCTGGGACGTGTGGACCGGGCAGAACAACGGCACGCCGGTGATCTCCTACGTGCGCCAGGAGCCGACGAAGCTCGTGCTCGACCTGCCGATCACCGACTTCGTCCGCGACGCGACCCGTCATGGCGTCGTGCGGCCCGGCTGGTTCCTCACCAACATCCAGGCCGGGTTCGAGCCGTGGATCGGCGGCACCGGGCTGTCCACCGACGCGTTCGCCGTCACCCGGAACGGCGTGTAGCCGCTCACCCGTCCCCCGGGTGCTCGTCGAACTCGCCGTGGACGCCGTCGATGGTCACCGCACGCTGGAAGGCGTCGAGGCGCCGGCGGTCGCGCTTGGTCGGGCGCCCGGCACCGCGCTCGCGCAGCGCGACCGGCGGGCCCTCGTCCGGAGGCGGGGGCGTGTGGTCGACGTAGCAGGTCACCGCGACCGGAGCCCCGACCCGCTTCTCGATCACTGTGCGCACCTCGACGGTGCGGTGGATGTCGTGGATCCGGGAGCGAACGGTGTCGCCGGGACGGATCGCCGTCGCCGGCTTGGCCGGTTGGTCGTTGACGCGCACGTGGCCGCCGCGGCAGGCCGCCGCGGCGTCGGCGCGGGTCTTGGCCAGGCGCACCGCCCAGAGCCACCGGTCGACCCGCGTCGTCTCCATCGGCGCCATCATGGCCGTCCGGGCGAGCCCCCGAGGATCAGGATCCGGCGGTGATCGGCGCCACCCGCCCCCGTAATCCCGGCGGCCACCGGGTACGCAGGTGTCGAGGCCGACGATCGACCCCCATCGAACGCCGCGTACGCCCTTGTTCAGTCACGAGCTCAGCCGGCGCACGCTCCCCGACAAGTCTGGAGCATTCATGGCCCACAGCACCCGTATGGTTTCGCAGCTCCGCGCCCTGCTGCAGTTGACGCAGGCCGAGGTCCAGGTGGCGCGCATCCGCGTCGCCCAGGCTCGCACCGAGGCCGTGCGCAAGGAGCTCACCCACAACGCCGACAATGCCGACAAGCGCACGGCGGCGATCACCGCCGAGCTGCGCCGCCTCGGGGGCGTCGCCGACGCCGTGTCCCCCCTGGTCGGGCGCGTCGCGGCGTTCGTCAAGGGCACCGTCGAGCAGGTCGGGCCGGTCGACGAGGCGCTGCTGGGCGACCTCGCCCTGGAGCGGCAGCTACTCGATCGCTCGCGGTACCTGCGCTCGGTCGCCGAGGCGGCCGGTGACAAGAAGATCGCGAAGCTCGCCGACGACCTCATGACCGCCCACACCGCCACCGTGGACTGGCTGAGCACCGTGCTCGCCGAGGACGCCCTCGGCGGTCCGGCCGCCCTGCGCCCGACCCCGCTGCAGGTCGTGGCCGGCGGCGTGAGCCGTGCCGTCAACTACCCCGTGCGCATCGCCCGCCAGCAGGTCGACCGCGTGTTCGACAACGTCGCGAACTCCGGCGAGGTGCTGCGCGACCGCGTCGAGCGGGCCGCCGGCAAGGCGGCGCAGCTGAGCACGAACGCCCGCGACGTGGCCCTCACCGGGCGCGACGCGGCTCTCGACCGTGCCGAGACGCTGGCCCGCCGCGACGGTGACACCGACACCGCGTCCACCCTGCACGAGACCCGGACGCGGCTCGGCACGCTCCACGAGTCCGAGCTGCCGATCAAGGGCTACGACAAGCTCACCGCCGACGACGCCATCACCGCGATCCGCGAGATCACCGCGGTCGACGAGCTCAACAAGGTCCTCCACTACGAGGAGACCAACAAGGCCCGGCCGCGCGTGGTGTCCGCGCTGCAGACGCACTACGCGGGCCTCGCGAAGGAGATCGCCGGGATCGAGTGATCCCTCCGTCCGGGCGCCATCTCCTTGATCGACCCCGGGCGAACCGACGAACGGGACCGGTGCCCCACGGGGCTCCGGTCCCGTCGTGTCCGTGCCCAGGAGGAGGTACCGCGCCCGTGCACCGTCCGCACCTGCCCAGCCCGCGGGGCGCCGTGTCCGCGGCGGTCCTCGACACCCTGGCCGGTCGGTTCGATCCCGCCGGGCTGACCCGCGTCCCCGGCCTCGCCGCGACCGAGGCGGATCCCTACGGCGAGGACCTGCAGCTCGCGCTCTACGCCTGCTACGAGCTGCACTACCGCGGCTTCGCCGACGTCGACGCCGAGCTCGAGTGGGATCCCGACCTGCTTCGCCTGCGCCGTGTGCTCGAGCACGCGTTCCTGGCCGCGCTCCTGCGCGACGTCCCGGGCGGCGGGACCGACGACGACGTCGAGGGCACCGTCGACGACCTGCTCGTGGAGCCGACCGAGGGCACCGGGCCCTCCTGGCACCTGCTCGCCGACGGTGAGGCGTGGCAGCTGCGCGAGTACGTGGTGCACCGCTCGCTCTATCACCTCAAGGAGGCCGACCCGCAGGCCTTCGTCATCCCGCGCCTCGACGGCCAGGCCAAGGCGTCGCTGGTCACGGTGGAGCACGACGAGTACGGCGCGGGCCGCGGGGAGGATCTTCACGCCCAGCTCTTCGCCGACATGATGGACGAGCTGGGCCTCGACTCCCGCTACGGCGTGCACCTGGACGCGGCGACGGCGGCCACCCTGGCCACCGTCAACGTCATGTCCCTGTTCGCCCTGCACCGGCGCTGGCGGGGAGCCCTCGTGGGCCAGTTCGCCCTCGTCGAGATCACGTCACCGCCGGGGTCGGCCCGGCTCGTGCGGGCGATGCGCCGGCTCGGGGAGTCCGACGCCGCGGCACGCTTCTACGCCGAGCACGTCGAGGCCGACGCAGTACACGAGCAGCTGGTGCGCCGAGGGCTCCTGGGCGACCTCCTCGACCGCGAACCGGAGCTCGCCGCCGACGTCGTGTTCGGCATCCGGGCGGCCTCGTTCCTCGAGGACCGGCTCGACGATCAGCTCTCACGAGCCTGGTCGGCGGGCACGTCGTCGCTGCGGTCGGAGCCGGTCGGGGTCGCAGCCGGCTTGACCCGACGTCGGTGGCTCGTGTCGCAGAAGGGGTAGCGCTTGCTGCGCCGGCAGGCGCACAGGGCCACCACCGGGCGCCCGGACCGCATCCGCGTCCCGTCCGGCAGCTCCACCTCCACCGGCCCCTCCACGAGGACCGGGCCGCCCTCGACCATCCGCACCCGGGCGACGCGACCTGCGGGGGGGGCCGCCGGTCCGCCGGCGTCAGACGCGGCCATGGATCACCGCCAGGTCCCTCGCTCCGGCCGCGTAGGCGCCCGGGATACCGATCGTGGTCACGCGGCGTGGTGCCCGATGGCCGGGACGGCGAACCGTCCTACCGAGGTCGGCTCCGACACGTGCGCGGATCCGGGCGGTTCGACCGGAGGCGACCAGGTCACCCCGTCGAGTGGGAACTGGGTGGAGGACTTCACCCGTTCGGCCCATCGTCCGTACGGTGATTGCGGCCCGTCCGTCGAACGAGCGAGGTGCGATGTGATCGACCGTCTGATCGACGAGCTCGACGCGGTCCTGTCCCGTCGGGCCATCGACCCGCTCTTCCAGCCGATCGTGGAGATCGCCACCGGCGACACCGTCGCGTACGAGGCGCTCGCCTGCGGTCCGGTCGACGGTCCGTTGCGGATGCCGCAGGAGCTGTTCGACACCGCCCGGGAGGCCGGACGCCTGGACGAGCTCGACGAGCTGTGCCGCACGCGCGCCGTCGAGTCGGCGGTCGAGGCGGGTCTGCGCGCCCCCTTCGGACTCTTCGTCAACGTCGAGCCGGCCGCGATCCCGGCCGCCCCCCCGGCGGTGCTCGCGGGAGCCGACCGCCGGGGCATCCGGGTCGTCGTCGAGCTCACCGAACGGGCCCTGACGCGCAATCCCGCCCGCCTGCTCGCGTTCGCAGAGCGGGTTCGGGCGGCCGGTGTCGGTATCGCTCTCGACGACGTCGGGGCCGACCCCGACTCGCTGGCCCTCATGCCGTTCCTGCGTCCCGAGGTGGTCAAGCTCGACCTCCGCCTGGTCCAGCGGCGCCCGAACGCCACCGTCGCCGAGATCATGACGGCGGTCACGGCCTACGCCGAGCAGTGCGGCGCCATCGTGCTGGCCGAGGGCATCGAGAGCGAGGTCCACGAGCGGACGGCCCTCAGCCTCGGAGCGTCGCTCGGGCAGGGCTGGCGGTACGGGCGACCGGCGCCCCTCCCCCACGCCGCCACCGAGGTGCCCGGCCCGACGGCGCCCCGTCGGCCGCTGGTGCTTCCTCGCGCTCCTCTCACCCCGACGGCTCGCAGCCCCTACGGCGCCGTGGCCCGCCTGCGCGCGCCGCAACGGGGCTCGAGGTCGCTGCTCGCCGCCATCAGCCGGCTTCTCGAGCGCCAGGCCAGCGAGCTGCGCGGGCTCGCGGTCGTGCTCGCGACCTTCGAGAAGGTCG
>JAABUZ0100005072.1_pt1 | contig 17595 bp, 10 predicted proteins | sample 5562091 | NCBI WGS metagenome assembly JAABUZ01 (sample SAMN12813069, study PRJNA571459) | rock metagenome | isolation source: Antarctica rocks | place: Antarctica: Victoria Land, Linnaeus Terrace sud | collected 2015-12-21
GCGGCGGCCGCCGCGGGGCGGCGGGCCGAGGCGCAGCTCGCGCTGGTCGCGGCAGACGCGTACAAGCGGCTGCTCGCGCCGGCGGTGACGGTCGAGCTCCGGCTCGAACTCAAGCAGCGCGCGGACGACGAGGCGATCCGCATCTTCGGGCAGAACCTGGAGCAGCTCCTCCTCGCCGCGCCCGCGGGCGAGCGGACGGTGGTCGGCCTCGACCCCGGGTTCCGCACCGGCGTGAAGGTGGCGGTCGTGTCGCGGACGGGCGCGGTGCTCGAGACGGACACGTGGTACCTGCACCAGCGCGACCGGTTCGCCGCGTCGCTCGTGCGGCTCGCCGTGCGGCACGGGGCGGAGCTCGTCGCCGTCGGCAACGGCACCGCGTCGCGCGAGACGGAACAGCTCGCGCGCGAGGCGCTCGGCGCGGCGGCCGGCGACGCGTTAGGCACCCTCCGGCCGCAGGTCGTCGTGGTGAGCGAGAGCGGGGCGTCGGTGTACTCCGCCTCCGACCTCGCGCGCGACGAGTTGCCCGACCTCGACGTCTCGCTCCGCGGCGCGGTGTCGATCGCGCGCCGGCTGCAGGACCCGCTCGCCGAGTTCGTGAAGATCGACCCCAAGGCGATCGGCGTCGGCCAGTACCAGCACGACGTCAACCAGCCGCAGCTCAAGCGCCGCCTCGACGAGACGGTCGAGAGCTGCGTCAACCGCGTCGGCGTCGAGGTGAACACGGCGTCGGCGCCGCTGCTCGCCTACGTCGCGGGCGTGGGCCCCTCGCTGGCGCAGGCGATCGTCGCGACGCGCGACGCGCGCGGAGGATTCCGCTCGCGCCGCGACCTGCTCGACGTGCCGCGGCTGGGCGCGAAGGCGTTCGAGCAGGCGGCGGGGTTCCTCCGCGTGCGCGGCGGCGCGCACCCGCTCGACGGCTCGGCCGTCCACCCGGAGCGCTACGCCCTGGTCGAGCGCATCGCGGGCGACCTCGGCGTCGGCGTCGGCGCGCTCGTCGGCGACGAGGCGCTCGCGGCGCGCATCGAGCCCGCGCGCTACGTGTCCGATGCCGTCGGCCTGCCGACGCTGCGCGACATCGTGGCGGAGCTGAAGAAGCCCGGGCGCGACCCGCGCGCGACGTTCGAGGCGCCGACGTTCCGCGAGGACGTGAAGGAGCCCAAGGACCTCGCGACCGGCATGGTGCTCGACGGCGTGGTGACTAACGTCGTCGCGTTCGGCGCGTTCGTCGACGTGGGCGTGCACCAGGACGGGCTGGTGCACGTGTCGCAGCTCGCGGACCGGTACGTGGCCGACCCGAACGCGGCGGTGCGCGTCGGGCAGCGCGTGCGCGTCACGGTCAGGGGCGTGGACCTGGGGCGCGGGCGGATCGCGCTCTCGATGCGCTCGAAGCCCGACGGTGCGCGGGGCGCGTCCGACACGGGGCAGCAGGCCGCGCCGGCCACCGCGCGACCGAGCGGAAAACCGGGCGGAAACGGGACGAGGGCGAAGGCACCGCCGCCGAAGCCCGCCGTCCCCGCCTTCGTGCCCACTTCGGGTGCGATCGCGCCGAACGGCATTCGGTTCCGCTGACCGCGCCGCGTGCGGGGGGCGACTTGCTCGCCTCGTGCACCGGCCCTACGTTGGCGGTCCCCGTTCGCCCCGCGCGCGCTCCGGCTTCCGAACGCGACGCCCGCGGCCCGTCGGCCGCCGCAGCGCTTCCGCGCGTGTTCGCGTACGATTTGGATCCCACCATCGGCGGCCCGCCGCGCACTCGCGGTCCACTCTGCAGTTCCCCACCTCCCCTCCCTCTCCGGGCCCGACCTCGCGACGACGCGCGGCGGCAGTGGCGCTCCGGCGCCCTCCCACCTCGCGGGTCGCCGCCGGCGGCGTGCCCACATCCCGTAGGAGACAGGCATGCCTACCCAGAACGCCAGGGCCACGGCGGCGGCCACCGGCGCGGCGCTGCTCATGGCCGCCGCGATGCCGGCCGCCGCGCGCGCCCAAGATCCATCGAGCGCCGCGCGCGTTGCCGCGGTCGGCGTCGTCCGCGGCCGCGTGACCGAGGCCGGGTCCGGGCGCCCGCTCGCCGACGCGCAGGTGAGCGTCGTCGGCGGCACGCTCGCGACGCTGACTAACGCGGACGGGAACTTCGTCCTCCCGCGCGTCCCGGCCGGGACGCACACGATCCGCGTGCGCCGCATCGGCGTCGCGGCGGTCGACCGCCCCGTGACGGTGACCGCGGGCGCGGAGACGCGCCTCGACGTGAGCGTGCAGGCGGCCGCGTCGCGGCTCGACCAGGTCGTCGTCACGGCGTTAGGCCGGACGGCCGTCGAGCGCTCGATCGGCACGTCGCAGCAGGCCGTCGCCGGGGCGGAGATCGCCCAGACCAACCGCGAGAACTTCGTCAACGCGCTGCAGGGGCGCGTGGCCGGCGTCAACGTGACGAGCAGCTCGGGGGTGCCGGGCGCGTCGTCCATGATCACCATCCGCGGCATCAGCTCCATCAGCGGCAACAACCAGCCGCTCTTCATCGTCGACGGGCTCCCGGTCGACAACAAGACGCTCAACACGTCGGCGCTCGCCTCCGACGCACCGGGCTCGGCGACGGCGTTCAACAACCGCGGCGTCGACTTCACCAACCGCGCGGCGGACATCAGCCCCGAGGACATCGAGTCGGTCGTCGTCCTCAAGGGCCCCGAGGCCGCCGCGCTCTACGGCATCGACGCCGGCAACGGCGCGATCGTGATCACGACCAAGCGCGGGCGGGCCGGGCAGGGCGGGTTCACGTACACCAACAACTTCCGCGCGGAGAACGTCCGGAACGTCCCGCAGGTCCAGCGCGTCTACGGGCCGAGCGCGGTCGGCACCAACACGTACCTGTACTTCGGCGCGCCGTACGCCGACACGGCGACGTTCTACAACAACGTCGCGGGCTTCTTCCGCACGGGGACGACGCAGCAGCACAACGTGTCGTTCAGCGGGGCGGCCGCCGACAACCGGGTCAACTACCGGCTCGCGACCGGCGTGGTCGAACAGCAGGGGGTCGTGCCGAACACGAAGTACGGCCGCGTCAACCTGACCGGGGCCTCCGGCGGCCAGGTGACGAACTGGCTGAGCACCGACCTCTCGATGTCGTACAGCTACGCGACTAACGCGCAGCCGCTCAAGGGCGCGAACGGCCCGCTGCTCGACCTCCTCGTGTGGCCGCAGACCGACAGCGCGGCGAACTACCTCACCGCCTCCGGCACCCGGCGCCTCATCACGGGCTTGAGCCAGGGGTCGGAGGTCGACAACCCGTACTTCAGCATCAACCGGAACACGACCAACTCGACGAACGGCCGCCTCATCGCGAACCTCTCCTTCACGATCACGCCGTTCTCGTGGGGGAACATCAACACGCGGTTCGGCTCGGACGGCTACACGTCGAACTACAAGCTCGTCCGCAGCCCCGAGAGCTCGCTCGCGTATACGTACAACGGGATCCTCGACAACGCCGACGACGTCACGCGGAACCTGAACTCGCAGACGCTGGTCAACTTCAACCGCCGCGAGGTCGCGAAGGGCTTCGCGGTCAGCGGCCTGCTCGGCAACCAGATCTCGGACTTCAAGTCGACGGTCGACGGGCTGGTGGGGCAGAACTTCCTCGACCCGAACTTCCTTTCGGTCAACAACACGGTCAACCGCTCGGCCCGGACCACGATCGCGCAGCGCCGCCTCGTGAGTGCTTTCGGGCAGGCCCAGTTCGACTACAACCGGTACCTGTACCTCACGCTGCAGGGCCGGAACGACTGGACGTCGACGATCCCGCAGGGGCGGAACTCGTTCTTCTACCCGTCGGTCACGTCGAGCTTCGTCTTCTCGGACGCGTTCCCGGCAATCGGACGCTTCATGACTGGCAAGCTCCGAGCGGCCTACGCCGAGGTCGGCCGGGACGCGCGGCCGTACGCCTACGCGTCGGCGCTCGAGTCCAAGACGACCTCGTACGGCGGATATGGCTACGGCTTCTACGGGCCGAACCCGAACCTGAAGCCCGAGTTCGCGAAGTCGCGTGAGTTCGGCACCGAACTGAGTTTTTTGCAGGACCGGCTCGGGCTGGACGTCGCGGTCTATCGAAAGGAGACGCAGGACCAGATCGTCAACGACATCCGCGGCAGCTACGCGACCGGCTTCATCCTGTTCAACCTGAACGGCGCCGACACGCGGAACCACGGCGTGGAGATCAGCGTGCGCGGGACTCCGGTTCGCAGTCGCGACTTCACCTGGGACGTGCTCGCCAACTTCGACAAGCACCACGGCGAGACGCTGGCGCTGCCGAACGCGCTCCCGGAGTCGTACGTCTCCGACACGTGGCTGATCGGCAACGTGCGCAACGGGACCAGGCCGAACTCCTCGACCGAGTCGCTGACCGGGCTCTTTTACCTGCGCGCGACGAGCGGGGCGGCGAAGGGCAAGCTGCTCATCGACCCGACGACGGGGCTGCCGTTGCGGTCGACCACCTTTATCGACGCCGGCTACGACCGCACGCCGAAGTACACGGTCGGCCTGACGAACACGTTCCGGTACAAGCGGTTCCGGCTGAACGCCCTGCTCGACTTCCGGCGCGGCGGCGACGTGTTCAACGCGACGCAGTGGTACCTGACGACGCTCGGGCTGGGCATGAACACGCTCGACCGCAACACGCCGCGCGTCATCGGCGGCGTGCTGCGCGACGGCAAGGAGAACAGCGCCGCCCCGACGGCCAACACCATCGTCGTCGTCCCGAGCGTGCAGACGTCGTACTACACGAACACGAGCGAGGAGCTGTTCATCGAGCGGAACATCAACTGGCTGCGGCTCCGCGACGTGCGGCTCGACTACCAGCTGCCGGCGACACGGTTCGCGCGCAATGCGAGCGTGTTCGTGTCGGGGACGGACCTCTTCCTGAAGACCAACTACTCGGGGCTCGACCCGGTCGTGAACGGCAACTCCGCGGCGGTCGGCGGGTCCGGGGGAGTCGGCATCGACTACGGCAACTTCCCGATCCCGCGCGGGCTCAACTTCGGCCTGACCTTGGGATTCTGAGGATGCGAGCCCTTCGAAGCCGGACGACCTACACCGTCCACGGAGCCCACCGATGAAGCGACCATACTCGGCCCTGCTGGCGGGCCTCCTCAGCCTGACGGGCGGGTGTCGAGACTTCCTCGACGTCAACACCAACCCGAACGCGCCGCAGACCGTGGCGGCGAATCTGTACCTCGCGCCGATGCTGCACTGGATGGTGACGTCGCCGCAGTACGACGGCCGCTACGTCGGCGCGTACACGCAGGAGTGGATGTCCACGTCCGTGGGGTTCAGCCCGTCGCAGACCTGGAACCGGATGGGGTACGACCCGGCGAGCGACAACGGCGCGCAGCAGTGGCGCGACGTGTACTGGTCGCTCGGGGACAACCTCCTCGTGATGATGAACAAGGCGCAGGCCGAGCAGCGCTGGGACCTGTTAGGCGTCGGGCAGGTCCTCAAGGCGTGGGGGTGGCAGGCGGTCACCGACCTCCACGGCGAGATCATCGTCAAGGAGGCATTCGACTCGACGCGCACGACCTTCGACTACGACAGCCAGGAGTATGCCTACTCCGAGGTCCAGCGCCTCCTCAACGCCGCGATCACGAACTTGCAGCGCACCGACGGCGCCGTCGACCCGACGTACCTCGCGAAGAGTGACAAGATCTACAACGGCGACCGCACGAAGTGGCTAAAGCTGGCGTACGGGATGCTGGCGCTGAACCTCAACCACTACTCGAACAAGTCGACGTACAGGCCCGACTCGGTGGGCAAGCTCGTGGACAAGTCGTTCACGGGTAATGCCGACGACGCGCTCCTCCCGTACACGGCGACGAGCCCCGACTTCCAGGATTACAACTTCCTCGGGCGCACGCGCAACAACCTCACGCTCTTCCGGCAGACGCAGTTCGCCCTCAACCTGATGAACGGGACCCAGTTCGGGGGCGTCGTGGACCCGCGCATGAGCCGGATGCTCGCGCCGTCGCCCGACGGGGTATACCGCGGCGTGGACATCAACCTCGTGGGCGGCGGCGCGTTCGCGACGAGCCAGATGCCTAACAACCTCTATGGGTACGCCGGCACCGGCGGGACCCAGCTGCCCGGTCGATACCTGTTCGACGACAAGGCGAAGATGCCGGTGATGACCTACGCGCAGCTGCAGTTCATCAAGGCGGAAGCGGCGTACCGGACGGGCGACAAGGCGACCGCGCTGGCCGCGTACAAGAACGGCGTCTCGGCGCACATCGACTGGGTGAACGCCCGGAATCTCGACGACAACCAGGGGGCGACGCAGATCTCCGCCGCCGAGAAGGCCGCGTTCCTCGCGGCGCCGCAGATCGTTCCGACCGCGCCGTCGAGCCTGACCCTGACGCAGATCATGAGTCAGAAGTACATCGCGCAGTGGGGCTGGGGACACAACGAGCTGTGGATGGACATGCGCCGCTACCACTACACGGACGTCGACCCCGTAAGCGGCCAGCAGGTGTACCCCGGCTTCGCGCTGCCGCGGAACCTCTACGGCGACAACGGAGGCAAGCCCGCGCAGCGCATCCGGCCGCGCTACAACTCGGAGTACGTGTGGAACGTCCCGGGCCTGACCGCGATCGGCGGGCTCGCGGCCGACTACCACACGAAGCCGCTCTGGATCACCCAGCCGTGAGGCCGACGATGCATCGATTCCGACCGATCGCGGCCCTCCTCGGCGTCGCCGCGCTCGCGGCGTGCGGCACGGGCGGCCCGCAGGACATCCTGGGCACGGTCCCCGCGGCGCGCATCAAGTTCTTCAACTTCGGCGTGAACGCGCCGGGCGTGAACTTCTACGCCAACGACGCGAAGGTCACGGCCGTTAGCTCGACGTCCTGCACGCCGCCGGCGGACACGACCACCGCCTGCCGGACGACCGGGATCGAGTCGACCACCGGCACGACGTACGGCAACGTGGCGGCCGGCGGGTTCTACTCCGGCATCACGCCGGGGCAGTACACGCTGAGCAGCCGGATTGCCGCGGCGACGGACAACGGCCTGGCCGTCGCAAACGTCCCGGCGACGCTCTCCGACGGGAAGTCCTACTCGTTCTACGTGAGCGGGATCTACAACACGACGACCAAGGCGGTCGACGCGTTCGTCGTCGAGGACAACTACCCGCAGCAGGTGTCCGCCGACACGATCTACGTCCGGTTCGTCAACGCAATCTCCAACGCGGGCCCGTTGACGATGTACCTGCGCAACCCCGTCAGCGGCGCTGTGGGGCAGGTTAGTGCGCCGATCGCCTACAAGGCGGCGGGCGGTTTCGTCACGATTCCGTTCAGCGGGCTAGGGGTGGCCGACGTCCTCGTCCGCACCGCGGGGGCCACCACGAACCTGGCCACCCTCACCGGGCTCTCGTTCGGCTCGGGCCGCGTGTACACGGTCACCGCCCGCGGGGACGCCACCGTCACGTCGTCGACCGCGGCGACCCGCCCGCAGCTCGACAACACGGCGAACCGGTAGGCGCGGCGCCTGCCCGTCGGCCGGGCGGCTACACGGCCTGACGCGTTCTAACGATGCCTAACGAGGCGGACGGTTCCGGGATGCGGAGCCGCCCGCCTCGTCTCACCGCGTCCAGATCACCACACTCCCGCAGGGGCTGTCGCGATCGGGGTTCGTGGGCAGCGCGCGGAACTGCGCCGGCGCCGTCGCGTCCGTGTACAGCTCGATGCCCGCGATTTCGTTCGGCCGCACGATCGCGTCGAGGTCGGAGACCGTGACGTCGCGAAAGTAGCGCCCGTTGAGATACACCGCCGGGGAGCACGAGCCGAAGGGGCCGCGCATCACGAGTTGCTCGCCCATGCCGTCCGCGGCGGGCGCCAGGCGAACGCCCGCCATCGTGCGGAAGAGGTCCGATGTGACGATCGGTTGGCGCCTGACGATGTCGTCGGGCCTCAGGTAACGGCCGGCGCCGCTACGGCTCCGTTCCGGGAAGCCGCTGCGGTTGGCGTCGTACCGCGCCGCGACCCGCACCGTGTCGAGCACCGCCTTGAACGTCGACAGCGCGGCGCGCACGGGCGGCGCGTCCGTGACGACGTTGACGCTGCGGCGCTCGGGGTAGTACCCGACGGCGCGCACCTCGAGCATCCGCGTGCCGGCCGGCGCGCCCGCGAGCGTCCATTCGCCGCGCTCGTTCGCGCGGGTCCGCGGGCCGTCGACGATGCCCACCTGCGCGGCCGCGAGTGGCCGTCCGCCCGCGGCCGCGACCACCGTGCCGCTCAAGCGCCCGTCGCCGACACGCACGCGGCGCGGCGGCGCGAGGGAGTCGGCGCGCCGTGTCGTGTCGCCGGCGGCGACCGTCCGCGCGGGGCCGATATACAACTCGCGCCGCAGGAACCCGTCCGCGGGCACCTGCACCTCGATCCGGTCCGTGCTGTCCGCGCCGCGGGTGGCCGCGAGCGTCATCGCCCCGCCGCGCGGCACGTTGCAGACCGCGAACCAGCCGTTCTCCCCCGTCGTCGCCGTTAGGCGCGGCGCGCGGCGGGCGATGCCCTGCGGGCCGAGGGTGAACTCGAGCCACTCCCCGGCCACGGTCGCGCCGGCGACGGACGCGCCATCGCGCGCGTTGCGCACGACACCGACGACGACCGCGCCGGAGTCGGGCGCGGTCGTCGGGCCACAGATGGCGGCGCGGAGCCGCGCCGGCGAAGGGATCGCGAGATCCGCGCGCATCGTCCGGTGCCCCGCGACCGTCAGCTCGCGCGTCGGCGGCTCCACGCCGAGCGAGTCGAGCATCGGGTGGAGAAACCCGAGCATGTAGCGCCCGTCGGGGATGTCGGCGAGTGCGAAGCGGCCGAGCGAGTCCGATGTCGCCGTGGCGCTGAAACGCGTCAGGCCGTCGGCGCCGACGAGTTGCACGAGCGCGCCTGCGAGCGGCGCGCGTCCGACGCTGTCGTGGACGCCGCCGCTCACGACCGCGCCCGGCCCGCGGCGGCTCGTGTCCGGGGTCTGCCCGACGGCGAGTCGGGCGAAGAGCAGTAACGAGGAGGAGGCAGAGACGACGCACGTGATCGGCACTCGGTCGGAGGGAGTACCGACCAACGTACGCACGAGCCCGATTCCCGCGAGAGGCGCTCGCCGCGCGCGACTACCGCGCCGCTACCCTTCGCGCAGCGCGGCCGCCGGCGTTCCCCGGTACGCGTCGCGCCCGGTGAGCAGCCCGATCGCGACCGTGACCGCCGTGAGGATCGCCGCGACGCCGAGCGCCGCCCCCCAGTCGGGGCGGAACGGCTGGTGGAAGATCCACCGCGCCAGCGCCCACGCCCCCCCGAACGACAGCAGCATCCCCGCGACCGCGCCGAGCACGCCTAACGTCGCGTACTCGGCCAGGAGGATTCGCGTGATCTGCGCGCGCGTCGCGCCGAGCGTCTTGAGGAGGACCGCGTCGCGCACCCGCTCGCGCCGCGTCGCGGCGACCGCGCTGAACAGCACCGGGATCCCCATCGCGAGGCAGAACGCGCCGAGGAAGCGCACCGCCGTGCCCACCCGGTCGACGATGCGCCCGACGGTGCGCTGCACGAGCGAGAGGTCCACGCTCGCCACGTTCGGGTAGCGCGTCACGACGTCGCGCTGCAGGCGCGCCACGCCGTCCGCGCTCGGGACCTCCGCGAGCAGGACGAACTGCTTCGGCGCGGCCTGCAACGCCGCGGGCTGGAAGACGGCGAAGAAGTTCGGCTCGAAGCGCGCCCAGGTCACGTCGCGCAGGCTGGTCAGGCGCGTGCGCACCTGCACGCCCGACACGTCCCACGTGACCGTGTCGCCGAGCCGGGCGCCGAGCTCGCGCGCGACGCCGTTCTCCAGACTCACCTCGGGGACGGCCGCGCCCGCACCGTCGCCGCGGAAGAAGCGGCCGGCGGTCACGCGCTCGGCGCTGCCTAACGTAGTCCGGTACGTCGAGCGGTACTCGCGCCGGAGCGGCCACGGCGCGCGGTGGCGCGCGGTGTCGGCGAGGAGCTGCGCCGTCGGCCGGCCGTTCACCGCGGCGACGCGCATCGTCACGATCGGCGTGAGGCCGCCGGGCGTCGCGTACCCGCGCGCGCGCACGAGCGAGTCGAGCCCGGCCGCCTGGTCCTCCTGCACGTCGAAGAAGAGCACGTTCGCGCGCGCCGCGGCCGAGCGGACGTCGAGGTCGCGGAGCAGGTTGGAGCGGACGAGGTAGACGGTCGAGACGAGGAACGCGCCGAAGCCCAAGGCGAGTGTGACCGCGCGCGTCTGACTCCCCGGGCGGTACAGGTTCGCGACGCCCTGGCGCACGACGTACGGCCAGCCGGCGCGGAGCGCACGGCGCGCGACCCAGACCACGGCCGCCGCGCTGAGCCAGAGGACGAGCAGCGCGCCCGCGATCGCCACGGTCACGCCGACGCCGTCGCGCCACCGGCCGGTGCGCGTCACCGCGAGCGCGAGCACACTCGCGGCCACGGCGAGGTCGACGAGGCGCGCCGGCCAGTCGACCGCACGCAGGCCGCGCCCGCGCGGGCGGAGCGCGGTCGCGTCGACGTCGCGCCGGATCGCCTGGAGCGGGCTCACGTTGCGGAGCGCGAGCAGCGGCCGGAGCGCGAAGACGAGCGCGACCCAGAGCCCGACGAGGAGGCCGGACCCTATCGCGCGCCACTCGGGACGCACGACGACGTCGACGGGAAGGAAGTCGGCGAGCGCGCGCGGCAGCCCGAACTGCATCGCGAGCCCGAGCAGCACGCCGATCCCCGCACCCGCGAGCCCCATGAGCGCCGCCTGGGTGACGTACACGGCGAGGATCTGCCGGCTCGTCGCGCCGAGGCAGCGGAGGACGGCGACCGTGTCGAGCTTGCGCGCGACGAACGCGCCGACGCCGCTCGCCACGCCGACGCCGCCTAACAGGAGCGCGATCAGCCCGACGATCGAGAGGAAATCGCTCAGCCGGTCGACCGCCTCGGTGAGCCCGCGCTCGGTGTCGGCGACCGTGCGCGCGCGGAGCCCGGCCTTGTCGAGCGCCGGGCGGTTGGCGCGCGCCCACCGCGCCGGGTCGACGCGCGGGGGGAACTTCGCGACGGCCGCGTACTCCGCGCGGCTCCCGAAGACCAGCAGCTGCGTCTCGGCGAGGTAGCGCGCGGGGATGTAGACGCGGGGGCCGAACACGGCCGAGATCCCCGGGTCACCCGGGACGTTCTCGAGCGTGCCGTCGACGACGAAGCGGCCGAGCCCGAGGGTGAGCGTGTCACCGACCTGCGCGTCGAGCGCGATGAGCAGCGACGGGTCGACGAGCGCGTGCGGCGCGGCGTTCAACGTCGCCCAGCGCCCGGCCGGGCGCGTGGTCACCGTGCCGTAGAACGGATACCCGGGCTCGACCGCGCGCACCTGCACGAGGCGCGTCCGTCCCGTGCGCGGCGCGACCGCCATCGAGGCGAACTGCGTCGTGCGCGCGACGGGCGCGCCGCTCCGGGCCAGCGAGTCGAGGAGCGCGCGGGCCGGCTTCGTCCACGGCCCGCGCGAGGACAGCTGCAAATCCCCGCCGACCAGCGAACGCGACTGCTCGCGCACCGACCGCCCGACGTTCGCGGCGAACGAGTCGATCGCGACGAGCGCCGCGACGCCGAGCGCGATCGACGACATGTAGAGCAGGAGCCGGCGCCGCGCGGTGCGGCTCTCGCGCCAGGCGAGGCGGAGGAGGGCGCGGAGCGGCGCGCGCGCCTGCGACGGGCTGCGGGTCGTGCCCACAGGTGTCGCGCCCACGGGCGTCGCGCGCACGGGCGCGTCGGCCGCGGTGCTCACGCTGCCCGCCGGACGGCCGCGCGATCCTCGACCACCGCCCCGTCGGCGAGCCGGATCACGCGTTGCGCACGCTCGGCGAGTTCGAGGTCGTGCGTCACGAGCACGATCGTCGTCCCGTCCTCGCGGTTGATCTGCTCGAGGAGCGCGACGATGCGCGCGCCCGTCGCGCCGTCGAGGTTGCCGGTGGGCTCGTCCGCGAAGAGGACGCGCGGCCGGTTCACGAAGCCGCGCGCCACGGCCACGCGCTGCTGCTCGCCGCCCGAGAGTTGCTGCGGGAAGTGGTGGCCGCGGTCGCCGAGTCCGACGCGCTCGAGGAGTTCGGCGGCGCGGCGTTCGGCCCCGCGCTCGCCCTTGAGTTCGAGCGGGACGGCGACGTTCTCGAGCGCGGTGAGGGTGGGGATGAGCTGAAAGCTCTGGAAGACGAAGCCCACCTTGTTGCCGCGCAGCCGGGCACGCGCGTCCTCGTCGAGGGTATGAAGCGCGGTGCTGTCGAGGTGCACGGTGCCGCGCGTCGGCACGTCGAGCCCGGCGAGCAGGCCGAGCAGCGTCGTCTTGCCACTGCCGGACGGGCCGACGATCGCGGCGAAGCTGCCCGTGGGCACCTCGAACGAGACGTCGCGTAAGACGGCGAGCGGTCGGCCGCCGCTCAGGTATTCCTTGGTCAGATCACGAGCAACGAGCATGCGGGCAGCAGAGAAGGGCAGGGCAGCAGGATGGCGCGCGCCGGCGAACGTTACGGCGCTGCGCGTCGCGGCAGTCGGCGCCGCGGTCGTGAGTGTCGCGCTCGCGGGCACCGTCGCGGCGTGTACGCGCGCGTCGTCGGCTGATACCCCCGAGAGCGCCGGTCCGCCCGCGGCCGGTGCGGAGGCGCCCGCGTCCGCGACGCCGGTCGTGGGCGCCGCGCGCCCGCGCGTCGTCTTCATCGGGACGAGCCTCACGGCCGGCCTCGGGCTCGACCCGGACAGCGCGTACCCCGCGGTGGTGGGGCGGCTCGCCGCGGCCGCGGGCACGCCGGTCGACGTCGTGAACGCGGGCGTCAGCGGGGAGACGAGCGCCGGGGCGCTGCGGCGCGTCGACTGGGTGTTGCGCGAGCCCGCCGACGTGGTGGTGATCGAGACGGGCGCGAACGACGGCCTCCGCGGGCAGAGCGTGGGCTCGCTGCGCGCCAACCTCGACGCGATCCTCGCGCGCGTTAGGCGCGACCGGCCCGCGGCGCGTGTCGCGCTCGTGCAGATGGAGGCGCCGCGCAACTTCGGCGCGGGCTATACGGACCGCTTCCACGCCGTGTTCCCGGCGGCGGCGCGTACCGGCGGCGCGACGCTCTTCCCCTTCCTGCTCGACGGCGTCGCCGGCGTGCCGCGGCTCAACCAGGCCGACGGCGTGCATCCGACCGCGGAGGGCGCGCAGCGCGTCGGGGCGACCGTGTGGAAGGCGCTGCGGCCGCTCGTCGCGGACGCCGAGCGGGCGCGGCTTGCCGGGCGCGGCTGATTCCAGCAAATTGCGTGGCTGGAAGCACTTAGCCGCATTCTGCTCACTTCGACTCGAGTCTTTCTCATGGCAGTTCCTGCCACCCAGATCCGCCGCGGCATGGTCATCGTCTTCGAGGGCGATCCCTGCCGCGTGATCGAATTCCGCCACCACACGCCGGGCAACCTGCGGGCGATGGTGCAGACGAAGATGAAGAACCTGCGCAGCGGCTCGAACTTCGAGCACCGCTTCCGCGCCGCGGACGCGATCGAGCGGGCGGACATGGAGACGCACGACCTGGAGTTCCTCTACCAGGCGGGCGACACGTACCACTTCATGAACTCCGAGAACTACGACCAGCTCGAGATGGAGGCCGAGGCACTCGGCGACAACGCGCAGTGGATGCAGCCGGGGATGAAGATCGTGGCCGAGTACTACAACGGCCGGCCGATCGGCATCCAGCTGCCCGCGTCGCTGACGTACGAGATCGTCGACACCGCGCCGGTGATGAGGACCGCGACCAAGACGGCCTCGAACAAGCCGGCCAAGCTCGAGAACGGGGTGACGGTGAACGTGCCCGAGTTCGTGAGCACGGGGGAGCGGGTGCGGGTGAACCCGGCGACGGGCGAGTACCTGGACCGCGCGAAGGACTGATCGGGGGCGGCGAGCCGCTCTTGAAGCGGTCCGGCCGGTCCGCTAGCTTCAGCGGTCCGTTCGTGCGCCCTCACGGGAGCGCGGGCGGGCCGCTCTGTGGTGACTATAGCTCAATCGGTTAGAGCACCGGACTGTGGCTCCGGGGGTTGCGGGTTCAAGTCCCGTTAGTCACCCCTCTCGTTCGACTCGTAGGTCCGTAGCTCAATTGGTAGAGCACCGGTCTCCAAAACCGGCGGTTGGGGGTTCGATTCCCTCCGGGCCTGTCCAGCGTCGGTCGTGGGTGCTGGTGCGCTGATTGCCAACCAGGTGCTGATTGCAAACTGAAGGGCCCGCGGTTATGTTGGTCTGCTCGCCCGCGTCGGGTTTGGCGTGTGGGCGAGGTTGCGGCGGTATCGTCTAGAGGCCTAGGACACAGCCCTCTCAAGGCTGGAACACGGGTTCGAATCCCGTTACCGCTACTGTGCGATGTGAACGTGTGATGTGTGTGTCGGGCGGAGCGTTCGCGCCGCCGGCGGCCCTATCGTCTATCGGTTAGGACGCTACCCTTTCAAGGTGGAGAGACGGGTTCGATTCCCGTTGGGGCTATCGACACGCGCTCGCCCGCCGAGCGTTCGTAGGACGGCAGGTGCTCGTGTTCGGTCGTGTTGGTGTGGGACCGCCGCCTCGTGCGGCGGATGGGGCCGTAGCTCAGTTTGGTTAGAGCACTCGACTGTCACTCGAGAGGTCGCGGGTTCGAGCCCCGTCGGCCCCGTTGGTTTTCCGGTGGGCCTCGACTCGTCGAGGCCTCCCGCGCCCTGGTGGTGAAACTGGTAGACACGCCATCTTGAGGGGGTGGTGCCGAAAGGCGTCGCGGTTCGAATCCGCGCCAGGGCATCCCTTGCGTAGTTCGTCGTACGGAAGTCGCAGCACCTTGCGGATCGCACTTCGTTAGGCGCCACAGTAGCTCAGTGGTAGAGCACTCGATTCGTAATCGAGCGGTCGTCGGTTCAATCCCGACCTGTGGCTCTCGCACCGGCGGGCACAAGCACGACATGCGGGAGTAGCTCAGTTGGTAGAGCGCCAGCTTCCCAAGCTGGATGTCGCGGGTTCGAACCCCGTCTCCCGCTCTTCGGTGCGCCCGAACGGCCTTGGATCCCGCCCGGATCCGGGGCCGTTCGGCGTTCCGGGGGTACACGTTCCGGAAACGCCACGCGCGGGGACTCCCCGCGCCATCGTTCGCACCACGCACGGAGACTCACATGACCGACACATCCGCCACGTCCACGGCCGGCTCGTCCTCGTCCGAGACGCTCACCCTTCGCATCGACGGCATGAGCTGCGCGCACTGCGTTCGCGCCGTGCGCGATGCGCTCGCCGACGTCCCGGGCGCGACAGTCGAACGCGTCGACATCGGCGGGGCGACGGTGGCCTATGACCCCGCGCGTACGTCGCCGGCCGAGCTCGCCGACGCGGTCCGTGACGCGGGCTACGCGCCCGCCGGCGTGTGACGCCCGTGGCGTTAGGCAGCGCGACGCTCGGCGCGCCGGAGGCGGCTGTTGCAGCCCCGACCGAGGCGCCGGGCGGCGCGCCCGGGCCGCACGAATCGGTGCGCCCCGCCGCGCCCTCGCGTCCCGACCACGCCGCGGGCACGGCGTCGGCGCACGGCGCGTCCAATGCCGCCGGCTCGGCCGCGCCGGTCGCGTACCCGCCGCTGACGCTCGAGGGCTGGTACGCGCACCACCAGCTCGTCACGCTCGACCGCGAGCGTCTGCGCGCGATGCCGGCCGGCGAACGGGCACGTGCCGCGGAGGGGCTCGCCGAGGCGCTCAGCGCGTTGCGTTCACCGGCCGAGGGTGGCTGGACGGTGCCGGCGCTGCTCGTCGGGTCGAGTGCGGACGCGATGATCGTGCACTTCCGGCCCACGCTCGACGCGCTCGGCGTCGCGCAGCGCGCGGTGTTAGACGCGCCGCTCGGTGAGCTGCTGCGGCCGACGGTGACGTACCTGTCGGTGACCGAGGCGGGGATGTACCAGGTCGCCGGTCAGCTCGCGAAGGCGGCGCTCGCGCGCGGCGGCTCGGTCGGCGACGCGGCGTACGAGGCCGAGGCCGCGGCGCGATTGGCGGCCGAGCGCGAGGATGCGCGGAACCAGAAGCGGCTGTACCCGCCGCTGCCGGACGACATGCCGTACGTCTGCTTCTACCCGATGAGCAAGCGGCGCGCGGTGGGGCAGAACTGGTACGAGCAGACGCTCGACGAGCGGAACCGGCTGATGTGGGCGCACGGCAAGACGGGGCGCCGGTATGCGGGGAAGGTGTTCCAGATCATCACCGGGTCGGTGGGGTTCGACGCGTGGGAGTGGGGGGTGACGCTGTTCGCGGCGGACCCGCTCGAGATCAAGCGGATCGTGACGGAGATGCGGTTCGACGAGGTGAGCGCGCGGTATGCGGAGTTCGGGGCGTTCTACGTCGGGCGGGTGGTCGAGCCGGGGGAATGGGTGCGGGCGCTGGTCGGCGCATAAGCGCACGTCCGGCCGGCGCTTTTGCGGATCCGCAACACACGGGTTATACTGGCTGCTTCGACGCGCCGGGTAGGTCACCGGCGTGACGGGACGTAGCGCAGCCCGGTAGCGCACCTGAATGGGGTTCAGGGGGTCGCGGGTTCAAATCCCGCCGTCCCGATTCGTAGTACAAGACGTAAGTGCCGGCCCCGCTTCGGCTTACCGAGGTGGGGCCGTCGTACGTGAGCGACGCTCGCGACCGGCGGGGCCAAGTCGCGGGGCCAGGTTCGTCGGGGCTTGCTCGGGATGCGAGACCGGAGGAGGGCTGACCGGTATCCCGGCGCCGGGCCGGGTGGCGGGGATCGCGTTGGCAGGCGCGGGCTCGTCGGCATGTTGCCCGGCCGCGGAGTTGAAAGCGCTCCGCGGTAGCCCGGCCTCCCGCGGCGCACCGCCGACCCCGCTCGCCGGGATTGCCGTCCGGTGGGCCCGACCACGCGAGCGCGCAAGCGGTCCGCTCGGCGGGAGGCACGCCTCACAGGAGGCGCGCGGCCGCGCGGACCGCCCCGGATTCGATGGGAGGCCCGGGGTGCCCGCGCGGCGAACGCACCGCCTATGACTCCGCCATCGATCTGGCCACCCCACAAAGCGTTCTACATCGCGAGCATGTCGTTCCACAGCCGGTCGGCCGTGGCGTCGATCGACGCGCCGTGTCCGACCTCTTTTCGACGCGATGCAGTGCGCCGTGGAGGCCGATGACCCGTGCGCGCTCGACGAGGGCGCATTGCTAAACCATGCGCAGAACCTCGTCCTGCACGGGGGGCCGCGCTGTCGCGGATCTGTGGCCAGCGCGGCCGCAGTACGAGGCCCGCGGCGCCCACCTCCGCACCGCGCTCGGCGTCAACGACAACAGCCCGTTGCGCGCGCGCGACCTGCACAACGCGCTCGAACGTCTCGACTAACGCGTCGATCGCTACCTCGCCGCCGGATCGGTCGGCCACTTTCTGCCCGAGTACGTCGGGCCGGCCTCGCTACCCGCCCGAGGCGCGCCGCACCACGTCTTCCGCGCGTACTACCTCGACGTCGTAAGCGTTCGACTTGGACGGGTTGACGCGGTCAGCGCCGTCGCGTAGTCGGCGGCGACCCGCCCGGCGGCGAGTTAGGCCGTGAGGCCGAGGGCGCCGGCCGCCTGCTGGGCGACGTGGTCGCGC
>JAABUZ0100005073.1_pt1 | contig 17594 bp, 14 predicted proteins | sample 5562091 | NCBI WGS metagenome assembly JAABUZ01 (sample SAMN12813069, study PRJNA571459) | rock metagenome | isolation source: Antarctica rocks | place: Antarctica: Victoria Land, Linnaeus Terrace sud | collected 2015-12-21
GACCGGAGCAATTTATGTCTGGGGAATCAACAGAGGAGCGGGTACTCAAGGGTTTCCCACACTCGCGCCGGGAGTGCTTTTCGATTCTGTTTTTATCCTTAATCCCGCCGGGGGCAGTTCCGTGCGCGATCTGGTCACCGGTGCCGGCACGGCGATCAGCAATATCAGCTTTTCCGGTTCAACTATCAGCGGGACTGTTCCATATAGCGCGTTGTTTCTGCAAGGGTTCGGGCCTTCGCAGTACACCGTTAATCTTTGGCCGCGCTTTGGCGGGGTTACCGGCAACGCGGCGATTTCGGATTTTGCTCCTGATAATTCAAACAGGCTTGTCACAAGCGTGACTCCGGAGCCTTCGACTGTTTCTTTGTTTGGCATGGCTGCTGGCGGTCTGCTCGGCGTCTTCCGATTGCGCCGGAAAAACAGCTTGCAGGGGAGCTTCCCTCACTGCTCCTGCTCCTCTCGTTCACTTTCCCAGCCATTGTCGAAGTGAACGCCCGGAAGAATAAACCTTTGAACTCGATCCAGCTTTCGGGTTTGATCAACCAATCGACGGTGAAAAGGCGGGAGGGCACCGAAAGACCATTGAAATGCGTGGTGCTGGCATGAACTCCCGATCCTACTTCGGCCATCCGGTCTTCCGCCCATTGGTAGCGGGCGCTGACGCGGGCTTCCAGCGCGGGCCGGGCACTTTCGATCAGATTGATAGCGCTGGCCGGCACGTTCGAATATTCATTGGTTTGAAGAATCGCCGCTTCCGCTTTCCCCATCAGCTTTTGCGTGAGGGGAAAGCGCTGCTCCAGGCGCACCTGCGGCAACCATAACCCGCCGTTGTCCAGGCGAAGAACGCCTGAGCACGGCACGGATGCGCGCCAGAAGTTCACGCGCGCCGAAGGGTTTTGTGACGTAATCGTCGGCTCCTACTTCCAGAAGCAGGACCTTGTCGATTTCGTCGTCGACGGCACTGAGGGCGATAATCGGCACGGAACTGCCGCTTTGACGCAGCTGCTGGCAGATTTCAGAGCCGTTCAGTCCAGGAAGGCGAAGATCGACCAGCACCAGATCCGGTTTGTTCAGGAGTGCGCTTTCCAGGCCGGCCAGCCCGTCAGCGGCTAAGAGCGGCCGGAATTCCGCTTGTTCCAGAATGACAACGATGGTATCACGCAGACTCGAGTCGTCATCAATAACAAGCACGCTTTTCATGGAAGCATGGCAATGATCGCCACTGTCTCTCGAATTTAATCTTTCAGGCGAGTGGATAATGGCTTCAACCATCCACCCAAGCAAGTTTTACAGGAAATTTACAAGCGGCAGGACACGGATTGATATAGGCTTATGGCGGGTGGTAAAGAAAATTGTGAATTTAATAAATTTTTCTGTTATTTTCTCCTTTTCTTCTCCATTGGTGGTATAGTAACAACAGATGGTTTTCGTGCAGGCATAGAAAGCTTACGAAAGCATGAAGAGCGGTCGAATCTTTGCGATAAGTCCGTGAATCTAATGGAGTAAGCCGCCTGTACCAGCACGGTACGCAAATGGAAATTCAAAGAAGGACAGAGTTAATCCACGCTTGCGCCTCCTGCCTGTTTTCGCAAGCTGTCGATGCATGTCTTGGGAAAGGAAAGTAGTCCGATGAGTACGGAATTAATTCAACAGCCGGTCGATCTAGCCGCCAACTTTATGCCGGTGTTTACGACCGAAACTGCACTGCAGCGCTATCAGGCTTTCAAGGACTTCGTGAAGGGTGTTTTGAAGGAAGGCATCGACTTCGGCAAGAATCCCGGCTCGGATCGCGACACTTTGCTGAAACCAGGCGCGGAAAAACTTTGCACCTTTTTTGGACTGACGCCGCGTTATGTTTTGGAAGTGGTGATCGAGGACTGGCGCGGCGAAAAGCACGGTCAGCCCTTGTTCTACTATCGCTTTAAATGCCAACTCTTTCGCGGTGATCTCCAAATGGGCGAGGGCATCGGCTCCTGTTCCAGTTGGGAAGCCAAGTACCGTTACCGGTGGGTGGACGAGACTGCGGTCACGCGCCTGGGACTTGACAAGAGCGTGCTGGTCACTCGCGGCGGCGCAATCAGTGAATTCGAGTTCGCCATAAACAAATCGGAGACGGGCGGTCAATATGGCAAGCCCGCCGAGTATTGGGCCAAGTGGAAGCAGGCCATCGCGGACGGCAAAGCGCGCAAGATGAACAAGATGAAGAAGGACGGCACCACGAGTCCCGCTTACGAGATGGACATGACCATGTATCGTGTTCCCAATTCGGATTTCGCGGACATTATCAATACCGTCCAGAAGATCGGGCAGAAGCGCGCCTATGTGGCAGCCACGCTGAGCGCGACGAACGCCAGCGATTACTTTACGCAGGACCTGGAAGACTATATCGAAGCGGAGGCGGTTCCTACGGGCGGTCATGCCGTCGGCACGCAAGCAGCCACAGATTTTGTTCGCGATCAGAAGTTGCAGCAGCAACGAGCCGAGCAAGAGCCCCAACAGATAATGCCGATACCGGCAGCGCCGCAGCAGCCAGCGCCGGAAGTAACAGCGGCTCCGATACCCGCGCAAGCGGCGTCAGCGCCATCGGCTCCAGCGTTTAAGGGAAGCAAAACGGTTCCCGAGGGTTTGCAGAGTCTCTGGCGTCAGATGTTCAAGCCCGAAGGCCGTCTGCAGGTTTTTGATATGTTCAAGGCCAATCTGATTAAGTCTTTAGGTGAAGAAGAAGGCACCCGCGCTTTCTATGCGGTGCTCAACAGGCACAATGCAAAGGAAGCCCGCGACTTCAACAAATCCCTGAGTGACGCGCGCCGAGCGGCTAAAGATATGTACGAAATCGTGGAGCCGCTTCTTTCCAAGCAAGTAGCGGCATAAGGGAGAAACGTATGGTGGGCCTGGCAGTAGCGGAAGAACCTACCGGCGAACTGGCCGTGGCGGAGAAAAAGGGCAGGGTGGCCGAATTGCTGTATTCCATCGAGGATGGCCTCCTTGCTTTGATTGATAGCGAGGAACTCGTACCGGAAGAGCAGGAACGCGAGTTTCAAGCGGTTTTGGCGGGGCAGCTTCGCAAAGCGGTCGGCAAACGGGATGCCGTGGGGCGATTTATCCGGCATTGCGAGACGATGGCCGAAGCCAGCAAGTCGGAGGAAGTCCGGCTGCGTGAGCGGCGCAAATTTTACGAACGCGCCGCTGAAAAGATGCGCGGCTATGTAAAGAACATTCTTGAAGTGTTGGGACCGGATGAACGCGGCGGTTGGCGGAGGCTGGAAGGCAATACGTTTACTTTCCTGTTGCGCGACAATAACCCGAGCGTTCGGATTGTTGACCCCGAAGCAGTTCCCGACCGCTTCAAAGACGTGACCATGACTGTTCCGGCTGACATTATGAATGAAGTCTTATGCGCTGTTCCCGATGGGCTTCGCGAACGTTTTGTTCATGCCGTCAAGAGCACGGAAATTGAGATTCCCAAAACTCCCATCAAGAAAGCTTTTGAGCAGGGCGAGTTCGTCGAGGGAGCTGATTTAGTGCATGAAATGGCGCTGGTCATTCGTTAGCTAAGAGAACTCACGTCACAATAAATGCGTGGCGCGATTACAGCCTAAAGCGAAAAGTGCAACGCTCATAAGCTCGGACAGCGATGCGTGGATTGCTGGCAAACTGCATCCTACTCTTGCCGCTTGGTTTTTGTCGCATTATCCGAGTTTGAGCGAGATTCAGCGCCGCGCCCTGCCGTATACGCTGGCGGGGGAGAATACGCTGGTTTTTGCTCCTACCGGGAGCGGCAAGACGTTTGCGGCTTTTTTGTCGGTGATCTCGCGACTGGCGGAGCGGGCGAGCGCGCAACAACTTCCGAACGCGGTTTGCGCCATTTACCTTTCGCCTTTAAAAGCGCTGGATCATGATATCTTCCGCAACTTGACTCCGGCTCTCGACGCGGTAAATGCTGTTCTGCCAGCGCGCCAGCAAATTCAAATGGAAGTGCGCACTGGTGATACCGAGTCAACAGGCCGCAGCCGCCAGGGTCGTCGGCGTCCTCACCTTTTGTTGACTACGCCGGAAACCCTCAGCTCAATTTTGTCGCAAGCGGCCTGGCGGGAAAGCGGTTTTGATCCCGACACAGTGGTGGTTGACGAAATTCATTCCTTCGCCGAAAATAAACGCGGTTCGCTGCTGGCTCTTTGTCTGGAACGATTGGAACATCGCGTCGGGCGTCCTTTGCAACGGATCGGCGTCTCAGCAACGGCTTGGCCGGTTGAGGCGGTTCAGCGGCTGCTTTGCGGGGTGCGTTCTTGCCGGATTGCCTCCGTTGATATCCGCAAGGCTCACCGCCTCGAAGTTGTGCCGCCGGAGCCCGGAGCATGGCTTCCGCCCGCAGGTTACAACTCGTTTCGGATTGCTCCCACCGTTGCCGCCTTGGTTGAAAGCGCGCGGTGCAGTCTTATTTTCTTGACGACTCGCTCCGGGGTGGAACGCCTGGGCCTTGCGCTGGGCATTCTGCTGCCTGCTCTCGAAGAGCAAATCGCGGTTCACCATGGCTCGGTGGACCGCCAGGGCCGCGCGGAAATTGAAGACGGTTTAAAAACAGGTCGATGGCGGGCGGTGGTTTCTTCCAGCAGCCTGGAAATGGGCGTGGATTTTGCCAGCGTGGATCAAGTGGTTCTGGTCGGCACGCCGCGCGGGGTGAGCCGCGCGTTACAGCGGCTGGGGCGCAGCGGGCATCGGGTGGATGGCGTTGCCGCGGGCGCTTTGGTTCCGCTCAGCCTTCCGGATCTGCTGGAGTGTGTTGCTTTGCGGGAAGCGGCGCGGGAGGGCCGTCTGGATGCCCTGCGGATTCCTTATGCGCCTTTGGATGTGCTGGCGCAGACGCTTCTCGGCATGAGCATTGAGCGCGAGTGGAGCATTGATGAAGCGTTTCGCGTCATCCGTGGCGCAGGTCCTTATCTCGACTTGGAGCGTCAGGATTTTGAGGATGTTCTGCTGTACCTTTCCGGGCAGGGCAAAGTGCTTGGTCCTTACGGCACGTTTGGAAAGATTGTGCTTCATGACGGTAAGTTTCGCGTGGCGGATCGAAAAACAGCGCGGAATTATTACCTCAATGTGGGCGTAATCAGCACGGAACATGAAATGAAGGTGGTCTCTTCGCGCAACCGCCAACTAGGTTCGGTACAGGAGTCTTTTATCGCCAGCCTGCAGCCGGATGAAGCGTTCATCATGGGCGGCAAGCCGGTGCGCGTCAAACGGGTATACGGCAATATCGCGATTGTGGAACCGGCGCAGGGGGAGCAGGTGAGAACTCCGCGCTGGTCGGGCAATCGGATGGCGCTCACCACGCAGATGGCGGAAGAAGAGCGCAAGCTGCGGCGCGGGCTCCGCTGCGCTTTCGAAAGCGGCGGGGTTGAGGGCTGCCAAGCGTATCTGCGAAGCGCTTACGGCGTTGATGAGAACGTGGCTTCAAGGATCGCGAAGTTCGTGGTGCGCCATTCAAATGCGCTGCCGGTTCCGACGGAATCTCCCGTGCTGGTGGAACGGCTTGTGAATGGGCGCAATATGCTGCTTTTAATCCACATTGTTGCCGGACGGGCGGTGAACCGCTCGCTGGCCTGGGTGGTGGGCGGGCGTCTTGCCAAGGGCCGCAGCGTAGTAGCGAACTTTGACGACCACGGTTTTCTATTGTCGATGGATTCGCGAGTAAAAGTGGACGCCGAGATCCTGCATGCGGCTTTCTGTCCCGATGGCTTTCAGGAGGATTTGCGTTCCGCTTTGTCGGTAACAGAAAGCTTGGGAAGTTCGTTCCGGCAGATTGCGGAGATTGGACAGCTTCTGCCGCGCCGCACGCTGCGGGGTAATGTGGGGGCTCGCACCGCCACTTGGAACGGCAGTTTACTTTACAAAACGCTGCTGGAGTACGAGCCGGATCATCCGCTGGTGCGCGAAGCGGTTCGTGAAGTGCTGGAAGACCAGTGCGACGCGAAGCGGGCCGCGGAAGAAGCGGCACGCGTTTACGAAACGGAGCTTGCGCTGTACAATCTGCCTCGTCCTTCGCCCTTCGCTCTTCCTTTGTTCGCGGCGTTTAATCGCGAAGTGCTGGTTGCGCCTGATCCGGATCGCGCCCTGGATGAATTAGTGGCCGCGATTTACGGCGAGTGGGAAGATAGCGAAACGTCGGATGTACCATTGATGGCGGGTCACTGAGGATTACTGGTTTACGATGCAGCAAGCATTCGTTATGTTAATTTTCCTGTTAGGCTGCTCCGTCACTGTCGATGCCTGTAGTTGTATGAACTGTCGATGCCTGTAGTTGTATAAAACTGACTGCTCCTTGTGACAAAGGGTGGAACGCTGGCGAGACTGTCTTTTTCGGAAAAGTTTCCGCTGTTCTGGGCGGTGAAATGCAGCCAATAGGTAACAACTCTTATCGATTATCGGACCACGAGATTCACTTTACATTGGTAGAGTTCTTCCGAGGCGGCAGTAAGGCTGCGCAGGAAGCAATAGTCTTCACTGGCAGCGGCGGCGGGGATTGCGGCTATCCGTTTGTTATCGGGACAAACTATTTGGTCTATGCCTTCACCAATAATGGCCGTCTCATGACCAGTATCTGTTCTGAAACAGCTCCTGAAGTGATGGTGAGCGGTGCTTTGAGGGAGTTGCGGGCACTTCGCGACACAGGGCATGTGGATGATCTGTTTGGCACCATCGGCATTGCTCCAAGAGGCGGAAGTTGGGAAGACTTGGTCACGACCCGCCCGCTTGCGAACATTTCGGTCTACGCCAGCGGCAGAAAAAGAGGCAAACGCTTCGAAACAAAACAGACGAGCACGGGGTCTATGCTTTTGCTTCGCTGCCTCCCGGCACATACCAGATCAAAGAGGACTTGTCCCCTGGTCTCGCGGCGCGTCGTTACAAGAATGATCACTGGTTATTTAATGCCGAGATCAAGAAGCAAGGAGCAGGCTGCCGGGTGGACGCATTTGCGATGAAGGCAAACGAACACTAACGATATACTCACGAACGATGAATCGCCATTATTTGGCACTGGATCTAGGCGCGGAGAGTGGGCGGGCGATGCTGGCCCGGCTTGCCGATGGCCGTCTTGAGTTGCAGGAACTGCACCGTTTTGCAAACACGCCCGTGCCGCTGCCGACAGGTTTGTATTGGGACAGCCTGCGCCTGTTCCATGAGATGTGCGAAGGCATTCGGATGGCCGCGAGATCGGTGGAGGATCTGGATGGCATTGCGGTTGACACCTGGGGAGTTGATTTTGGCCTGCTCTCCGCTGATGGCGAGTTGCTGCATATGCCCAGGCATTACCGGGATGGCCGCACGGTAGGCACCTCAGAAGAAGTTCTTGACGCAGTGCCGCGCGCTGAGATTTTCCGGCAAACGGGTATCCAGTTCATGGAGATCAATTCTCTTTACCAACTCTGGGTGTATCAGCGCGATTCTCCCGAACTACTGAGCAGAGCTTCGAAGCTGCTGTTCATGCCCGATCTGTTCAATTATTTTCTGACGGGCACGTATGCCGCCGAGCGCACCATTGCGAGCACGTCACAGTTTTATGATCCGGTCAGAAAATGCTTTGCGACGGATATGCTGCGCAAGTTGGGAATTACCAGCAGCTTTTTTCCTGAGTTAATGGACCCCGGCACCGAACTCGGTCCCGTTCTGCCGTATGCCGCTGACCGGTGCTCGCTGAAGCATGACACTTCTGTTTATACGACGGGATCGCACGATACAGCTTCCGCCGTGGCCGCCGTGCCTTCGGTGGGAACAGATGGATGGTGCTATATCAGTTCCGGCACTTGGTCTTTGATGGGCGTGGAAACCGAAGCGCCGGTCATCAACGATGCCTCGCTCCAAGCAAATTTTACGAATGAGGTGGGCGTGGGGAACACGATCCGCCTGCTGAAAAACATTCCCGGACTTTGGGTTTTGCAGGAGTGCAGGCGGGCTTGGGCAAAACAGGGCGAGGAGTATTCGTATGCGGAGTTGATGGAGCGCGCAAGGGCGGCTAAGCCAACCGACACCGTCATTGATCTGGACCAGTTTATTTCTCCGGGAAACCATCCAGAGCGCATCTGCGCCCACTGCCGTGAAACCGAGCAGGAGATTCCGCAAGATCCGGGCGCTATCACGCATGTCATTCTCCAAAGTCTTGCCGAACGTTATAAGCAGGTTCTGGAAACGCTCGAAAGGCTAACCGGGAAAGCGATTGAAACCATTCACATTGTGGGCGGCGGATCACGGAACAGGCTGCTGAATCAGCTCACGGCGGACCGCACGGGACGCCGCGTTGTTGCCGGACCAGCGGAAGCAACGGCCGCCGGGAATGCCTTGACGCAAGCGATGGGCAGCGGCGAGTTGCAGTCTCTTGATGAGATCCGGGTAGTGGTGCGGAATTCATTCGAGTTGGAAGAGTTCACGCCGCGTAAATGAACTTTCGGCTTATCGGGCGCGCAGAAAGAAGCGTTGCTTATCAACCGCCGGATCGACCGCCACGTCGAAGAAACCGACCATCATTTCCGCCCAGGTTTGTTCTCCCCATTTCACCGCCGAATCGGGGTCAGGGTTGTGCGGGTTCCGGCGGGAGTTGTCGAAACTCGCCACCGCCTGCAGCGTGGTTCCGGTCTTCAACGGCAACGGCTCGGCAAGCCGGTAACTCAGTTGCCAGTAGAAATCGTAATGCGGAATCCGTAAAATCGTGCGCGGTTTCGCGCCTTTTTCGATAATGTTGTACTCGAATGATTTGCCGCGCAGGTGCATGTGCGGAAAGAAACTCAGGAGCAGCGCGTCGTTCGGCAGCGTGCCATGCACTTCGACGCGATGATCGGGGTCGCCGGGCGGAATCAGAAAACGGTCGTTCGTCAGTTGTAAAGTAAGAACTCGTTTTTTCGGTGGCGTCTTCGCGAGAACCAGCCCTACGCTCGTCTGGTCCTGCATGGCGGCGCCGTGCGCGGTGTAGTGCATTTGCAGCACAATATCAGACCCGGCGGGAATCAACTTTGCGTAGTCGTCCGACCACTGGTCCGGGGTGCTTCCGGGCGCGTAGACCAGCAAAATGTCGTTGGTTGTCCACATGGTGTCGCGCTTGAGAGCCACCTTTTTCAGGTCGTCGGCGCTGAAGGGGACTCCCACCGGCGCGCCGCGCAGCCAATTTGATTTGGGATCGCGAACATAAGCCACGGCATGATGCACCACCATGCGATTGCTGGGCCGGATCTCCGACATGCGCACCCAGCGGGCTTCCTTGAAATTCGTCGGAATGATGATGTATTGATACGGCACATCACCCGAAGCCGGTATCCGTTTCGGAAGAGGCATTTGCAAAACAACATCGGGACGATGGATGTTCCAGCCGTGCGTCCAGACTACCGGCTCGGGCGCTTCCCGCCAGTCGCCCGCAGGAGCGTTTGCATTAGCCCAAGCCCAAAGCGTCGCAATCTGGTCCGCCGCCAGCGATGGATCGTTCGAGAAACGACCGCAACACCGGTCGGCAAACCAGGGCGGCATGACTTTTTTCGCGGTTACTTCGCCAATAGCGCGGGCGAACGGTTTCACCTGCCGGTAGGTTTCGAGCGGCATGGGAGCCATTTCACCGGCGCGATGGCAACTCTGGCAGCGTGACTGCAGGATGGGCAGCACGTCTTTATAAAACGTGGGACCGGCTTTACTTTCCGTTACCCCCGCCAGGAGGGCGAGGCACGCCGTAAAAATCCTGCGGCATACTCGGCCAGCGAGGCTTGCGTTTTTGCTTGAAAGCCTCGTATCCTTCTTTGAAATCATCTGTCTCCATCAAGTTGCGGCGCAGGGCTTTAGCAAGTTCCGCCGATTCGTCCCGCGACTTTCCTCGTGATTGCTGAAAGTACCGCATGCCGGCTTCCAGCGCCGCTGGACTGGCCTTGGCCAGATCGTTAGCGAGGCCCTTGGCGCGATCAGAAACTTCGCCGGGGTTGCATATGCTGTGAACCAAACCCCACGCCAGCGCCTCGTGCGCATGAAACGAATAGCCCGTGAGACTTAGTTCGAGCGTACGGCGCGCGCCCAGAGCAGCTTCCAGCGAGCGATATACCAGAAAGGGCCAGAGCCCGATATGAATCTCACGCAAAGCGAATACCGCTCCCGTCGAGGCAGCGACGACATGCCCTTGCGCGACTAACCCGACACCACCGCCCAAGGCCGCGCCGTTCACGCAAACCACAATCGGCTTTTTCGAATCAACGCCAAGACTGAATAAATCATCGTGAATGGCGGCCAGTTGATCGTGATCCATGGCGGCGGCTTCATCCAAATCCATGCCGGCGCAGAATACCGAGCCGTTGGCGCAAAACAAAATCGATCCGATATCGTCGCGGGTTTGGGCTTCCCTCACCGCTTCCACGATGGCGGAGCACATACCCGACGTGAGGGCATTGCGCTTTTCCGGGCGATTCAGCACCAGTTTCAGGACGCGGCGTTTTTTTTCGACCAGGAGTTCCATGGCAGCAGCTATGCTATACCAAAGCCTCCGAAGGGAGCAACTGCAGCGGCACATGTTCCGTGTGTTTGTGGACGCAAGCCACTTTAAAAGCGAGATCGAGGACGTTCCGGGTATCCTTGGGATCGATGAGGGCGTCACAATGGCCGCGGGCAGCGGCGTACTTGGCGTCGAGCCAGCGATCGTAGTCGGCCCGCGTTCCGGCAATTTTCGCTTCCAGTTCGGGCGGCGCCGGCGCGCCCGCCGCTTTCAGTCTGTCGAGTTCCGGGCCGTAGATTGCCTGTACCGCTGAGTCGCCTTCCATTACTCCGATACGCGCCGTGGGCCAACCGAAAGTGAAATTCGGATCGAAACCTTGTCCGGCCATGGCGTAATAACCGGCTCCGCTGGCGTGATTCACGGTCAGGACAATTTTGGGCACGGTGGCGACAGCCATGGTTTCCACCATAGCGGCGCCAGCTCGAATAATGCCCTCCGTTTCCGCGTCTACGCCGACCATGAAGCCCGACACGTCCTGGATATATAACAGCGGCAGGCGATGGCGCTCCGCGTTTTCCACAAAGTAAGCCGCTTTCCGGGCGGATTCGGCGTAGACAATACCGCCAATTCTGGGGCCGGTGTGGGTTTTCAGGAAACCTCGACGGTTCGCGATGACGCCAATGCTCCGGCCATTCAGCCGGGCCGAGGCGCATAAAAATTCCGGCGCGTAATCGGCTTGGAATTCGAGAAAGTCGTCACGGTCGAGAATGCGCTCCAACAGATTTTCAGCGCGGTAGGGCAGGCGATGATCCGCCGGCAACACGTCGTAGAGTTCATCCGCGTCAAAACGCGGCGGGGTTGCCGCGGGGGGCGGCGCGGGCGGCTCCGGCATGTGGCGGAACTGCCGGCGAATCAGGTGAAGGCACTCCCCGTCATTCGCCGCGCGGTAGTGCGCCACGCCGCTGACGTGCGTGTGCATGGTCGCGCCGCCCAGCGTTTCAGAGTCGGTTATCTGCCCCACCGCGCCTTTCACGAGGTTCGGGCCGCCCAGCCCCATGAAGCTGGTCCGCTCCACCATCAGCACCACATCGCTCAAGGCCGGCAAATAGGCTCCCCCGGCAATGCATGGTCCCATCACCGCCGAAATCTGCGGAATATGCAAACGTCTCCTCATCAGGGAGTTGTAGAAAAAGATGCGCGCCGCGCCGTACTGCCCCGGAAAAATGCCGTCCTGCAACGGCAGGTTCACTCCGGCGGAATCGACCAGATAAACGATGGGCACCCGGTTGCGCATGGCGATTTCCTGCGCCCGCAGAATCTTGGTGATGGTTTCCGGCCACCAGGCGCCCGCCTTGACAGTAGCGTCATTCGCCACGATTACCGCGGGCCGACCCTCGATTTCCGCCAGCCCGGTAACGACGCCCGCGGAAGGCGCTTGACCGCCGTATTGGTCATAGGCGATTAACAGGCCGATCTCAAGAAAACGCGAATTCGGATCAATCAAGCCATTGATCCGTTCACGAGCGGTCAGTTTGCCTTCGCTGTGCTGTTTTTCGATCTTTTTTGCGCCGCCGCCTTCGCGCAGCTTGCTCTCCAGCTCACGCAATTCATCGGCCAAGCGCCGCATCTCGCGCGCGGAACCCTGCATCCAGTGCTCTCTTGCAACCTTTCTAAGAAAAAGCGAAAAGCCCTAGGCTGCTGTTAGTCTAACAGCCATGATGGGGATCACATAAATCATGATGGGGATCGACAACCGGGCGCTGAAAATCGCGTGGACGGTGTTTTTGTTTGTTTTGGCGCTGGAAATTGTTTGGCATATCCGCACGACGCTGGTTCTTTTCGCGGCTGCCGTTTTCTTCGCCTACATGCTGTACCCGGTCGTGGGTCTAATGGAACGTTTCATCAAACGGCGGCGCGGCTTGGCGCTGGCCATCGTTTATTGCGTGCTGGTAGGGGCTTTGGTCCTGTTGGGCGTTCAACTCCTTCCTGCCCTGGTAGGGCAGGCTATCCAATTGGCGACCCGCCTGCCTAATCTGGTGAGCGGGGGTAAAGTCGCCAAATTGCCGCTCCCTCAATTCCTGGAACCCATGCGGGCGCAACTGATTCCAGTGCTTACGCGCACGGCTACCGAACTGGAGTCAAGCGTGGTGCCGTTTCTACAGCAAGCCGGGTCCAAACTGTTGTCCGGCTTAAGCGCTATTCTGCCGATCATTCTGGTTCCGATTCTAGCGTTTTTCTTTCTGAAAGACGCGCGCACTATTCAGGATGCTTTGGTGGGCAATTTCGCCGATCGCCAAGAGCGGCGGATGTTCACCACGATTTTACGGGATATCCATTCGGTGCTGCAGAACTACATTCGCGCACTAGTATTTTTGGCGCTTGCTTCTTTTGCTGCCTGGGCCATATTCCTCAGCGTGATGCGCTATCCCTATGATTTGCTGCTGGCGGGATTATCGGCCCTGCTGGAGTTCATACCTGTCATCGGCCCGGCGACGGCGTTGGTGATTGTGCTGATTGTATGCACGGTCACGGGCTCGGGCGGCCTTCTTTGGGTTGTGCTCTTTTGGGTCATTTTCCGTATTTTCCAGGATTACGTGTTAAGCCCATACCTGATGAGCTCGGGTATCGAATTACACCCGCTGCTGGTGCTTTTCGGCGTTTTAGCCGGCGAAGCACTGGCAGGTATTCCGGGTATGTTTTTTTCCGTTCCTATTCTTGCCATCCTGCGCGTGATTTACAGCCGGATGCGAGAAGCTTCGGAACGAAAGGCAACACAACCCGAATACCGGCCCGTGCCTGCCACGGCTCATGTGTCTGATTAAATTCTGAAGACGCTATTAATCCGCCTTAGAGCCCCGATCGGTTCCAGGCCTCATAGGCGGCAACTCCCGCGATAATGACGCCGTAGAGGATTGTTGCCGCCAGCATCGCAGATTTTATTTTGTCAACAGTTTCGCAGCGTTTGCACATGGCAGCTTGCGAGCTAATCACCGTCGAACTATGGGGATTATCCCCAAGGTGAATGTAATGATCGCCGTGATTGTCAAGCCAGCGACGGTACAAAAACATACCAACAGTGGCGAACAGAAGAACCGTGCAGAGAATCAGATGGTAGGTCAGATTCATGGAAAGGCATCGCTCCTTTCAATTGGTAAACAGCTTGCCCTTAGCAAGCCGTGATGTTAGAAGAACCTCGTGGTTCACGCCTTCGGTAAGCACCGGCATACGCTGCACGGCGCAAAATTTTTCTCTATGGCCGAATGATACCGCTGGTTTCAGTTACTTGCAATACTGAAAATCCGGTTTGTGGAAATCCCACTTACGGTGCGGGACGGCACGGCTATAATCATGTTGCCTGATCTTGCCATGAACGCCCATTCGCCCGTTGATTGGTTTCCCTTGCTGCTCAGCTTGCGTGTCGCCGTGCTTTCCACCCTGCTTGTTCTGGTTTTCGGCACGGGGCTGGCGTACTTGCTTTCCCATAAAGAGTTCCGCGGAAAGAACTTGCTTGACTCAGTCATTACTTTGCCTTTAGTTCTCCCGCCTACGGTTCTCGGCTATTATTTGCTGGTTCTGGTGGGCCGCGCTTCACCGCTCGGTAGAGTTTATGAAGCCCTATTTGGGCAGCCTTTGGTTTTTACCTGGCAGGCCGCCGTGGTTGCCGCATTTCTGCATTCCGGCCCGATCTACATCAAAGCGGCCCGAACGGTCTTAGAAGCTGTTGACTACCGCTACGAATGGGCCGCCAAGAGCCTGGGCGCGTCCGAGTGGCGCATTTTTCGGCAAGTCACGCTGCCGCTGGCGGGACGCGGCCTTCGCTCGCTGGGAGCGCTCAGCTTTGCGCGTTCGCTGGGCGACTTTGGCGTAACCATCATGGTGGCGGGCAATATTCCGGGACGCACGCAGACGCTTTCGGTGGCCATTTACGATGCTGTTGAATCGGGTAATGGACATTTAGCCCGCGTCTTTGTTGCTGTTATTTCGATTGTTGCCTTGGCTTTACTCTGGCCCAGCAGTTACTGGTCACGATCCACCCGCCTGAGCAACGCGGCTTGAGGGAAGTGGACGCGCGGCTGGTAAAGCGCCTGCCGGCGACTCGCGAAACAGAAGCTTTTGAGTTAAATATTCATCTCCAAGCGGATGCGGGCATTACCGTTTTGTTTGGTTCCAGCGGCTCGGGTAAGACGTTGACGCTGAACTGTCTGGCAGGCTTCGCCCGTCCTGACGAGGGCCGCATTCTTGTTAGCAACGAGCTGTATTTCGACGCTGCCGCGAAAATAAACCGCTCTCCCCGGCAGCGCCGCTGCGGCTATATTTTTCAGGATCATGCTCTTTTTCCGCATATGAGCGTGCGGGAGAATCTGCTTTTCGCGGCCTCCGCCGGGCGTGTTTCTCATCGCCGGATCGATGAGTTGCTTGAAGCTTTTGAGCTTGCGGATCTGGCGGCGCGGAAACCGGCGCAATTGTCAGGCGGCCAGAAGCAGCGCGCGGCGCTTGCCCGCGTTATGGTGAGCGAGCCGCGTTTGCTGCTGCTGGACGAGCCGACGCGAGGCCTGGACCTTCGGCTGCGCGAGAGCTTTTATGAGCTGCTCGAGGAAACGCGTGAACGGCTGCAAGCGCCCATCATACTGGTCACTCATCAGATGGACGAATGCCTTCGGCTAGGTGATTTTGTTTGCCTGATGGGAAGCGGGCGCATTCTGCAAGCGGGCGCTCGCGATGCGGTGTTTGCAAAACCCGTCAGCGTGGAAATTGCTCGCAGCCTTGGTATTTACAACGTGCTCCCGGCTGAGATTACAGCTCTCCATCCGAGCCGGAATATAAGCGTGTTGCGCGTCACGGATCAGGAGATGACGGGGCCTTATCTGCCGGGCTGTTTTCCCGGCAAGCGCGGATTTCTGTGCATCCGCGAATCTGATGTGATCGTTGTTTCAGACAGCAGGCGGCAGGAAACGAATCGGCTTACTCTGCCGGTTATTGGCGGCAGCGCCTCTCCGCATGGTGTTCGCGTGCAGTGCGAGCCCCAATTCTTTGTTACGGTGAGCCATGCGCGCTGGGAAGCTCTGCGCCGCGATGAGGAGTTGCAGGTGATTCTGCCGCCCTCCGCTGTACACTTCATTGAATAAGCTTTGAAGCGCTACTACATCACAGATCGCAAAGCGGTAGGGGGGTTTCGTCCGCTGCTTGAGATCATTCGCGATCAGATGCACTTGGGTGTTGATTTCATTCAGATTCGGGAAAAGGACCTTTCCGCCCGCGAGGTGTTTGAATTTACGCTGGCTGTTCTTGAGATCCGCGACACGGAGCTTCCGAAACACTTGGGCTCTAAAATCCTGATCAACTCGCGCGCGGATATTGCTCTGGCAACCGGCGCGGATGGGGTGCATCTTCCGTCGGATGCGCCGGCGCAAACGCTTGGGCGTTTACTGGTGTTTCGCTCGTGCCACACGCTTGACGAGGTGAAACAGGCGCAAGCTGATTTTGTTACGTTTGGACCGGTATTCGACACGCCTTCAAAGGGGAACGGCGTTGGCTTGGAGGCGTTGCGAAAGGCTTGCTGTCTCGGCAAAGCGGTATTTGCTCTGGGCGGCGTCGATTGGGAGAATGCCGCCGATTGCATGGAGGCTGGCGCTAGGGGAATTGCGGGCATACGGTTGTTCCAAGATCCGACCCTGTAGCAGGTTGAAACGCTCCCTTCTACGTTCGGCATCGAATGTTTACGTGAACCTTCAAAGACTTGCACGGATGACTTGCCTTAGCTTTAGTCTTTCTCTTTTTGCTGCCGCGCAAAAAATCCCGTTAGATCCTTCGCAGCTAACGATACCTCCGCAGCCGGGGGTATTGCAAGATACGTTGACGGCGAAGCAGTTAACTGTCCATGAAAAATTTCAATTGAGAGTGGTTGAGACTTTCGGTATCCGAGGGTTGCTTGGTTCGGCGGTAGGCGCGGGGATTACGCTAATCGCCAATGTTCCAGATGAGTGGGGCGGAGGAGCAGACGGATTCGGACTTCGGTATGGTTCGAGCTTTGGCAATGCTGTTTCGCGGCAAGTGTTTGCCTTTGGTCTGGACAGCGCTCTGCATGAAGACTCGCGTTATTTTCCTTCCAACAAAGGCAGTTGTGAATACGTGACAACCCCGAACAAATAACGGCGTCGGGGATGGTTTAGAGCGCGGCGCTCTCAGTCTGGCTGGTGATTTCGCGTATTTTGCCATGCAGGAGCTTTTCCCGTTCACGCGCAATATAGCCTTCCGACATCATCGCTAACTTCGCTACACGCTGGAAGCTCCGACAGATTGCCGGGCATGCAGTTCCTGAAGGTTCCAGGTGCGGATCGGGTCGCGGCGACGGGAGGCGATTGCTTCAGCGGCGGCGCGGGCTCCGCTCATAGTGGTGATACAGGTGATTCGGTACAGCACGGCGTTGCGGCGAATGGTTTGCTCGTCAGGGAATGAGTGGCTGCCGGTTGTTGTGTAAATCACCATGTTCAGTTTGCCGGCTTTCAGCCAGTCCACCGCGTTCGGCCGGCCTTCGTTGACTTTGAATACTGTTTTCACTGGCAGTCCCGCGGCCTTCAGCACGGAAGCGGTTCCGCGAGTAGCAAATAAATCGAAGCCAAACTCGTGAAAGCGGGAAGCGACGGCGACGGCTCCGGGTTTGTCGCGATCATTGACGCTGATGAAGAGTGCGCCGCTGTCAGGAATGGGCGTGCCAGCGGCTAACTGCGCTTTTGCAAAGGCTTCGCCGAAACTTTCGCCGACTCCCATCACTTCGCCGGTGGACCGCATTTCAGGTCCAAGGGCCGGGTCTACTCCGGGGAATTTCGCGAAGGGGAAGACCGGGCTTTTCACGAAAAAGCTGGGCACGGGAAGCGTGCCGTTGACGACGCCCAACGTGAGATGGCTCAACTCAGGAAGTTTTTTCCCCAGCATGAGCCCAACCGCTACTTTGGGCAGGGGAACGCCAGTCGCTTTGCTGACGAATGGCACGGTGCGGGAAGCCCTTGGGTTGACTTCCAGCACATAAACATCCCCGTTCTTCAGGGCGTATTGCACGTTCATCAGGCCGATAACGTTAAGGGCGCGCGCGAGTTTGGTGGTATATTCTTCAATGATTCGCAGGACGCTCGGCTCAATCGAGATG
>JAABUZ0100005074.1_pt1 | contig 17589 bp, 14 predicted proteins | sample 5562091 | NCBI WGS metagenome assembly JAABUZ01 (sample SAMN12813069, study PRJNA571459) | rock metagenome | isolation source: Antarctica rocks | place: Antarctica: Victoria Land, Linnaeus Terrace sud | collected 2015-12-21
GGAATAACGGAATGGTCGAGGGACATGTGAATCGCTTGAAATTTCTCAAACGAAGCATGTATGGACGGGCGAATTTTGATCTGCTTCGGCTACAGGTTTTGCATCATCGAAAGTGTGCATGAACCAGATTATGGGGTCCATTATAGTTTGTGTACTTTTGTATATTTGCTTTAAAAAAGATGGTGATAAGAACAGAAGGTAAGGTTCAATCCTTACCTTCTGTTCTTATCACCATCTTCTCTACTATCGTACCCCCAGAATTAGCTCGATTGTCAGTTGATCGAGCTTTTCGTAGCGATAGCCGCGCAGAGCGAGCTTCTCGACATCAAATGTCGTTGCTTTAAGCTTGTTTACTGTCTCTGCGCTATAACCGCTGAGTAGGCCACCGTAGTTCTGATCGCCCCCGTTAATTTCCGCCAGGAGAGCCTGAATTTCGGAGTCGGCATTGAAACGCTGAACCTTCTCTTTGAGCATGTTGTAGGTACGCATACATCCTAGCGCGAAGTCCCATACACCTGCCTCATCCTCGGTGCGATAAGAGTGGGCATCGAAGTGACGCGGCCCATCATACTTCTGATCTTCAAGCAACTTGACCAGGAAGAAGGAACTCTTGATACTTTCGCTGCCAAAACGGAAATCTTGATCGAAGCGTGGTCCCTTCTGATCGTTCAAGTCGATATGGAACAACTTTCCCGCTTCGAGTGCCTGTGCCACACCATGCACAAAATTGAGACCGGACATATGCTCATGTGCTACCTCTGGATTGACGCCGACCATATCGGGGTGGTCGAGCGTATAGATGAAGGCGAGCATATGTCCAATCGTTGGAAAATAGGTATCAGAGCGTGGCTCATTTGGTTTAGGCTCTAGCGCAAGACGCATCTTGTAACCCTTGTCGATGACATATTGTGATACGAAGTTAATCGCATCGCGCATACGTTTGATTGCAACAACAGGGTCCTTACTAGCCTCCGCATCAACACCTTCACGTCCACCCCAGAAGACATAGGTTGAGGCACCAAGTTCAGCCCCCAGGTCTATCGCACTTAACGTCTTTTGTAGCGCAAAGGCACGAACAGATGGATCAACTGAGGTGAAGGCACCATCTTTGAAAATAGGATGAAAAAAGAGGTTGGTTGTTGCCATTGGAACAATCATATCATTGTCTGAGAGTGCTTGCTTGAACTCGCTTACGATGCGGTCACGCTCGGCAGGTGTTGCTTCAAATGGCACGAGGTCATTATCGTGAAGATTGATGCCCCATGCACCTAATTTCGCTAACTGCTGTACGCTATACACGGGATTAAGGGCGGGTCGTACAAATTCGCCGAAGGGGTCACGTCCACGGTTGCCCACAGTCCAGAGGCCAAAACTGAACTTATCTGTTTTCTTAGGCTTGTATTGATCGCTTGAGCTTTGATGAGCTACTGCTGATGGTGGTAAGGAAGTCATATTGTTGCCTTTCTGAGATAGCCTATCATTAAAGATTGGATATGTGTAATGTATCACATCAGCATGTCCCTACCTGCCAAATATGTCGTGTAAACATGGCTTTGTAGCCACTCTTAAGCGACAAACTTATCATGCTTAGCGTTGCCGCTGCATTGCACGTACCAGGCGAATTTCATCGAATGAATAATCGTCGCCTAGAAAATCTTTGAGCGGTCTCAATGCTGTGTCACCAAGTTGCTCTAGTGCATTCACAATATTTTCGTAGTGACCTTCCGGTATCAACGGCGCAACATCTATGGATTCGCCCATCTCAATCAACTCGGAAAGGTGACTGATAATAGTGCTTTGCGTGAGGTTGCGCTCGGCTGCAATCTCCTCAATACTGCGTCCCTGTTCGTATAGGGTCAGTGTTTGCATACGAGAGTGTGGCATTGAGGGAGTAGGGGATTTACTCGCTATACTTCGCTTTTGTACAACAGAAGGTACAAGCTCCATTGGAATATTGTGCGATGTACAATAGTTATGAATTTCGTGAGTGAAGATGGTAAAGAATGCTTCTAGCTTGCTGCTCCCGACACCCGAAATGTTCGCAAAATGCGCACGCGTTTGAGGACGTTGCTGTGCCATTTCGCGCAGAGCTGTATCGGAGAAAACAACGTATGGCGGGACATGCTGCTCGTCGGCAATCTGTTTGCGTAAATTGCGTAGATGCTGGAACAATTGTGCGCTTTGTGGGTCGAGCGTCTCTGGTTCGGCTTTGACCCTCTCTTCTTTCTGCACGATTGACGTGGCAGGCATGGTGAAGCTACATTGCTTGCGGAGAATTTCGCGTGAACGTGGGTTCAGACGCAAAATAGAGTAGCCATCTGTCGTAACGTCCAGGTAGCCCTGTTGCATAAGCGCGTGCCCAAGCCGTTTCCACTCTTCGATATTGTAGTCTTTGCCGATGCCATAGGTCGAGAGTTGATCGTGGTTGAGTTCTCGTATCTTTTTGGTATTCGCGCCACGTAACACGTCGATGATATAGGCCATGCCAAACCTTTGCTCTGTACGTCCAACACATGAAAGAAATTTTTGCGCGTCAATGGTGCGGTCTTCCATCGCTCTCGGTTCGGACGCATGTAAGCAGTTGTCACAGTTGCCGCAGTTGTCTTCCGGCCACATCTCGCCAAAATATCCTAGCAGAAGGCGACGTCGGCAGTCGTGACTATCGCAGTAGGCCATCACCTGATGCAGTTGTTGACGCGCGACACGTTGTTCTTGTTCGCTCGTCTTCTGGTCAATGATAAATTCGACCTTGACGCGATCACCATAGTTGAAGTAGAGAATGCACTGTGCGGGCTGTCCATCGCGTCCCGCGCGGCCCGACTCCTGATAATAGCCTTCCAGGCTACGCGGTAAGTCATAATGGATAACGGCCCGTACATCTGGCTTGCCAATGCCCATACCAAAGGCAATCGTTGCAACCAGAACCGCGACATCGTCACGAATGAAACGGGACTGGTTCTCCCCACGTTGTTCATTCGTCATACCAGCATGATAGGGTAGGGCACGGATGCCTTCACGTTGTAGGGCATCACTTAACATATCAACACTTTTGCGGCTCTGACAATAAATAATAACGGGTGCATCAGGCATGCCACGCAAGAAACTCACTATTTCCCCGTATGATGCCTTGCTTTTCTGGCGAACTTCATAGGAGAGGTTGGGTCGATTAAAACTCGCGATATGGACGTGTGGGTTACGCAGACGAAGCTGAGTAAGAATATCCTCACGTACACGTTCAGTAGCTGTTGCTGTCAAAGCTTGCATTGGTACATTTGGAAAGTGGTTGCGCATCCTGCCCAATTGGCGATAGTCTGGTCGGAAGTCGTGGCCCCACTCGCTCACACAATGTGCCTCGTCGACGGCTATCAATGAGATGCCGATGTTCTCGTGTACTTGCTCTAAAAGAGTCAAAAAACTCTCGCTCATCAAGCGTTCAGGGGCTACATAGACGAGCTTGAGTTGTCCGTTGAGAAGTGCCCGTTCGCGCTGAGATCGTTCAACCGTGTCAAGTGTGCTATTGATAAAGGTGGCCGCGATACCGTTAGCTTGTAAGCGGTCAACCTGATCTTGCATGAGTGCGATCAAGGGCGAGATCACAACTGTTATTCCTGGCATCATCAAGGCGGGTAATTGATAGGTGAGTGATTTTCCGCCGCCTGTTGGCATCAGTATAAGAGCATCTCGTCCCGCTAGCATATGCTCTACGATATCTTGCTGCCCCGGCAAAAACGTATCATGCCCAAAATATTGTTTTAATGTTTGTTCTATAATATTCAATGTGCAACATTTCCTTACAGTGGCATTCATTGCAGTCAATGCAATGCAAGCTATTGTAGCGTATATTATGCTATGGGGCAACAGGAAATGCAGGGGACGTTACTACAACAAAATAACTCGTCATACACGAATCCAGCGCGGTTGAATCTCCTCAATGGGGAGATCGAACAAGCCTGCTTGTGCATCGATGCGGAAAAGCTGTGTGAAATCATCGGGTGTAAATGCTTTGCGTAATCGTGCTGCGTAGGACGTGACGAGTACACGGAGATAGTGCTCAACGTCGTAGTCTCGCCGATTGGCGACCTCTTCACGAAGGGAGGACACATCATGCTCTATGGACTCATCCTCGTCTTCATCTATTGCTCTCCACTCCTTGCCAATCGCCGCCTCTTCGGTCTCCTCTGGCAACCAGACATACTTTTTTGCTTGCGAGCGATAGAAGCGCACACGTTCACCCGGAAACCAGCGCGTGCGTCCAGCATTCAATAACGCCTCGTATTGTGGCTCTGGATGTGTGGCACGCGAAGCACTATACGCTTCTGGCGTTTTGGAGAGACGCACACGCGCACCCACATCTGATGCTGACAACGCACGCGTTCGTAAAGCTGTAACCATATCAAGATATGCTTGCCGCACACTAACAATGTCACCCGTCATAGTACAGAGCAAGGCCTGACGGAGAAAGCGTTCTCCAAAAGGCTCGGCACGACTGGAACGCAGGGCTACACCGTGTACTACAAGTCGTCCACTATAGGTTAGTAGCGCATAGTTCTTAATTTCGTGGCTGAGCATCGCACGGTAGCGTCCCTCGTATTCGAGGCGAATACCTGCTGGCAGTTTGGCCCCAATCTCCTCGACGATAGCCCGTTCCTGCTCTTCCGTCCAACCTGCTGGCACGGAGAAATAGACGCCATCGGTATCAGCTTCAATCAAGGCCATTCCTCGCTCCTGCAATGCTTCTAAGATGTGTGTAAGAACGGCGCGTCCGCGCTGTGTAACCTCACCTGCCGCCCGGCTATCGGCGAAGAGTGCCATTGTGCCCGCGCCCATATAGCCATATGCCGCGTTAATCAGTATCTTCATGGCTGCTTGAGTTGCGTTATGGTGATTTGCCTCAACTGAGTCAGGAGAAGCCGTGCGCGCCGCCAATTTATGGAAGAGCCGTAAGTCTGTGAGAAGACTCAAAACACGCAACAAAACGCCTAAACGGTCACAGGCTGGCCCAATCTGAAAGGTTCGCATCAACGATGGGTACAGCGAAGCAACATCAGCTTTGACGACCTGTTCAGCAACGCCTGTTGCTAGCAAATGCGCTGCACCGCCTTCGTGCAACTCACCATCGCTGCTCTTGCCTGCTTGTCGAGGAAGTGCCGCGCCAGCATGGAGATAGGCACGCACAAGAATTGGTTCAAGAATACCCATCGCTGGCCCAGCTGAAGCAAGTCGTTCGTAGCGACGTGGTGCCATACCAGCCAACGCGAATGGTGCGCCCTGCAAACGTTGCGAAAGACCATCGACCTCTGTCACATCGTCAAGCGCATAACGTTTCACCAGGTCAGGGTCCTGTCGATAGGTATCGAAAATAGCTGACCCCTCGATATAGACGCGTTCAGGTGAGGCAATACCAAAATAGCGTGCCACCTCCTTGAGACGATGACCAGGCATGTCACGCACAACAAAATCGTGCCGTCGTACCGAGTCCAGCGTATCAATGAGTTCACGGCCCGCAACACTATAGCGCACACGACGACGCGCCTCTGGACCAATTGCCAGCGTCTCTTCACGTCGCTCTAGCCGTGTAGGACCGCCCTTACGTCCAATTTCTAACGGTACACCTAGCATCGATGCACGTTCTTCAAGGAAGAGTAGATCGAAGCCAAAAAGATTGTGATTCTCGATGATATCTGGATCACGCTCACGAATAAGGGAGCAAAGAGCGGCAATCAAGCTAGCTTCATCATCAGGTGTAGGAGCTTCGAGTGTGGTTGCAAGTCCACGATTATCGCGAATCGCTACCATGAAAATTCGTCCGCGATGTGGGTCTAATGCAGTTGTTTCAAGGTCGAACTGCATACGATGTAGATCATGATAGGTCAAGCCGCGAAAATAGACACGTCCCGTAAGCATGAGATACTGTTCGACAGGACCGACGCGGTAGTAATCGTCCGACAACTCATTAAGGCTTGTAACGCGATGACCTATTCGTCGTGAAGCTCCGGCACATAGTGTCCGTTCAAGAAAACTTCCGTCTCGTGCTGAAAGGAGGTAGCGATATGACTCTACGGGACCGTCCAGAATATGATAGCTAACGAGAGCATCCTTCGCGCCGGGAGTGGTTGAGGGAAGCAAGGCCGGTCCCAACTGTGTCAGGTCTTCCAATGTAACGGCGAAAAGCCATGGACGAAAACGCTCCTCACTACATACCACCTGCTCACCCTTGAGTCCCTTTGTACGCTGCCATACAAGTGCGCGTCCGTCACGCGAAGCCCAGACCGAGACGATGCCAGGCGTCGGGTCCCACCCAAATAAATACTCATCCTGTATCTCTTGTAACGGTGTAACGGAAGGGGAGGTAGACATAACGCTCCTGGTACTCTATAAAAAGATAAGACGTTTGTTCTAAGTCTATCATGTAGAGGTAAACATGGCAAGAGAAAAATTTGAATTGCTTATGTTATACTACTTGTTGGTAAGCAAGCAAAAGCCTTGTCAATGTATACCTGAAAGGTAAGCTTATGCTTCTCTTTGTTCATATTTTAAAAGGCTAACTATGCAGATTACTCGTTGGCAAGAGCCGACTCTCCCAAATGAACAAGCGTTACGCGAACGGATGCAACGTGAGCAACTCTCTCCATATACGTGGTCAAATGGCCCCAATTACAGGTATGCCGCACACACTCATAGCTACGAAAAGGTGCTGTACTGTGTGCAAGGTTCCATTCGTTTTGTGCTGCCTGAGCATCTTGACGCCGAAGGGAACGTCAATTTTGTTGATCTAACTCCCGGCGATTGCATGATTCTTCCTGGTGGTACGCTGCATAGTGCTATTGTCGGCCCTCAGGGTGTGACGTGTTTAGAGGCGGCGCGCTAACTGCTCAATCGTTTCACTGATGAGTCGTGGCAGTATTTCAAACGAATAAGACATGAGAACGCCTTCGTCACGCTGATGTGCTCCTTGCCCATATGGTCCGAAATTGACTACTGGAATGTTGAGTTCCGCAATTGCTTCAAGTGGCAGGTAATAAGACCCTGTCTGCCTCGCTTCGGCTATCGGCTCTTTCCAAAGCGGCATGTTTGCTTTCAGGGCTGTGAGACTACTGCTCGCATCCAGTTTCAAGTAGCTAAGGTCGCTGAGGTACGGATAATATTCTTGTAGCACCAGCGGCACCTCGGGATGTGCAGCGATGACATCCGTTATCGCATCGTGCAAAGTCCCTTGTGCTGGCCTCACATGAGGGTAGTAAGGTGGAGAATAATAGATCACAATGGCTGGTCCTTGCCTACCACTTATTGTCCAGAGCTTGTAAACGAGATGCAAGCTGCGTTCTCGCTTATCCAATGTTGCAGGCCATCGTTCCCATTCTGCGTCGAGTTCAGCCTGTACCTGCTGTTCACCTAGACGTTGGACGGTTTCCTCATAAAGCTCAGCATAAGTGAACACGGCCCCTACTCGTGGCTGTACGTTCTGTACCTGCTCTCCACTAGTTTCTCTCCAACGCGCCTCATTCTTGTCTACGCGCCCTAGTACCTCTCCTAACGCAGCCTCAGCATAGTGTCGCAAGCGTTCCAACAGTGCCTCTGGTGTCGTTGTAAGAGTGAGTACATTGAGATAGAAATAGGCGGCAAGCGGGAGTTGCACGTCATAGTGCGTCTTGAGATCACTTGCTCGTAAGGTCACAGGCGGTGCGGTAACTTGTCCATGCTCTGTATCACAAAGCTCAACATTCATACTCACACTGCGAATAAGCTCCGCAGTAAGCAGATTCGCGTCAAGACCATTGAAGGGCGTGCCTACGTGTGACTCGCGTCCAATACAGAGAAAGCTTGGTAAGAGCTTGCCACCAGTACCACTATAGATATAGCGATGGAGATCACCTGGATACCGCGCCGTTGTATAATCCGTGTTAATTACGCCGATATAGGTAAGCCCATACTGCTCACGCATACGGGAGAGGAAGCGCACTGCTTGCAACATTCCCGCTGACTCGTTCTCCTCATCGACTGTCGCCAAAAAAAGTAGCGAGAGTGGGAACTGAGGCGCATAGCGCATGAAATGGTGCATCAAGGCAATATTGACAGCGACACCACTTTTCATATCGGCGCTACCACGTCCAAACAGCCAGTCGCTGGAGTCGGTTCCTTCAAGGACCTGTGTCGCACCTTTAGCAGCAAGGGCATCTGGGTCGAGTGCCAGAGCCTCTAACGATCCATAGTCTTTGGTATCGACAGTATCGATATGACCTAGAAGTACAAGTGTTGATGTACTCTGTCCCTGGAGAAATGCATATGTATTCTTCCGCTCGTAGGGATCATTCTCAAGCGTGTCGAGTCCAATCGCCGTATACTTTTCGTATGCTCCGTCTCTGCAAAGAAGTCCAAGCACGGTCAAAGCGACGTTCGCTTCCTCTTGACTGGGACTGACACTACGGATGTCTATAAGCTGCTTTGTGTACTCCAGTACTTCGTCATGCCATGGCCGTCTGCCATCGCGTAAAATCTGTGAGATATCGTCCCACATAAGGTCGTTGTGCTCAGCCACTGGTGCTGCCTCCTAGAAAAAATGCTGTTGTATCCACTCGTCGAGCGGTTGGGCCTGGTTGTAGGATATAAATGGTTCTTCTGTTGTTGGCGGTTCGAAGCAATCCACAACATGAGCAAAATTCTCGTCCCGCACATCATGACGCTGCTTTGTGGAACGATTGACAAGCCATCGTCGCCTTACCTCCATTAAAGGAACCTCGACGTAAATGACGAGTGATTGAGCGGCGTGCTTATCTGCGATTGTGCGCTGGAAATCGCGCTGTGCTCGTGTAAAGTTCGCGGCATCAAAGAGAACATCATGTCTTGCTGCGAGGAACATGTCAACTTGCCTGTATGCCTCAGTATAGGTGCGGTCCCACTGCTCAGATGGAATAGTCGCGCCATGTAAGCCTACGCCAAACATGTCATTGATACGGTCTAATCCGACATAAATAATGCCAAGTCGCTTTTCTAATTCATGTGCCAGTGTCGATTTACCTGCGAAGGGTAAGCCGCAGAGAATATACAAATAGGGCACTTCCATAACTTCCTGTTTGACCGTTGAAAAACCTTAGCAATATTGTAACATACGATGCGACACGTAGAGTAAATTATTGCCAAGGCAACGGCAAGAGATCGCCCTGGTACCTCTGTAATCACGTTTATACTCTCTATACTTACGTTTATATCTATACAACTTTTCTTAGGCGTTAACGTATAATGAAAGGTGTACTAGCCATGTATAGGAGCTAGCCATACAAGCAATTATAGTTTATTCTAGCGTTTGTCTTTTTTGTTTGTTCTTCGGGAGGGAACGATATTATGGAAAACACGATGATGGCACGTCGGCAACGTCCTCTTGGCGTGACAATCATGGCGGTCCTGTTAGGTATTCAAGGCTTACTCGAACTCATCGGTGGTATCATTATCATCCTTGCAGCTAACTCGCTCAGTCATCGTATCATATCGCATGGGCACACCATTACTGCTCGGTTTGTAGATACTTTTGGTATTGCACTAGGGGGCGTTGGAGTGGTTGTCGGTATCATAACACTTTTGTTTGTCTTCGGACTTTGGACATTACGACGCTGGGCATACTGGGCTGTGATTATCATTGAAGGGCTGAGCCTACTCATTGGAGTGCTTGAGTTAGTGCGACATACAGGCACAACTGGTGGCATTATTGCCCAAATGATTATTCCTGCTGTCGTTTTTCTTTACTTCCTTATAGACGGGAATGTGCGACGCGCATTTCGTATATAAGTGAAAGTATCTTAAAAGTCTTTCAGGCATTTTTGTGACACGTGTGTCATGAAAATGCCTCTTCTTCTGGCTCAAAAACCACATCTTCATAGACTTCAGCCATAGAGAAATGTACAGCAAGAGATGCTAGCTCAACCTCATTCCCATCTTCAAAGGCATCGTAACGCCACTTATTTTGCTCTTTATAGTATCGCTCTATCCTCATTGTCCGCGTGTCTACCAGGAGATACTCCTCAACGGAGGGGCAAGCAAGGTAACATTGCAGTTTTCGGCCTCGGTCACGCATCTCCGTGCTTGGAGACAGGACTTCAACAACTAGACGTGGGAACTGAATTATAGTTGCAGTACCTCGATCTCGCGGATCACAACTCACTGTGACATCGGGATGAAAGTAGTATTTCTCAGAGACACGTACTTTCATGTCGGAGTTATACGCGCGACAGGGAGTCTCACGAAGCAGGCTTTTCAAGAGAGCATGAATATTGCCACCAATTGTTGCGTGATTAGCACTTCCGCCCGACATCATACATACATAGCCACCAAGATACTCATAACGTACATCAGGACTGTTCTCTTCAAGTTCAATGTATTCTTTGACGCTCATCGTTAGTGTATGCTCTAGTGCCATATGTGTTTCCTTCTTAATGGTGCGATTACTAAGTTTATACCTAAAATAAATCGGCCTCGAACGACTTCTCAAGCCTTGCAAGAGTTTTCAGGGACACCTCGGATTTAGTAATTGCACCACTTAACAAAGGTTGCTGTAACCTCATTCTTATGAGGGTGTTGGTCCTATTATAACATGGCTAGTGCGTTACTTTCGTCTTGTAGAAACCGTTTTGAAAAGTGATAGTAAATTTGTAAATGTAGATTTTGGAGTATGTATGGAACACCTGATAGTACAAAATGATAGCCTCGATGATATTAAGCCATTGGATGTCCTGGGGAAAGAAGAAATAATTCAAGAAGTTATATCTTCTACCGCACCTTTAAAACAGCCCAGTTATCGCTCTACTCCCTGGAATGTTGTCAATTCTTCCCTGGATATTGTTGATAAGGCAACAAATGGGCGTGCGGGACTGGTGCAGCGTCTATCCACTTTTATTCTATTTGGTGGTATTGCTGCAATTATTAACCTTTTTGTCTTCTTCCTCGTATTCTATCATGTTCCGTTGATGGTCAATAGCACGGTACATAATATTATTGCCTCTGTTCTAGCTGCTGAAATCTCAATTATGACAAATTTTATGCTCAATGATCGCTTCACTTTTAGATATCTCGCAGGAAGCAGTCGATCATGGTCGGCGCGTTGTGCGCGTTTCCATATTACCTCTATTGTTGGAAGTATTCTCACATTTCTCATTGAGTTTGCTTTTACCTCAGTGGCACATATACCTGCAATTATTGCGCAGGCAATGGCAATAATAATTGTCCTCGTGTACAACTTTACCTTCCACCATCTCTTTACCTATCGCCATGCAAAGGCTTAGGAGTGTAGTCTGGAGTTCATAATATAATCCCGGCCATTCACTTACACGCTTTTGCTCACAGTTGCGTTTGAAATCTGAAAAAGCTGCGTAAGTCATGCCAAACCGAGTAAAAATGAGCGGAAACTTACGTGCTATAGGATAGATCTTATAGCACAATATGTTATCTTTGTCCTGTCTACTCGGAAAAGGGATGTTACAGTTATGTTCAAAGCAACAAAATCATCTCGGTTACAATCGCCCAGGCCATCTTCTGTTAAGCTGTCAATGACTCAACCGAAAAAGAGGAGACCTACGGCTTTTACAGAGGGAAAAATCTACTTGGCAACTGTAGTTGGTTTTGTTGCTTGCCAGTTTTTGACCTCCACCTGGTTGCCAGCCTTAGGTCTTCTTACTCTGGATCACCTCTACGGAAGCATTGCAGATTTTCTTGCTCCATATTTACTTCTCCCCCTGTGTTTAGTTCTAACAGTGATTGTAGTGAAACGAAACCTGTTTGCAGGACTATTGGCTGGTCTTGGCTCTCTTATGATTGACCTCTTTTTCTTTATCCACTACAACATGCTCCTAGCTTGGTGTGGTCTCATCATCATTGGCATTGGAGTCCTTCTAAATTATGTTGTCTATAAACGTGGACAAGAAAAACCTGATATTGTCGCAGCTGTCTCCCAATCAGAGCGTCGCCACATGAAGATAATCTACACGGGCATATACATTGTATGTTTCGTGCTATCAGCATACGTGCTTTATCCCCTTCTTAGCCATGCTCATCTTGTTATACCCTACTTTGGTGGTGATGTGCCAAACGCTACAGCAACTATTCCCACATTGATCGTGTTGGTTGTTTACCTTCTATATAAGAATATGCGTCATACGACCTGACTGCTTGTACTTGCACACCGTTTGAAGGCATTGGTCAACTCATTCAGGGAAGGGAGCTGCAAAGCTTTTCCATTTCACTTGTATGGCTTCCCTGTTAATAGAAAACAAGGGAGTGGACACTGAATAATCTCATATTCAATGTCCACTCTCTCTGCGCTTTCTACACTTACAGAAGAATTAGAGAATCTTCTCTATGTTCTCTTATGCCATTCTTCGCCGTTTTTCATCATCGTACCCACAGAAGTCCTTCAGAACTCATATAGTATGAATATTACACTAAAGCACAATGGAAGTTAAATAGTGTATACTAACTTTCGGGATAGGTAGGAATCGAGAACAGTCGGGGGACTGAAGATTGTCATAGCTACTTGTCGCCTCTTCCTTTGCAATGCCTCAAAGAGGCACCTTATCTTCTCAATAGATGGAAAGGAGGCTTGTGTCCACACCATGCAGTAAAGCATTTCGTTTTGCTGTTCCCTACCATACTATCTAACATCACGGAATGTTCGTTGTCCTACGCAGAGCGGAACCAGGCGTTCCGCAAAAAACAAAATGTTTTTGTGTTTAGAACACTCTTCTGAGGTGAAAGTGAAACGTACAACATTCTGGCAATGGCCCCTTCGTATTGCTATCACTGCTCTTGTCGCGCTTGCCTTGTTCGCAACGGTGCAAGTTGCTGGTAGCACTGCGTTTGCTGCATCACTTAGTAAACCGAGTAGTCGCTACATTCTTCCAGGACACCTAGTTCCATCGCTAAAACATCGTGTCCCTGCTCATACGACTGCATCTAGTGATACGTTGCAGCTCTCTATTTCATTAAGTTTGCGTAATCAGGGTGCTTTGGATGCACTACTCGCTGATCAAAACAATCCACGCTCAACACTCTACCATCAGTATATTACTCCCCAGGAGTTCACGAACCGCTTTGGACCAACGCAGGCGACAGTAAATACAGTCGTTGCCTATTTACATAGTCAGGGCATATCTGTTAAGTCAGTCGCACCAAACCATTTGCTCATTGACGCAACTGGTTCTGTCGCAAATGTAAGTAGAGCATTCAACGTATCTCTTGCTGATTACGTCGTTGGCAAACGTATTATTCATGCTCCAACAAATGAACCTTCTATCCCTGCAACTTTAGCGGGTATGATTGTGGGTATCAATGGACTGGATAATGCAGCGCGTTATCGTCCTTTGCGTAGTTCGAGTACTCATGGGCAAATGAAGGTACAGACTGGCCCCGGTGGTGGTTATACGCCTGGCGAACTGCGGACTGCCTACGACATGAATCCGCTGATTAGCAATGGTGATAATGGTAGCGGTAGTACTGTCGCAATCTTTGAGTTGGATGGCTACAATCCTTCTGATATCAATACCTACCTCAGCAATTATGGGTTAGGCGCAGCTAGATACTCGAATGTGCTAGTTGATGGTGCGACGAACACAGCTGGCGCAGGAGCTATTGAGGTCGAGCTAGATATGGAGGTTGTGTCGGCTATTGCCCCAGGAGCCTCCCAGAAAATTTACATTGGTCCCAATTCTACGCAAGGTGTCAACGATACCTATAACAAAATTGTTACAGATAACGTTGCAAAGGTAACAAGTACAAGCTGGGGTGAATGCGAAACCGCCTCTGGCAGTTCAGAGCTGACCGCGCTTGACAACATCTTTAAACAGGGTGCCGCGCAGGGTCAAGCATTCTTTGCGGCGGCAGGTGACTCTGGTGCGTATGATTGCAATGACAGTACTCTCGCCGTTGACTCACCTGCTGATGATCCAAATGTTGTCGGGGTTGGTGGCACCAATCTTCAGGTTGGTACTGGTGGTACATATAGCAGTGAGTCGGTATGGAGCAATCCGAGCGACACACAGCGCAGTCCGAATGGTGCTGGTGGTGGTGGTGGTATCAGTACACAGTTTACCCGTCCTAGTTATCAGACCGGTACTGGTGTCTCTGGTACAAATCGCGAAGTACCTGATGTCTCGGCTGATGCTGATCCCGCGACTGGCTATTCGGTCTACTGCACCGTTTCGGCGGCTGGTTGTAGTGGTTGGCTCTCAGTCGGTGGCACAAGTGCGGCGGCACCACTCTGGGCAGGTGTTGCAACCGATACGAACCAGTATCTAGCTGGACTTGGCAAGACAACGCTTGGTAGTGCTAGTGCGACAATCTACAAATTGTTCAATACCTCGCAGACATACACCGCTTACCATGATATTACCAGTGGCAACAATCTGTACTACTCAGCGACTGCTGGCTATGACCCCGCCTCTGGTGTTGGTACACCTGATGTGTGGAACTTCGCTCGTGACGCTGCTGGTACTTCGAGTGGCGGTGGAGGAGGAGGAGGTGGTGGTGGTGGAACCACTTCTCAGTTACTGGCTAACGCTGGTTTCGAGAGTGGTCAGTCACCCTGGCAAGAGTCATCCACAGGAGGCTATCAGATCATCGATCCGAGCAACCCACACACAGGTAGTTATAGTGCCTACCTCTGCGGTTATGACAACTGTGTGGATCAGATTTACCAGAGTGTGGCGCTGCCCAGTACAACGACAAAAGTTGTATTGAGTTATTGGTTATACATCAGCACGCAGGAATCGGGAAGCACCTGCTACGATAACTTCTATGCACGTATTCGTACGAGTGGTGGCGCAACGATTACGACGGTGCAGACAAAATGTAATGCGAATGCTAGTGGTTGGACACAGTACACCTTTGATGTTACTACACCTCTTGGGGGTTACAAGGGTCAGTCTGTACAGGTCTACTTTGAGGGGACAACTGACAGTTCGCTGCCAACAAACTTCTTTGTAGATGACGTGGCGTTGAACGTCACACATTAGCACAGAAAATGTAGAGATGCGATTTATCGTATCTCTACATTTTCCTTGATTTTTTTTGAGCTTCTATGCTACACTTTCTTCTATCCTCCTTCATGCGGCTCTTGTCGTAGTCCAGGAGCTACAAAAAGCGGATGACGCGTTTCCACATCTTCTCAAAATACAGTTACAATGGTTGATGCTGCGTGAAGTGGATGCTTTTGTGTAAGGAAACACAATGTAATAGTGGAAATCACATAAACAAGGTAGGAGGCAACGTCTATGGATGTGACAAAAAGCCAGATCACGGTTGCTGCACGTATGGATCGTCTACCCCTTTACTCAATGCATCGCAAGCTTGCATTTGTGCTTGGAGTCGGCACGTTCTTCGATCTCTACGACATCTTTCTCGGTGGACTCTTAGGTGCTGTACTCGCTTCCGTATATCATCTTAATGCGCTACAAACGGCGCTCATAATCAGTTCAAGCTTTTTTGGTATGTTCTTTGGTGCCATTATGCTAGGAATCATCTCCGATTACATTGGTCGGCGAACAATGTATATGATCGACCTACTCATTTACTCGCTCTTCTCGCTTGCTGCCGCGTTTTCACCAACGTATCTGTGGATTGTATTTTTCCGCTTTCTAGCGGGCGTAGGACTTGGTGCCGAGCCGCCACTCACAGACATCTACATGAGTGAGATGATTCCTAAGTATGCACGTGGTCGCTACATTGCATGGTCCTACACACTCGGCTTTCTCGGCGTACCAATGGCGGGTTTTGTCGGCAAATTTATTATCCAATCGACGTTTCTCTCGCTTCCGGGATGGCGGTGGCTTCTCATTATAGGGTCGTTAGGAGCGTTTATCGTCTGGTTCATCCGTCGAAATCTGCCCGAGTCACCACGCTGGTTCGAGATTCGCAACAATACAAAGGCCGCAAATGACTCCTTAAATGTTATCGAGCAAGAGGCCATGCGTGAGCACAATCTTCAAGAACTTCCAACGCCACAGCCTGTTGTTGTTGAGCCACAGGCACGCGCACCGCTGAGCGAGATTTTCAGTGGCATCTATGCGAAACGTACCACCATGCTCTGGATATTCCAGTTGCTCCAGACCGTTGGCTACTACGGTTTTGGTTCGTTAGCGCCAGTGGTGCTGGTCGCCAAGCATTTTAGCATCGTCTCCACGCTGGGCTACACGGGCCTCATTTTTCTCGGCTACCCGCTCGGCTCGCTTATCTCTATTCCGCTTGTCGAACGCTTCGAGCGTAAATGGCTCATCGTTGGAGCTGCTATTTGTATGGCATTGCTTGGCTTGAGCTTTGGTTTTGCGACTACCGTACCGTTGATTGTAGCGTCCGGCTTTTTGCTCACAACAGTTAGCAACATCTTCTCTAATTCCTTCCACATCTACCAGGCCGAGATTTTCCCGACACGGATGCGAGGTACAGCCGTTGGTACCGCATATAGTCTGAGTCGGCTCGCCAGTGCTGTCCTGCCATTTGTGGCTCTTCCTGTACTGAAAGCGTATGGTCCTGTCGCGGTTTTTAGTGGAGCTGCCGTTATCATGGCAATTCTCTGTCTCGATGTCGGCTTCTTAGGACCACGCAGTACAGGCAAAAGCCTGGAAGTGGTTGCACAGTAGGGGGTAGAGGATACATCAGTTTTGAGCAGGGGCAAGGCAAGATAATTGTTTTGCCCCTGGTGTTGCCAAGCTACTCTTCCAGGCTCAACTTGTCGGGAACCTCAAGATACCAGGCAGCTTCTGGCTGTTTTATTCTATTTCCGGTACAGTGCCATCTGTAATTGTTTGCAACCAGCGTGCAATTTGTTCTTTATTCATGTGCCCATTAGCAATTTCCATCATGACCTGGTAATAATCAATCTCGGTAGTCACTGGCTCTAAGCCATTGAGTTGAAGAAAGGTAAACATTGCCATGCCTGCTGTGCGTTTATTGTCGTCAAGAAAGGGGTAATTTTGACAAAGATGAAATCCATAGGCAGCTGCCATATGGAAGATGGTTGGGTGTAAGAACTGACCATCAAACTGGGCTTGTGGCATATGGAGATGGAGAGCGGAGTCCAGAACAGAGGACTCGCGTACCTCATATGTGCCGCCGTACAAGCGCACTTGGTCACTGTGAATCGCCATGATAATGCTCTCTGTAAGGAAACGGATCATACAGCCTATTCTGCTAACTTGCGATTAGCGTTGCGATAACGCGGCTCAATGTTTTGGTAGGCTTCCCAAGCGTCTTGAAAATCAGAGGTAGCACGAGTAAGAACTATCCGATCTCCAGTAACCTCGATGGCGATTTCATCATTCTCATGTAAATGGAGTGCTTCTACGATTGATGCTGGCAGCGTTACAGTTGTTGAGTTTCCAACTTTGCGTAGTTTCACGACTTGCATAATATTTCTCCTCCTTGTATTGCGTATACACGGAAGTATATACACGTAAAGGTTCTCTGTCAAAATGGAAGTTGGTTGAGGGTGCAGTTCATTTTTTTGCAGAGCGGACATGAGTATCCCCGTCCCCAGGGCACTCGCAAGGAGATGCCCCTCCCATAGGACGCGCACCGACTCCATCGGGTATGGGAGGGGCATCTCCTTGCGAG
>JAABUZ0100005075.1_pt1 | contig 17587 bp, 19 predicted proteins | sample 5562091 | NCBI WGS metagenome assembly JAABUZ01 (sample SAMN12813069, study PRJNA571459) | rock metagenome | isolation source: Antarctica rocks | place: Antarctica: Victoria Land, Linnaeus Terrace sud | collected 2015-12-21
CGGGGGAGCGTAACCCCGCCGTCACGGTCTCGCGTTCGCTGTCCGTCAATGGACGGACCAAAAGGGGTGCTTGCATGACGGAGAGTGTACCACATGCTCGACTACCTCCTTTGATCCAACACTAGGGCATCGCGATGCTGCCGGCATCCGTGCCAGTACCCATTCGCGGGGGCGATTCGGGAGGTGAGGCAATGGGTACATGTACCCATTCGCGCTCAGGTCAGGTCGTGGCGGAAGGCGTAGGCGGTCGCCTCGGCCCTGCCGTGGACGGCGATCTTGCGGTAGAGGTTCTCGACGTGCCGCTCGATCGTGCGCACGCTGAGCGAGAGGATGGCAGCACCTCCACCTCGCGCGGCGAGAGTCCGGCGGGATAGGTCGCGGTTGCACCGTCTTTGGGGATGAGGCGCACGGCGAGGCGCGTGGCGCGGGCGAGTGCCGACTGGGCATCCAGAGGGGTGCAGATCGCGCGCTTTGGCCAGCATCCGCCGCGCCGCCGCCCCGTCACCCGTCGCGGCGGAGAGTTCGGCCAGCGCCAGCAGGGTGAGTGCCCGCTCGTAGGGTGCGGCACAGGCATTAGCCAGTTCGAGCGACGTTTCGAGATGCCCGGTCGCTGCCACGAACCTCCCCGCTTCCGTTGCCAGCATACCGAGTAAGCGGTGGGAGGCGAGCAGGGCGAGGGGTTGGCGCGGAGCGGATGCCTCGGCCATAGCCTGCTCCGCGTGACGCAGCGCGGATTCGCGCTCGCCCAGCTCGGTGATACTCCGCCCATGCGAGCTGCCCGTCGGCGCCCCCAGCACACCTCCGGTCCTGCCCAGTCGAGCCAGCGGTCGTGCGCCTCCAGCCACTGGCGGGCCAGCGCGTAGTCGCCCGCATCGAGAGCGAGACGAGCAGCGAGGCAGTACAGGTCCACGGCCGTGAAGTGTGTCGAGCCTGGCTCAGTCCGAAGCCCGCTGGGCAAGCCCTCATTGACGAGTGCCCACGCCTCATCCATCTCCCCTTGTGCCCGTGCCACCGCGCCAACATACGGGAAGTTTGCCGTCGGCTCCGCAGTCAAAGCGGCGTCGCTCCGCTGCGCCCAGAGCGCCCGCGCCTCTGCCCACTCCCCGGTGACGATGAGCAACGGGCAGCGATTGAGGAGGGGAGGCACAGCACCCATGGCCTCGTCAACGCGCCCGATTATCCCCGCGATCTCCGCCTCGTACCACTTCCGCGTTTCTCGGTCATCGAGCAGGAACGGGATCATTAGCAAGACCCCTAAATTGACGTGCGATACCAGCACTGCGAGTTCGTCCTTACGCGCCGAGAGGCGCGTGAGTATTGCAGCCGCCGCCTGTCGCGCGTGATCGGGACGACCGAGTGCCGCTTCAAATCGAGCGCGCGCTGTCGCGTACGCAAACGAACGATAGGCCCGCCACGCCGCACGCATCAGCCACTCCCCCGCCCGCGAGTCACCCGCCTGCTGAAAGTGATAGACGACCGCGTCCGGGTCTCTTTGCGCGTCCCCATCAGCGCCTCAGCCACCCTGCCGTGGAGCCACCGTCTGTGTAGCGCCGGGAGTGCCTCGTAGAGCGCCTCCCGGATCAGCGCATGCGCGAACAGTACCCCGTCCGGCGACTCGACCAACAGCCGTACCCCCAGCCCCTGTTCCGCCACTGCCTCGACCGCGCCATCGTCTACCTCTCCCACCAGCGCCCAGATATCCAGCGGCACCTGCTGCCCAATCACTGCCGCGATTTCCAGCAAACGCTCCGCTTCCGGGCCGAGCCGTGCCACCCGCCCCGCCGCAATCTGCCGCAGCAGCGTCGGCACTGCCACCCCTTCCAGGTCACCGAGCGTCTTGCCCCCGGTCGCCACCACGTCCCGCTCTTCGAGGGTGCGCAGCATCTCGTTGGCGAAGAGCGCGTTCCCCTCGGTACGCCGGGTGAGGTATGTCGCCAGTCGGCTCTCGTCACATGTGCTGAGGTGATACCGCGCACGGACGAACGTGTGGAGCGCGACCGCCGAGAGAGGCGCGAGGTCAATGCGCGCCGCACGCGATTCGCGGACAAGCAGCGGGATGAGTTGAGAGAAAGGGCGATAGTGGTCAAGGTCATCGGGACGGTAGTTCACGAGCAGGAGCATCGGCAGCGTAGCGAGGGAGCGGGCGAGGGAGCGGAGAAGGTCGAGGCTGGTGGGATCGGCCCATTGCATATCATCGAGCAGCAGGAGGAGCGGTTGGCGGGCGGCAGCGGCGGTGAAGAAGGTACGCACCTCGACAAAGAATTGCCGCAGGCTGCGGGCGGTGGTGTGGAGCGCATCGGGCAAGGGGGGAATGCTGCCCGGAGGCCCCCCGGGCGCGGGGAAAACTCGGAACGAGCCTCGATCCAGGGACCGTAGGGTGGGGTCTCGGAGAGATCATAGCAGCGCCCGACGAGGACGAGAGCGCCATGCTCTTGTGCTCCCACGCACAACGTCTCAACGAGGGCGGTCTTGCCGACCCCTGCCTCACCGCCGATCAGGACAAGGCTGCCTTGTCCGGCGATGGCGGCAGCGAGACGTTCGCGCAGCAGCTCCTGTTCACGCTCGCGCCCGACGAGCAACGGCGTCGCCGGAAGCCGCGAAAGGGGAGGACCGGCAGACGGGATGATAATGTACCTCCGGGAGAGCGGTCGATCGCCTGACGGCAATGAAGCACCAATCTTATGATGTTACCAAGTATGGCATGGAATAGTCATGGTTGCTACCACGACACCCGTACCGCTAGCATCCACGCAATAGACGCGACACGCCATTAGGACTATACTCTCCGTACAAGATGCGATTCACGCGGACACGCGGAAGGAGACCCAATCACGATGGTAACTGAAATCCAAACGCTTGAGCAGACCGAAGATGGACAGGCCGTTTTCTTCACTGACACGGCCCGCGAGAAACTTGTCGAACTGATCGGCGAACAGCGCGCGATAGGCAAAGAGGCGCACCTGCGCATCATGGTGCAGGGCGGCGGCTGCGCTGGCTTCTCATACGGGATGTTCTTCGACAATCAGGAGCGGCCCGGCGACAATGTCAGCGATGTGGACGGTGTCAAGGTGCTGATGGACGACGAGACGATGGAGATGGTCGCCGGCTCGCAGGTTGACTACATGGACTCGCTGCTCGGTCGCGGCTTCACCGTCAAGAACCCGAACGCCGCCTCCACCTGTGGCTGTGGGCACTCATTCCGCGTCGCAGGCAAAAAGGGCCAGGCGGAAGCCTGCCACTAGACGAAGGACTGAGCGAAAAGGACTAAGGATTGAGGCCTGAGTGGGAACGCTCAGGCCTCTTCTTTTCCTCACCCCCGGCCCCTCTCCATCGCCCCGACGCTTCGATAGCGCGAGATCAGGGCGGCGATGGAGAGGGGAGGGGAAGGTTTGCGAAATTGCATCGCGCTCAGTTCTCAGTTCTCAGTCCTCAGTCCTTCGTCCTATCTCCCTCGGAGACGGGGATCGAGAGCATCGCGGAGGGCGTCGCCGACGAAGTTGAGCGACATGACGACGCTGATGATGGCGAGCGCGGGGAAGGTGCCGAGCCACCAGTCGTAGAACTTCGCGACGGACGCGTTAATCATCGCGCCCCATTCCGGGTTTGGTGGCACTGCACCGAGGCCAATAAACGACAACCCCGCCATCAGGATGATCGCCGCGCCGATGTCCAGCGTCGCCTTGACGATGATCGGCGCGTCCGTGCCCGGCAGGATATGGCGCATGAGGATACGCCAGCGCGTCGCGCCGATTGACTCCGCCGCCGTCACATAGTCGTTCTGCTTCAGCGAAAGGACCGCACCGCGCATGACGCGCGCATACTCCGGCCAGAGTACGAGGATGATCGCGACCAGCGCATTCGCAACGCTCGGCCCCCCTCGCACTGCGGTAATCGCCATCGCGAGGATGATCGAGGGGAAGGCGAGTACGACATCCGCCGCACGCATGATGACATTGTCGAGCCAGCCGCCGACGTACCCCGCGAACGCGCCGAGAATGATGCCGATCGTCCCGGTGGCGAGGATAGTGAAGATACCCGCCGGGACGGAAATCCGCGCGCCAAAGAGCACGCGGCTGAAAATATCACGCCCCAGATCGTCTGTACCGAAGAAGTGCGCGCGATTTGGCCCCTGGAGCCGGTGGGCGATGTCCTGCTTATTCGGCTCAACCGGCGCGATCAGGGGCGCGGTAATAGCAATCAGCAACCAGAGGGCGAGCACGACCAGACCGGCCATCGCCAGCGGATTCCGCCGCAGCGACAGCAGTGCCTTGACGAACGGTGACCGTTCCCGCCGCACTTTCTGGGCTATAAATGCCGTCCCCTCCGCGACACTTACCGTCGCCATCGTATATTCCCATTCACGCGATACATGAACCACGAAGACACGACGAACACGAAGAAAGAGAGAAGAAAGAGAGAAAACGTGTTTCCGCCTTTCATCTCTTTTTTCTTTTCGTGTCCCTTCGTGTCCTTCGCGCCTTTGTGGTTCACATCGTTAGCCTTTTCTAGTTCACGCGGATGCGGGGATCGAGGAAGCCGTAAAGGATGTCCACGGCGAGATTGAAGAGGACAAAAACGACCGCGACAACGAGTGTGACACCAAGGATGCCGGCGAAATCGAGTTTCGTCGCGGTTTGCACCGCGTACTGACCGAGGCCGGGCCAGCGGAAGATGGATTCCGTGAAGACCGCGCCCGCGAGCAGACCGCCGAAGGTCAGGCCGAGCACCGTGACCGTGGGAATTAGCGCGTTACGAAGCGCGTGGCTGCCGATTACCGCGCGTTCCGGCAAACCTTTCGCCCGCGCGGTGCGCACGTAATCATTGTTCATCACATCGAGCAGAGAGGAGCGGATCATCCGCGCGATGATGCCAATAGCGAACGATCCGAGCACGACGCCGGGCAACAAGACATGCTTCAAGGCCATACCCAGCAAATCCCACTGTCCATGCACCAGGGCATCCAGCGTATAGATGCCCGTGAGATGCTTCGGCGGATCAATGCCGTCATCCAAGCGCCCCCCAAAGGGGAGGATTTTCAAACGGTAGGCGAAGACGGTCTGCGCGAGCAAGGCGAGGTAGTAAATCGGCACGGCAGTGCCCAAAAGCGAGACACCCCGTGCCGCATGATCCACCACGCCGTTGTGCCGGATGGCGGCGACGATACCGAGCGGCCCGCCGGCACCGATCGCGAATACTATCGCAAACAACGCGAGTTCGACAGTGGCGGGAAAGAACTCCTTGAGGTCCCGGCCGACCGAGTGGCGCGTCGTCAAGGATTGGCCGAGATCGCCGTGCAAGAGGTTCTTCAAATAGAGGACGTACTGCACCGGCACGGGCTTATCCAGCCCATACTTCTTGCGTACCTGCGCGATCACTTCCGGCGTGGCGATCTTCTCACTAACAATCGCCGCCGTCGGGTCGCCGGGCACGGAATGTGCCAGCGTAAACGTTGCAATTGTTGTCAGAAACAAGACGACTACCGAGAGCAGCAACCGCCGGACGAGATACTGTGCCACGCGTGACTCCGCTCCTTGAGTGCTGCGTGCTGAGTGCTAAGGACTAGAGCCGATAGTCCCTCTCAGCACTCAGCACGCAGCACTTCGTGTGTTACCCCGTCCTGGCGAGCAGGTAGGGATTCACGAGGTCCACGGGATGATAGACATAGCCGGTAATGATCTTCTTGGCAACGATCTGCGCGACTGGCTGCTCAAGCACGAGGAAGGGTGCGTCGTCCTGGATGATCTTCTGGATCTGGCCGTAAATATCGGCACGCTTGGCGCTGTCGGTCTCGGTCAGGCCCTGCGCGAGCAGTTTATCCACTTCGGGATTGGAGTACTTGACGCGCTTGGCGGCCGCGCCGCCCGTCTTGCCGAACGGCTCAGCATAGGTATGGACATCAACGTAGTCCGGCGACCAACTGGAGACCGTGAACTGCAACTTGGCCGCACGGTAGTCGGCGAGACGTTGCTGCGGTTCGACCGGCGCGAGTTCAACCTTCAAACCCGTCTGCTCGATATCCGCCTTCAATTTCGGCGCGAGCGTATCCAACGCTACGCCTTCGAGGACACTTCCTGCGCCATACGTGAACTTGATCGTCTGCCCCACTGCGTTCGCCTGCTTGATGAGGTCCTTCGCCTTGTTCAGGTCCGTCTTGTACATCTGCGGCTGCTTATCAACACCGAGCAACCCGATGGGGACAATCGTCGGTGGTCGCACTGCCGCACCCTTCAAGAGGCCGTTGATGATGCCGTCGTAGTCAATTGCGTAGCCAATCGCCTGACGCACCATCTTGTTGGCGAGGAGGCCACCGGTATCCGACGACGTGTTGAGCGCGAGATAGACGTGATCGAGTGTGTTGCCCTTGGTGAGCGTGTACTTACCGCTCTTGTCCAACTGTGCGACCGCATCGGGATCGAGATCGTTGGCGATATCAATCGCGCCCGCTTCGAGTTGCTGCTGCTCCGTGCCGGAGTCCTTCATCTGCTTCATAATGAAGCGATCGTATTTCGCAGGTTCGCGCCAGTAATTCGGGTTTTTGTCCATCACCACCTCGTCCTTAATTTTGAAGGATTTGAGGATGAAGGGGCCAGTGCCCGCACTGTTCTGATCGAGGAAGTCCTTCGCCTTGTCAGTGTCTTTCGCGGTCGCTGCGTCGGTACCGCCCTTCGCCTTTACGGCCTTGCTATCGAGAACGACCGTGTTGTTTGTAGACAGGTATGACAGGAAGGCAACATTCGGCGCGGCAAGAGTGAAGGCAACGGTCATCGGGTCAACCGCCTTTACGTTCACCGCCGTATCGGTGCTGAACGGGTCAGCGAGGAAGGACGGGTTGTCAGCGAGATAATGCAGCCGCGTCATGGAAAAAACCCAGTCGTCGGCGGTCATTGTGTTACCCGTGTGGAACTTGACGTTGTCGCGCAGTTTGAATGTATACATCTTGCCGTCCGCTGAGACGCCGCCATTCTGTACTGTCGGCACTTCTTTCGCGAGTACTGGCACGTACTGCGTAATGTCCGGCGGATTCTGGAAGACAAGCGTTTCATACGTCGCGCCCATGATGGGGTTGGACGAGATTTCGTAGACATGTCCGGGGTCAAAGGTGATGAGATCGTCAATGTTGCGGCCCATCACGATTTGGCCGCCACTCTTTGCGGCTGCCGTCGTACCGCTCGCGGCGGGGCTTGCGGCAGCGGCGGGAGCGGTCGTCGCGGCAGCAGCCGGAGACCCAGCCGCCGAAGGCGCAGTCGTGGCGGCCGACGCGGGAGCCGTGGTCGGCGCGGTGCCAGTTGTGGCAGCAGACTTGGTCGCGGTCGGGGTATTGGTCGCCGTGCTGGCTCCCCCACACGCGGCGAGCAATGACGGCACGATCAGCGCAAGCAACGCCAACGTGGCGGAGCGACGGAGACGACAGGTACTTTTCATAGTAGCCCACTCCCTTTCCCAAGTACGTCAGGACTAGATGTCCCTACCACATGCCTGAATGTGCCAAAGGTTGACTTGCTTTCCGTGTTGCTGTCACGATACCAGCAAATTCTCTGTCGTCAAGCGGTTGACTAGCCCCCACCCCTAGCCCCTCCGCCCGCCATGCGGGGAAGGGGAGGTTGATCCAAAATTCAGTGCCATTTTTCTGCAAGCATTGGCCGAAGCATCGCGCCAAGGCACCCCTCCACCACTTGGCGGGCGGAGGGGTCGGGGGTGGGGGCCGCATTCAGGTCGTCGGAAACGGCAGCGCGATAGCATCGTGATGAACGTAGCCCGCGCGGAAGCGGTCGAGCTCAATCTCCTTTGCCGGGAGATCGCGCACCGCGCCGTCCGCAATTAGTTCGGCCATCTTCGTGCCAAGCGCCGGGCCCCACATCATGCCATGCCCACCGGCGGCGAGGACATAAAAGCCTTCGAGCGGTTGGTCAATGATCGGCAGGTGATCCGGCGTGTAATCAATCGAGCCTGCCCACGACCGCGAGACGCGCTGCCCCGCGAGCGCTGGAAAGACCGACTCCCATGCCGGGCGCATCCGTTCGAAGTAGTCCCAGTCGAAATCGAGTTGATAGCGGTCGGAATAGTCCGCCTGCTCGGACGGATTGCTGAGGCCGAGCAGCGCACCCTGCTCCTCCGGGCGCACGTAAATGCCCTTTGCCAGTGCGAAGAACATCGGGAACGGTGGAATGTCCGGATATGTGACGACGAGATGCCGCGCCGCCGCGACTGGTACCTCGACACCGACCATCGCGCCAATTGCTCGCGCCCCGCGCGGTCCGCCGGCATCGAGCACGCGGTCGGACGCGAACGTGCCGCGCGTCGTCCGCACCATGAATGTGCTGCCGCGCTGCTCAATCCCTTCAACGGTGCATCGCTCGAAGACATCAATCATCGGATACCGGGCTGCCGCGAAGGTGATATTGCGCGCGACGATCGGCGGATGGACGTAACCGTCGTTCGCGGTGTAGGTCGCGCCGCGCAGGTTCTCCCAGTCGAGGCCGGGAAACCGCGTGCGGCCCTCAGCGGCGTCTACCCACTCATTTTCCATGCCGCAGGCGCGCCGCAACGCGACCAAATCGAGAAAGGCGGCTTTCTCGGCTTCCGTTTCTGCCAGGATATAGTACCCCGTCTCGGTGAAGCCGCTGTCTAACCCAAGTTCCGCACCGAGCTCGACGTACAACGCGCGCGACCAGATACCGAGTTTGATCGCCGTCTCCGAGCCGCCCTGTTGCCGGACAACGCCTGCCGACCGCGTCGTCGCGCCCGATCCCGCCCACGCCCGCTCGCAGACGGCGATCCGACCGAACCCGCGCCGTGCCAACGCGTGCGCCGTCCAGAGCCCAAGATTGCCCGCGCCAACGATGATGAGAGCGTACGTCGCCATTTTGTACCTACCTCCAATCCCGCCGGAAATCGGAAAGGAACCCGATACCGATTTTTCCCGGTGGCTCGATGCATTCAAGAATCTGTCTGTGCCGCATGACGCCCTCTGATTCGCCCAGTGACGAAGTACGCAACGACACCAAGAATGATGACGGTGATTGTCACCGGCAGATACCATTGCCCTAACCGCCCACGCACGCGATCCCATTGACTGCCCGCCGCATAGCCAAGCCCGGCGAGGAAAGTGGACCAAATAAACGCCCCAGCAAAGGTCGCCAGCGCGAATGGCACGATGGGCACGCGCGCGGCACCCGCCGGCAAGGTAATGATCGTCCGCGAGATCGGCAACAGCCGCGCAAAAAATGCCGCCCACGCTCCCCACCGCGCGAACCACGCGTCGGATCGGGCGAGCGCACGTTCCGCTGCCGGGAAGCGATGCCGGAGGTGCGTGAGGAGCGTCCGCCCGCCAATCGCCATCACGGTATACGCAATCAGCGCGCCGATCACCCAGCCCACCGCGCCGATCAGCCCAGCAAAGAGGATCAGCAGTTTCGATTTTCCGACCGATTCGACGAGCAGCCACCCCGCCAGCGGCATCGTGATCTCGCTTGGAATGGGCATCGTCGCGCCCTGCAACGCCATCAAAAAAAGGATCCCCCACCAGCCATAGCGGGTGACGAGATCCTGTATTGCGTGCAGATCAAGGCCAAAGACAGCAAACGGAGCAGTGAGGGACTCGATTGTTGTGCTCACTGCGCGCTGCTGTCCTTAATTCGCAGGGGTAAGCTGCGCGACGTGCTGCTCAATGTTTATGCTGATCCCTTCGGCGACACGGCGACCGAAAGCCTCATCACATTTGCTGAGATGGCCGATCATTCGCTCCTGAATTTGCCGCTCGCACTGCGCGAACGCAGAGACAAGATTGAGAATCAAATCCTCGCGCTCCCAATCCGGCATCGTCCGGTAGCGGTCGCCGGCCTGACCGTAATCGTTCTCCCGCTCGATTTTCGCCCTTAATGAGTTGCCCCTCGATATATGGGCGGTAATCCTGATACGACGCATCTGCCTCGCGCAGCCCGGCGATGGATGACGGTTCGTAGTTGATATGCCCGTTCCCAGCATCCTCATCAACGCCGTAGGCCATCTGACCATCTCGCTGATTGGTGTGAGTCGGGACAACGGGCTTATTGACGGGCAGTTGCAAATAATTGGAGCCGACGCGATGACGTTGCGTGTCGCTATAGGAGAATGTGCGCCCAACGAGCATCTTGTCGTCCGAGAAGTCGAGTCCATCCACGAGCACGCCCGTACCGAAGGCGATCTGCTCGCTTTCAGCAAAGAAGTTGTCCACGTTCCGATTCAAGGTCATCATACCGACCGGGCGAAGGGGGAAGTGATCTTCCGGCCAGATCTTGGTGTCATCAAGGGGATCGAAGTCGAGTTCCGGGTGCTCCTCGTCGCTCATAATCTGCACGCAGAGTTCCCACTTCGGAAAGTCGCCCCGCTCAATCGCCGTATACAGATCCTTTGAAGCGCTGCCGAGGTCCTTCGCCTGAATTACTTCTGCCTGCGACTGAGTCAGCGACTCGATACCTTGCTGCGTCTTCCAGTGGTACTTGACGAGGACGCCCTCACCCCGCGCGTTGACCATCCGGTACGTATTGACGCCAAAACCATCCTGATGCCGATAGTTCGCCGGGATGCCGCGGGGCGACCAGACCCATGTCACCATGTGCATCGCCTCGGGAGACATGCTGATGAAGTCGAAGATACGATTTGGCTCCTGGCGGAATGTGACTGGGTCTGGTTTCTGGGAGTGGATGAGGTCCGGAAACTTGATTGCGTCGCGAATGAAGAAGACGGGCAGATTGTTCCCGACAAGGTCCCAGTTGCCATCCTCGGTGCGGAGCTTTACCGCAAACCCGCGCGGATCGCGCGCGACCTCCGAGGAGTCACGACCCCCGGCTACGGTTGAGAAGCGAATGCTGAGAGGCGTCTTCTTGCCCTTCGTCTGGAAGAGTTTCGCCCGCGTATACGTCGCGGCGGGCTCACTGCCGATCGTCCCATAAGCTTCAAACTCGCCATGCGCAACAAAGCCGCGCGCGTGCACGACGCGCTCCGGGATGCGCTCGCGATCGAAATGGCTAATCTTCTCAAGAAACTGATAGTTCTCCAGCGTTGCGGGGCCACGAGGCCCAACGGTGCGCTGGCTCTGGTTATTGTGGACCGGATGCCCCTGCCGCGTCGTCAAAACGGGCTTGTCATTTGTTGTTCCATCACTCACAAGATTTCATCCTTTCCCCGTAAAACCGGTCGCGTCATCGAACTGCACGTCAAGTATACACCGCTTCCGTGCGCAACTACGGTACGGCATACGTCACCATCCGTACTCCTGGCACGGCGTTACTCCACGCCCGCATCGGCGATGCGTCCAGCGTGGCGGACTTGCGGATTGATCGTCGTCAGAATAGCGAGCAGGGTCGCCGGAACCGCGCCGATATAGACCGTAGCAATCGGGCCGAACTGCTGAAGTGAAATACCCATCAACGCAAAGCCGAGCATCTGCGCGCCGAAGGTAACGAGCCGGAAGGCGCTATTCACCCGACCTTGCAGGGCATCCGGGATCAGCACAAGGCGATAACTGAAGTGCGTCGTCACGTAGATCGGCACGAAGAGGAATCCGACTGCATTAACGATACCGATCCACAGAACGTTCGGCGCCCATGCGTACGGCACCCAGGTAATGACGAACAGCCACGATATCCAGACCATGATTCTTCCGACCGTGAACCGGTGTTGCACCGGCGCGGCGAATGCGGTGCCCAGGAGCGTGCCAACCCCGCCCGTCGCGAAGATCAGTCCGATGGCGACCGACGACGCGCCGTGTCGCTGGGCGAGGCTAATGAGCAGCAGTGTCCATCCGCCATAAAGCAGGTTCACGCCGCCGTTGACCCAGCAAAGAAAGCGGATGGTCGGCTGCCGCCAGAGCCAGCGAAGGCCTTCCTTAATTTCCTCCCGGATATGGCGCTGCGCCACCGCGCGCTCCTCCTGAAACTCCATCTTTATAAAGAAGATCGAGATTGCTGAGGCCGCGTAGGAGGCCGCATCCGCGACGAACGGGAAGCCGCGCCCGATGCTGTATAACGCGCCGCCAACCGATGGGCCGAGCAGCCCGGAGACGGAATAGGTCGCTTCGTTGAGCGAGACGGCGGCGGGCAGCTGCTCTGTGCGGACGATCCGCTTAAGGCACGCCGTTTCCGACAGCCCGAAGAAAATGAAGAGCATCCCCTCAACAAAGGTAACGACGTACAACTGCACGAGCGTCAGCCGACCGAACGCGAGCGCGACGGGGATGCTACCAAGCGCGAGTGCACGCCCAGTGTCGGAAAGGATCATCACCTTCTTGCGATCCCAGCGATCAACGTATGCCCCGGCGGGCAGCCCGAAGAGGACATACGCGAGTCCACGCATCGCGCCGAGAAAGCCCGCCTGTGCCGGTGATCCCGTCACAGCGAGGATGAGCAGCGGGAAGGCCAACTGCGAGACCTGCGAGCCAATCGCCGAGACGAGTTGCCCACTAAAGAGGAGGAAAAAGTTTCGGTTCCGCCGCAGCGCGCTGGACGGCTGATGTTGCCGACGCACCGGTTCCTGTTTCTGATCCTGTACCGGTTCGATGTCAACAGTTGCCACGTTTTGCTTCCCTCGATCACCGCGTATACCGACTTCGTCGCACACAAAAAGACCGCGAGCGAGGCGTCCGGCCTGTCACGGTCTGCGCGTGCGATGGGGAATCTCTTAACTCATCGGACGGCTGATTTCGGGCAGACTGCGATACGGACCCCGTGCGGTCCTCGGTAATGCCAATAGGCGTACTGCAATGTCGCCCGTCGCGATCATGTCCATCACGCCACCCTCATCATGGGCGCTCACGCTGCGCCGCCCATCCGTTGACGAGCATAAAAGCCGACGCGAATGCTGTCAAGGCATCTACCGCGCGTTCTCACCTGGACAACCGCGCTTACCGGGCTTGGCATGCCACTCACTTGCGCGGAGACATGCCATGCGCCCGGCGTCGCAAAGGCGAGGCTGCCCGTCACTATGCCATCACTGCCGACGGTCGCGGAGAAAGGAGTCTGATTCGTGCCATCGGGTGCGGTCGTCCAGATTATGACGGGCACGCCGGGCGCCCAGCCACTGCCAGTGAAGATCACCGGCGAGCCGACAAAGGCAAGGGGGGCGTTTGGCACGAAGGTCGGGCCGCCGAATCCGCCGCTGTTGCACTCGTTGAAATACGGGTACTGCACCACACCGCTCGATGGAACCGGATAGTTGAAACCCGGCCCCGGATAAACGCCGCCGTACGGCCCACCCGTGAACGGATAGCCGGTGTTCGCGTAGCCGCCATTGATCGGCAGTGTTCCGGGTATGCATGTGGTGTAATCCGGAAACGTCGGCGTCACGTACGGATAGCCGGGCGGCACGACAGGATACGGTAACGCGCCCGCGATGTTGCTCACCGCATGCATACCTGATCCGTAGCCACGCGCGTCGAGTTGATAGAGGGCACTGTCCGCGTACGGTACGATGCCGGTGATCGCACCACCCGTATTCGCCGTCGCGGGACCGTACGGGATTGTGCTACCGTCGTATCTGATTCCATTGATCTGCACGAGTTCACCGGGGTAAAACCCGTTCCCGTCGAACTGGATACCGCCGCCCATAACCCGCGCGACGAGGCCCGCCGCCGCGACCGGCATCACTGGCAAGAGAAAAAGGACGCTCATCAGCATCAGAAGACCGAAACCCTTGCCGATCCGTTTCAGCACGACCGCTCCTCCTCCCCACCCATCCAACCATCGCTTCCTCCCCGTTGTACCGTACGTGCGGCAAATTGGGAAGGAGATGTAAAAAAGATGGAGCGACGATGTGCGACCAGCCACGATCTTCGGGATGCTCCGACACGGAGCGAGGGTGACGAGGTATGGTCGAGCGATGGAAGCGGCATCATGAAGCGCCATCATGCGCCGTCATGCGATAATGGCGCTGTTGTGGAGATGCAAGGAGGGCAATTTGCTACAAAGATCGGGAGAGCCGGGACGAACGCGAAACAGATTTGCGGCACGCCGCGTACGAATGATTGTCGTCCTTGCGCTCGTTGTCGGCGGCGCCGTTGCGCTACCGCGACTTGGCGATACCTCACCGCGTGGCGATGAGCGTCCGCAAATGACGCCGATCAGCGTTGGCGTCGCAAACAGTGTCCGTGCGACCCCAACGCCGTCAGCGTCACCCGAAGCGACGATTGCGCCGACCCTCACCCCGACGATTGTCCCGCCGCTCACGCCATTGATCGCGGCGCGTGCGGTCGGCATGCGCGCGAGTGAGCCAACGCCGACACCGATTCCACCCACCGCGACGCCCAAGCCAATTGTCGCGAATGGCCCGCTTCTCACGAGCCGACTCGTCACCTTTTACGGCCATCCCGACAATAACCGCCTTGGCATCCTCGGCGAGTTCGCCACACCCGCCGCGATGATTGCCAAACTGAAGGCGCAAACCGCCGCCTATCAGGTCGCTGACCCCTCACGGCCGGCAATTCCGACGATTGAACTGATTGCCTCGGTCGCTTCCGACACGCCGGGCGACGACGGCCTCTACCTCAACCGGACGCGCTTGTCGTTGATCGAGGAGTACGCGGACATCGCGGCGCGGAACGATTGCCTCCTGCTGCTCGACATTCAGCTGGGATATGACAGCATAGCGAGTGAGGTAGGACGGCTCGCGCCGATCCTCAAGCGTAGCAATGTCCATCTCGCGATTGATCCCGAGTTCCATGTCAAACACGGCCAGGTGCCGGGCGAGGAATTTGGGAGCGTCACCGCTGCGGAAGTGAACGGCGCGGCGAAGATGCTCGCCGACATTGCGACACAGAACGGCATCACCGATAAGGTTCTCGTGATTCACCAGTTCCGCTTCGACATGCTACCGGACAAGGAGAATATCAAGCCGATTCCACATGTCCAGATAGCAGTCGTGATGGATGGCTTCGGCGGACCCGGGGCGAAGTCCGAGAACTACACGACATTCATCCACAATGAACTGATCCAATACGGCGGCATCAAACTCTTCTATAAGCAGGATAAACCCCTCATGACGCCCGCCGACATCATCGCCCTCGACCCCAGCCCCCTCGTCGTCATCTACCAGTAACCAGTCGTGGTTAGCGCTGATCGGAACACTGTCAGGACAATAGGGAATGCACCCGCGAGTGTTGCGTGCTTTTCGTTTGCGACACAAGGAAAATCTAGTGAGCCCGGTGGGATTCGAACCCACGACCAATGGATCAAAAGTCGTGGTAGGCCCGCATCGCTTCGTGTCGTATTTTATTGCGATGTGTTGCTACATAAGGCATAATGACGTATGTACAGAACCGCGCGACGCGAGGCAATATGAGACGTTCGGCGGCGAGTGTGACCAAAATGTGACCGAGTAGGCAGTTGAGCGCTATGAAGGCGAGGAACATTGGGCGGTGGCGCGCGGCGCAGGTGACACGGTTCTACTTGTCCATCGCAAATAGAGATCTCCACGGCTCTTTGTGGACATGGCGCGATGAATTGGCAATCGACAAGTGTCTTCTTCGAGAGCGGGTCGAGGACCGGATTCGATTGGCGCTATTTGCCATGAGCGGCGAACAGTAGGGCTTCTATTTTCATCCTGCGGTACAGCGCCAGTATCAGGAACTACGAAGTCGCGCGTATGGCGCGCCTTTTATCACTCCGCGTGATCTGTGCTTGCTCCTGTGGTTGCCGGTCGGGGAGCGGGCAGCAGAGATGTTCGGCTCGGAAGTATCCCGATTCAATCTGTCAATGTTTTTCGAGTGTTCCACCCCGCTTGCGATCGTGAACCAGGCCGACGTTACCCGTAATGGCTGCATTAGCGTGGATGTTTCGTGCGCGGATTGGCTGGACCTGGAGCGCGCATACGAACAGATTCACGGCATCCGGTGGGCTAACGAACACGTACGCAATAAAGGGCTTCTAGGAGAGAACGTCGGTACATGTGGACGGCCAAAGGGTGGCCGGAATCATCAGCCTGCACTTTTCATCCCTCCGGCTGATGCGACGTTTCTCCATTGAGAATGGGAATATCACATGCCCGCACTCTATGTCACGTCCACACGCCCAGCGATCCAGGGCTTTCCAACAGATGACGACGACTTTTCCGGCAAGACCCACATCGTTGTGACGGGTTACTCGCTGAGTCAGATTAAAGCCATATGGCCTCATCTACGGGCATATCGGAAGCAGCGTTACAACGGATTCGATTCATCCCACGCCCAGCATCGCCCGGCGAGTATCTTTGCGCGCGAGAAGGCCGCACTGCTATCCGCCGACTACGAGGGCGCAATAAATAAAGCCGAATGGCTGAGCCTCAGCGCACAAGCACAGGGGACCGATGACATGGGAGGGGAAGACTCGATACTGCGCGAGGTACGCCGCGCAAAAGCCCAATTCTCAAACGCCCGATAAATAGGTGCCGTTATTGTCACTGCCCACACCAAGACGCGCCGCACATACTCGTGACAGGCGATGCCACATGGCATCACGACACCAAGAAAGGCGGCGCAACGCATGGTTACAACATAGGTATCACGCTCGGTGACATTCAATGAGTTCTGTCGCGAAACCGGCTCAAGGCCGACGACGACCCGCAAAATGATTCGGCTCGGCATCCTACCTGTCATCAGGATTGGTCGCCGCATCCGCATCTCGCGGGATGTGGTCGAGGCGTTCCTTCGGGGCGAGTACAACGTCATGTCCTTTTCTCGTGACGACGAAGCGGCATAGCCAAACCACCCGTGGCGACGGGCGGCGTGGCGGCGAACTGTGAACGGCTACCCACAGTAGCCGCCACCCACCCGGCGTCTATTCTGGAGACGCCAATGGACACACTCAACCCTCTCACTTGCGATATTCGCAACCTCAAATGGCTCGCGGATCAGCACAGCATCGCCTGCTACATCGGGACGACCGGCCGGCTTGTCGTCAGACTCTATCGTGGCTCGCGTCCGGACATTCACGCGGCTTGTGTGGCCCGGCACGGCGAACTGCTTGACTTGCTGATTGCTACACGGCCCTCACCGTTCGATCTGGGCAAAGAGGCGGACGATGCGGCGATGCGCGTGTGCTGGATGCCCTACGAAGCACTCTGTAATCTAGTAATCTATCACCTGAATCTGTGGCTTGGCCGCGCCGATGCTGGACTGCTCGCGTATGAGCCGCCCGAACCGCCGCGATGGGATGACGGGCTTGTGCAGGACGATGACGAGCAGCCGCCCGCTCCAACGATGATTCCAGTCGCACGGCTAGCGGGACGGCATTCGTTCCGGGGCGGTGGTCGTCGTGGCTAGTGCTTTCCTCGGCTTGCAATCCATCGGCGCGCTGCTCACCGACAACGAATCGTTTGTTGAGTGGGTTGTGGACAAAACGATTGCACGCGGCGGCAACACATTCTTCGTCGCCCGTCCCGGCGCGGGGAAGAGTCTGCTCGCCTATTACATTGCCGCGTGTGTCCTCACCGGCACCCCGGTCTTCGGCCTACTGGTAGTTTGTTGTCAGCGGGGATAGCAATCAATCGGGTGTCCCTCCCCCAGCCACGCAAGCAACCGCTGCAGGGCGGACGGTGGGGGCAGATCGCTCCACGCCCGCCACCAGCGCCGCAGCACCAT